>Ga0299907_10002934_pt1 | contig 10764 bp, 9 predicted proteins | sample RVTome_16_FD_198680 | JGI IMG/M metagenome (GOLD analysis project Ga0299907, IMG submission 198680) | Soil microbial communities from uranium-contaminated site in the Upper Colorado River Basin, Wyoming, United States - RVT152D67 (version 2) ... | reverse complement strand
TGGCTCGGCGTCGCCGTCGTCATGGCCTCGGGGCTGTTCATCCTGTTCCGCGAGGCCAACCTGCGGCTGCCGCGCGGCCGCGCCCGCCGCCTGCAGGTGAAGCGCTAGCAGCCCCAAACCCCGCGGTCCCGCTCAGGCTTTCTGCGCCCAGCGCCCGCTGTCGTCCTGCTGCCAGTAGGTCACCGCGTGGCCGGCCGCCTTCAGCACCGTCCACTGCTCGCGCGCCTGGGCCAGGGCCTCCTCGTCGCCGCCGTCGAACAGCACGGCGCAGAGCCTGTAGTCGGCGATCCTGTCGGAGCTTGCCCCGTCGGTGAGGAACAGCACCTCGGCGCCGTTGGGCGCCTCGTCTTCCACCGTCAGCCAGACCGGCTGGCGCTCGGCCCGCCCGTCCTTCACCGTGCCGTGCGGCAGGAAGGAGCGGTCGTGGTAGGTCCACAGCCGCGCCGACAGCGCCTCCACCCGCGCCTCCGAGCCGGCGCGCACCACCGCCCGCTGGCCGCGCTCCAGGGTCCTTTCCAGCATCTGCGGCAAGGCCTGGTCGAGCGGCGTGCGGGTCATGTGGTAGAAGCGGACCTCGGTCATGGTCTCGGCGGTGGTCTTGGCAGGGCCGCCTACTTCTCGAAGTTCTCCGCCACGAAGGCGTCGAGCAGGCGCACGCCGAAGCCGCTGCCGCCCTTCGGCACGGTCGGCTTGTCCTTGGTGGCCCAGGCCACCCCGGCGATGTCGAGGTGCGCCCAGGGCGTGCCGTCCTTGATGAAGCGCTGCAGGAACTGGGCGGCGGTGATCGAGCCGCCGGCGCGCCCGCCGCTGATGTTCTTCATGTCGGCCACGTCGCAGTCGAGCAGCTTGTCGTACTCGCGGCCGAGCGGCAGGCGCCACAGCGGCTCGCCAACCAGCTTGCCGGCGGCGGTCAGCTGTTCCGACAGCGTGTCGTCGTTGCTGAACAGGCCGGCGTGCTCGTGGCCGAGTGAGATGATGATGGCGCCGGTCAGGGTCGCCAAGTCGACGATGAGCTTCGGCTTGAAGTTCTCCTGCGTGTACCACAGCGCGTCGCACAGCACGAGGCGGCCTTCCGCATCGGTGTTCAGCACCTCGACGGTCTGGCCCGACATCGAGGTCACCACGTCGCCGGGGCGCTGCGCCGAGCCGGAGGGCATGTTCTCCACCAGGCCGCAAATGCCGACGACGTTCACCTTGGCCTTGCGCGCCGCCAGGGCATGCATGAGCCCAACCACGGCGCCGGCGCCGCCCATGTCCCACTTCATGTCTTCCATGCCGGCTGCCGGCTTCAGCGAGATGCCGCCGGTGTCGAAGGTGACGCCCTTGCCGACGAAGGCGAGCGGCGCGCCACCCTTGGCCCCGGCGCCTTCCCAGTGCATGACCAGCAGCTGCGGCTCGCGGTCGGAGCCCTGGGCGACGCCAAGCAGCGCGCCCATGCCGAGCTTCTTCATCTCCTTCTCGCCCAGCACCGTGACCTTGACGCCCAGCTTGTCGAGCTTCTTCGCTTCGGCGGCGAGCGACTTGGGAAACAGCACGTTCGCCGGCTCGCTGACCAGGTTGCGCGTGAGGAAGACGCCCTCGGCGACCTTCTCGAGCTTCTGGAAGAGGCGCTTGGCGGTCGCCGCGTCCTCGACCATCACCTTGATTTCCTTCAGCTTCGGCTTCTTCTCCGGCTTCTCCTTGGTCTTGTACTTGTCGAAGCGGTAGCTGCGCAGCAGGGCGCCGTAGGCATAGTTGGCGGCGCGCTCCGGCGCCGCCTTGCCGCCGCGCAGCTTGTCGACCATGAAGGTCGCCTTGTCGTCGCCGCTGGTGAGCAGCCGCGCTGCCGCGGCGCCGCCGAGATCCTGGAGGTCCTTCTCGCCGAGCTTGGCCGGCTCGCCCAGGCCGACCAGCAGAATGCGGCTGTTGTTCAGCTTGGCCGGCGCCACGATCTCCAGCAGTTCCCCCTTCTTGCCTGAGAAACTGCCAACCGCCAGCGCCCGCTCGAGCGCCCCGTCGGTCTGCTTGTTCAGGCTTGCGGCGGTCGGCGTCAGCTTCTTGCCTTCCAGCACACCGACGACCAGGGCGCCGGACGATGGAACGCTCGGCGCAGCAAAGGAAATGTTCATCAATCCCCTCATGGAATGGAAACGGCGGGCGCCGCCTTGCAGCCGGCGGCCCAGCCAGGAAATACCCAAAGGGCAACCAGGATAAGGTCCAACAGACTGTCAGCGCCGGCGGGCAAGTTCAAGGCCCCAAAGACCCCCGCGTCAGCCTCTTTAGGGCTGGAAAAGTCTGGGATTTTAGCTGGACTGCGGTCGGGCGGGCGCGTTATCTCTCTTGCTGACCTGCCGCAGTGATGGGCCGCATGCCCTGGATAGCACGCTACATCTTGGGACAGCTGGTGATGGCGACGATTTTCGTCACCCTGGCTCTCACCTTCGCCATCTGGCTGACGCAGTCGCTGCGGCTGATCGACTACATCGTCAACCGCGGCCTGCCGGCGTCGACGTTCCTGACCTTCGTCGGCCTCCTGCTGCCGTCCTTCCTGGGCGTCGTGCTGCCGGTCTCCTGTTTCGTCGCCGTGCTCTTCGTCTACCACAAGCTGGCGATGGACAGCGAAATGGTGGTCATGCGGGCCGCCGGGCTGTCGCAGCTCCAGCTGGCCCGTCCGGCCCTCGCCCTCGCCGTCCTGGTGACCGTCTGCGTCTATGCCATCTCGCTTTATTTCCTGCCGCTTTCCTTCCGTCATTTCAAGGACTTGCAGAACGACTTTCGCAACGACTTCTCGGCCGTCCTGCTGCAGGAAGGGGTATTCACCGCGCTGAACGACGAGATCACGGTCTACGTGCGTGAACGCTCCGCCGACGGCGAGCTGCGCGGCATCCTGGTGCACGACAGCCGCGACCACGACAAGCCGGTGACCATGATGGCCGAGCGCGGCGCCCTGGTGCCCAGCGAGAGCGGACCGCGGGTGGTGATGGAAAACGGCAACCGCCAGCAGATCGAGCGCGGCACCGGGCGCTTCTCGCTGCTCTACTTCGACCGCTACACCATCGAGCTCAGCGACTTCGGTGAAATCGCGCAGTCGCGCTGGCGCGAGCCGAAGGAGCGCTTCCTGCCGGAACTGCTGTGGCCCAGCGACGACCGGCGCGACCAGCGCTACCGCCAGGAGCTGATCGCGGAGGCGCACCAGCGTCTGGTCGGGCCGCTCTACACCGTGGTGTTCGCCCTGATCGGCGTGGCGGCTCTGCTCGCCGGTGAGTTCAACCGGCGTGGCCAGGCCATGCGGGTGCTCGCCGCCGTCGCCTGCGTTGCCGCCCTGGAAGGCATTTCGCTGGCGCTGAACGACCTCGCCACCCGCAGCGCCGCCGCCGTCCCGGCAATGTATGCCGCGGTGCTGCTGGCCGGCGGCCTCAGTCTCTACGTGCTGCTGCGGCAGCGGCCAGCCCGGCGCAGCGCGCCGGCTGCGCTCAGCGGGGCCTCGGCATGATCGGCGCGCCCCCGGTCGGTGCCCACCCGGTCGGCGCTCCCGCGACCGGACCCGGGGCCGGCCAGCCGGCGATGCGACGGCTGCGCCTCTCGCCGACTCTGACCGGCTACATCGCGCGGCAGTATCTCTTCTGGTTCGGCACGTTCTACTTCGCCATCGTCGCCATCATCTTCCTGGCCACCGTCGTCGACCTGCTCGACCGCCTGGCGACCAAGGACGCGTCGCTGGCGGTCACCCTGAAGATGGCGCTGCTGAAGCTGCCGTACCTGAGCCAGGAGGTGATGCCTTTCACGGTGCTGTTCGCGGCCATGGCCACCTTCTGGCGGCTCACCCGCTCGCACGAGCTGGTGGTGGCGCGGGCGGCCGGCGTGTCGGTCTGGCAGTTCCTGCTGCCGGTGCTCGGCAGCTCCGTGGTGATCGGCCTGCTGGCGGTCAGTGCCCTCAACCCGCTCGCCTCCGCCTTGCTGAGCCGCTACGAGCGGCTGGAAGCCAGCTACATTCGCAACCAGGAGAGCATGCTGGCCGTCTCCGAGAGCGGGCTCTGGCTGCGCCAGGCGGACGACACCGGCCAGTCGGTGATCCATGCCGAGCGGGTGAAGCCGGGGTCTGTCCATCTCCAGCAGGTGACGGTGTTCCGCTACGCCGAGCGGGACCGCTTTGTCGACCGCATCGACGCCCGCGAGGCACAGCTGCAGAGCGGGCGCTGGCTGCTGTTCGACGCCTGGCTGTCGCGCCCCGGCGAGGGCTCGCAGTTTCATGCGCAGTTTGAGATGCCGACCGACCTGACGGTCGACAAGATCCAGGAGAGCTTTGCGCCGCCCGAAACCATCGCCTTCTGGAATCTGCCGCGCTTCATTGACCTGATGCAGGCTGCCGGCTTCTCGGCGACTCCGCACCGCCTGCAGTTTAATCGCCTGCTGGCTCTGCCGATGCTGTTCGCCGCCATGGTGCTGCTGGCCGCGACCTTCTCGCTGCGCCCGCAGCGGCGCGGCCGGGTCGGCGCGATGATCCTGGCGGGCATGCTCACCGGCTTTCTTCTATACTTCCTCTCCAACTTCGTGTTTGCGATCGGTCTTTCAGGTACCATCCCCGTCGTGCTGGCCGCCTGGACTCCAGCGGGGGTGTCGTTGATGCTGGGCGTGGCGATGTTGCTTCACTTGGAGGACGGATAGACAAGGAATGACAAGGGGGGGATTGGGGCGAGCGGCGGCCTTGGCTGCTGCGATCTTCGGGTCCATTGCCGTCGCAGGGGGTACGGTTGCGGCACAGGACATCGATATCGAGGCGCTGGAGAACGTACCGGCGCTGATTACGGCTGACGAACTGACTTACGACGAGACCAACGGCCTGGTCATCGCCTCCGGCAACGTGGAGATCACGCAGGCCGGCCGCGTGCTGCTGGCCGACAGGGTGACCTACGACATCAACGGCGATGTCGTCACGGCGGAGGGCAACGTCACCCTCATCGAGCCGGGCGGCGAAATGGTGTCCGCCGACTTCGTGAACCTGACCGGCGACATGAAGGAGGGCTTCGTCCGCGACATCCGCGTCCTGCTGGCCGACAACACGCGAATCGCCGCGGCCAGCGGCACGCGCAGCGGCGGCAACCGCACGGAGTTCAGCAAGGGCGTGTTCAGCCCGTGCGAGCTGTGCCGCGACGATCCGACGCGTCCGCCGCTGTGGCAGATCAAGGCCAACGAGGTGATTCACGACCAGGAATCCCACGACGTTATCTACCACGACGCCTGGATCGAGTTCTTCGGCATCCCCGTCCTCTACACGCCCTATCTCGAGCATCCGGACCCGACGGTCGATCGCCGCAGCGGCTTCCTCGCGCCCACGCTCGGGTCCAGCAACTTCCTGGGCTACGCCTTCGAGCAGCCCTACTTCTGGGCCATCGACGACACCAAGGACCTGACCGTCGCGCCGATCGTGTCGTCCGAGCAGGGCATCAACCTGACCGGCGAGTACCGCCACCTCTTCACCGACGGCGAGTTGCGCATCGCCGGCAGCGGCACCATAGCCGACCGCGAGGAACGCGGCGGCGCCGTGGCGGAGGACCGCTTTCGCGGCCACATCGACGCCGAGGGCCGCTTCGACCTCGACAAGACCTGGCGCTGGGGCTTTGACGCCGAGCGGACCACCGACGATACCTACCTGCGCGCCTACGATTTCGATACCTCGCGCACGCTGGAAAGCGAGGCCTTTCTGGAAGGCCTCAAGGGGCGCAACTACGCGGCGGTGCGCGGCCTCGCCTACCAGGGCCTGCGCGAATCCGACCGCAACGACGAGTTTCCCATCGTCGCCCCGCTGGCCGACTACAATTTCATCAGCGAGCCGGGAGTGCTGCTGCCTGGCGGCCAGTACCGCTTCGATGCCAATCTCATGGCGCTGAGCCGCATTGAAGGGCGCGACAGCCGCCGCGTCTCGGTGGTCGGCGGCTACACCCTGCCCTACTTCGGGCCGATCGGCGATGTCTACGAGGTCACCGCCCAGGTGCAGGCGGACGGCTACTGGACCCACGGCGTCGTGCCGAACTCGGCGGACGTCAATCCGGAGGACGCGCCGGGCAGCGACACCACCGGCCGCGTCTTCCCGCAGCTCGCCGCCAAGTGGCGCTATCCCTGGATGAGCCAGCAGGGCTGGCTGCAGCAGGTGATCGAGCCGATCGTGCAGGCGGTGGTCTCCCCAAACGGCTCCAACCCCGGAGAGATCCCCAACGAGGACAGCCTCGACTTCGAGTTCGACGACACCAACCTTTTCAAGCTGAACCGCTTCGCCGGGCGCGACCGCGTCGACTCCGGCACCCGCATCGACTACGGCCTGGAGTGGACGGGAGTGCTGGACACTGGCGGCTCGGCCGGCGCCTTCATCGGCCAGAGCTACCGCTTCACCGAGAGTCACGATATCTTCGCCGAGGGCTCCGGGCTGGAGGACAAGCTCTCCGACCTGGTCGGCCGCGTGCAGGTGAGCCCGCTCGAGGACCTCGACCTGCTGTACCGCTTCCGCCTCGACAAGGACGACCTTACCGCCCGGCGCAGCGAGGTGCTGCTCGATATCGGCCCGCCGGCACTCAACCTCGACCTCTCCTACTTCTTCATCAAGGACGATGACTTCGATGACGAGTTCGGCGACCGCGAGGAGGTGACCTTCGGCATCTCCTCACGCCTCAACGAGAACTGGACGGTCGGCTTCCAGCATCGCCGCGACCTGGTCGAGGAGCGCGCCCTGCGGACGGCCGTCAGCCTCGGCTATCAGGACGAGTGCTTCCTCATCGAGGCCGTCGCCCAGCGCACCAACTACCGCGATCGCGAAATCGAGGAGGACGACAGCGTCTTCGTGCGCGTGGTCTTCAAGTACCTCGGCGAGGTCTCCGGCGGCTGAGCTCCGGGCGGCCCTGCGGCGGCGCGCGCCACGCCTCCCAGCTTCCGTTTGAACGCCCCCGGCAGGCCGCGATATACTGCCGGCCCGATTATCGGGAAGCTAGGGATTTCAATGACTTTGTTGCGAAAGTTACGGCTGGCCGGGCGGCGCGGCCTGCTCCTCGGGCTCGCTGCGCTGGCGCTGCTCGCCAGCACCGTCCCGGACAGGGCCGCGGCACAGGAAGACCTCTTCCGGCCAGCCGCGGTGGTGAACGACGACATCATCTCGGTGCTCGACCTCGCCATGCGGTTGCAGCTTGCCATCATTGCCGCCGGCGTGGAGGACACCCAGGATCTGCGCCGCCGGCTGACGCCGCAGGTGCTGAACAGCCTGATCGACGAGCGCCTGCAGCTGCAGGAGGCCAAGCGCCTCGACATCCAGGTCACCGACCTGCAGGTCGCCGCCGCGCTGGAGCAGATCGCCGGGCAGAACAACATGACCGAAGGCCAGTTCCTCACCATGCTGCGCAACAGGGGTGTCATCCCGACCACCCTGATCGACCAGATCCGCGCCCAGATCGCCTGGCAGGGCATCATCCAGCGGCGGGTGCGCCCCAACGTGGTGATTCCGCCGGAGGAGATCGAGGAGGTGGTGAGCCGCCTCTCGGCGCGGCGCGGCGCCATCGAGCGCCGGGTCGCCGAGATCTTCGTGCCCGTCGAGTCGACGGCCAAGGAGGCCGAGGCCCAGGCGGATGCCGTCAGGCTGTTCGAGGAGCTGCGGCGCGGCGCCAACTTCGCCGGCCTCGCGCGGCAGTTCTCGCAGTCCGGCACAGCCATCCTCGGCGGCGATCTCGGCTGGGTGCGCGACGGCGAGCTGGAGGAGGAGCTGAATACCGTGCTGGCTCAGATGGGCCCCGGCGAGGTGTCGGTGCCGATCCGCACGCTGTCCGGCTTCCACATCCTCTTCCTGCGCGAGATGCGCAAGAACGAGGGGCAGGAAGTCGACCGCGGCCGCATCGCGGAATCGCTGACCAACCAGCGGGTGGACCAGCTTGCCCAGCGCTCGCTGCAGGAACTGCGGCGCACGGCCAACGTCGATGTGCGGATCTGACCGCCCGCGATCCCGTCGTCGCCAGATGCCGTGACCTCGGATGCCTTCACCGCGCGTGACCTGAGCCGCCGCGAACGGCCGCTGGCGCTCACCATGGGCGAGCCCGCGGGGATCGGCGGCGAGATCGCGCTGCAGGCCTGGCGGCGGCGCGCTGCTGAGGGCCTTGCTCCCTTCTTCATCATCGACGACCCGCGGCGCCTGGCGGCGCTGGCCGGCGCGCTCGGGCTCGACGTGCCGGTCGCCGAGATCGCCGCGCCGGGCGCCGCCGTGGAAATCTTTCCCGAGGCGCTGCCGGTGCTGCCGCTCGGCCGGCCGGTGGCGGCGCGGCCCGGCCGTCTCGATCCGGCCAACGCCGAGGCGGTGCTGGAGTCGATCCGCACCGCCGTTGCCCTCGCCCGCCGCGGCGAGGCGGCGGCCGTGGTGACCAACCCGATCCACAAGCAGGTGCTCATGGAGGCCGGCTTCCGCCACCCCGGCCACACCGAGTTCCTGGCCGAGCTGTCCGAGTCGAAGCGGGCGCCGGTGATGATGCTGGCGTGCTCCGAGCTGCGCGTGGTGCCGGTGACGGTCCACCTGCCGCTGCGCCGGGTGCCGGAGGTGCTGACCACCGCCCTGATCGTCGAGACCGGCACCACCACCGCCGAGGGCCTGCAGCGGCTGTTCGGCTTCGCCCGCCCGCGCCTCGCGGTCGCCGGCCTCAACCCCCATGCCGGCGAAGGCGGCCAGCTCGGCAAGGAGGACGATGCGGTGATCCGCCCGGCGGTCGTGGCGCTCGGCCAAGCCGGCATCGAGGCCTTCGGCCCGCTGCCCGCCGACACCCTGTTCCACGCCGCCGCGCGCCGCGGCTACGACGCGGCCCTCTGCATGTACCACGACCAGGCGCTGATCCCGATCAAGACCATCGACTTCGAGGGCGGCGTGAACGTGACCCTCGGCCTGCCGATCATCCGCACCTCGCCCGACCACGGCACCGCCCTCGACATCGCCGGCCGGGGCAAGGCCTCGCCGGCGAGCCTGTTGGCGGCGCTGCGCATGGCGGCCGAGATGGCGGCGGCGGTCCGCCGGGTCGCCGAGTCGTGACGGCGCCTGCAGGCTTGCCGCCGCAGCTCCCGCCGCTGCGCGAGGTCATCGCCCGCCACGGCCTCGGCGCCCGCAAGGCGCTCGGCCAGCACTTCCTGCTCGACCTCAACCTCACCGGCCGCATTGCGCGCGCCGCGCCGCAGCTCTCCGGCGGCACGGTCATCGAGGTCGGCCCTGGACCCGGCGGCCTCACCCGCGCGCTGCTCGCCGCCGGCGCGGCCCGGCTGGTCGCCATCGAGAAGGACCGCCGCTGCCTGGAGGCTCTCGCCGAGCTGGCCGCCGCCTACCCCGGCCGCCTCGAGGTCGTCGAAGGCGACGCGCTCGAGATCGACTTTACGCGGCTCGGCCCGGCGCCGCGGCAGATCGTCAGCAACCTGCCCTACAACATCTCGACGGCGCTGCTGGTGACGTGGCTCACCCAGCTGGCGGCCGATCCCGCCGCGTTCTCCGCCATGACCCTGATGTTCCAGAAGGAAGTCGCCGACCGCCTGGTGGCGGCGCCGCGCAGCCCGGCCTACGGCCGCCTCTCGGTGTTGACGCAGTGGCTCTGCGCGCCGCATCGGCTGTTCGACATCCCGCCGCGCGCCTTCACGCCGCCGCCCAAGGTGGTGTCGACCGTGGTGGCGGTGACGCCGCGGCCCGAGCCGCTGGCACCGGCCTCGCTCGCCGCCCTCGAGAAGGTCACCGCCGCTGCCTTCGGGCAGCGCCGCAAGATGCTGCGCCAGAGTCTGAAGTCTCTCGGCCAATCCCTGGGCGTCGATCCCGCGCGCCTCTTCGAGGCGACCGGCATCGCGCCGACCGCGCGCGCCGAGGAGCTTTCGGTGGCCGAGTTCTGCGCCCTCGCCCGGCTCGTCGCCCCGGCCGGCGCTTCAGGCGCCGGCGCGTAGCGTCTCGACGAAGGCGCGCAGGCCGACCCGGCGCTCGCGCCGCAGGCGCTCGGCGGTGATGATCGCCTCGACCTGCGTCACGCTGCTTTCCAGGTTGTCGTTGATGATGATGTAGTCGTACTCGGCCCAGTGGCTCATCTCGTCGGCGGCCTTGGCCATGCGGCCGCGCACCACCTCGTCGCTGTCCTGGGCGCGGGCATGCAGGCGGCGCTCCAGCTCCGCCGTCGAGGGCGGCAGGATGAACACGCTGACCAGGTCCTCGCGCGCCGTCTCGCGCAGCTGCTGGGTGCCCTGCCAGTCGATGTCGAACAGCACGTCGCGGCCGCGCTCCAGCGCCTGCTCCACCGGCGCGCGCGGCGTGCCGTAGTTGTTGCCGAACACCACCGCGTGCTCCAGCAGCTCCCCGCCGGCGACCATGGTGGCAAAGCGTTCCTGGCTGACGAAGAAGTAGTCCTTGCCCTCGTCCTCGCTCGGGCGCGGCGGCCGCGTGGTCGCGGAGATCGACAATGAGAGGTTGTCGTCGCTGTCGAGCAGCCGGCGCGAGATCGTCGTCTTGCCGGCCCCGGACGGCGACGACAGCACCAGCATGAAGCCGCGGCGCTTGATGTGGGTTTCCACCATCGCCGCTACTCGATGTTCTGCACTTGCTCGCGCAGCTGCTCGATCGACGACTTGAGGTCGAGGCCGATGCGCGTCAGCTCGACGTCGACCGACTTCGAGCAGAGCGTGTTGGCCTCGCGGTTGAACTCCTGGCAGAGGAAGTCGAGCTTGCGGCCGACGGCGCCGCCCTGGTCGAGCAGCTCGCGCGTCGCCTCGACGTGCGCCGCCAGGCGGTCGAGCTCCTCGCGCACG
>Ga0299907_10002933_pt1 | contig 10765 bp, 10 predicted proteins | sample RVTome_16_FD_198680 | JGI IMG/M metagenome (GOLD analysis project Ga0299907, IMG submission 198680) | Soil microbial communities from uranium-contaminated site in the Upper Colorado River Basin, Wyoming, United States - RVT152D67 (version 2) ... | reverse complement strand
CCCAGGAACAGATCGAGGCCCTCGATCTGCCCGGCCCAACGTCGGGGACGTCCTTCCTCGGGATGAACCTGCTCTGCTCCGCGGTTCAAGCCGGGAACACCGACGCCACGCTCGCCGCGCGAAGCCCCACCGGGCAGCAGCTCGAGTATCCGGTCAACTGCGGCAGCGACGTGGTGGATCGGATCCCCTACTACGTGTTCGCCGTGCTGATGTTCGCCACCACCTTCTTCCAGCAGCGGCAGATGCAGAACGCGAGCCCGCCGGGCGCCTCGTCACAGCAGCAGGCGGTGCTCAAGTTGATGCCGATCCTGTTCGGCGTGTTCGGCATCTTCTTCCCAGCCGGACTGGTCCTGTACTGGACAACTTCGAACGCTTGGCAGATCGGGCAGCAGTACTTCATGCTCAAGAGCCGTCCGACGGCGGAGCAGATGGCCGAACGAGCGAAGGCGAAGCCTCAGAAGGTCGAGAAGAAGGGCTTCATGGCTTCGATGATGGAGCGCGCGGAACAACAGCGCCAGCAACGGGGCTCGGCGACCAAGCCCGTTGCCAAGAAGCCGGGGTCCAATCCCAAGCCGGGGTCCACCCCGAAGCCGGGGTCCAACCCCAAGCCGGGGTCCAACCCCAAGCCGGGGTCCAACCCCAAGCCGGGGTCGAATCCGAAGCCGGGGTCGAATCCGAAGCAGTCAGGGTCCGGAGGCAACGGCAGTGGAGGAGATCCGAAGAAGCGCCCCAAGCGTTGAGGAGGCCGTCGAGGCCGCCCTCGGCGAGCTCGGCCTGACCGAGCAGGACGTCGACGTCGACGTCATTCAGGAGCCTCGTCCCGGGGTCTTCGGGGTCGGAGCGCAGGACGCAATCGTAGTCATCCGCTCCCGAGCGAAACCCGCGGGGGACCTTGGCGAAGAAGATCTCGACGAGCAGGCCGAGATCGCTGCGGAGTTCCTGGAGGGCATGCTCGACCGGATGGGCATCACGGCGACGGTCGAACCGGCATTCGAGGACGGGACCATGTACGTGGACGTGATCGGTCCCGAACCCGATGACGAAGATATGGGGCTCCTCATCGGTCGACACGGGCAGACGCTCGAGGCGATCCAGGAGCTGACCAGGGTCGTGATCGGCCAGCGCACGGCCCTCCCCTCCCGGGTCGTGGTCGACATCGAGGACTACCGGAAGCGACAGATCGAACGGCTTTCGGCGCGCGTGCGCGAGATCGCTGTGCGCGTTTCCCGGACGGGCCGAGCGGAGACCCTCGAGCCGATGAACCCGTTCCTTCGGAAGATGGTCCATACGGCCGTGGCCGAGGTCGAGGGGGTCGACAGCTCGAGCGAGGGCGAAGGAGCCGAGCGACGCGTCGTCATCAGCCGAGCGAGGTGACCGGCCGTCAAGGTGTCGTTTCACGTGAAACATCGATGAGCGAAGCGGAGATCCTGCTGGGGCAAGCCGCGGAGCTCGGCGTCACGCTCGACGCCTCGCAGGCCGCTACCCTCATCCGGTACGAGGATCTCCTGGCCCGTCGAGCGGTCCCGCTGGGTGCCGTCGCGCGTTCGGACGCTACTCGGATCCGGGATCGCCACATCCTCGATTGCCTCCGCGCAGCGCCGCTGGTGCACGAGGACGACGTCGCGTGCGATCTCGGGTCCGGAGCAGGGCTGCCGGGGATCGTCGTCGCCGTCGCGGAGCCTTTGGTCCGAGTCCTGCTCGTCGAGAGCAGGGCAAAGCGAGCCGGCTTCCTCGAGTTCGCCGTTCAGGAGCTGGGACTGTCGAACGCCGAAGTGGTGGTGGGACGAGCCGAGGAGTTGGGTCGAGAGGTCGATGCCTGCCTCGCCCGGGCGTTCGCCCCCCTTCCGCTGGCCTGGTCGGTGGCTCGGGGCATCCTTCGGCCGGGGGGTCGCCTCATCTACTTCGCCGGCGCCGAGCTCGGGGACCCCGCGGTCCCCGACGGGGCCGCACTGGAGGCGGTCGTACGCACGCCCGTGCTTGAAAGCGCTGGTCCCCTGGTTATCATGACTCGTCAGTGACGAAGCCCTCCTCTTCCCGGGCAGGCCGTTCGTCCTCCAAGCCGAAGTCCGTCTCCAAACGAGCAAGCGAGGCTTCGGGGACGCAACCGACTGCCGTGCAACGTTCTTCGAAGGCGCCCCGCGACGCGCCGGAGACTTCGGGCTCCGCTCCCGCGGCCTCTCGACCGGCGCGGATCATCGCGGTCGCGAACCAGAAGGGCGGTGTCGGCAAGAGCACGACGGCCGTGAGTCTGGGAGCGTCGCTCGCGGAGCTCGGCCACCGGGTCCTGGTCGTCGATCTGGACCCGCAGGGGAACGCCTCCACGGGGCTCGGCATCCGACACGAGCAGCGCGAGGTCACCGTGTACGACGTGCTCGCCGACGAGGCTCCGATCGAGCAGGCGATCGTCCCCACGCCGATCGACAACCTGTTCGCGATCCCCTCGACCATCGACCTTGCGGGCGCCGAGATCGAGCTGGTGAGCCAGTTCTCACGCGAGCTCCGGCTCAAGAAGGCCATCGAGCCCCTGAAGCACGACGCCTACGACTTCGTCTTCCTCGATTGTCCGCCGTCACTCGGGCTCCTCACGGTGAACGCCCTCGCCGCCGCGGAAGAGCTCATCGTGCCGATCCAGTGCGAGTACTACGCCCTCGAAGGTCTGGGACAGCTCCTGCGCAACGTCCGCCTCGTGCAGCAGAACGTCAACACGAGCCTGCGCCTGACCGGCATCGTGATGACGATGTACGACCCGAGAACCAAGCTGTCCGAGCAGGTGGTTGCCGAGGTCCGGCGCTACTTCGGCGATCGCGTCTATCAGACGGTCATCCCGCGTACCGTCAGGCTTTCCGAGGCGCCGGGATTCGGGCAGCCGATCAACGTCTACGACCCCACCTCGAAGGGCGCCAGGAGCTATCGCGATCTCGCCCGGGAGGTGGCTGCACGCCTCCCCGACGAGCGACCGCTCCCGAACGTGGACGACGTGCCGAGCGTCACGATCCCTCGCCCGGAGCAGCCACCGAGCCGGGCGCCACGTCCGTTGGTGGAACCCGAGCCCGAGGCACCTTCCGAGAAGATCCAGCGGCGCGCCTCTTCCGTCGAGCCGGGAGCAGTGCCTCCCGAGGGAGCCTCGGAGCGGTTCGTTCCTCCGGAGGAAGCCGAGACCGAGCCCCCAGCGCCCGCGGACATCGAGCAGGCGACCCCTCGTCCTGCACGCGAACAGGAGGAGAGCGTCCTCGCCGGAGATCCGATCGAGAAGCAACCTGCACCACGTCCCCAGCGCGTTCACCCGGCATCCGAACCCGATGGCGAGGTCGGCCAGCCCAGGCTGGAGGTCGAGGTGCCCGGGTCGGGGCATGGCCAGCACGAGCGTGCCGCTGAAGCGGAGCCAACGCTCGACGATGGGTCCAGATATGGGGAGCAGACCGTCGCGGACATGAACGGAGATGAGACGCAGTCTGAACGAGAGGGCGAGACTCAGCTCGATCAAAGTGAAGTCGAGGCCGGGAGGAAGCGCCGGCGGGGCCTGTTCCGCAGAGGAGGATCTTGATGAAACGAGGAGGGCTAGGTCGTGGGCTTTCGGCGCTGCTCCCCGGGGCGGTCGAGGAGGGTTTCGGGCTGCTCGAGATCCCGGTCGAGGCGGTTGCTCCGAACCCGCGTCAGCCGCGTACCACCTTCGAGGACGACGCCCTCGAGGCACTGGCGATGTCGATCCGCGAGGTCGGGGTGCTCCAGCCGATCGTCGTGCGCAAGGCCGGGAACAGCTTCGAGCTGATCGCGGGCGAGCGGCGGCTGCGGGCCGCCAAGCTGGCCGGTCTCGCGACCGTGCCCGCGGTGATCCGGGAGAGCGACGATGCGGAGTCGCTCCGTGAGGCCCTCATCGAGAACATCCATCGTGAGGACCTCAACCCGATCGAGCTCGCAGAGGCCTTCCGAGAGCTCCTGGAGGAGCTGGGCCTCAAGCAGGAGACGCTCGCCGAGCGGTTGGGCATGTCGCGATCGCACATCGCGAACACGATCCGGTTGTTGCAACTCCCGGCCGAGGTGCAGCAGCTGCTCGGAGAGGGCAGGATCCAGGCGGGCCACGGTCGCGCGCTGCTCTCGTTGGGGGACGCGGAAGCCCAACGCACGCTGGCGGTTCGCATCGCGGCCGAGGACGTGTCCGTTCGCGAGGTCGAGGAGCTCGTGCGCAACTACCTCGAGCATCCCTCGCACGCCGAGCACCCCGCTCGACTCGCCGCGGTGCCCGAACCACAGGAACACCCACTCGCCGAGGTGGAGGAGCTGCTCTCCGAACAGCTCGCGACCCGCGTCACGATCCAGATGAGCAAGCGGCGCGGCAAGATCGTGGTGGAGTTCGGCTCGGCGGACGACCTCGAGCGGATCGTGTCCGAGATCATCGGCTCGGGACCGGGTCGGGCGCCCGAGTAGCGTTGCCAGCTGGAAACTCTTGCGCTGCAAGGCCTGAGGAGTACGATACGGCCATGCGATCACCCTCCGCAGACGAGGTTCGACGCGCGGGGAAGGCGCTCGTGCTCGGGTTGGCGCTCGGGATCGTGCTCCTGGTGCTCTCGCGACGCGCGCGCCGATAGGCGATCCGCTACGTCGAGCGCGCGAGATCGGCCGGGGCGGGCCGCGAGAACACGACGACGCCGTCCACGATAGCGAGAGCGACATCTCGGACGAAGTTCGGTCCCACGATCCGAGTCGCGTCGTCACGGTCGATCGCCACCGCCGGCTCGATGCGCACCGCCGGCATCCGCGTCTCGCGCAGGATCGCGATCGACCTCGGGTGCAGGCCGGCATCGGGAAGCCCGAGCCGCCGAACGAGCTCGTGCTGGATCGACTCGGCCAGCCGGCGACCCATGGGGGAATGTGTGGTCGGCGTTCCGTAATGGAAACAGGCCGATCCGCGCTCCACCTGTTCGCCGGTTCCGACGGCGATCGAGATCAGGGCGGCGGCGTCACCGGCGTTCGCCCGCCGGATCCGCTCGTCGACGGGTGGGACCTCGGTCCCCTCACGCAGCAGTAAGGGGCGAGCACCCAGGTGGATGAGCGCCTCGGAGAGCTCCCGGGCGATCGCGAGTGACACGTCGGCCGCGTCCTCGTCGACCCGGTCGGGTTCGATGGCGATGACCGAACCGGAGAGGGCGAGGCCCGGCCCACGCGCGGCCTCGCCTTCGCGCACGACCGCACGGCTCGGAGCATCCACCGGCGGGCGATACCTGCTGATCGCGTTGACCGTGTCGAGCCCGACGATCCCGTCGACCCTGGAGGCGACGTTGCGCTGGAACTCGCGCACGGCCCGGTCCGTGCGCGGACCGAAGATCCCGTCTTCCTTGCCGGCGTCGAACCCGAGCGCGTTCAACATCCGTTGCAGCGCGCGCACGTCGTCTCCGCGGAACGCCGGAGAACGGAGGTAGAGCGTCCGGTCGCTGAGCCGATAACCCGCCTCGACGAGCTGGCCCCAAGTGTCCGGGCCCATGATCCCGTCCGGAGGCAGCCCGCGCGCCCGCTGGAACCCCCGGACCGCCTCTTCGGTGGACGCCCCGAACGCTCCATCGAGTTCGTCCGGATCGATACGCAGGCCGGCGGCGAGCAGCCGATGCTGCACGTCTCGGACGTCTTCTCCTCGCGTTCCACGGCGGATGAGCTCCACCGTCGGAGTCTCCGCGGAACGGCGCCGTCCGGCAACCGGATGTCCGGCTGCGCCGCGCGGCTACGCGGCGGGGACGTGCGGGTCGATCTCCTTCAGCAGGGCGTCTTTGCCGCGAGCGCCGACCACGCGGGCGATCTCCTGACCACCCTTGAACAGCATCAGCGTCGGGATGCTCATCACGCCGAAGCGCCGTGTGACCTCGGGGTTGTCGTCGATGTTCAGCTTGGCGACCTGCAGCGTCTCGCCCTTGTCACGACCGATCTCCTCGACCACGGGGGAGACCATGTGGCAGGGGACGCACCACTCCGCCCAGAAGTCCACTAGGACCGGGATCTCGGAGCCGAGCACGCGCTCCTCGAAGTCGCCATCCGTCACGTCACCCATCATCGCCACGTTCGTTCCTCTCTTTCCTCTGGCCAGTTGGATCCATCTCGTGGTTCCCTACTCGGTCATCCGCCGTTCGCATGCGCCTGCTCCTCGAGGTAACGCTCGGCGTCGATCGCGGCTTTGCATCCCTGCCCGGCAGCCGTCACCGCCTGACGGTAGGTCACGTCGGTGACGTCGCCGGCGGCGAACACACCCGGGACGCTGGTCGCGGTCGTCGGTTCCCGCACGATGACGTAGCCGGCATCGGTGAGATCGACTTGACCTTTCACGAGATCGGTATTCGGGTCGTGGCCGATCGCGACGAAGACGCCGTCGGTCGCGAACTCGGTCGCATCGTCCGACTTCACGTTGCGCAGCCGAACACCCGTCACGGCTCCCTCTCCCAGGACCTCCTCGACGACGGTGTCCCACACGACCTTGACCTTGGGATTGGAGTGCACGCGCTCCTGCATGATCTTCGAAGCGCGGAACTCGTCGCGCCGGTGGACGAGCGTGACGCCGCTCGCGAACTTCGTGAGAAACGTCGCCTCCTCCATCGCGGTGTCGCCGCCGCCGACGACCACGAGCTCCCGGTCGCGGAAAAAGAAGCCGTCGCAGGTGGCGCAGGCGCTGACCCCGCGACCGCGCAGCTTCTCCTCGCCCGGGATGCCGAGCCATCTCGCGCTCGCGCCGGTCGCCAGGATCAACGTCTTCGCGCGCCATTCGAGGTCTCCAGCCCAGACGCCGAAGGGGCGCTCGGACAGATCGACCCGGGTGACCGACTGGGCGACGATATCGGTCTCGAACCGGGCGGCCTGCTTCTCGAACGCGTCCATCATCTCCGGACCGAGGATCCCGTCGGGGAAACCGGGGTAGTTCTCGACGTCGGTCGTGAGCATCAGCTGCCCACCGGCCTCGAGCCCCTTCAGGAGCAGCGGTCGCAGGTTTGCCCGGGCAGCGTAGAGCGCAGCCGTGTACCCGGCCGGTCCCGAACCCAGGATGACGGTGTTCCGTTCCTCCACCACTTCTTCAACCATTCCTTCAACCATGCGCGCTGCTCCTCCACCGAGCATAACCGCAGGGTATTCCCGTTCAATCCCGCGGCAGCGCAGCCCGCCGCAGCTTGCCCGAGAGCGTTCTCGGCAGCCGGTCGGCCAGGGTGAGCTCCCGAGGCGCGGCGTAGCGGGGGAGGGTCCGTGCGGCGAACGCGCGCAGCTCCTCGAGCGAAGGTGGGTCGGCGGGATCGGCCGGCACTACCCAGACCGCGACGTGCTGGCCCCATTCGCGGTCCAGCCGTCCTCCGGCGGCGACGTCGCGGACGCCGGGGTGGTCTCTCAGCGCTGCCTCGACCTGATCCGGCCACACCCGCTCGCCGCCCGTGTTGATGAGGTCGTCGATCCGACCCACGACGTGTAATCGCCCCTCTCGGTCGATCTCGCCCGCGTCCCCAGGCCGCAACCATCCCCCGTCCGTGAACGCGGCCGCGGATCCCGCCTCGTCGAATCGGTACCCCTGCATCAGGGTCGGACCCCGGAGCTGGATGCCGCCGTCCGCGTCGATGCGCATCTCGGTCCCGGGCAACGGAAACCCCTCGTAGACGACGCCTCCGCAGGTCTCGGTCAGGCCGTACGTCTCCACGACCTTGGCGCCGGCTCGTTCGGCGCGGGTGCGGAGATCGGGGGAGAGGTGGGCGCCGCCGACGAGGATCGCCCGGAAGGACGAGAGATCTGCTCCGGTCTCGACGAGCCTGCCGAGCATCGTCGGAACGACAGACGTGAACTCGACGCCGTGCTCCGCCATGACCGCCTCGGGATCGAAGCGCGAATGCACCGCGACCGGCGCACCGAGCAGGATCGAGCGGAGCAGGACGAGCAGGCCGCCGACGTGGGAGAGGGGGAGGCAACAGAGCCACCTGTCCTCGTCGGATGCCTCGAGCGCGAGCGCCGAGGACGCGACAGCCGCATCGATCGCCCGCCGGTGGAACTGTGCGAGCTTGGGCGAGCCTCCGGTGCCGCTCGTGTGGACGATCAAGGCGATGTCCGGCTCTGTCGGTCGGCCGTCCACACGGCGTGAGCCGCCCGCCTCGAGCACGACGGTCGGCCGAGCGCGCTCGAGCAGCGCACCCGCCTCGGCGGGCGGCAACCGGTGGTCGACAGGCAGGACCGCCGCTCCGGCGGCCCAGGTGTCGGTCACGAGCTCGAGCCACGCGGGCGAAGGAGGGATCGACACCGCCACCAGGTCGCCCGCGGCGATCGAGACGTGTTCCAGGGCCCGCACATCGGATAGGCTAGCCCAGACCATTCGAGTGTTCGCTCTAGGAGTGCGCGGTCATGATGTCAATTTCATCGGTGCCCGCCTGGACGAGCTCCGGCGATCACACCGACATCCGGTACGAGACGGCGGAGGGGATCGCCAAGATCACGATCGACCGTCCCGAGGTCCGCAACGCGTTCCGGCCGCTCACGGTCAGAGAGCTGATCGGCGCGTTCGACGTGGCGCGGGACGACCCCGAGATCGGCGTCGTGATCCTCACCGGCCAGGGAACAGAGGCATTCTCGAGCGGCGGGGATCAGAAGATCCGCGGGGACGACGGCTACGTCGACGAGCACGGGACCGGCCGCCTGAACGTCCTCGACCTGCAGGTCCAGATACGGCGGCTGCCCAAGCCCGTCGTCGCCATGGTGGCCGGCTACGCGATCGGCGGAGGCCACGTGCTGCACCTGTGCTGCGACCTCACGATCGCGGCCGAGAACGCGCGGTTCGGGCAGACCGGGCCGAGGGTGGGTTCGTTCGACGCGGGGTACGGGATCAACCTGCTCGCGCGCCAGATCGGCGAGAAGCGCGCGAAGGAGGTCTGGTTCCTCTGCAGGCAGTACGACGCGCAGACCGCGCTCGCGTGGGGGTTGGTCAACACGGTCGTGCCGCTCGAGGACCTCGAACGAGAGACGGTCGGCTGGTGCCGGGAGATGCTGAGGATGAGCCCCCTCGCCCTCCGGTTGCTGAAGGCGGGGTCGAACGCCGGGACGGACGGGCTGGCGGGCGTCCAGCAGCTCGCCGGTGATGCGACGCTCCTCTACTACATGACGGAGGAGGCGCAGGAGGGCCGGGACGCGTTCGTCGACAAGCGCGATCCGGACTTCACGCGGTTCCCGAAGCGACCGTGACCCGCCTCGCCGTCTGGGTGCAGGGAGCGCGCCCGCGGACGCTCGGCGCGAGCATCGCCCCCGTCGTGGTCGGGACCTCAGCAGCCGGCGTGCTGGTGGCGTGGCGCTTCGTGGCGGCGCTGCTCGTGGGTCTCGGGCTGCAGGTCGGCGTGAACCTGGCGAACGACTACCACGACGGCGTCCGTGGCGTCGACACGCGCGAACGGCTCGGACCCCCCCGCCTCACGTCGTCGGGGCTTGCCCCGGCGCGCTCGGTCATGTTCGCGGCACTGGCGAGCGTCCTCGTCGCCGGCCTGTCCGGTCTCGCGCTGGCCGCGGTCACCACCTGGTGGCTGGTGCCGATCGGCGCGCTCGCGATGCTCGCGCTCTGGCTCTACAGCGGGGGCCCGAGACCATATGCGGAGCTCGGTCTGGGTGAGGTGATGGTGTTCCTGTTCTTCGGCGTGATGGCGACGGCGGGGAGCGCGTACGTCCAGGCCGAAACCGTGCCGGCAGCGGCATGGTGGGCCTCGGTCCCGATGGGCCTGCTCGCCGTCGCGATCCTGGTCGCGAACAACCTCAGAGACATCCCAACCGACGCGGTCGCCGGCAAGCGAACGCTCGCGGTTCGGCTCGGCGACCGCCGAACGCGGACGCTCTACCGCGTCTGCATCGTCGGGGCGTTCGCCGCGATCGTGCTCGGCACCCTGGTCGACGTGCTGGACGAAGGGAGCGGCCTTCCGCCGTGGTCGCTGTTCGCGCTTGCCGCGGCGGTCGCGGCGGTCGGGCCCTTTCAACGGGTCGGGCAGGCTCAGGGCCGTGACCTGATACCGGTGCTCGTCGCGACGGCAAGATTGCAGGTGGCCTTCGGTGCAGCCTTCGCGCTCGGACTGTGGATCGCGGAGTCCACGTCGTGAGCGAGGGCGACGTCGCGTTCGGGTGCGCGAGGGCGTTCGTCGGAGAGCTCGAGCGGAGCGGCCTCACGGATGCGTGCATCTCGCCGGGGTCGCGTTCGACGCCGATCGCGCTCGCCCTCGCGCGCAACGACCGGATACGTGTGCACGTCCACCTGGACGAGCGCGCGAGCGCCTTCTTCGCCCTCGGCCTTGCCAAAGCATCGAACCGCCCCGTGGTCGTCGCGTGCACGAGCGGGACCGCCGCCGCCAACCTCTTCCCCGCTGTGGTCGAAGCCTCGATGGCGCGGGTCCCGTTGATCCTCCTGACCGCCGATCGTCCGCCCGAGCTCCGAGGGGTCGGGGCGAACCAGACCATCGACCAGCTCGAGCTGTTCGGACGCTACGCGCGGTGGTTCACGGATGCGCCGCTCCCATCCGAGGGTCCCGACGCGATGCATACCTGGGTGATCCTCGGTCACGAGGCCTACCGGCAGGCGTGTTGGCCTGGGCCCGTGCACGTGAACCTCCCCTATCGCGAGCCCCTCGTTCCCGCCGGCGACCCCGTCCGCCTCGGGAGCTTGGCCACGGGCTTCGCCGGCGTCTCTCTCGGCGAGGGACCGAGCGCCGGCGAGCAGGACATCGGAGGGTTCGTCGACGCGGTCGCTGGAGTGGAGCGCGGCCTCCTTTATCTCGGGTCGTTGCGAACG
>Ga0299907_10002932_pt1 | contig 10766 bp, 12 predicted proteins | sample RVTome_16_FD_198680 | JGI IMG/M metagenome (GOLD analysis project Ga0299907, IMG submission 198680) | Soil microbial communities from uranium-contaminated site in the Upper Colorado River Basin, Wyoming, United States - RVT152D67 (version 2) ... | reverse complement strand
TTCCGGTGAGACATCAGGAACCGAACAGCTGCCACGGCATATAAGACGATCGCAACCACAGCAATCCAGCGCAGAGGCCCCACTGCCTGTTCCGGTAGTGGGCGGGTCAAGGGCGGGAGTTCGGCAACCGACGCGATACCCCACAGGAGCATCACGCCGATGATCGTCCATCGCACCACGGGGTCACGGCCAACGAGTCTGTTCGACGCCTCGGCCGGGTAGTCCACGGAGGCAAGGGCGAAGAAGACTGATGCAACTGCCAGGCCAACGGGGGTGGCAACCTCGAAGCCGCTGTTGGACTGACCGACGATCACTCCCGGTGTCGCCAGCGCATGGAGGAGCAGGAACCCCGCTGCCAGCATGAAGGCATATCCCACCAGCAGCAGACGGGCGTCCTCCCGGAGGCGTGCGGAGCGCAGAACCTGTACAGACAGGGCGACGTTCACCGCGGCCACACCCATCACCAGCCAGAAGTGGCTGGGATGGTGCTCCCATTGCACGTCGAGGTCAGGTTGGGCGATGAGTAGCCACAGAGCGAGCATGGGCAGAGCCATGTGTCCGACCCACACACTCACCCGGACACCACTGCCCGCCATTCGCGTTGCGCTCATGTCCGGGGTGGTCGCCATGCGCGCATCCTATGACCGACACACTCCCGATATCATTCCTAATGCTGTAGGGACCGTATTTGGTCCCTACAGCGTCTCATTTGCTGCTGTCAGCTACGGCCAGATGAGATCGACCCCGCCGCGGTCGATCAGTCCCTGGACCGCTGTCTGGAGTTCGCCGGAACCGATAAGCGAGTGCAGATGCGTGCCCGGGCAGGTCGTCGCGGCGTGGTCACGGTGACCACTGATCGTCTCAGGAAATACTCCGAATTCATCGCTCGCACCAGCCAGGACTCTGGTGAGTGAGTCGATCTGTTCCCGGGTCGGTTCTTCGTTGTCGAAGTTTCCCTCGACAACGACCAGGAAATGCCCGGTGGTGTCATAGGTGGTCCCGGTGTCACCCTCGTAATTGGGGTCGCGCCCCTGATAGACCGTGCCGTCGATGCCGATCAGCAGGTGATAGGCGATGTCCCCCCAGCCCTGCCCATCCATGTGCCAGTTTTGCCAACCGCGGAATTGAGCCGGCCCGGTAGTCCCCGACTGAGTTCCCGCATGGTGGATGGTGAGTCGTTCGACGGTGTGCGTGCTCATCAAATAGGGTTTCGCGGAGCGGGCACCCCAGACGTCGCGTGGCTCGATGATGACCGGTTCGTTGGGACGCTCCGGTGGGACGATTGGCTCCAGATCCAGGGCGCGGGCGAGGAATGTCGCCATCTCGGCCCGGCTGATGTCGTCGTCGGGGCAGAACCTGTCGTTGGCGGGAGGGTTGCATCCTTTGGTGACTCCGGCAGCGGCGAGACTGTTGGCGACGGTTTCGAAGGTATGGCCGGTGTCGTCGGTGAAATAGTCGGCATCGTTGGTCGGATAGCCGAAAGCCCTGACCAACATGGCGGCCATCTCACCCCTGGTCATCTCCCTATCCGGGCAGAACCGGTCGTTGTCAGGAGGGTTGCATCCTTTGGTGACTCCGGCAGCGGAGAGGCTGTTGATGACGGTTTCGAAGGTGTGACCGGTGTCATCGACGAATCGGTCTTCGTCGATCGGCTTGAGGTTCTTGGCGCGTGCCAGGAAGGCCGCCATCTCGCCGCGGGTAACTCCGTCCGCTGGGCAGTAGCGGTCGTTGACCGGGGGGTTGCAACCTTTGGTGATTCCGGCTGCAGCGATTGCCTCGATGTTGGGTTCGTGGACGCTGGCGTCGTCGTCCACGAAAGTGCCCCCCGGTGAGAGAGGGCCGAGGAGTACCGCCGCCAAGACGACCAATGTGAGCCTCATCCTGAGGCAACATTAGATGTGTCGCTATTCGGAGCGGCAAGTGCCTCGTTGATAGGGCGACCAGGCCGACCATCCGTGGTCCGCCCATATGTCGGCGGCGATACCGATGTTGGTCATCGGGTCGTAGAGCTCGTTCTGAGTCACTCCGTGGTGGGACGCCCAAAGCGAGCCCAGAACCTGGAAGAGACCCCTCGCGCTCGAACGCGGGTTGTCCGCATCGGGATTGCCACCCGACTCGTGGCGGATAATGCACAGGGCGGTCTCCACCTCCTGGGCGGGGAACTCGAGGGCCACCAGCGATCTCCATCGCTCCACCGGGTCGGCGGATCGAGGTTCGGATGCCTCCAAGACGGCTAGTTGGTCGACGAGATTGGTCGGGCACACGCCGGGCAAGCTGAGGCATATGGTGAGCACGAGACTCATCGAACGCGTCCGGGCATGGCGCCGAGCGCGCGCGTATCTATATGGGTGTTCATGGGGCAGCCCTTCATCGAAAACGGATAGCAGACCCGTCTTACCCCGCCAACCCCGTTCCTAATGCTGTAGGGACCGTATGTGGTCCCTACAGCGTCTCATTCGCCGGCGTTGTTCTTCGATTTGGCGCTCAGAGACGTCCGATGCGCTCCACCAAAAGGTCGTAGAAGCCTTCGTCGTCTATCTCGTTCATCACCATGGCGTTCGGCTCCCGACCGGTGACGCCCCACCAGTCAACGACGGTCATCCCCTCGGTCGGCCCGGGTGCGGCTTGGATCTCCACGTACACTTCGTTGCCGTCGAAGAGTTCGGGGGAGAGGAGGTAGGCGATGACCGTCGGATCGTGGAGGGGCCCGCCCTCCATCCCGTACTTGCTCTTGTCGAATCGGTCGTAGAAGCCCAGCATCCCCGCCACCGCATCACCGGCCGGTGTTCCCAGGTCCCGAAACCTTTGCAGACGCTCCGGCGTGGTGATTGCCTGGTGGGTTACATCGAGGGGCATCATGACGATGGGGATCCCGCTGGTGAACACCACATGTGCGGCGTGAGGGTCGACGTAGATGTTGAACTCGGCCGCCGGCGTGGTGTTGCCTCCTTCGAAGAAGCCGCCACCCATCATCACCAATTGGTCGATCGAGGTGGCGATGGACGGCTCTTTGACCAAAGCCAGGGCGATGTTCGTCAACGGTCCGAGGGTGCACACCGTCACCGGGTCATCGCGTGACATCAAGAGCTCGACGAGTTTGTCGACCGCATGGCCGGAGGCTGCGGTGACGTTGGGCGGCGGAAGATCTGCGCCGTCGAGCCCGGTAGGCCCGTGGACGTACTCGGCGGTGACCAGCTCCTTGACCATGGGTCGGACCGAGCCCCGATAGACGGGCACTTCGATGCGGTCGGCCAGCTCCACAAGGGCCAGGGCGTTGGTGAGGGTCTTGTCGACGGGGACGTTGCCGGCCACTGTGGTGATCGAGAGGACGTCGAAATCCTCGGGTGACGCCAGGGCAACGAGGATGGCCACAGCGTCGTCCTGGCCGGGGTCGGTGTCGATAACGATGGGTCTGGCGATCGCTGGATCGTACTCAGTGGGCCAGCAGGGTCTCCACTTCCTCGTTGGTGGGCATCCCTGCTTGGGCTCCTTGACGGGTGGTGGCGAGCGCACCGGCGACCACAGCCCGCTCCACGGCTCGGATCAACTCCATTCCGACAGCCAGGCCATGGGCTACTGCAGCGCAGAAGGCATCGCCCGCACCGGTGGGATCGACGGGTGAGACGTCCGGTGATGGAAACGCTTGGACATTGTCCTTCGTCACGAGAAGGGCGCCATCGGCACCAAGAGTGACCACCACGGCGGCGTCGATTCTGATTGACCGTGCGGCCCGCACCACGTCGGCGGTGGTGCCCGGCTTTTCCATGCCGGCGAGCAACCCCAGCTCCGAGCGATTTGGAACCAGGACGTCGACGCGGTTCATCAGCTCCACTGGGAGGGGGCGACCGGGAGCCGGGTTGACGATGAACGTCCCGGTCGTGAGGCGGGCGGCGGTGGTCACGGTCTCGACGGGAATTTCCAGTTGTGTGAGCACTACGGGGACATCCGCAATCAGATCTTCGTCGAGGTGGGCCGGCAACAGCCGCATGTTGGAGCCGGGGCTGACCACAATCGTGTTCTCGGCGTGTTGGTCCACAGTGATGACGGCCAGACCGGTGGGAGCTTCTCTATCGACACCGATTGCTGAGACGTCGATGTCTTCGGTGGCCAACGCCTTGACGAGGGCCTTTCCATGCTCATCGTCACCAACCCGGCTCACCAGGGCCACCTTGGCCCCGAGACGGGCCGCAGCCACTGCCTGGTTGGCTCCTTTGCCGCCTCCACCGGAGTAGTGGTCGGTGCCGAGGACTGACTCGCCCGGTTGGGGGAACCGGGTCGTCACCACCGTGAGGTCGTGGTTTACCGATCCGATCACGACGATGTCTGGCTTCACGAACCGTCACGGTAACTGTCGGGTTCCGGTCGCTATGCAATCGACTCGAGGTGCCTGCGAGCCGTAGGGACGGATTGTTCCGGGGCCGTGTAGCTTTTGAGCAGTTCCCGACATGGAGATGTCATGGATGAAGAAAGGGACGTCACACTTGGTATCCATCTCTCTGAGGATGAGACGACCACACTGGCCACGGCGGTCCTCGATCTGAGGGGCGACCACTTCGAGGCGTCGGGCCGGGCCCGGCGCAACCCGGTCGATCCCGTTCGCCCCCTCATCGGTGAGGAGCTGGCGATTGCCCGGGCCTTACGTGCCCTGGAGTCTCAGATCACGGACGCAGCTGAGGACAAGATCGAGCGTTTCCTCGTCCACGAGGAATAGCCGAACGTCTCGGTCGACGGGCCCCGCTGCAGAGATCAGCCCTTGAGGACCCTGACCACCTCGTATTCGGTGTCCGGCTCCACCATGACGTCGAAGCGGGCGTTGACCGCGTACAGCGAGTTCCCAAACTCCGCGACCGTCGTGGGGATCCTGAAGAGATTGCTGATGATCGGGTCGCCCAGGTTACCGATGGACAGATCCGATGACAGCTCGATCACACCGATCTGGTTGGCGAAGTTCTGCACCACGTAGAGAGTCTTCCCGTCCAACAGAATCCCGTCTCCGTTAGGGACAGTGGCGCCACCGAGATCGATCGAGGTCGCCACGCCGGTAGACGGGTCGACCGTGTACAGCGATGCCGCAGCACTGCCCATCAGAATCAGAGTGTCACCTTTGGAGTCGATGCCGTTGCCGTTGAAGTCACCGGGAACGAATTCGAAGTCCCCGGAAAGAGGGACGGTCTCGGTCGCTCCGTTGGGCAACCCCCACTGATCGAGCGGGACCGCATAGATGACAGGTTGGAACGAGTCAGTCAGGTAAGCCTTCTCCCGGGTGACTACCACGTCGTTGATGAATGTGGTTGTGGTCTCGGCCAGCTGGATTTCGGCCAGGGTGTCGCCGTTGTCGGCGTCATAGACGAAGACTTGACCAGTGGGACCGCCCGAAACCCAGAGCACATCGCGGCGCGGGTCGTGTTTCATCCCGAGGGCCGCGCGCACTGTCGCGAACTCGCTGGGATCATTGATGAATTCGCCCTCCCCGGTCCGGAGGTCTCCTTTGTAAACGGCACCATTCTCTCGTGAGCCGGCGAAGAACTCTGTACCGGACCCGCCCGCTATCCCCTCGGGCGCGATGCCTTCGGGCAAGACGATCACCTCGGGGAACGAGGGGCCGCCCGACGCAGGGAGGGTCAGGGACAGGGCAGCGAGCAAAGCGATCAGGAGCGTGAGTCGACGTTTCATCGTGGATGACCTTCTTTCGGGTCTCGTGTTCGTCGCCAGTTCAGCTTAGGGGTCTGCGCGAATTGGCGAGCTCGCCAGCCGATCCGTCAGAGCCTCGCCTTCGCGGACTAGCTGGAACCGGGGTCGGCGCCTCGACCCAGACAAGTAGTGGAGCCGCTTTTCCCTTCAGTGAGACCTCCCGTTGCTCGAGGTCGGCAGTATCCAGGTCCACGTCGGTCGCCACTGCCTCACTGACCAGCAACTCGCCCGCTCCGGCGACGCCAGCCATGCGCGATACGGTGTAGGGAACATCGCCGAGGACGGTGAAGTCCCGCGATCCCAGCTCACCGATCACGCCCACGTAGGCATCGCCCGTGTGTACGGCTACCCCGACAGGAAGGTCGCTATTCGACAACATCGCGGCCAGCATCCGACCTGCATTGAAAGCCCTTCTCTGATGTGCGCCGCCAGCGAATGCGGGTATCCACAAGGCCAGCATCCCGTCACCAGCCACTTGATCGATCACTCCCTGCTCCGAGTCGACCATCCTGGCAGTGGTCCGGTAGAAGTCATTGAGAGAGGCGGTGAATTCGGTGGCTCCGACTTGCTCTGCGATCGTCGTGGAGCCGCGGACATCGGCGTAGAGAACCGATACCGGTATTTCGGCGTCGCCACTTCGTCTGTCGAGCTCTCGTATGCAGTGCAGGCAGAGCTGGCTGTTCAGCTGCCACCGGGCGAACCCGGCGACCCTGAGCAGCGGTGCGAGCGGACCTGCGAACGGTGCCATGCAGAGCTTGCATCGTGGTGCGGCGGGCAGCTTTCCCAGGTACTTCTGGAACTTCTGCAGGTACGGGTTCTCACCGGTGAGAAAATGTCTCCACAGTTCAGTATCGGCGTCGGGGAGGGCGTGGTCGGCCACTGCCGTAATCTACTGGCGGCCGGGGTCTCCGGGGGGACGGTTCATCGGCAATGAAGCACGTCTTTTGCAGCTCACCACGGAGAATTGAGGAGTACTGTCCCGCACGTTGTCCCGGCGAGGTGAGGAGGATGCGTTGAGCACGGTGGATTCGAGTGCCCGTCTGCTTTTCAGGACGGCCTTGCTCATATTCTTGGTGACGATCGTCATAGGGATTCTCAACGGTCTGGACGTCTGGGAGCCGACGCACAATCTGTTGCTCACCCACGTTCACGCCGGGACCCTGGGGTGGATCACTCTTTCGGTGATCGGCGCCGCGGTTCTCCTGTTCGGTGACAGCGTTGGCACCGACAACGGAGCAGGTGGCGTACGGAATCTTGCGTTCGGTGCTGTCGGCGCCACCGTGATCTACGTGATTGCCTTCGCCACCGGGACCGGGATCTTCAGGCCCATCGCCGGCACGTTGATGTTGGCAGCCATCGTCTGGGTCCTGGTCTGGATATCCGGGCGGTATCGATCGTCGGCGAAGACGACCGGGCATCTCGGATTGTTCCTGGCCGCGATCTCGCTCACAATTGGAGCTGTGCTCGGCGTCTTGCTGGGGCTGTTCATCGCCAACGGTTCGATTCCGGGCCTCAGCAGCGAGACGGCATCGTCGTTGGCCGGCGCCCACCCTCCGGCGATGCTGATCGGATATTTGGTGCTCGCTGGTGCTGCCATCGTCCACTGGCTTCTCGACGGACCCCAGTCGATGGCGGGCCGTTGGGTGATGTGGGCGCTCTTCGCCGGAGGAATAGCGGCCAACCTTTCCTTCATCCTCGACATCGAGCCTCTGGTCCAGGTGGCGACAGTGCTCGAAGTGGCGGCGATCGTCACGTTCACAGTGCACATGTGGAGCCGGATCAAGCCTTCGGCATGGTTCGGGCAGGGGATGTCCAACTTCGCCCGAATCTCGGCACTGTTCCTGGTGATCGGCGTGGCGCTCCTCGTGTACGTCGTGCAGCTATTCATCTCCGGCGAGCTCGATCCGGAGACCGGTGTTGGACCTATCGGCGTCTTGTTGGCGTTCGACCATTCCATGTTCATCGGTGTGATGACCAATGCACTATTCGCCCTGGTGGCGAAAACGGCGGCCCAGGACGCCCACCCCGCCCTTTTGTGGGCAATCAACGGTGGTCTCGTCCTGTTCCTGCTCGGTCTCATCATCGATGTGTCGATCCTTATCAGGATCGGAGCGCCGTTGATGGGTCTGGCGTTGATCTACGCGATTTACGTCTTCTTCTCCCGGCTCAGTGAGGCCCGCGCCAACGCCGCCATCTGACCCACGCGTGCGCTCTCTGCCACCTGGTTGACGGAACTTGTTGTCGCCAAGCGCAAGGACCGTTGTGGTGGCATCCCGGTCGTGCAATTAATCCACCAGGACCTCTTACCCTTGTTCCGGAAGATCTCTGACGGGGTAAAGCAAGTCCATGCAGTTGATCGATGATCGCTATGAGCTGCTCGATGTGATCGCATCCGGGGGGATGGCAACTGTCTGGCGTGCCCGTGACACCCGGCTCGATCGTCTCGTGGCAGTGAAACGACCTCATCCGGCCCCTTCATCCGACGACTACCCCGCCCGATTGGCCAGGGAGGCGAGGGCGGCCGCGTCAATCAATCACCCCAACCTCATCACGGTCTACGACTTCGGCAGCGATGACTCCGGCCCATATCTGGTGCTGGAGTTCGTCGACGGCCCGACCCTTCTCGAATTGTCTGACGAGATCGATGCGGCCACAGCGATGGACATCGGGGCGCAGTTGGCCGATGCCCTCACCGCCATTCACGCCGCGGGCATCGTGCACCGCGATGTCAAGCCGGCCAACATCATCATGTCGGACCGAGGGCCGCTGCTGACCGATTTCGGGATCGCGTCGAACGCCGACGCCACGACCCAGGTCACCGATCCGGGGAAAGTCGTGGCGACGCCTTCATATGCGGCGCCCGAGGTTCTGGCGGGGGACACGCCGACACCCGAATCCGATGTCTTCTCGCTGGCTGTGACCATCGATGAGTTGGTCCAAAAGGCCACGACGACGCCAAGCGAGGACATCGATGCGGTGCTGGGTCCCGCATTGTCGGCATCACCCGAGGGTCGCCCTGACGCTGCCCGCTTCGGCGCCGCGTTGCGCCGCGCCACGCCGACCGTCACACTCTCGAGTTCAGGTGACTCGACCCTGGTCCTGGAGGCGTCCCAGACACGCCATTTCCGTGACGAAGACGGCTCTCCTCGTCCGGTTCCCGTGTGGGTGTGGACTACGGGTGCCCTGGTGGTAGTAGCGGCCGGGTTGACGGTGATGGGGCTTGCCCTCTCCGATCCCGGCCCACAGGTCGACGTCGCACGGGCCTCGGAGACCCCGACGACCACCACCCTCGCCGAGACCACCACGACCTCGCTGCTGTCCACAACGACCACCACCTCTCTTCACTCGGCCGTGGCGCAGACTCGAAGCGATTTGGAGGCGGTTTTACTCCAGCCTCCCAGATCGGACCTGAAACCACAGGATGTCGATGACCTGATGAAGAAGGTCGATGAGGCCATCGCCGCGGCAGACGAGGGGGATTCGGACAAGGCGGAGAAGAAGCTCTCCGAGACGGCAAAGAAGATCGACGACAAGGTCGAAGGGGAAAAGCGTGCCGAGTCGACCCGGCTGCTCGCGCAGCTGGCCGACCAACTCGGACTAGACCTCGACACCGACGACGACGACTAAAACGCGTTCCTAATGCTGTAGGGACCGTATGCGGTCCCTACAACGTCTCATTCGGCCTCGGTGTGCCGATTCTCGAGAAGCCCGCGGAGCCGTTCGTAGTCTCCCCGGACGGAACGCTCTGCAAGGAGACGCAGGAGCGGTCCGAACAGACGAAAGAAACGTCCCGGTTTGCCGACGATGTGCGCGCTCACTCTGGATCGATCCGGTCCTAGTGGCTCCACGGAGCGGGTGACCGTGATCGGGAAGCTGGACTGGCGAGACTGGATGGTCACCGACCTGTTGGGTTCGTACGCGATCACCTCGAAGGCGGTGATGACGTCGCGGCCGAGGAATCGGGCCACCTGTTGGTACGTGGACCCAACTTGTATCGGCGGCTCGGTGGTCCACTGCGCCGACCGCATACCTCTCTGCCACTCGGGATTGCGCGAGAAATCGGAGATGACCGCGAACACCTCTTCGTCGGGGCGATCGATCACGACGGAGGAGACGAGCTTCACCTTGACTCCAGGCGCTGGCGGGCTTGGTCGGGTGTCTCGGCGGCGGGATCGGGACCCGGTTCGAGACCTCGCGCCACGCGCTCGAGACGGGCGAGATAGCGCGTCCATCCGTCGGCGTGGAGGGCCAGACTGTCGTCATCGGGCAACTCCCGGTGGGTCAGGGACACCTTCGTTCGTTCGCCGTCAGCTGTCAGGTTCACCTCGACCACACTCGAGCCGGGCGGCAGATTCATCGTCTCGTTCTCCCAACCCCAGGTGAAGACGACCCGGCGGGGAGAGTCGATCACGACGTACTCGCCGACGCACCATTCGCCAGCCGCGACCTCGAAACGGAACTCGCCACCCGGTTGTGGGACGAGCTGGGCGGTCTTCCCCAGCCACTTGGTCAACCAGTCGGAGTCGACGAAGAACCGGAAGACGTGCTCCGAAGGAGCGTCGATGCAGATCTCGGTGCGGTGCAGGAGGGTCATGACTCGGCCGCCCGCTTGAGGGCTTCGAGCCGGTTGTTCCAGAAGACATCGAGGTCCCGGCGGAGCAGATGCAAGACATGGGGATCGGCCCGATACCAGCGGTGTCTCCCCTCTGACCGCACCTTCAACAGCCCCGCATCGAGCAACATGGCCAGATGCTGCGACGTAGCGGGACGACTCAGCCCACTGACCTCGGCCAGATCGGAGGCGGACCGCTCCGAAGCAAGCGTGCTTCGCAACATGGCCCGACGTCCTTCGTGAGCCATCGCCTTGAGACGTAAATCTACAGTGCTCATCGATTAAGGAACACCTTAACTATAGCGACTCTCTGCTCCACATGCGTCGCGACCTGTCACGATATATCGTGACATGTCAGCATTGCGAAAGGAGACGACGTGTCTCATGCCATACATTGCAGCCCACGTGGTGCCACCATCCTCATGATGAGCCGGGGCCGAGGTCGGGGTCGAGGTCGACAATG
>Ga0299907_10002931_pt1 | contig 10767 bp, 8 predicted proteins | sample RVTome_16_FD_198680 | JGI IMG/M metagenome (GOLD analysis project Ga0299907, IMG submission 198680) | Soil microbial communities from uranium-contaminated site in the Upper Colorado River Basin, Wyoming, United States - RVT152D67 (version 2) ... | reverse complement strand
ATGCCTTAGGAATCGCCCTGTTCCAGCAACTTCTCCAACCACTGACGGGCAGTTCCAGTCTCGCGATTGCAAGCTCGACCTTGGGTGTGGCCGCTCTTTTCAGGCCGGCGCGCGCCTGGATCCGGGCCCTCATTGACCGCCGGTTCTACAGGTCCAAATACGACGCGGCGAAGACCCTGGAGGAGTTCTCCTCCCGTTTGCGTGACGAGGTGGATCTCGACACTCTGACGAACGATCTGCTGAAGGTAGTCAACCAGACAGTGCAGCCTGCCCGGGTATGGCTTTGGGTGCGTGATTCGGAGGCGGAATAGCTCGTCGCCCGTGATCCAGTTCAGGAACGCCGAGGCCTGGAAGAGCTTGTCCCTGAGTTCCGTCGATGAATAACTGCGCAGATCTATGTACCGCTTGTGTTCGTCGCGGACACCTTGCGTCGCGCTTTCGTATTCGCGACGACTCGCTGTCGACTTCCCTCTGACCTGCGGCTTCCCAGTTGCAGGGGCGGGATTTGAACCCGCGACCTCCGGGTTATGAGTTCGTCCGAGGGTGCTTTTCGTCGTTTCTCAACGTTGCTCATAACCTTGCTTTCTCCTGGTAGATGGGTGGTTTCGGGGGTTCCGGTTTGTCGTCGTCTGTCGTCATTCTTCGTGCTCGCGTGTCCAACGCGTGTCCAGCTAGCAGCGCGATCCGACGGCCGCCACGCCAAGACGTCGGCCCTCAGCTGACCGAGTCGTGAGTGAGGAGGCGCTCAAGCACTCGTTGCACCGCGGGCGAGGGGGTGGCACCCAGCTCCTCGCGCAAGAGACCCCGGAGGCTCTCATAGACCCGGAGCGCCTCGGCGACATTGCCCTGTCTCTCGAACGACTCCATCAGCACCGCGTAGCCGCTCTCCCGGTAGGGGGAGAGATCGATCAGGCGTCGCGCCGTGCGCTCCGCCACCGCGAGCTCGGGTCCCCCGAGGCCAAGGCTCCGCCGCGCCGTGCACTCCAGAGCCCTGACCCGGATCTCCTCCAGCTCTCGTCGTAGCTCATCGATCCAGGCACCCTCCTCACCTGGCAGGAAGCGGCGCTGGCTTATGTTGTGCGCAACGAGGGTGGGGCCAAATGACGCGTACCAGTCACCAGCGGCGATCAGCGCCTCGGCGCGATGGATTCCATCGCGCGCCGCCTCACAGTCAACTCTCGCGCGAGGTCCCAGCTCCAGCCGGACCTCGTTTCGGCGCTCGAGGGCGCTCTCGGGAAGCAGTCGTCGTAGCTTCGATAGCAGCGCCGAAAGAGCCAGGTCGGGAGCCGACGGAAGCCCTCGTTGCCAGAGCGCTTCGGCGAGCTCGGCACGGCCAGCCACTCGATCGCGATTTACGACGAGATACGCGAACAGAAGGCGGCCCTGCCGACCGGGCAACTCTCGCTCGATTCGCCGACCACCCACTCGAGCCACGAAGCGCCCGCAGAGCTGAATCCGAGTCCCATCTCGCCGTTCCTGCCCTTCGAACACCACGCCAAGCTAGCGCCAAAACCCGTCCGAGACAATCCGGCGCGGACTAGAGCACAAAGCGAAGGAGGCGAACGATGGCCTACGTGATCAACTGCGACTGCGGCTATGTCGCTCGGGGTGAGAACGAGGATGAGCTGGTCGAGAACGTCAACCGGCATATCGAGGAGGTTCACCCGGACATGGTCGGCACCATATCCGAGGAGGACCTGCGGGCGATGGCCGAAGAGGTCTGACCGCAAGTGGCGTCGGGCTTGGGGCGCTCGAAAAGCCTCGGTCGCGCCGTTGACGTCCCTGGCGCCAAACTCTCACCAAGGGCCCGCCAAGGCGATGGAAACGCCCGGGCTCGATCCTTCTCCGGAGGCAACGAACAAGCGTCGAGGATGGAGGAGGAGCCATGGCATCCAGGAATGTCAAGACCTACCGAGCCGGTCACGAGGCCTTCAACCAGAGGGACTTCGAGGCCATGACCAAGCAATACGCCGACAGCATCGCCTGGACCGATCACTCGCAGGGCCGGACGTTCACGACGCCCGGGGAATTCAAGGACGACTTCCTGACAGGATGGATCGTCTCCTCCTCCGACATCCGAATCACCGGCCCCCGCTACATCGACGCCGGCCAGACAGTGGTCTGCACCTTCACTGTTGTTGGTACGCACGACGGGCCGCTCGGACCGTTTCCCGCCACCGGCAAGGAGTTCGCGCTGCCACTCTGCGAGATGTGGCACTTCGACTCGAGCGGGCGGGTCGTTGGTGGGGACCTCTACTACGACCAGGTCTCGCTGCTCACGCAGTTGGGCCTAATGCCCCAGCCGTCCGACGCATAGGCACTTTCGCGAGCCGCACGAGGAAGCGCACTTAGGAGGAAACACCATGGTGCTACTGAAACCCGATCCGACCTTTTACCCATCCGCCCGCATGGCGATGGAGGCGCCGCCCGAAACCCACGCCTACGTGGCGATGCTCAACCCCGCGCACGCGGGGCGAACCGATGGCATCGCGACCGTCGGCCTCGATACCTCATCCGACGGCTACGGACAGATCGCCAACGTGCTGGACCTGACGGCCGAAGGCGACGAGCTCCACCACTTCGGCTGGAACGTCTGCAGCGCAGCCCTGTGTCCGTATGCGTCGCATCCCCATCTCGAGCGCCGCTACCTCGTGGTACCGGGGCTTCGTTCTTCACGCATCTACATCATCGACACGAAGGACGATCCTCTGCGTCCGCAGATCGTCAAGACCATCGAGCCGGAGGTCATCGCCAAGCGCACCGGCTACAGCCGCCCGCACACCGTGCACTGCGGGCCGGACGGCATCTACGTAAGTGCGCTCGGCAACGCCGACGGAGCCGCCCCCGGCGGCATCTTCGTGCTCGACCACGAGACTTTCGAGTCGCTCGGTCGCTGGGAGGTGGAGCGCGGCGATCAGGAGCTCCATTACGACTTCTGGTGGCATCTCGGCTACGACACGCTCATCACCAGCGAATGGGGAACACCCAACATGGTCGAGGGTGGGCTCGATCCCGAGCTGCTCATGGGCCGGCGCTACGGCCACCGTCTGCATCTGTGGGATCTGCGTCGTCGCCGCCTTACCCAGACGCTCGACCTCGGCGACGAGCACCAGATCGTGCTCGAGCTGAGGCCCGCACACGATCCCACGAAGGACTTCGGTTTCGTCAACGTCGTCGTCAACGTCACCGATCTGACCTCCTCGATCTGGACCTGGCACAGCACCGCCGATGGGTCGTGGGCGGTCGAAAAGACGATCGAGATCCCGCCGGAGGCTGCCGAGACCGATCAGCTTCCGCCGGCGCTTCAGCCGTTCGGTGCGGCCCCGCCGCTCGTGAGCGACATCGCGCTGTCGCTCGATGACCGCTTCCTTTACGTCTCTTGCTGGGGGACGGGGGAGCTGCGCCAGTACGATGTCACCGACCCGCTCAAGCCCGAGCAGGTCGGCTCGATCCGCATCGGGGGCATGGTCGAGCGGACACCGCACCCAGCGCATCCGGACCGCCCGCTCAACGGGGCGCCACAGATGGTCGAGGTCAGCCGGGACGGCAAGCGCGTCTATTTCACGAACTCGCTTTACGCCTCGTGGGACGAGCAGTTCTATCCGGACGGCATCACCAGCTGGATGGTCAAGGCCGACGTCAAGCCGGACGGCGGCATCGAGCTCGACAAAGACTTCTTCGTCGACTTCTCGGCCGACGGGCGTCGGGCCCACCAGGTCCGACTTGAGGGCGGCGACGCCTCATCTGACTCGTTCTGCTACCCGTGAGCGATCTCGCGCCTTTCTTCGTACTGGGTGCGCTCGGGGCGTTCCACGGGCTTAACCCGGCCATGGGATGGCTGTTCGCCGTGTCGCGTGGTCTGCAGAATCAAAGCCGCTCGGCGGTCCTGGCCTCGCTGGGACCGCTGGCGGCGGGCCACGCCCTCTCGATCGCCCTGGTGGTGATCGTCTTCGGCGTCTTGCAGCTGGTCGTTGATCTGGACGCGGTCCGTTACGCAAGCGCGGCCGCATTGCTGGGTTTCGGGGTCTTCAAGCTCGTCAAGCCGTTCGCGCATCCGCGTTGGGTCGGCATGCGAGTAGGGAGCGGACAGCTTTGTCTGTGGTCGTTCCTCATGGCCAGCGCCCACGGAGCCGGGCTCATGCTCATCCCCGCGATTGGAAGCGCCACCGCGCACGACGCGGTGGCATCGGATCCGCATGTGGCCACGGCCGGGCTGGCGCTCGGTTCGGCCGAGATTGCGACCACCGCGGTGCTCGTGCACACCCTGGCCGTGTTCGTCGTCACCGCGGTGATCGCAGTGGTCGTGTACGAGCGGTTTGGTCTCGCGTTCTTGCGCACCGCTTGGCTCAACGTCGACATGCTCTGGGCGGCCGCCCTCCTTCTGTCGGGTTTGTACGTGCTGGCAGTCGGGCTCGGGTGACGGTGTGAACCCCTCCGGAGGCGACGAGTGACTGACACCTCCGTCCCGGTACCAAATGGCATTACGGCGGGCTCGCGTGTCCAACGCGCGTCCAAGCTCGCTGAGCCTCACCGACCCGAAGGTGACAGATAGGCTCTGACCTGCGCTTTTACAGTTGCACCGGTGGTATTCGAATCGGGACGTCCGGGTTTATGACCCCGCGAAACCCGAAGGCCCAAAATAGGCTGCGACCTGCGGTTTTTGCAGTTGCAGCCTACGAAAAGGGCACGCGTGTCCAACGCCTGTTTGGGTCGATCAGCGCCGCGGAACGACGGCAAAAACACCCTCTGACCTGGTCTTACAGTCAGTCAGTTGCAGGGGGCGGGATTTGAACCCGCGACCTCCGGGTTATGAGTCCGCTAAAAGGGAGTTTTCGTCGTTTAGCAAGATTGCTCACAACCTTGCGTTTCTCTTGGTAGACGGCCGGGTTCGGGGACCCCGGCTTGTCGTCGTCTATCGTCGTTTTTCGCTCGCGCGTGTCCAACGCGTGTCCAAGTCGTACAGTCATTGCAGATAGCGAAGGCGCCCACTCAGAATCGGATACAGAAGTGGTGCAGCCCGCCAATAGACCCCTTTGGGGAAGGGTCGTGTGCTCGTGAGCGGCGACCGCCCTTCTACCCCTTCGGGTCGATGTTCTGGTTCATGTGAAAGAGGTTGTCCGGGTCGTACTTTTGCTTGATCTCCACGAGCTTCTCGTAATTCGCGCCGTAGTTCGCAGAGACACGGCCCTGGTCGTCGTCGGCGGCGAAATTCACGTATCCACCCTCTTCCGAGTACGGGGCGGTTGCGTTGTAGTAGTCGCGCACCCACTTGATGTTCTTGTCGTTGTCGGCCGCATCCGGCCACATGCCGGCGATCACCGGCGCGAAGCCCGCGTCGCGGTGACCGAAGGCGGTTTCATCCGGGCCGACACGGTGGCAGGCTCCATTGATCGGATAGAGGTGAACCGTTGAATTCACTGTAGGCATCGTCGACCCGTGCTCGACGTGGGCGTCGATCACGTCGTCGGTTAGCTCCCGTACGAAGTTGGCCTTCCAATAGTGCTGGAGTCCCGGCGGGACGAGCCCGTCGAAAGCGCTATTCAGCGCGGGATAAGGCATCGGCCCGACGTGTTCGGCGACCACGGGCGCGACCTCCCGCAGCGGTTTGATCGCGCTCTCTCCCTCCTCGATCGGTCCCGCCCAGCACGCGACGACCGCGCAGAACGTGTCCCCGTGACGATCCTCGGGGATGAAAGGCAGCGGTGGGGCGATCTGGAAAGCGGGGAAGCCACCGAGCTGCTCGGGGGCATCGGCGATGAACTTGTCGAAGTGCTTGATGATGTCGGCCGCATGCTCGAGCTCGAAGAACATCGGTCCGCCGTAAATGTCTTTGACGGGATGCAAACGAAATTCGAGGGCGGTGACGACGCCAAAGTTGCCGCCTCCCCCCCGCAGCGCCCAGAAGAGATCCTCGTTCTCCTTCTCGCTGGCGACGAGAAAGGATCCGTCCGCGGTCACGACATCAGCCGAGATCAGGTTGTCGCACGACAGCCCGAAGCCGCGCGCGAGGTAACCGATGCCGCCGCCGAGCGTGAGGCCGCCTACTCCGGTCGTCGAGATGATTCCTCCGGTCGTGGCGAGTCCGAGTGCGTGCGTCGCATGGTTGAAGTCCCCCCACGTCGCACCCCCTTCGGAGCGCGCGGTCTTCGTCTTGGGATCGACCCGGACGCCACGCATCGACGATAGGTCGATCACGACGCCGTCATCGTTCGTACCGAAGCCGGGCACGCTGTGGCCACCGCCCCGGATCGAGAGATCGAGCTCGTTGTCGCGTGCGAACCGGACCGCGGCCATAACGTCGCCGGCGTTTCGCGAGCGGACGACGGCACTCGGACGCTTGTCGATCATGGCGTTGTAGACCTTGCGTGCCTCTTCGTATCCGTCGTCACCTTGAGTGACGACCTCGCCGCGAACCTGCTCGCGCAGCTCATCTACCGTCATCTTGCCCACGAACTCCTCCTTTGTGCTCATCGAGCGTTCCGATCAAGAACGCCTAGCAGGTCCGACCAATCTCGAACGTTGCGAGTCGCACCGCTGACCACGTGCTTCTCCTGACCCCACTAATCCACCGCCTCCTCGCCGTGTTCCTCCATCCACAGTCGGATCGTGAACAGCTCGGAATTGCCAGGGGCTTTCGGACCCTGCTTTAAGGCCGGAACGTGAGGCAGACCATACGTGGGGCTTTCCCCTTGACGGTATACCGGTACATGCTTCGACGCGAGAGCTCGACCTCGCCGCGGTGCCTGGACACGTCCGCGTGTGCTCAACGCGTGTCCAAGCTCGATGAGCTCCGCCGAAAAATAGGCCCGACCTGCGCTTTTAGTTGCAGGGGCGGGATTTGAACCCGCGACCTCCGGGTTATGAGCCCGGCGAGCTACCAGACTGCTCCACCCTGCGCCGGATACCCTATCAAAGCGCCGGCGCCGCGCGAGCACGCGGCAAGCTGCTCACGGTCCTGGCCCCACTCACGAGGACACACGGCGCGCCCGAAGGACTACCACGGTCTTCGGCACGTTTGTTGCGCTCAGCGCAACTCTTATGCCAACGAAGGTCCGGCCTCAGTAAGCAAGGCAGGGCGGCGCCGAAAGAAGTGTCTCAGCCGCCGTCCTGGAGGTCCTGTGCTTCCTGCAGTAACGCACCGAGCTCGTTGATCAGTCTCCCGTAAGCCTCGAAGTCACCGTCCTGGAGGGCTTCCTGCGCTTGGTCGTAGAGATCCGAAGCCTCCTGCACGATCTGGTCAAGCTCGCGCTGGTCTTCCGGAGTCGGCTCCTCGCCATCATCCTCCTCACCGGGAGGCAGCTCGTCCTCGGGAAGTTGATCTGTTACCTCGGGCTGCTCGTCGAGGTCAAACAGTGCCGCCAGAGCCTGATCGAACGTCTCCTCCATCACGACGTCTTCACCGAACACCAGGATCACTCGTTTGATCTCGGGGATGCCGGTTGTGCTTTGAGTTGCGGAGGTTGTGACGCCCCCCTCGTTCCCGCTCGCGAAGACAAAGAGCGGTCGTATATACAGGATGGACTCTTCCATCGGCAGGATCACGAGCGGACCAAACTGCACATTGGAACCGCCCTGGCGTAGCAGGTTCAGATCCTGAGCGATGTCGAAATCCTGGTTGATGAGGTTATCGACCTGTGAGGGACCGAGGATCTGGCGAGCGCGCGGGAGCTGAAGCGTCACGATCTCCCCATAGTGGTCCGGGTCGGAGCGACCCACCATGAACGACACCATGTTGTTGCGGGCGCGGGGGGTGAATGGACGCGTGAGGGCGAATTCCTGCTCCGTTTCCCCGGGCAGCGCGAACAGCAGATAGGTCGGCGGGATCAATCCTTCGCTAGAGACCCCCGTGGACTCGGGAATCGACCAGACATCCGATTGCGAATAGAAGTTGTCGGCTTCCTGGATGTGGTAACTCAGATACATCTGGGACTGGATACTGAATAGGTCCTCGGGATACCTGAAATGCTCTCTCATCTCTTCCGTGGGCTCCTCGTCGGAGAAGAGATCGGGGAACGCCTTCGCCCAGGCAGCGATCAATGGATCTTCATCGTCAATGATGTGGAACTCCATCGTTCCGTGGTAGGCGTCGACGACAACCTTCACCGAGTTGCGCACGTAGTTGCGGTCGCCGGTGAGACTGCCCTGCTCCGGAGGGACTATCTCGTCGAAGGGCATGAGCTGGGAGTACGGATACCACTGCGTCGACGTGTACGCATCGAGGATCCACACGGTGCGTCCGTCCACCACGGCCGGGTATGGATCGTGATCGAGTGACAGGAACGGAGCCGCCCGACTTACCCTGTCGCGGACATTGCGGTACAGCATGATCCTCGAATCTGACTCCACCAGGTTGGAGATCATGATGTTCGTGTCGAACTCACGGATTGCGAACATAAGTCGCCGGAAGATGTTGCCGACGGGGATGCCGCCTTCGCCTTCATACCTGCTGCGCTGAACCTCGCCGGCCTCGGGTTCGAAATCGATCTCCTCCTGTGCCGAACGAACGATCGCGAACTCGTCGGCGGAAAACGACTCGCCGTAGTACAAGCGAGGTTCGTCCTCGGGATCCAGAGAATCGGCACCCTCTCGAACAGTCCCGGGGATGTCCTTGACGAGGAAGTCGGGCTGCCCTGCCGGTGTTAGGTCGTTTGCCAGGCTGGCAACAATGCCGAACCCGTGCGTGTACTGGAGATGCCGGTTCGGCCACGACCTCGAGCCTTCGGGAAGGTCGTCGATGGACAGCTCGCGTGCCGAGAGCAGCACCTGCCGCATCTCCCCGTCCACTTCGTAGCGGTCTACGTCAACGTCCTCGAACCGGTAATACGTCCTGATCGCCTGAAGCTGCGTGTACGCGCGCTGCAACATGACCGGATCCCACAGCCGCACATTTTGCAGCAGGAGCTCGTTGTCCTCGATGTCTTCCGAAGTGAGATCGGTCGCCGCGGCGAACGGTGCAATCTCAACGTCCTGGAGCCCGAAGGCTGCTCGGGTGGCTTCGAGATTGCGTCGGATGTAGGGGCGCTCACGCTGGAGCTCTTGAGGCTGGACGGAGAAGCGCTGAATCGCCGCCGGCCACAATCCACCCGCAAGAACGGCAGTGAGGATCCAGATCCCGACCGCGGCGATCGGAAGTGTCAGCCGTCTGAATCGGATGTTCACGATGAATAGAACCGCGGAAATGATCGAGATGATCGCCAGCAGGCGCAGCGCCGGGAGCTGCGCGTGCACATCCGTATAGCTGGCTCCCGTAACAGTGCCTCGCGATGAGAAGTTGAGTTCAAACGTCCCGAGGTAGTACTGGACAGCCTTTACCAGTGCGAGGCAGCCAAGCAGTACGGAAACGTGAGCCAGGACCCCCGGCGACAAACCTCTCAATCCGATCTCCGGCCGGATCGAGCCCTGAAGGTAATGCGCTGCCACAGAGAGCAACAGCGCGGCCAGGAATGCAAACCACAGATAGTCGGTGATGTCTTTGAGGAAAGGCAACTCAAAAACGTAGAACCCGATGTCGCGGTTGAACTGAGGATCGCGTTCTCCGAACGGCACCCGATTGGCCCACAGGAGGAAGTTCTGCCACGATGCGCTGGCTCCCACACCGGCGATGATTCCGACCAACACCGCCGCGGCGAGCCTGAGCCACTTCAGATAGGGCCCCACCATCTCGATGTAGCGCTCGACGACCTCATTGCGACGGCCGTCGTCCACAACGGGCATGCGATACGGAGGTGCCATGCGGCCGGCGACTATGAGATTGACCCACACGACGGCACCAACCAGAACCCCGGCGGCAACACCGACCAAAAACTGGGTGGAGATGCTCTTGAAGAGGACCGCGGTGAGGCCGACTTCCTGGAACCAGAGGACATCCGTGTAGAAGCGAGCCGAGGCGAGCAGCGAAAGAACGAGGGCGATTACGAGAGCAATGATGATTCCGCGCCGCCTGCTGCGTCGCTCGGGTATTCGGATCATGTGCGGAAGGCTACCTCCACCCCACCACTACCGCGTTAATCGCCTTTTCCGATCACATGTCTGATTCGCTCGATCAAGTCATCCGGAGAGAAAGGCTTCCCGACGAAATGCGCCCCGGGCCACTCGTCTTCCGGGCCGCGGGCCATCCCCGAGAGGATAAGCACGGGTATGGAGCTGGTGACCTCGTCCTGCTTCAACGCCGACAGAACCTGCTTGCCGTCCATCTTCGGCATCATCTGATCGAGGAGGATGACATCGGGAATACGCTCCCCCGCCGCTCGGAGGGCCGCCTCGCCGTCCTCGGCCATGAGGACGTCGAAGCCTTCGTCTTCCAGGACGAATTCGAGAGTCATGCGGACGCTCGGATCATCCTCGGCAATCAAGACGAGCGGCCGGCCGGAACCAACCCCCGACGTCACGGCAGCAGGCCCGTATCGAGGGGCAGGATGCCGATCACGCAGTCGATCAAGTTGTCGCAGTCCTCCTCCGCAGGCGGACCCGACTCATCCGCCCCGTCGTCCGATCCGCCGGAACCCCCGGAATCACCGGACGTGTCTCCGGGACCCTGGTCGCCACCCCCACCGCTATTCCCAGTCGTTCCCCCCGTGCCGCCCCCGGTCCGAGCGGGCCCGCCTCCGCTCGCAGGTCCGGGGCCGTTGGAGCCGCCGGCGGCCCCTCCGGGCGCCGACGCCAGCGCTCCCGTCGCGAGGATGAGGTCCTCGAGCCCCGCCACCAGTGGGCCCGATCCCACACCCATGATGGTTGCGATCACGCCCCACTGTCCGCCCTCGCGGCGAA
>Ga0299907_10002930_pt1 | contig 10768 bp, 8 predicted proteins | sample RVTome_16_FD_198680 | JGI IMG/M metagenome (GOLD analysis project Ga0299907, IMG submission 198680) | Soil microbial communities from uranium-contaminated site in the Upper Colorado River Basin, Wyoming, United States - RVT152D67 (version 2) ... | reverse complement strand
CGTCGAGTCGCCGGACCGGTTGTCGCCGGTCGAATCGGCCGAGCTGTTGCTTCTGCTCGAGTCGGTGCCGGTGCTGTCGCTCTTCGACTTGCGACCCTTCGACTTCCTGTCCGACGACTTGCTGTCGGAGGACTTGTCGTCGGACTTGCTGTCGGAGGACTTCGTGTCCGAGGACGTCGTGGTGGCCTTGGCGGCGTCGGCCGGAGGCTGGGCGGCCGGGCCGGGCACGGCCGCGGCCACGGCGACACCCCCGCCGAGCGACAGCCCGGCGACCACGAGGAACGCGCCTGCGCCGGCGAGAACTTGGCTGGTGCGTCTCCGCAGGTCCATCGACACAATCCCGGGCGGTGAGGGGCGGGTCCGGGGCATAGCGGGAGCCGGCGCCCCAGATGCTCCGGTAAGGAACAATCGTCGCAAAGGTACCACTGGCACCAACGGGCGCAAAGGGGGGTAATTACGGTTGATGCCCCTTACATCTCGGGCTTGACGGCCTCCAGGGCGGTGGTGACCATCCGGCCGGGGATCGGGGTGACGACGATCCCGCCCAGCCCGGCCTCCTCCAGCCAGGCGCGGTACTGGGAGACGGTGTGGGCATCGCCGCCGGCGGTGTTGACGATCATCGCCACCGAGAAGGCGACGGCCAGCGGCGGCGAGCGCCGCTCTTCGTCGGGGACGATCTCCAGGATCACCAGCCGCCCGCCCGGGGGCAGAGCGGCGGCCACCCGGCCGAGGATGTCCCGGGCCCGGGCCGGTGAGAAGTCGTGGAGGACGTTGGCCACGACGGCGGTGTCGCACCCGTCGGGCAGCGGGCTCTCGAAGATGTTGGCCGGGCACGTGGTGATCCGCTCCGTCAGGCCGGCGGCTTCGACGTGGACGGCCGTCTTGGCGACCACCGGCGGCTGGTCGACCACGATCGCTTCGAGGTGGGGATAGGCCCGGCAGAGGGCGATGGAGACGGCGCCTGATCCGCCGCCGACGTCCATGACCCGGGCGGCCCCACCGAAGTCCGCCGCCGCCGCCAGCCGCTCACCCATGGCCAGCGAATGGCCGTGGAGGAAGTCGAGGAAGAAGTCCTCCGGAAAGGCGTGGTACCCCTCGGCGTCTTCGGGGAGGAGCTGGTGGTCGGCCCGCAAGGCGTCCTCGAGCTTCTCCCAGGCCGACCAGCACCACCGCTCGTCGAGGACGTAGTGGCGCAGTGAGTATTCGGAGCCGGCGGCCAGGTACCGGTCGGCCAGGGGCGAATTCCGGTACCGCCCGTCCTCTTTCTCCAGTAGCCCGGTGGCCACGCAGGTGTCGAGCAGCGCCCGGGTCGGACGGGCCGGCAGACGCAGCACGCCTTGTGCCTGCTCGAGATCGAGCCCGCCCGGAGCCTGTTCGCTCGTCAGAGCCTCGAACACCCCGAGCTGCACGGCGGCCATAACTGAACGGGAGATCCAGAAACTGAGGAAGATCTCGAGCACGTCGTCCGGATCTGGTGCTAGGTTCACCGCCTTAGCCTGCCTCACCCTGAAAACCGGCGTTCATCACCGCGAGATGGCCGTGGTGACGAACGCCGGTTCGGGTTTCCGGCCCCTGAGTGCGAACGGGTGCGGGTCGCCCGAGTCGGGTAGGAGGACCTCACAGCTGCGAATGGAGGTCCTCAATCATGATGACGGTCATCACCCGCGTCTCACTCAAGCCCGGATGCGAGCCCGAGTGGGACGAGACCATGCGGCAGCGACTGTCCGCGGCCCACGACCAGTCGGGTTGGATCAGCGGCCAGATGCTGATGCCGCTCGATGGGCTCGATCAGCGGGTCATCGTCGGCACATGGAAGACCCGCGCCGATTGGGAGGCCTGGCACGAAGACCCGGCCTTCAAGGAGACGCGAGATCGCCTCGAGAAGCTCCAGAAGAAGTCTGACGACATGGAGTGGTTCGAGGTCGCCATCGAGTCCCGCGAGACGACAGCGGTCTGATCGGGAGGGTCAGTCGCTGGCGCCCTCGAGGGCGACCAGGGGCTGGCCCTTCTTGACAGCGTCGCCGGCGCTGCAGAGTACCGCCGAGACCGTGCCGTCAGCGGCCGCCTTCACTTCCAGCTCCATCTTCATGGCCTCCACCACCACCAGGGTCTGGCCCCGTTCGACGGCGTCGCCGGCGACCACCTTCACGGCGATGACCGTGCCGGGCATGGGGGCCCCGAGCTGGGCGGGGCCGCCCTCGGCGTCGACCAGGCGGTCCTTGATCCCGAGGGCCAGCTCGTAGGGCTGGCCGTCCCAGTAGACGTGGACGCAACCGGGCGTGGCCACCGCCGCCGCCCGGGTCCCGTCCCCTGCCTCGGCCTCGGATAAGACAGCCCAGCCGTGGGTGTCCCCCTCGGGTTCATGTGCGGCGTCGGCCTGGATGAGCTCGTGGTCGCCGACCCGGAAGGGGCCGGTGCCGCGCACGTCGACAAGCTGCTCGGCGTCGTTGGCCTGGACGATCACGTGGGTCGGGCCCGGCTCGAGGTGGCGCCAGGGGCCTGCCGCCGCCCACGGGTCGACGCCCCGCTGCTCGCCGAGGATCCGCGCGGCCTCTGCCGCGCCGGCCAGGGCGATGGCGGGCTCGGGGACTGCGGCGTCGTCGACCCCCGAGGTCCACCCGCCGTAGGCGGATTCCAACCAGGTCGTCGTGACCTGGCCGGTCCGGACCGTCTCGTCGGCGGCCAGCATGCGAAGGAACGGGAGGTTCGTGCGGAGGCCGAGGACCTCGGTCTGGGCCAGGGCGTCGGCCAACTCCTCCAGCGCCGCCGGGCGGTCGTCGGCGTGGACGATCACCTTGGCCAGCATCGGGTCGTAGTGGGTGGTGACCTCGGCGCCCTCGTCGACTCCGGAGTCGACGCGGGCCTCGTCGGGCCACCGCAGGTGGAGGACCTGCCCCGACTGGGGCAGGAAGCCGGCGTCGGGGTCCTCGGCGTAGAGGCGCACCTCGATGGCGTGGCCCGTGGGCGTGACGTCGTCCTGGGTGAGCGGCAGGGGCTCGCCCATGGCGACCCGCAGCTGGAGTTCGACGAGGTCGAGGCCGGTGACCATCTCGGTGACGGGATGCTCGACCTGGAGGCGGGCGTTCATCTCGATGAACCCGAACACTCGGGGGGCTCCGCCCCCCGAGGACCCCCCGTCATCCTCGACCAGAAACTCGCACGTCCCGGCATTGCGGTAGCCGACGTGCCGGGCGAGAGCGACTGCCGCGGACGTGAGCTGTTCCCGTAGCTCCCCCGTCACCGCTGGTGACGGGGTCTCTTCCAGGATCTTCTGGTGGCGGCGCTGGAGGGAGCAGTCCCGCTCGCCGAGGTGGATCACGTTGCCGAACGAGTCGGCGATCACCTGGACTTCGACGTGGCGGGGCGCCGGGAGGTAGCGCTCCAGGATGAGCTTGGTGTCGCCGAAGGCGCCGGCCGCCACCCGCCGGGCCGAGGCCAGCGCCGACAGCAGGTCGTCTTCCTGGCGGACGACGGCCATGCCCTTGCCGCCGCCGCCGGCCGCCGGCTTCACGATCAGCGGGTAACCGATCTCCTTGGCCGCCCGCTCGAGGGCGGCGTCGTCCTGGTCGTCCCGAGATCCATTGTCACTGGCGTAGCCCGGCAGGGTCGGGACGCCGGCCGCCTGGGCGATCCGCTTGGCTTCGTCCTTGCCGCCCATGGCGGCCAGGACGTCGGGCGGCGGGCCGACGAAGGCGTAGCCGGCCTCCTCGACCGCCCGTCCGAAGGTGGCGTCTTCCGACAGGAAGCCGAAGCCGGGGTGGATCAGGTCGGCCCGCAGGGCCCGGGCAGCCTCCAGGATCCGCTCGGCCCGCAGGTACGACTGGGCCGCCGGGGCCGGGCCGATGCAGTAGGCGGCGTCGGCCATCCGGACGAACGGCGCGCCGAAGTCGGCCTCGGAGTAGACAGCGGCGCACCGCAGCCCCATACGCCGGGCGGTGCGGAAGACCCGTACGGCGATCTCGCCCCGGTTGGCGACGAGGACGGTGGGGACGTGGTGAGGATTGCGGTTCTTCGGCATGGGACCTCTACATCCGGAAGACGCCGTAGCTCGGCTCGGGGATCGGGGCGTTGTAGGAAGCGGAGATGGCCAGGGCCAGGGTGAGGCGGGTGTCGAGCGGGTCGATAACGCCGTCGTCCCACAGGCGGGCGGTCGTGTAGTAGGGGTGGCCCTGCCGGTCGTACTGGTCGCGGATCGGTTGCTTGAAGGCCTCTTCCTTTTCCTTGGAGGCGAAGCCACCCTGCTTCACCGTGGCCAGCACGCTGGCCGCCTGCTCGCCGCCCATGACCGAGAGGCGGGCGTTGGGCCACATCCACAGGAAGCGGGGCGAGTAGCCCCGGCCGCACATGGCGTAGTTGCCGGCGCCGAAGCTGCCGCCGATCACGACGGTGAACTTCGGTACCACCGAACAGGAGACGGCGGTGACCATCTTGGCGCCGTCCTTGGCGATGCCGCCGGCCTCGACGTCGGCGCCGACCATGAACCCGCTGATGTTCTGCAGGAAGACGAGCGGGATCTTGCGCTGGTTGCAGAGCTCAATGAAGTGGGCCGCCTTGAGCGACGACTCCGAGAACAGGATCCCGTTGTTGGCCACGATCCCGACGGGGAAACCGAAGATGTGGGCGAAGCCGCACACGAGGGTCGTGCCGTAGAGGGCCTTGAACTCGTGGAACCGGCTGCCGTCGACGAGGCGGGCGATGACCTCGTGCACGTCGTAGGGCGTGCGGTTGTCGTTGGGCACGATCTCGTACAGCTCCCGGGGGTCGTACTTCGGCTCCTCGGGCTCCTCCATTCCCGGCGGGAGGCACTTCTCGGTCTGGAGGGAGGCGACGATGTCGCGCACGATCGACAGGGCGTGGGCGTCGTCGAGGGCGTAGTGGTCGACGACTCCGGAGGTGCGGGCGTGGACGTCGGCGCCGCCCAGCTCCTCCTCGCTCACGTCGACGCCGATTGCCGCCTTCACCAGCGGCGGACCGCCGAGGTAGATCGTTCCCTGCCGGCGGACGATCACCGTCTCGTCGGACATGGCCGGCATGTAGGCGCCGCCGGCGGTGCACATCCCCATGACGCAGGCGATCTGGGGGATGCCGAGGCCCGACAGCGTGGCCTGGTTGTAGAAGATGCGGCCGAAGTGGTCGCGGTCGGGGAAGACGTCGTCCCACAACGGAAGGAAGGCGCCGCCCGAGTCGACCAGGTAGATGCACGGCAGCCGGTTCTCCCGGGCGATCTCCTGGGCCCGCACGTGCTTCTTCACCGTCATCGGGTAGTAGGTGCCGCCCTTGACGGTGGCGTCGTTGCAGACGATGAGGCATTCCCGGCCCGAGACCCGGCCGATGCCGGTGATGATCCCGGCGGCCGGCGCCTGGTCGTCGTACATGCCGTGCGCCGCCAGCGAAGACAGCTCCAGAAAGGGCGTGCCGGGGTCGAGGAGTCGCTCAACCCGTTGGCGGGGCAGGAGCTTGCCCCGGGAGAGGTGCTTCTCCCGCGCCCGTTCCGGGCCGCCCAGGGCGGCGGCGCCGATCGTTGCCTTGAGGTCGCCGACGATCGCCTCCATGTGCCGGCTGTACTCCTGCGCCTTGTCGGTGTGCGGGTCGTGGAGGGTCGACAGCGTCGGGAACGAGGACGTCATAGCGAGGCTCCCATGAGCTGAAGGATGAGGACGGCGTACGTGTCGGCCACCTGCCGGCGTCCCAGCCGCCCGGGCTCTCTGATCCAGGCGTCGACCCCCTTCAGGAGGTCGAGGACAGCGATGCCGGCCACCTTGGCGTCGGGGACGTGAAACTCGCCGGCCGCCACCCCGCCGGCCAGGAACCGTTGGACGGCCTGTTGGAAGTGGCGGCGGACGGCCTGGAGTTCGACGAAGTGGTCGGGGGAGAGGTGGACCATGTCCCGGAAGAGGACGGCGATGGCGTAGCGGCGCGGCTGGGCGTCGGTGATGTAGCCCCGGACGAAGCGGTCGAGGCGCTCGGCGTAGGAGAGGCCTTCGGCCTCCAAGTGGGGAAGCAGCCCGGCGAAGAACTCGCCCGAGCCGTACTGCACGATCCGGTAGAGGATCTCCTCTTTGGACGTGAAGTGGTGGTAGAGCGAGCCGCCCTGGATGCCGGCTGCTTGCGCCAGGGCCCGGGTCGACACGCTCTGGTACCCCCGCTCGTAGAACAACCGGGCGGCGATATCGACGATCTCGTCGGCTCGACGGGCGACGACCATGGCCGCTACCCTACCAAGCGTTAGGTTCGGTGGTCCACCTGGAGGCGAGCCGTTGCCGTCATGGGAGAATTCCGGTGTGAAGTGCGACGTCCGCGAGGTCGGGCCACGAGACGGGCTGCAGAACGAGGCGCCGGTGCCGGTGGCCGACCGGGTGCGCCTGATCGACGCCCTGGCCGCCGCCGGCGTGCGCCGCATCGAGGCGGCGTCGTTCGTGCATCCGGAGGCGATCCCGGCCATGGCCGGAGCCGAAGAGGTGCTGGCTTCGGTGGAACGCCGGCCCGGCGTGTCATACACCGCGCTGGTCCCCAACCGGCGTGGGTCCGAGCGGGCCCTGGCGGCCGGCGCCGACGAGCTGGAAGCCGTCGTGTCGGCCAGTGCGACCCACAACCAGAAGAACCTCAAGCGCACGCCCGACGAGACGCTCGAGGAGATCGCCGGCATCGTCGAGCTGGCCCATGCCGCCGGCCGCCCGGTCGACGCCGGCGTGGCCACCTGCTTCGGCTGCCCCTACGAGGGCGACATCGACCCTTCCGTGGTGGCGGGCTACGCCCGGCGCCTGCTCGACCTCGGCGCCGACACCGTCTTCTTCGGCGACACGACCGGCATGGGCTCACCCCGCCGAGTCGGCCTGCTGCTCGATGCGGTCGAAGCGGCGCGAATCGACCTCGACCTCGTCGGGCTCCACCTCCACGACACCCGGGGGACGGGCCTGGCCAACGCCTACGCCGCCCTGCAGCGGGGCGTATCCCGCTTCGACGCTTCCATCGGTGGGCTGGGCGGCTGCCCCTACGCCCCCGGCGCGTCGGGCAACATCGCCACCGAGGATCTCGTCCACATGGTGGAAGACCTCGGCGTCCCGACCGGGATCGCGCTCGAGGGCCTGATCGAAGCGGCCCACCTCGCCGAGGAGATCGTCGGCCGACGCCTGCCCGGCCAGGTGATGCGGGCGGGGCCGCGCACGCAGCTCGTCGGCTGACAAACCTGGGGGACAAAAGGGTCGAAATCACCCAGAAGGCTTGTCCCGTGCCGACGTCCCGGCCGATTTGGGACAGCTGCCCCTAGCGTCGCCAACCGGAAATCCTCACCATGCGTCGCATGCCCACGTGGACCCCTGCTCTCTCGATCGTCCGTCTCAACGCCATGACGGACGCAACACCCTTCCTCGTCTGCGACCTCGACACGATCGAGCGGCGCTACGAGGAGCTGACCGAGCTCCTCCCCGGGGTGGAGGTCTTCTTCGCCATGAAGTCCAACTCGGCGGCCACGGTCCTGCGGCAGGTGCGTGAGGTGGGCGCTAGCTTCGAGGTGGCGTCAGCGGCGGAGATGTGGATGGCGGAGGCTGCGGGCGCCGCCCCGGCCGACCTGCTCTATAGCAACCCGGTGAAGCCCCCCCACCACATCGCCGAAGCAGCGGCCGCCGGCCTGTACCGCTTCGCTTTCGATTCCGAGGGTGAGCTCCGCAAGCTCGCCGCCGAGGCCCCCGGTGCGTCCGTCTATGCCCGCCTCCGGGTCGACGACCACGCCAGCGTGTTCCCGCTGTCCCGCAAGTTCGGCATTCCCGCAAAGGTGGCCGGGGACCTCCTGCTGCTGGCGTCGGAACTGGGGCTCGTGCCCTATGGCATCACCTTCCATGTCGGGTCGCAGTGCACCAATCCCATGGCCTGGGAGGGAGCCATCGAGCAGTGCGGGTTGGTGATGCGGCGCCTCCTGCGGGCCGGTGTGCGGCTGGAGATGCTCAACATCGGCGGCGGCCTGCCCGCCCGCTACACCACTCCGGTGCCGGACGTGTCGCTCGTGGCGGCGGTCATCGGCGACGCCCTCGGTCGCCTGCCGTACCGGCCCCCGCTGCTGGCCGCCGAACCCGGCCGGTACCTCGTGGCCGAGAGCGGCGTGCTGGCCGCCTCGGTGATCGGCGTCGATCGGCGGGACGGCGAGCGGTGGGTCTACCTCGACGTCGGGGGCTACAACGGGATGATGGAGGCCGTCCAGACCGGCGGCCGCTGGCACTTTCCCATGCTCACCTCCCGGCCCGATCACTACCGGGCGGAGACGGTGCCGACGATCGTCACCGGGCCGTCCTGCGACTCGAGCGACACGCTCTTCTACGGCGTCGAGCTGCCCACCACGCTGGCCGTGGGTGACCGCGTCTACATCGGCACCGCCGGGGCCTACACCGCCAGCTACGCCTCGTCGTTCAACGGGTTCCCGCCGCCTCAGCTCCTCTACGTCGGCGGCCGGGAGGCGGCCATCGCCCCGCGTCGCACCCGGCGCACGTCGGCGGCCGAACCGGCCGCCGTGGCGGTCTGAGGCCCGTGATCCTCTCCTTCGCCGCCGCCCTGGCGGCGGCCGTCGCCTTCGGCGTGGCGTCGCTCCTCCAGGAGGACGGAGCCCGCCGGTCGCCCGTCCGGCAGGACGTGGGGCTGCGCCTGCTCGGCGCGTTCCTCCGCCAACCCGCCTTCGCCCTCGGAACGGCGCTGGACGTCGCGGGGTTCGTCCTGACCTTCGTGGCGCTGCGCCGGCTGCCGCTGTTCGCCGTTGAGGCCACCGTGTCGTCGGCCATCGCCGTGACCGCCATCGGCTCGGTTTGGCGGGGGGCGCGGCTGAGCCGGGCGGGGCGGGGTGCGGTAGTCGCCATCATTTTGGGACTGGCTTTCATTGGCAGCAGCGCCCTCCCGGAGGGCCCGCCGACGATCTCCGCCCTCGGGCGCCTGGCGCTGCTGGCCGGCGTCCCCGCCCTGGCCGCGGTGGGCTTCGGCGTCGGTCGCAGAATGTGGGGCCCGGCGGCTGCGCCGGCCCTCGGCGCCCTGGCCGGTCTCGGCTTCGCTCTCTTCGGCGTGGCCGGGCGGGTGTTGCCCCACGCTCCGTATGTCCAGGATCCGCTGGCCTGGGCAGCGGTCGCCTACGTGGCGCTCGGCGTCCTCCTCTACGGGGCCGCCCTCCAGCGAGGCCCCGTGACGGGCGTCATGGCCGCCACGACGGCGGTGGAGACCGTGCTGCCTGCGTTGGTTGGACTCGCCCTGGCCGACGGGGCGCGAGCCGGGCTCGGCCCCGTCGCCGTCGCCGGCTTCATGATGACCACGGTCGCGACGCTGGTGCTTGTGCGGGCTTCCCGCAGTGTTCCTGCCGAATGTCCCGAATCGGTTCCTGATCTGCCCATTCCCACCCTTTCGGCCTCAAGCCCGGCGATCGGCGGACCGTTACTCAGTTCGTGACTGATCACAAACGGGGCACCGGGCGACGCCGGCTGTACGCCGGCGAGATCCTCCTGGCGCTGGTCGCCGGTCTCTGGAGCGCATGGCTGCTCTGGGGGGCGGGCACTCCGTCGACGCAAACAATTTCGAACCTCGGCCTCACCGCCGTTCCCTTCCTGGCGGCGGGCGCCTGCCTCTGGCGGGGCCGCGGGCTGGCGGGCTCCCTGCGGCACTCCTGGGTGCTCCTCGGCGCCTCCTGCGGAGCCTGGGGCGTAGGCCAGGCCATCTGGACGGTGTACGAGACCGGACTCGGCCGCGAGGTGCCGTTCCCGTCGTGGGCCGATGCCGGCTATCTGGCCGCCGTCCCCCTGGCCGTCGCCGGGCTGCTGATGATGCCCGCCGCCGCGCAGAGCATGGCCGGCCTCCTGCGCAACATCCTCGACGGCGTCATGGTGGCCCTCGCCCTGTTCTGCAGCAGCTGGATCCTGGTGCTGGGGCCGCTACTGTTCGCCGCCGGTGGCGATGACCTGCTCAGCACCATCCTGGGCCTGGCCTATCCGGTCGGTGATGTCGTCACCATCACGATGCTGATCTTCGCGCTGCTGCGGGCCCGCCAGGGTGGCGAGGCGGCCCGGCAACCGCTCTATCTCCTCGGGCTCGGCCTGACCGGCATCGCCCTGGCCGACAGCGGCTTCGTGTATCTCACGAGCCAGACGTCGTACAGCTCCGGGAGCCTGATCGACATCGGCTGGTTCGCCGGCTTCGCCGTCCTGTTCGTGGCCGCTCGCCGCCCGGAGCGCCCTGTTCCTGCGGCCGACGCGGACCACGGGCTCCGCTTCGTGTCGTCGCTGTGGGTGCCGTACACCCCGGTGGTGATCATGGCCACGGCCGTGCTCTTCCAGCACCTGCGGGGGGAGAGCCTGGACGGAACGGCCACCTTCACAGCCATGGCCGTCCTCCTGCTGATCGTGCTCCGACAGGTGCTCACGTTGCGGGAGAACCTCGCCCTCGTCCGCAACCTGGAAGACCGCGTCGAGAGCCGCACCGCCGAACTCCGCCGCGGGGAGGAGCGGTTCCGGTCGCTGGTGCAGAACTCCTCCGACGTCGTGACCATCGTCGATCCCGACAGCACCATCCGGTACCTCAGCCCGTCGGCCCGCAGGGTGTTCGGCCACGACCACCGTGTCCTCGTCGGGACGCCGCTGGCGGCGCTCGTCGGGCCGGCCCATGAGGCCCGGTTCCGGTCGCTGCTCCGCGAGAGCGCGGCGCATTCGGCCACCACGATCGTCGGCGAGTTCCACGTCCTCGACAGCAGCGGCCGCCTCCGGCCGGCCGAGATCACGGTGACGAACCTGATCGACGATCCCAACGT
>Ga0299907_10002929_pt1 | contig 10769 bp, 11 predicted proteins | sample RVTome_16_FD_198680 | JGI IMG/M metagenome (GOLD analysis project Ga0299907, IMG submission 198680) | Soil microbial communities from uranium-contaminated site in the Upper Colorado River Basin, Wyoming, United States - RVT152D67 (version 2) ... | reverse complement strand
TCACGTGCATCCGCGAGATCAAGCCGATCGACGCGGCGATCTACATCGTCGTCCAGCTCGCCGGCGGCACGCTCGGTGCGCTCGCCACGAAGGGCTTCATCTCGGACGAGGGCGACCCGGAAAACTTCGGTGCGCTCGCGATCAGCCCGCGGCTGGACGGTGAGATCTTCTGGGGCGGCCTCGGCGTCGAGATGATCGGCACGTTCTTCCTCGTCTGGGCGGTCGTGGGCGTGGCGGTCAACCCGCGCTCCGACCGTGGCTGGGCCGCGCTCGTGATCGGCGGCACGCTCGGCATGCTCGTGATGGTCCTCGGGCCGCTCACGGGCGCCGGCTTCAACCCCGCGCGCGCGTTCGGGCCCGCGCTCGTCGCGAACGAGTTCGGCGGCTTCGACGACTTCGTGATCACCTTCGTCCTGGCGCCTGTGGTCGGCGGGGTCCTCGCCGCGCTGATCTACTTCCGGATGGTGATCGTGCCAGGGAAGAAGGGGCCCGGAGGGATGGAGCCGGTCGGGTAATCTCGGCGGCCCTTGAGCCGCCGGCGGGTCACCTTCTCGCGCAACTTCACGCTGTCGCTGTCGCGGACGTGCCGGTGCTATTGCAAGTACTGCGCGTTCGCGACGCACCGCCCGCACCTGTACGCGCCTGACGAGGTCGAGCGGCTGCTCGATGACGCCGTCCGACGCGGCGCGAAGGAGCTGCTGGTGCTGACGGGCGAGCGCCCGGAGGTGAACCCGGAGGTCGCGTCGCGCCTGGCGTCGTACGGGCACGACGACTTCACGGCGTACGTGGCGTGGGCGTGCGAGCGGGCGCTCGAGCGCGGCCTGCTGCCGCACACGAACATCGGAGCGGTGTCGAAGGCCGACCTGGCCCGGCTACGGGAGGTGACCGCGTCGCAGGGCCTGATGCTCGAGTCGGTGAACCCCGACCTCGTCGTCCACCAGGGCTCGCCGACCAAGCATCCAGCCGTCCGCCTCGACACGATCCGTACAGCCGGGGAGCTCAAGATCCCGTTCACGAGCGGGATCCTGGTGGGCATCGGAGAGTCACCCGAGGAGCGGCTCGACTCACTCGCCGCGCTCGCGGCCGTGCATGCGGAGTACGGCCACCTCCAGGAGGTGATCCTCCAGAACTTCGTGCCTCATCCGCGCTACTACGGCGCCGAGCCCGCGGAGATCGCCGACGAGGCGCAGCAGACAGGGGCACATGGCGAGCCCGTCGACACGCCGGCGTGGGCGACGCCGATCACGCTCGACGACATGCGCGTGCTCGTACGCGAATGCCGGCGGCTGATGCCGGACGTCGGTGTCCAGATCCCGCCCAACCTCTCCGACTGGTGGCTGCCGCTGGTCGACGGCGGGGCCACCGACCTCGGCGGACTATCCGCGAACGGCGACCACATCTCGCCGGAGCACCCGTTCCCGTCGCCGCACCGGATGCGCAAGTTGCTTCAGCCGAACGGCTACGCATTGACCGAGCGCCTGTGCGTCTACCCGCAGTACATGGACGGCGAGTGGCTCGAGCCCGGCGTGCTCGACGTGATCAAGCGGAAGTACTGGAGCTTCATCCCGAGGCGAGGATCGGGCCGGCGCTCGGATCGTTCGATCCGCCGCGATCTGGTTGCGCCCGCGATCGAGAAGGCGCGCGAGGGCGGCCGGCTCGATGCGGAAGAGCTGACGGCGATGTTCGCCGAGACCCGGCCCGAGGCGATCGAGGACATGCGGCAGGCGGCAGACGACCTGCGGCGCGAGGTCGCCGGCGACGAGGTCACGTTCGTCGTCAACCGCAACATCAACGTGTCGAACATCTGCGTCGTCGGTTGCGCGTTCTGCGGCTTCGGCCAGGGCAAGCGATCACCGGACGCGTACGAGCACGGGGAGGAGGAGTTCGTGCGTCGCGTGCGGGAGGCGGTCGAGTTCGGCGCGACCGAGATCTGCATGCAGTCCGGCATACACCCGGACTGGACGATCGACGACTACGAGGGCTGGCTGCGGCTGGCGCAGGAGGTCGCGCCGGACGTCCACCTGCACGCGTACTCGCCGATGGAGGTCGACCACCTCGCGGGAAACATGCCGCTCGACGAGGTGTTCGCGCGGCTGAAGGAAGCCGGGCTCGGCTCGACCCCGGGCACGGCCGCGGAGGTGCTCGACGACGGCGTGCGCGAGCGGATCTCGCCGAACAAGCTGCCCGTACGCCGCTGGGTCGAGGTGATGGAGGCGTCCGCGCGCGCCGGGCTCTCGACGAGCGCGACGGTCATGTTCGGCCACATCGAGGAGCCGTGGGAGCTGGCGGAGCACATGCGCGTGATCCGCGAGCTTCAGGAGCGGACCGACGCGTTCAACGAGTTCGTGCCGCTCTCGTTCATCCCGTTCCACACGCTGCTCGGCCGCACGCACGGGATCGAGGAGATCTCGCGCGAGGAGAACCTGAAGCACACCGCCGTCTTCCGGCTCGCCCTCGGACGCAGCGTCCGCAGCCTGCAGGCGAGCTGGGTGAAGATGGGGCTCGACGCAGCCACCGAGGCGCTCGACTGGGGCGTCAACGACCTTGGCGGGACGCTGATGGAGGAGAACATCTCGCGCCTGGCCGGCTCATACCACGGCGTCAGGCTCGAGCCGCACGACCTGATCGGCGCTGCGCACGCCGCCGGACGGCCCGCGGCTGAGCGCACGACGCTCTACGGCATCCGCAAGTCGTACCCGCTAGCGGAAGAGGTCCTCGCCGCGGGCGCGGATCAAGGCGGCGGCGCCGGGACCGTCGTCTTCGGTGACGAAGCGGCCTAGCCCGCTCACGACAACGACCGGCTCGCGACTGTCCTTCGTGCGCGCGAGCTCGGAAGCGGCGGCGATCGCGTCGGCCGTCGCGAGCTGTGTCGCGGCGAGCTCGCGGCCCTCGGCATCCGGGCGGCCGCGCCAGTCGTCGAGCGGCTGAACGCCGGCGATGCCGATCGCGACCTCGACCTGGCCGATGCGCCACGCGCGGCCGAAGGTGTCCGAGACGATCACGCCCGGCCGCTCCGGGAGCCGTGCGCGGAGATCGCGTGCGGAGGCGTCCGGGTCGAGCGGCAGGAGCACGACCGTGTCGTCACTCGCGACGTTCGACTGGTCCACTCCGGCGTTCGCACAGACGAAGCCGTGCGGCGTCTCGCAGATCACGACACCGTCGCGGGCGGCGACGATTGCCGCCGACTCGTCGAGGATCACCTGCGCGAGCCGCGGGTCCTCCTTGCCCAGCTGGTGCGCCTCGGGGCCGGGCTCGACGTCCGCGAGCCGGCGGATGCGCCCCTCCGCCTTCGAAACGACCTTGTGCGACACGACGACGATGTCGTCGGGCGCAACGGGGGGCAGCAGCGCCGCGAGGTCGTCGCCGGGCCGCACCTCCGGCAGCCCGGGCACGGCGCGGAGCGAGATCAGATCGCCGCTGCGCCCTGCACGACCGCGCGCGGAAGTGAGTGCTCGGCGCCTGCCTTCGAGCGGTCGAGCTGGTTCAGCGCACCGCGCGTACGCGGCGCGACGCCGCGGCGCTCGGCCAGCAGGTTGCCGAGATCGGCCAGGTCGCCGGGGGTGTCGACGTCGTGCATGAGCGAGCGGACCCGCTCGACGCGGAACTTGATCCCGGCCGCGGAGGCGGCCTCGATGTGACGCTCGAGGCTGCGTGGGCCGAAGCTCGGATCGAACGCCTGCGGTGGCCGCAGGAGGAGCGCGTTCGTGCCGGTGCCCGCCCGGTCGGGCACGATCACGGCATCGAGGTGCTCGGCGGTCGCGCGCGTGAGCATGCCGTCGACCTCGAGCGGGTCGAGCAGCGGGGTGTCGCCCGGCACGAGCAGGACGCGCTCAAAGGCATTGTCGAGTGCGTGCCGGATGCCGAGCCGCGTCGCATCGGACTGCCCGGTCTCGTCACGGTCGCGGATCACGAGCACGCGGCTGCCGCGGGCCGCCGATTCGGCGCGCGAGTCGTCGGTGACGACGGCGATCGCATCGAGCCCCTTGACCCTCCGGAGCGAGGCGAGCACGTCGGAGAACATCGCCTGCGCGAGGGCCTCGCGCGCCCCCTGGCCGAACTGGTCCGAGAGCCGCTGCTTGGCGGCCCCGAAGCTCTTCACCGGCAGGATCGCGAGTGTCCGCATGGGCCACGCGCGACCTTAGCCGTTCAGCCGGCGCCAGGCGAGTGCACGGAATCCGCAAAATCCAGGATCTTTTGCGCGAGATCGCGGCGCGCGGCGGCATCTAGCATGAGCGTGTCTGTCACGAGCGCCGGGACACCCTCGACCGGCTCGTCCGCCACGACCCCGTCGATCACGTCGCGGTAGGCGTCGGCGATGCCCTGCGCGGACAGGTCGATGCCGGCGCTGCGGCAGAAATCGTCCGTCGGCCCCTTCACGGCTCGGCCGCCGACGAACGGGCTGACGGCGACGACCGGGGCCGCCGACTCGCGCAGTGCGGGCCGGATGCCCGGCACGGCCAGGATCGGCCCGATCGAGACGACCGGATTCGACGGCCCTATGACGATCGCGTCGGCGGTCGCGAGCGCCTCGGCGACCTCCGGTGTGGGGTGGGCTTCCTCGATGCCGCTGAAGACGACCTCCTCGATCGGCCCGGCCCACCTGTCGACGATCATGAACTCCTGGAACGGGCGCAGGCCCTTGGGCGTCCGCACGTGGGTGCGGACCGGCTCGTCGCACATCGGCAGCACGCGGTGCAACACGCCGACGGCCTCGACGACCTTCGCGTGGGCATCGGTGAGGCGCGAGGTGCGCAGCGCCTCGGTCCGCAGCCGGCACAGCTCGAGGTCTCGGTCGCCCAGCTGGAACCACGCGTCGTCCTGGCGCTTCATCGCCTCGAACGTGTCGCCGGCGATCCCCCAGCCGCGTTCGTCGATGATCCCGGCGAGCCACCACGTCACGAGGTCGGGATCCGGCGACACGTGGACGCCGTAGATCTCGAGGTCATCGCCCGTGTTGGCGATGACGGTGACGTCGTGATGCTCGGCAAGACCTGCCGCGAGCTTGGCCCCGCCGGTGCCACCGGCGAGGACGGCTACCACAGCTCGTCAGGCAGGCCGGTGAGCTTGACGCCCGCGTGTGTCTTGTAGCGCGAGTTGACCGAGATCAGGAGCGGCGTCAGGCCCTCGATCAGCCGGGCCGTCTCGAGCCTGCCGGCGTTGACCGGCCGCAGGCCGGGCACGCGCGCAATCAGCTCCGCCACCCGCGCCTTCGGCTCCTTGCGGTCGCCCGCGACGAGCACGTCCTCGTCGAGCTCGTGGTCGAGGTCGCCGAGAACGGCGGCGCTGACCGTATGGAGCGCGCTCACCACCTCGACGCCGTCGGGCACCATCTCCTGCGCCTGCTGGGCCGCTGACCCCTGCGGGACGCCGAGCAGGCGCGTGGCCTTGCCGGACACCGCTGCGGCCAGCGGCACGGTGGCGTCCACGAGGATCTGCCCGGGCTGGAGCGCGCCCTTCAGGTTGGTCAGGTTCTCCGACTGGGCGCGGAACGGCACCGAGAGCACGACGATCGGGCCGCGCGTGACGGCCTCGGTGTTCTCGAGCCCCTCGACCTGCGCTCCGGGCACTTGCTCCCGCAGGCGCGCGGCCGCCTCGGCCGCGGCGTCCGGGCGGCGCGAGCCGATCACCACGGGCACGTCCGCCTTCGCGAATCGCAGCGCGAGGCCGAAGCCGAGTGCGCCTGTGGCCCCCACGATCGGCACGGGTTCCATGCGCGGGAGGGTACTTCCGCGGGGCATCCCGCCTCGCGCCTGATGGCGAAGCTCGCATCCGGCTCGCGTGACCGCGACGCTCCGCGTCGCTATAGGGTCCGCCGCGAAATGAGGCTCGAAGGGAAGACCGCGCTGGTCACGGGGGGCGGCAGCGGAATCGGCGCGGCGACGTGCCGGCGGCTGGCGGCGGAGGGTGCTCAGGTCGCGGTCACCGACATCAACCTCGACTCCGCACGCGCGGTGGCGGACGAGATCTCGGGCGACGCCTACGAGGTCGACGTCCGCGCGACCGACTCGATCAAGGCCGCGGTCGACCAGATCGGGGTGATCGACATCCTCGTGAACAACGCCGGCACGGACGCGTTCGGGTTCTTCGTCCACTCGACGCCCGAGATGTGGGACCTCGTGATCGGCGTCAACCTCGTCGGCACGCTTGCCGTCACGCACGCGGTCCTGCCGGGGATGCAGGAACGCGGCGGCGGCGCGATCGTCAACATCGCATCCGAGGCCGGCCGCGTGGGATCGCCGGGCTCGGCCACGTACTCGGGGGCGAAGGCCGGGGTGATCGGCTTCACGAAGGCGATCGCGCAGGAGAGCGCCCGCTACAAGGTGCGCTGCAACGCGATCGCACCGGGGCCGATCGAGACGCCGCTCCTCATGGCCGCCCCCGAGCACCTCGGCGAGCTCGGCGAGCGGCTGGTGAAGGGCATGGTCGGCAAGACTGCGCTGCAGCGGATCGGCACACCGGACGAGGTCGCCGCGGCGGTCGCGTACCTCGCGTCGGACGACGCGTCATACGTCACAGGCGAGACGATCGGAGTGAGCGGCGGCCTCGGCATGATGTAGACGTGGACGATCACGTCGAGATCCGCGAAGTAGGGCCGCGCGACGGGTTCCAGAACGAGCCGGAGGTCATCCCGACCGCGGAGAAGGTGCGGCTGGTCGAGCTGCTCGCGAGAGCAGGCGTCCGCCGGCTCGAGGTCACGAGCTTCGTGAAAGCCTCGGTGATCCCACAGCTCGCCGACGGGGCTGAGGTCCTCGCGAAGGCGGACATCCCCGACGACGTGTCGGTAACGGTCCTGATCCCGAACGAGAAGGGTCTCGACAACGCGCTCGCGCAGCGCGACAGGTTCGACGAGGTCAACCTCTTCCTCTCGGCGAGCGAGACGCACAACCTGAAGAACGTCAACAGGAGCGTGGAGGACTCGCTCGCCGGGCTCGAGCGCGTGATCGAGCGCGCGCTGAAGGAGGGGCTGCGGTGCGAGGGCGTGATCTCGGTGAGCTTCGGCTGCCCGTACGAGGGCGAGGTGCCGCCCGACCGCGTCTTCGGGATCGCGGAGCGGCTGATCGCAGCCGGGTGCGCGGAGATCGCCTTCGGCGACACGACCGGCATGGCCAACCCGCGGCAGGTGCGCGAGTTCTTCGGTGCCGCGCACGAGCGCCTCGCGGGCACCCAGCTGACCGCCCACTTCCACAACACGCGCGGGCAGGGGCTCGCGAACGTCCTCGCCGCGCTCGAGGCCGGCGTGCGCTCGTTCGAGTCGTCGTTCGGCGAGCTCGGCGGCTGTCCGGTCCCGCGCGGCGCCACGGGGAACATCGCGACCGAGGACCTCGTCTCGATGCTGCACGAGATGGGATATCAGACCGGGATCGACCTCGAGCAGTTGGTCGAGGCCGCCCGCACCGCCCAGAAGGTGCTCGGGCGCGCACTGGGCAGTCACGTGCTGCTCGCCGGGCCGGTCGATTGGAAGCGCTGAAGGCCGACGTCCACGCGCTGAGCGCGATCGAGCGCCGCGCCGCGACACCCGGCGACCGCGTCTCGGCGGAGTGGGTGGCCGGCCGCATGCGCGAGCTGGGTGTCGAGGACGTGCGCATCGAGCCCTTCCGTTGCCACTCGACGTGGGCGGTCCCGTACGGGGCGCACAACCTGATCGGCCTTATCGCGGCACGGCTGCCGGCGCCGCTGCGGTTCGCGCTCGCGCTTGCCACGGCAGCCTCGTACGAGGCCGACTACACCGGGCGGAACCAGACGCTCCGCTCGCTCCTCCCGGGCGCCGGCGAGGGCCACAACGTCGTGGGCCGGACCGGGCAGGGGCGCCGGACGCTCGTGCTCGTCGCCCACCACGACGCGGCCCATACGGGCTGGGTGTGGGACCCGCGCTTCCTCGAAGGCGGCCGCAACTTCGCGCGGAAGACAGGTACGACGCCGTCCTTCATCGCTCTGCCGCTGCTCGCACTCCTGCTCGTTGCGCTCGGCCTGCGCCGGACCGGGTCCGCGCTGCTCGGGCTGGGCCTCGGGCTGGGTGCCCAGTCCGCGCTGAGCCCGACCGTGCCCGGCGCGAGCGACAACGCGACCGGAGTTGCGTGCGTCCTCGAGCTAGCGCGCCGCTACATCGAGGACCCGCTCGACGACACCGAGGTGTTCGTCTTGTGCCCGAGCGGAGAGGAGGTGGGCCTCGCGGGCATGTATCAATGGCTACGCGTTTCTAAAGAGGGTCAGACCCCGTTTAGAGAGTCCACTCTCGTGCTGGGACTCGACACCCTGGGGGCCGGCGAGCCTGTCGTCGCGCGCGGTGAGAGCTTCAGTGGCCGCTACCGCGACGAGGACCTCGCCCTGGTCGACGCCGAGGTGCCGCGGGTCGTGCTGGGGGCGGGCACCGACCCGATGGCCGCTCGGCACGCCGGTCTTCCGGCTGTCTCGATCCTGTCGTGGGCGGACGGCGGCTTCACCAACTACCACCTTCCGACGGACACGCCGGAGCGCGTCAACTGGGAGTCGGTTGAGCGCTGCCTAGCGCTCGCGGATCGGACGATCCGCCGTTGGCACGAAGCCAGCTGAGCACCATCTCGTTGAACTCCTCCGCGCGCTCCATGTTCAGGGCGTGCGGCGCGCCCGGCATCACGGAGTAGTCGGCGCCCGGGATCAGGTCGGCGATCTCCTTGGACTTCCAGACCGGAACGAGCGTGTCGTGCTCCGCGCCGATCACGTGGCTGGGGACGGTAATGGTGCCGAGCCGGTCGCGGGCCTCGTGGCGGCCGCTCGCCCGAACCTGGCGCTGGAAAGCCTCAGTCGGCTGCGGGTGCGGGTTCGCGCGCATCAGCTGCTTCGAGTACTCGATTCGCTCGGGCGACTCGTAGAACTGCTCCGACATGCCGAACAGGAGCAGCCAGTCGAGGTGCGTCTCGTGGTCGAGCAGGCCGCGGATCTCCGACCACAGCCGCGAGCGCTCGGTCGCCCAGTTGCCGCCACCCGCGAACGTCACCACCAGCGTGAGCGTGCGCAGCCGCTCGGGCGCGAGCAGCGCAATCTCCTGCGCGATCGCGCCGCCCATCGACATGCCGATCAGGTGGAACGTGTCGAGCTCGAGGTGGTTGGCGAGCCCAAGCGCATCGCGTGCCATGTCGGCGATCGCGTACGGGCCGTCCGCCTGCTTCGACTGCCCGACGTCGCGGTTGTCGAACGTGATCACGCGGAAGTGCTTCGAGAGCTCGGGAACCTGGAGCATCCAGCCGAGGTGGTCAGTCGCCAGCCCCTGGACCATCACGAGCGGTTCACCCTCGCCCGCGGCCTCGTAGTAGATCCCGTCGGCTACCGGCATCAGCGCACCGCCACGACCGCTTCGATCTCGACCGCCATGCCGAACGGCAGCTCGGCCATGCCGACGGCCGACCGTGCGTGCCTCCCGACCTTCTCGCCGAACACCTCGATCAGCAGGTCGGAGCAGCCGTTAACCACCGCGGGGAGCTCGTCGAACCCGGGCGCGACGTTGACCATCCCGAGCAGCTTCAGCACCGACTGGACGTTCTCGAGCTCATCGAGCTCGTCCTTCATCGTCGCGAGCAGATTCAGGCCGGTCACGCGAGCGGCGTGTGCGCCCTCCTCGACGGTCAGGTCGGCGCCGACCTTGCCGGTGATCAGCTTCCCGTCCTGGAACGGGCCGTGCCCCGACAGGAACATGAGGTCGCGGTGGCGCTTCGCGAGCCGGTAGCTCCCGACGGGCGGCGGAACTGCCGGCAGCTCGATGTCCAGCTTCATCGGCCCGCGAAATCCGGCTGGCGCTTCTCGAAGAACGCGCGTGCGCCCTCCTTGAAGTCGTCCGTCTCGGCGAGCTGCTGCTGGGCCTGGACCTCCTGCTCGAGCGTCGCGGCGAGCGCCGGCTTCGCAGCCGCGTCCATCACCCGCTTCGCGAGGCCGACAGCCTTGGGCGCGCATGCGAGGAACTCGTTCGCGAACGCCTGGGTCACCTCGTCGAGCTCGGCGGCGGGCGCGATCCGGTTGGCGAACCCGATTCGGTGGGCCTCGCGTCCGTCGATCACCTTCCCGGTCATGATCAGCTCCTTGGCGTTGCCGATCCCTACGATCGCCGGCAGCCGCGAGCAGCCGCCTACGTCCGGGAGCAGGCCGACCCGTACCTCCATGATCCCCGCCAGCGCGTCCTCGGCCATCGTGCGCATGTCGCATGCGGTCGCGAGCTCGAAGGCACCGCCCAGCGCCGCGCCGTGGATCTGGCAGATCGTCGGCTTGAGCATCTCCTCGAGCAGGTTCCAGATCTGGAGGATCGGCGTGCGGAAGCGGCGCAGGTCGGACGGGTCGTCGGACAGCTCCTTCAGATCGCCAACGTCCATGCCCGACGAGAACATCGGGCCCTCGCCGCGGAGCACGACCACTCGCACGGCGTCGTCGTACGCGGCCTCCTGAATCGCGGCGCCGAGTTCTGTGATCAGGTCGCCGCCGAGGGCGTTCCGTTTCTCGGGACGGTTGAGGATGATGTGGCGGACCGCTCCGCGGTCTTCTGTAAGGACCAGGCCCATGTAGGCTCCTCCGCTCTTTGAGGATCGGAGGCTAATGAACATCAAGAAGGTCGGGGTCGTCGGCTGCGGCCTCATGGGCCACGGCATCGCGCAGGTCTCTGCCCAGTCGGGCTACGACGTCGTCGTCCGCGAGGTCGATCAGGGCGCGCTCGACAAGGGGCTCGGCAAGATCGAGAAGCAGCTCGGCCGCGCGGTCGAGAAGGGCAAGCTCGAGCAGTCCGCAGCGGACGAGGTACAGGGCCGCAT
>Ga0299907_10002928_pt1 | contig 10770 bp, 9 predicted proteins | sample RVTome_16_FD_198680 | JGI IMG/M metagenome (GOLD analysis project Ga0299907, IMG submission 198680) | Soil microbial communities from uranium-contaminated site in the Upper Colorado River Basin, Wyoming, United States - RVT152D67 (version 2) ... | reverse complement strand
CGAGGCGACCGCGAGCGAGAGCCGGTAGCCCGGGAAGCGGAGCGCGGCGGTGTTCACGGCGAGAACGGCGGCGCCCGCGAGGACGTGGCCGGTGCGGGTCTCGACGCCGCCGTCCCGATGCAGCCGCGTGACCTCGGTGCGCTCGTGGATGCGAACCCCGCGCTCGAGCAGCTTCGCGCGAAGCCCGAGCGCGAGGCGGGCGGGTTGCACTGTGGCATTGAGCGCGTGGACCGCGCCGCCGAGGAAGAGCGACGAGTCGCAGCGGGCGCGGATCTCCTCCGCGCTCGCGGCCATGACGGCGTCGGGAGCGCCCAGCTCGGCCGCCGCTCGCACCTCGCCGTCCCACGCACCGAGCTGGGACGCTGTCGTCGCGACGCGAAGCATCGGCGCCGACCGGTACCACGCGTCCACGTCGTTCGCCTCGCACCAGGCTCCGATGCCGCGAACGGCCTCCTCCGAGGCGCGGCAGACGTCGAGGGCCGCCTCGTCCCCCGCCCGCTCGCGGAGGATCTGCGCGTCCGGCCAGAGGGTTTCGCAGAAGCCGCCGTTGCGCCCGCTCGGGCCATGCCCGCAGACCTCCGCTTCGAGGACGAGGACGTCAAGCTCCGGCTCGAGCTCCCTGAGCTGCCAGGCCGTCCACAGGCCGAGGTAGCCGCCTCCCACCACCACCACGTCAGCGCTCGTGTCGCTGTCGAGGGGGTGCGTCGGGACGACGTCACCTGCATCCCCGAGCCACCAGCCGTGACGCGTGTGGCGCACGGTGCGACGTTAGAGGAGGACCGGCTGTTGCGGAGACACAGGCGCCGCGGCCGCGAAGCGGTCGCGCGTCAAGGGTCTTCGCGCGACCAGAATCGCGCTCGCGGATTCTGGTCTTGCGCACCAACATGGGGTGGCGGACGGGATTTCGAACCCGCGACCACCGTGACCACAACCCGAGACGTCACGTCTGCGGGCCAAAGCACGCAAGGCTGCGGCAGCGGCGGTGGTGCCCTGGTCGGGTGTCACCGCCGCTGGTCCGCGGCACAAAGAGTCAGCCGTTGCCGATGATGCCCTCGGACTGCCAGAAGTGGTCACAGTTCGTCGGACCAGTTGTGCCGCCGATCGATGCAACAGGTTCTGACTTCGGGCCGCCGCCGGCAACGAGGTCCGCCTGTAGCTCGCTCCAAACGTGCGTGCAGTTGGCTGCCGCCCGCTCCTGTCCTGGTGCATTGCTGGAGTTTCCGCCCCCGTTGGACTGCGCCGACGCGGATGCCGGCAGGATCCCCAGTGCACACGTGGCCAACGCGGCCGCGAGTGTCTTGTGCCGCATACTGCCTCCCCTTGGTGGTTCACGCAGGGAACGTCCCTGCGACTGTCGCCGCACTCTCTCAGGCCACGCACGACGTGACAAGTCCCGCTGTCGACCACACGCCGCACCGCGGTCGGCTGAAAGATGGCGGGTTTCAGGGGTGGCGGACGGGACTCGAACCCGCGACCACCGGGACCACAACCCGGGGCTCTACCAACTGAGCTACCGCCACCACGCCCGGGACAGGATAGCGCCGGCGAAAGCGACTGCCTTCTCAGCTGTGTTCGCGTCGACATGGTTCCGGCGTCGCGTTATCAGGCCGAGCGCGGCGGAACGGCGCCCCGTTATACTCGTAGGCAACCTCATGAGCCTCATTCGGACGCTTGGCTTGCGTCGGCGGCCCAGAAGCACGAGGACTGGCCGCCCGACTTTCGTAGGGTATGCGGTGCTGGTCGCCGTAGCGTCGCTCACTCTCGCGGGCTGTCTCCACGGCGGCGACGACGGCGAGGTGAACCTGCTCGACGAGGTGAAGGAACGCGGGACGCTCGAGTGCGGCGTCAACGACACCGTCCCAGGGTTCGGGTTCGTGACCGCCGGCGGCGAGTTCCAGGGCTTCGACATCGACTTCTGCCGCGCCGTCGCAGCCGGCGTGCTCGGCGACCCGAATGCGGTCGAGTTTCAGCCGCTGACCGCGGAGCAGCGGTTCACGGCGCTGCAGGCGCGCGAGATCGACGTGCTCATCCGGAACACGACGTGGACGTCGAGCCGGGACGGGAGCGAGGGCGCGACCTTTCTCACGACGACGTTCTACGACGGGCAAGGGATGATGGTGCGCGCCGACAGCGACTACCAAGAGCTAGCGGACATGGGAGGCACGACGATCTGTGTCCTCTCCGGCACGACGACCGAGCTGAACCTCGAGTCGGTGTTCCGCTCCCAGGGGATCGAGTACACACCGCTCTCTTTCGAGGACAACGACACATTGCAGCCGGCGTTCCAACAGCGCCGGTGCGACGGCTGGACGTCCGACAAGTCGCAGCTGGCCGGTATCCGCTCGGCCTGGCCGCAAGGGCAGGGCGGTCCGGACGCGTTGCGGATACTCGACGAGACCATGTCCAAGGAGCCGCTCGGCCCGGTCGTCCGGGACGGCGACAGCGGCTGGGCCGCCGTCGTGGACTGGATCGTCCTGGCGAGCATCCAGGCCGAGGAGTTCGGGATCACGCAGGCCAACGTGGAGGAGATGAAGCAGAGCGACAATCCGGAGATCCAGCGCTTCCTCGGCCAGCCCGTCGAGGGTGAGGCGTTCGATCCGGGACTCGGCCTCGATCCGGACTTCGCCGCGAACGTGATCGCGGCGGTCGGCAACTACGGCGAGATCTACGACCGCAACGTCGGCGCCGATGGTCTCGGTCTCGAGCGCGGCCTGAATGCGCTCTGGACCGAGGAGGGACTGCACTACCCGCCGCCGTACCGCTGATCGACGGGTGTGAAAGCGAAGCCGCGGGCCGAAGCCGCGGCGCTCCTCCACCGGCTCCCTACGACCGCTCGTGACGACGCTTGAGTCCGTCTCGCGACGACCCCCGCCCTGGCGGAACGTCCGCGTCCTGCGCATCGCGTTCCAGGCGGCGTTCGTCTTCGCCGTCGCGCTGTTCGCGCTCTACCTCTTCGCAAACCTGGTGAGGAACCTCGACCGGCTCGGGATCGACACGAGCTTCGACTACCTGAGCCAACCCGCCGGCTTCGCGATCCCCGACTCCGACTTCCGCTCGACGGAAGATCTCTTCGCCGCGCTGCTGGTGGGAGCGAAGAACACGCTGTTCATCTCTCTCCTCGGCATCTTCCTCGCCACGATCCTGGGCGTCGTGGTGGGCGTCGCCCGCCTCTCGAGCAACTGGCTCGTCCGGCGAACCGCGGCGCTCTACGTCGAGAGCCTGCGCAACGTGCCGGTGCTCCTGATCATCCTGTTCTGGTACCTCGGAGTCCTGCTTCAGCTGCCTCCGATCGGCCGTGCCGTCGAGTGGGAGGTGCTCGTGGTCTCGAATCGAGGGCTCGTCGGCCCAGGGCTCAGGCAGACCGATGATCTGCTCGTCTTGGTCGTCGTCGCAGCGGCCGGCATGGCCGTCGCAGCGACCGTCTGGATCTGGCGGACGCGCCGTTTCGACCGCACGGGCGAGCCGCACCGGCGAGTGCTCTGGAGTGGAGGCGTCCTGCTCGGGTTCCTCCTCGTCGGTTACGTCGCAGGCGGTATGCCGCTCGCCGTCTCGCTGCCCGAGCGTGGCGAGCTCGCAACGACCGGCGGCTTTCGGCTCAGCCCCGAGTACGCCGCGCTCCTGATCGGGCTGACCCTCTACACGGCGAGCCACATCGCCGAGATCGTCCGCGGCAGCATCCTCTCCGTGCCGATAGGGCAGACCGAGGCCGCCGACGCTGTCGGCCTCTCGAGCTTCGACCGCCTGCGCTTCATCGTCTTGCCGCAGGCGTTCCGCGTTGCGATCCCGCCGGTCGGCAACCAATACCTGAACCTCGTGAAGAACTCGTCCCTCGGCGTCGCCATCGCGTTCCCGGAGGTGACGCGGATCACCCGCATCACGATCTCCCAGGGCGGCCCGGCGCCGCAGGCGATCGTCGTGTTGATGGGCGTGTACCTCGTCTTCTCGCTCTCGATCGCGCTCGTGATGAACCTCGTCAACCGGCGTTTTGCGCTGAAGGGACGCTGATGGACACGAGGACGCTCGAGCCACTCGCCGTGCCGGAGATCGCGCCGCCGGAGCGAAGCCTGCCGCCGGGGCGCTGGGTGAAGGAGAACCTCTTCAGCAGCTGGTTCAACGGCGTCCTCACGGTTCTGCTCGCGGCCCTCCTGGGCTGGGCTCTCTACAAGATCGGCCGCTTCGTCTTCGTGGACGCGCGCTGGGAGATCGTCGAGGTGAATCTCACGAACATCCTCGTGTTCCGCTTCCCGCGCGAGGAGCTCTGGCGGCTGTGGGTTGCGCTCTACGTGCTCGCCGCCGCCTTCGGCCTCGGGGCGGGCGTGGCTACGCGTGTGCGGAGCGAGGATGTTCGGCAGGGACGCGCGACACCGCCTGCGCGACTGATGACGCTGAGGCGGCTGGGGCCGCTTCTCGCTGTCGTCGCCGTCTTCCTGTGGTTCGCGAAGTCGGTGGAGGCGACGATCCTCGTGGCCGGGATCGCTGCGACGTGGATTGCGGCTCGCGCGGGCGGACGATTCGTCCCACCGCGTCACGCACGGCGGGCCGGAGCCGCTGTCCTCGTCGGAGTCGCGGCGGCATACCTGGTCGTCTCCGCGTTCGGCGGGGTCGGGTGGGAGCGCTGGGGCGGCTTGCTGCTGACGGTGTTCCTGGCGGTCGGGGGCATCGTCATCTCCTTTCCGCTCGGTGTCCTGCTCGCGCTCGGGCGGCGTTCCAGCTTTCCCGCCGTCCGTGTGGTCTGCGTCGCCTACATCGAGCTCGTGCGCGGCGTGCCGTTGATCACGATTCTCTTCCTGGGCGCCTTCATGCTCGGCTTCTTCCTCCCACCGGGATCGGAGACGCCGAGCCTAGAGGCGCGAGCCCTGGTCGGCCTCGTCCTCTTCACCGCGGCCTACGTCGCCGAGATCGTCCGCGGCGGTCTGCAGTCGGTGCCGCGCGAGCAGACCGAGGCGGCGGTGGCGCTCGGCCTCTCGCCGCTGAAGACGATGCGCCTCATCGTGCTTCCGCAAGCGTTGCGCGCGGTCATCCCGGCGCTGGTCGGCCAGTTCATCAGCCTGTTCAAGGACACATCGCTCGTCTTCATCATCGGGCTCACCGAGCTCCTGGCCGTGTCGGAGCTCATCACGAAGCAGCCGGAGTTCCTGGCCGAGGGACTCATCATCGAGACGCTCGTCTTCGCGGGATTCGTGTACTGGGCCGGGTCATACTGGATGTCGCGAGAGAGCCAGCGGCTCGAACGACGACTAGGAGTGGGGGAGCGATGAGCGACACGGCGCTCGGATCGGCCACCGTCCCGGGCGGGACCGGCGAGGCAATGATCGTCGTCGAGGGCGTCGAGAAGTGGTTCGACCACTTCCAGGCGCTCGCGGGGGTCGACCTCGTCGTGGGGCGTCAGGAGGTCGTCGTCGTCTCCGGCCCCTCGGGCTCCGGCAAGTCGACGCTCATCCGGTGCATCAACCGGCTCGAGAAGCACGACCGCGGGCGCATCGTCGTCGACGGCATCGAGCTCTCTGACGACATCCGCCACATCCAGGAGATCCGGCGCGAGATCGGGATGGTCTTCCAGCAGTTCAACCTCTTCCCGCACCTGACCGTCCTCGAGAACATCACGCTCGCACCGCGACAGGTCCGGCGGTGGCCGAAAAAACGCGCGCGGCAGAAGGCAAACGAGCTGCTCCTGCGCGTGCACATCCCCGAGCAGGCGCACAAGTATCCGGGGCAGCTGTCAGGCGGCCAGCAGCAGCGAGCGGCGATCGCGCGCGCGCTCGCGATGGAGCCGAAGATCATGCTCTTCGACGAGCCGACGTCCGCCCTCGATCCGGAGATGATCAAGGAAGTTCTCGACGTCATGGAGGAGCTCGCGAGCTCGGGGATGACCATGATCGTCGTCACGCACGAGATGGGCTTCGCGCGGGCCGTCGCCGACCGGATGGTGCTGATGGCGGACGGCGAGATCGTCGAGGTCGGCACCCCCGAGCACTTCTTCGTCAACCCGCGCGAGGAGCGGACGAAACAGTTCCTTTCGCAGATCCTCTGAATCCGGCAGGCGCCCAGCGCCAGAACGTTGACGCAGCGCGACGCACCGCGTACCCTGCTCCGGCCGTCGTCGAGCGAGAGGAGGTTCCGATGAAAGTCCGCTGCTGCCTCTCCCTCCGGCTCGACGCCGCCCTCAGCTAGCCAGCGCTTCCTCGGGTCGGTCGGCGGGCCGTGGCCCGGTTCACCCATCCCGAGTGAAGGAGTCTTGCGTTGTCCGATGGAACCCTGGCCGTCCTGGGCTGGACCGACGAGCTCCAGGCGGCCTTCACAGCCCATGCCGAGCGCGGCTTCGAGCCCGCCCGCGTCGTCGCGGAGCACCGCGGCGGCTTCCTCGTCCGCGGCGAGCGCGACGAGCGGCTCGCGCATGTTCGAGGAAAGCTGCGCGACCGCGAGCTCTGGGGGAGCATGCCCGCGGTCGGCGACTGGGTGGCGGTGTGCGACGCGCCCGGCGAGACGGCGGCGATCGAGGCGGTTCTCCCGCGAAAGTCGAAGGTCTCGCGGAAGACCCCCTGGCTCAAGGCCGAGGAGCACGTCCTCGTCGCGAACGTCGACACCGTCTTGATCGTCTCCGGTCTCGACGGCGACTTCAATCCGCGGCGCCTCGAGCGCTACCTGACCGCGGCCTGGGACAGCGGCGCGGATCCCGTCCTCGTGCTGACCAAGCTCGACGTGTGCGACGACCCGGCGAAGCTGGTCGAAGCGGAAGCGATCGCGGTCGGCCTCCCGGTGTTCGCGGTGAGCAACGTCACGGGCGAAGGCGTCGACGAGCTGCGCGAGCTGCTGCGGCCACGGCGCACCTTTGCCTTGCTCGGTTCCTCGGGTGTCGGGAAGTCGACGCTCGTCAACCGGCTCGCCGGCCGCCGTCTCATGCCGACGGGCGATCTCCGCCGCGACGGCCGCGGTCGCCACACGACGCGGCACCGCCAGCTGCTCGTCCTCCCGAGCGGCGCGCTTCTCGTCGACACGCCGGGCCTACGCGAGCTGCAGGTCTGGGAGGGCGACCTCGACAGCGCATTTGCGGACGTCGCCGAGGTCGCCGCGCAGTGCCGGTTCAACGACTGCGGGCACGACACTGAGCCCGGTTGCGCGGTGCGGGAGGCGCTGGCGAGCGGCGGGCTCGACCCCGATCGCTGGGAGAGCTACCTGAAGCTCCAGCGCGAGCTCAGGTCGATCGAGGTGCGGTCGAGCGCGAGACTCCACCGCGAGGAGAAGCAGCGCTGGAAGGCGCGGACGCGTGAGTCGCGCGCGGCGAGGCGCTACAAGGAGCGCCTGGAGTGACCGTCGAGCCCGGCAACCATCGCTACTTCCTGATCTGCGTGATCCAGTACTCCGTGGTGGAGGTAGGGGGAGTGGCGAAGCGCGCGTTGACGGCGTAGAGCCGCCTGCCGTGGTCCGCGATAGTCGTCGGCACGTCGAAGCCGTCGTTCTCGATCCGCGTCACGACGCGTCCCGATACGAGCCTCGGCGCCAGCGCGATCTTCGCGACGACGTTCAGCTGGTTCTGGACGACGTACAGCGTGCGGCCGGTGAGGAGGATTCCGTCGCCGTTCGGCACGCTCTCGCCACCGGCGAGCGCGATCTCGTTCGCGCTGCCGTTCGGCGCGACGGTGAAGAGCTTCCCCGTGCTCGACTGCACGACGAGCAGGGTCTTGCCGTTCGGGGTCGCGTCGATCCCGTTGACGTTGAAGCCGGAAGCGTGGACGTAGTCGCCGCCGAGGTCGACGGTCTGCACCGCCGAGGGAGCTCCCGGCCTTCCGCCAGGCCCGAGTGGCACGCGGTACAGGACGGGCTTGAGCGAATCCGTGAACCAGGCGGCGCGCTTCGTCACGACCACATCGTTGATGAAGCTTCCGCCCGTCGAGAGCTGATAGCTCGTGACGTTCGCGCCTGTGCGCGCGTTGTAGACGAACGCCATCCCCGTCGGCCCGCCGGCGACGAACAACCGTCCGCGATCCACCTTCAAGCCGATCGCCGCCCGCCCGCTCTGCGGCTGGACGAGGGGCCTGCCCGCGCCCGTGCGCACGTTGCCGCGATACACGGCACCCGTTGGGATCGAACCGACGTAGAACTGCGTGCCGGCAATCGCGATGCCCTCGGGCTGGAAGCCGTTCGGAAGCTCGATTCGCTGCGGGAACTGGCTTCCGCCAGCCGCCGCGGTCGTGGCCGCGACGCTCGCGACGACGCAGAGCGCCAGGAGTAGCCGGGTCATCTGATCCCCTCCCTCGGTCGGTCCACCGTACCTACGGGGTCGGGGTCGAGGTCGGATCGAGGGTACGTATCGAGGCGTGGCGCGGGAGGGCGAAGCCGGGAATGATCCGGGTCGATGGACGACTGGTGCTACGGGCTCGATCACGACCGCGTCGACGTCGCCGAGTCGCGGCTTCCACCGCCTGTCCTCACGTTCATCGGCGGAGGGCGCTGGCGGCTCGAGCAGAGCTACGCCTATCGCGACGGGGACACCGTGGTCAGCGTCCCTGCCGGCTTCGACTTCGACCTCTCGTCGGTGCCGCGGCTGTTCTGGTTCCTCGTTGCGCCGTTCGAGCTCTCCATCGCGGCCCCGCTGCTGCACGACTTCCTCTACCGCTACGGCGGCCGGCCACCAGCCGGAACGATCGCTCCTCCCCGCACGTACACGCGCGCCGAGGCGGACCGGATGTTCCGCGAGATCATGCGCGCGGAGGGCGTCTCGGCGTGGCGACGGGCCCTCGCCTACGCGGCGTTCAGGCTCTTCGGGCGCTCTGCCTGGCGAAGCTAGCCCGGCGCCTCGCGGCCCTTCGGGGCAGGAGGGCCATTCAGGCGGTCAACCCGTGTATCGGCGGTCGCGGCGGCACTCGCGGCAGTCCGAGACGCGCTGACGCGAGGACGAGACGCACGCGTCGTCTACGCTCGCCGGTCGTGACCGTGGCGCTTCGTGATCGGGCTCTCTCCATCGGCGCGGATCCGCGCGACACGGCCGACGAGCTCTTCCGCAAGCGCCTCCTCGTCGGGGTGGCGCTCATCATCCTCCCGGCCGGCCTCGTGTGGGGCTGCCTGTACTGGGTCATCGGTGAGCGCGAGGTCGCGCTCACGCCGTGGGCGTACGTCACCGGGTCGACGATCAGCCTCGTCGTCTTCGCGCGAACCCGAAGCTTCCCGTTCCTGCGCAGGGCCCAGCTGCTCTTGATACTCGTCGCGCCCGCGTTAGGAACGGTCATGCTCGGCGGTCTCGACGAGTCGAGCTCGGTGATCCTGTGGTCACTGCTCGCACCGCTCGGGGCAGTGGCGTTCGACCGCCCCGGCCGCGCCTGGCCCTGGTTCGCAGCCTTCGTCGCCACGGTCGTGCTCGCGCTCGCCCTCTCGGAAGTCGTTCGCCCGGACGGCGCCGACCTGCCCGACGGCTTCGTTCGGACCTTCGACGTCCTCAACATCGTCGTCGTCTCGCTCGTCGCGATGCTGTTGCTCGTGACGTTCGCGCGGGGGCGAGACACCGCGCAGGAGCGCGTCGAGGCGCTCCTGCTCAACGTCCTCCCGGCCGACGTCGCGCAGCGTCTCCAGTCGGATCCCCACTCGATCGCCGACCACTTCGACGACGCGAGCATCCTGTTCGCGGACGTCGTCGACTTCACGCCGCTCTCGAGCCGACTCGATGCGCGCGAGGTCGTCGGGCTCCTCGATCAGCTCTTCACGAGCTTCGACGAGCTCGTCGATCGCCATGCCGTCGAGAAGATCAAGACCATCGGCGACTGCTACATGGTCGCAGCGGGCGTCCCCACGGAACGGCCGGATCACGCGCACGCCCTCGCGCGGCTGGCGCTCGAGATGCGCGAGTGTGCGAAGGGCTGCCTGCCCGAGGGCGCCGAGCACGACCTGCGCCTCCGGATCGGCATCAGCTCGGGGCCGGTCGTGGCCGGCGTGATCGGGCGCCGCCGGTTCCTCTACGACCTCTGGGGCGACACGGTGAACATGGCGAGCAGGATGGAGTCCCACGGGGCCCCCGACGACATCCAGATCACCCGGTCGACGTGGGAGCTCCTACGCGACGACTTCGCGGCCGAGCCGCTGGGGCTCGTCGAAGTGAAGGGCAAGGGCGCGGTCGAGACCTGGCGGCTCGTCGGCCCGCGCGGCGATTGACGGGCGGCTGGCGATGAGCAGGTCGGAGGGGCGCGGTCGAGACCTGGCGGCTCGTCGGCCCGCGCGGCGATTGACGGGCGGCTGGCGATGAGCAGGTCGGAGTGGCCCCGGGAGGGCTCCAAGCTCCCGGCAAATCGCCATGTTTTCGGTGCAATCGTGGCGGTTGCGGCCACTGTGGTGCAGTGGCCCGGATCGCCTATTCGGCGATCCGGACGCGATGGGGGCTGGGAAGGCGTGAGGCGGCTGTGCGGCGCTCCTCCGCCAGGCGGCTGGCTGGGGCGAATGCGCTCCAGGTGAACCAGTGCCCGAGCCCGCGTTGCAGCGTCCGCGGGCCGCTCATCGTCAGCTTGCCGGCTCGAATCGCGCCGCCGAGCTCGGCCCGTCCCAGGTAGACGCGGTAGAGCGTGGTGGTGTCGACGGTGACCTCGAGGTCGACGTCGAAGCCGGGATGCTGGAGGCAGACTGAGACCTCGGAGGGCTCGAGGACCATCCAGTAGCGCCGCTTGGGGTCGCGAAAGTCGAACTTGACCACGGTTCGGCTGGGTGGGAGCCGCTGGCGATCGACGTGGCGGGCCATCCAGACGATCAACAGGTCGGGATCGAGTTCCTCGGGGCGCGGCTCGGTGAACG
>Ga0299907_10002927_pt1 | contig 10771 bp, 10 predicted proteins | sample RVTome_16_FD_198680 | JGI IMG/M metagenome (GOLD analysis project Ga0299907, IMG submission 198680) | Soil microbial communities from uranium-contaminated site in the Upper Colorado River Basin, Wyoming, United States - RVT152D67 (version 2) ... | reverse complement strand
CAGCCCGGTCAGAATTGCCTCGGTTGCCTCGTCCAGGCTCAATCCGCCCTCCACGAGCCATTCCGGCGCCATCCGTATCTCCGCATAGACCACGCCATCGGTGGCGAGATCCTCGACGGCCTCCCTGGCCACCCGCTCGATTGCTTCCTTGGTCTGCATCACGGCGATCGTGTGTTGAAAGCCCTCGAGGTAGAGCTCCAGGCTCTTACGGTCAGCACCACGAGTGAACCATCGGCCGAGTTCTTGGGGGTCGGTGGTGGGGAGCTCTCGATAGCCGATCTCGTCGGCGAGCTCGATGACGGTTGCCGGTCGCAGCCCGCCGTCGAGATGGTCGTGGAGGAGAACCTTGGGTGCACGCTGGATGGTGGTCAGGTCGAGCGCTTCACGTGCCGCCATGACCGGAGCCTAACGACGGATCAGACCGACATCGCCGACGAGAGCCCACACACACCCGCTACTCGACCTGATTGCAGTGGAGATGCTGAGTGCCAGGGGGAAGCGAGCGGGCGAACGCGATGCTTCGACATCCAATGCTCGAACGCCTGTGCGACAGCCTCGGTCCTGATGATCCGAGACCAGTACTCGCCATAGTTTGACCACTAGCTATTGTGCAGAGGAGTTCCCAATCGAGGGCAAGCCGTAAGTGGGCGGCTGAGGGGATTGGGAGTGGGGGATAGAGAGAGAAGGACCTCTCCGGGGTAATGAGGTCCTTCTTTTGCTAGCAGTGTGCCCTCAGAGCCTTCACACGTCGCACTGGAGTGCGCTGGAGTCTGTTCATGTCAGAAGGTCGAGCTCTCCGTCAGAGCGGGCCCGATTCGGAACAGGGCACCCATCACCTGCTCAAGGGGTCGTTATCGAACTCGCACGGGTGTGTCTCGATCCGCTCCCCCGGGCCGCCAGGGTTGTTTGCCCTGGTAGGTCGTTTGGTGGGCCCGGCAGGATTTGAACCTGCAACCCCACGGCCATGAGACCGTCCGTCGTGAGCGCCTACCAAGGCTCGTGGGCCAGCACAACCTGCCCGTCGCACGGACGTTGCAACATTCTGCGAGTGTTCCGCACGCCGCGGTGTCTGTGACACCGTTGCCACCATCGATCACCGTGGGGCGGATTGAGGGAACTCCGCGACGGGTGGCTTGGAGGCTGGTGTGTCATCGGTCGCCGTGGTCCGGGCCGCGATGGCTTCCGCGACGAAACGGGCGTCGTCGTCGATGCCGTGGATGATCCCCGATTTGCGTGAGTGCAGCCACGGGAAACCGAGGAAGTAGATCCCGGGCACGGGAGAGATTCCTCTCTTGTGTATGGGCCGTCCATTCCCGTCCGTCACCGGAGCATGGATCCAGCCGAAGTCGGCCGTGAATCCGGTGCACCATATGACTGACCCGACACCAGCTTCCTCGAGGTCGAGCTCTGTGATCCCCGACTCGGCGACTTCGGGGCTGGCGGGCTCGTCGTTGAGATCATCCTCGATGGGCCCAGCGCTCACCCCGGTGGAAATGATCCAATCCTCGATCATCCTGGTGAACTCTGCTGAGCGCTCGTCGGCAAAGGAAATGTGCTCTGTCAGGGAGTCGTCCGTTCTCAATACACCGTCTTCGACGTCGCTGAGGCGTCCCATCAGTTGTACCCCGTCACGGGCCATCGACTGCAGGCTGAGGGTGCTCCCGAACCGTCCCACCCCGGACACCTGCGGCTGTGCGGCGAATTGGATCGCAGGATCCGAAAGCTCTTCTACCGGAACATTCCAGAATCCCATGTCTTCGCCCCATTCCACGACGTCACGCTGTCGATACCTCCTGCGGAGACGCCCCACCTTGCTCGTGCACAGGTAGACGTCTCGATCGGCGCGGATCAGGTCCATTGATATCTGACAACCCGATTGGCCACCGCCGATGACCACCACGGCTCCCGGTGGCAGATTCTCCGGCGAGCGATAGTCGGAGGCGTGGAGCTGGAAGAGGGTCTCGGGGAATCGTTCTCGAATCTTCGGGACCTTCGGTGTTTGCATTATCCCGGAGGCGACGACGATGTTCGCTGCCGTCACAGTCTCGATGGCGCCGGTTGCATCTTCGCAGGTGACACTAAAACCGTCGCCGTTGGTGTCGATCCCTGTAACCGTGACTCCCTCTCTCACCGGAAGGTTGAACCTGTTGGCATAGTCCTCGAAGTAAGCAATGAGCTCATCGCGGTGATAGAAACCGTCGGGTTCGTCACCGTCGTACATGTTGCCGGGCAGGGCATTTGCCCAGTTTGGAGTGTTGACGGCGAACGAATCCCAACGCTGACTACGCCAGGTCTCAGCGACTCGTCCGCGCTCGAAGATGACAAACTCGCTGCCAGCTGCTCGTAGGTAGTAGCCCACACCCAGACCGGCTTGCCCGCCGCCGATGACGACAGCGTCGAAGAAATTCAAGAGCGATTGCCTCCTCGGCAATCAGACGATGCAAATGACCGTAGCGTTGGTAGCCCGACAGGCGGGTGTAGAGGGCGGGGACCCGAGCAGAACGTGACTCACCGAAGACCGGGCGTCGGCTCGCAACGCTTCCCCGCGAACTGGCTCAGGATGCCCCTGATGGCCGGTTGGGGAGGCTCCTACACTCAGACGATGAACCGTTCTGACGAAATCGAGGCCGTCTTTCGTCGGCTTTTGACCTCTTTGCTGGACGGTGATCGCGAGGCGGTCGGGAACCTGGTCTCAGAGAGCGCCTCGGTCCGCTGGATCACAACAGCCGAGGACGAATGGTGGAGTGGCCATGAGGAGGTGGTGTCTCTCGCCCTTGCGAGATCGCGAGAGACTCGTGTTGTCAGATACGAATATCCACGTCTCGAGGGATTCGAGAGCGGGCCTGTCGGCTGGATCGCAGCCGAGACGGTCGGACACCGCGCCGGTGATGAGCCGTTCATGGCCAGACAGACGGCGGTCTTTCAACTGGAAGCTGGCGCGTGGCGGGTCGTTCAATGGCACATCTCCACGGCCGCTCCGAACGTCGAAGTGTTCGGTCACAAGATGCCAGGGAGTCTCGGCGAGCTCGTTTCTTCGCTCGAACAGTCAGATGGCGTGCTCGCAGGTGGGATCCCTTCGGGGACAGTGACCGTCATGTTCACCGACATCGAAGACTCCACCGTCATCTCACAAGAGTCGGGCGACCAGAAGTGGGCGCAGATCGTGGAGGATCACTTCGCCATGCTCGATCAAATCGTCAAACGCCACCGGGGCAACGTCATCAAGAGACTCGGGGATGGGACTATGACGGTCTTTGGGTCGGCCCGAGATGCGATAGACACAGCTCTCGAGGCCCAATCGGCGGTGGCCAGCACTGAGCTGAAAATTCGTATAGGTCTCCATACCGGCGACTCGCTCCGCCGAGACGGTGACTACTACGGAGTTGCGGTGAACAAAGCCGCACGGATCGCCGGGATTGCTGCCGGCGGTGAAATCATGGTGTCCGCCGTCACGGCAGAGCTCTCAAGCGGACAGGGCGGCCAATTCGGGCCCGCGAGAACCGTCTCTTTGAAAGGCCTGGCCGGCACTCACGAAATCCTGACCGTTGAAGCTTCGTGAACCCCGGTCAGCTTCGCTCAGCAGGGGCTTGATGAGTGCGCCAGCTGAAGGTACTCCCCACTCTCCCGATCGGTTTTGGCCTGGTCATGACGAAGCCCCTCTCGGCGTTTGGTGGGCCCGGCAGGATTTGAACCTGCAACCGACGGATTATGAGTCCGCTGCTCTGACCAGATTGAGCTACGGGCCCGCGAGAGGTATCCAGATTAATCCCGCTGACGAGCCTTCTCCCGACCCATCCCCAAAGAGCGCGAAAGCATTCTCAACCAGGCGACACGCACCTCATCTCAGTTGATATGTTCAGTGATGCTGGTCAGCTAGCGGAAGGACTCGCGATGGATGTATCGATGACCGTCAACGGCAAGGGGGTCTCGGCTGATGTCGAACCGAGGACTCTCCTGGTCGACTTCGTGAGGGACAACCTCGGCCTCACCGGAACCAACGTTGGCTGTGACACGAGCCAATGCGGGGCGTGCACCGTGCACATGGATGGCATGGCAGTCAAATCCTGCACGGTTCTCGCCGTTCAGGCCGACGGATCCGATATCACGACCATCGAGGGTATGGCAACCAATGGACAGCTTCACCCAATGCAGCAGGCCTTCTGGGATGCCCACGGACTTCAGTGCGGATTCTGCACACCAGGGATGATCATGGCTTCGGTCAAGATCGCAGACGGGAACCCCGGGATCACCGACGATGACGTCCGCCATGGTCTGGAAGGAAACTTCTGCCGCTGTACCGGATACGAGAACATCGTCAAGGCCGTCAAGCTGGGTGCGGCGGCGATGAGCGGAGGTCAGTCATGAGTCGTTACATGGGAACCTCGGTGAAACGAGTCGAAGACCCTCGTTTTCTCCAAGGACAGGGCAAGTACGTCGCCAATCTCGTACTCCCCAACATGGCCCATGCCGCGGTGAAGAGGAGCCCGCTGGCGCACGCGACGATCAACAGCATCGACACTTCACGTGCAGAAGCGCTCGAAGGCGTCATCGCGGTGTACACAGGAAAAGATCTCTTGGAAGGGACGGGTGGGTTCAAGTGTGGATCGCTGCCCTGTGGGTGGCAGGTACCGGATCTCAATATGCCACCACACAACCCTCTGGCCGTCGACAAGGTACGTCACGTCGGAGATGGGATCGTGGTTGTCGTCGCCGAGTCTCCGTACATCGCCGAAGATGCCCTGGACCTCATTGACGTCGACCTCGAACCGCTCCCGGCCGTAGTCGACGGGCGGGAGGCGATGGCAGACGACGCTCCCTTGGTCCACGAGAGCGCGGACAAGAACCTGAGCTTTCACTGGCCACTTGGTGATGAGGACGCGGTCAACGAGGCACTTTCCAACTCCGATCATGTCGTCGAGTTGGAGTTCGTCAACCAGCGCCTGATCGCCAACGCAATGGAACCCAGGGCCACGGCGGCCGAGTGGGACCCGGCGACGCAGTCGGTGACGGTGTGGACCACCAGTCAGAACCCTCACACCATCAGGCTCCTGCTCGGAGCTTTCACACTCGGAATCCCGGAGCACAAGATCCGCGTGATCTCTCCCGACGTCGGGGGTGGATTCGGAAGCAAGATCTTCCACTACCCGGAGGAAGTGATCATTCCATTCGTCGCTCGCGCCGTCGGCCGGCCGGTGAAATGGGTGGCTTCACGCTCGGAGGCCTTCGTTACCGATGCCCAAGGACGCGATCACGTCACGAAGGCGAAGCTGGGCGTGAACGACGACGGCACGATGACCGCGCTCCATGTGACGACCTGGGCGAACATGGGCGCATATCTGTCGACGTTCGCACCGCTGATCCCAACCGCGTTGTACATCACACTGTTCGCCGGTGTGTACAAGACGCCGGTGATATTCGGTGAGGCGTACGGCACGTTCACCAACACGGTTCCGGTCGACGCCTACCGAGGTGCCGGCCGCCCCGAGGCCAGCTACATGCTGGAAACGATGGTGGACCTGGCAGCGCGCAAGTTGGAGATGGACCCGGTCGAGTTCCGGCGCAAGAATCTGATCCAGGCCGACGAATTCCCCTACCAGACCCCGGTGGCACTCGTCTACGACAGTGGCAACTACCAGGCTCTCTTCGACAAGATCGAGGGTCTGTCCGACTACAAATCGCTACGCAAGGAACAGGAGGCCGCCCGGGCCGAGGGTCGTCTGGTCGGAGTCGGATTCGCCAGCTGCATCGAAGCCAGCGGGCCGGCGCCGTCGGCGGCTGCTGTCGGCTTGGGAGCGGCCATCGGCCTCTTCGAAAGTGGGGCCATCCGTGTCCACCCAACCGGGAAGATCACGGTGATGACGGGGTCTCACTCCCACGGCCAGGGGCATGAGACGACCTTCGCCCAGATCGTTGCCGACGAGTTCGGGATCGACATCGAAGACGTCGACATAGTCCACGGCGACACCGATCGGGTTCAGTACGGCGTTGGCACCTACGGGAGCCGTAGCGCCGCCCTCGGCGGGAGTGCTCTCGTGAAGAGCGCCGAGAAGATCCGTGAGAAGCTGAAGAGGATCGCGGCCCATCAGCTCGAGGCTTCGGTCGAAGATATGGTCTACGACCAGGACGAAGGCACTATCTCGGTGGCGGGGTCCCCCGACGCGGTGAAGACGTTCGCTGAGCTGGCTTTCGCCAGCATCGTCGCCGACAACCTGCCCGAGGGAATGGAGCCGGGTCTCGAGGAGATGACGTTCTACGACCCATCCAACTTCACCTTCCCGGCGAGCGCCCATGTCGCCAAGATCGAGATCGATCGTAAGACCGGGGAAGTCGATCTGCAGAGTTATGCGGCCGTCGACGACGTAGGCAACGTCATCAACCCGATGATCGTCGAAGGCCAGATCCTCGGCGGCATCGTTCAGGGTGTCGGTCAGGCCCTATGGGAGCACGGGATATATGACGAGGACGGACAGCTCCTCTCCGGTTCCATGCTCTCCTATGCGCTGCCTCGGGCCGACAGGTTCCCGTCGATCGCTGTCGATCGCATCGAGACCCCCTCGCCGCACAACCCCTTGGGCGTCAAAGGAGCTGGGGAGATGGGGACGATTGCTGCCACGGCCGCAGTCTCGAGTGCGGTGCTGGACGCTCTGGCTCCGCTCGGAGTCACGCATCTCAACATGCCTCTGACCCCCGAAAAGCTCCAGAGAGCGATAGCAGCAGCCGGCAATGGCGGAGGTGAATGATGTACCCGCGACCATTCGATTACGTACGCGCCGACTCCGTCGAGCATGCGTTGGACCTCAGATCCGAGACAGGGGGGCGGTTCATCGCCGGAGGACACAGTCTTCTTCCGATGATGAAGGTCCGGATGACATCACCGGAGGCTCTTGTGGACATCGGCCGCATCGACGATCTTCGTGGGATCGGCTCCAACGGCGGATTCACGATCGGTGCCTTGACGACTCATTCGCAGGTGGCTTCCGAGGGCGCGGACGGTTTCCCGGCTGCTCTCAAGGAAGCTGCCGGGATGATCGGTGATCCCCAGGTGAGGAATCGGGGGACCGTTGGCGGCAATGTGGCGCACGCAGACCCTGCGTCGGACCTTCCCACGGTCTTCGCTGCCCTCGGCGCCACGATGACGGCGAAGTCGAGGGGCGGCGCCACCCGGGATGTCGCTGCGACCGACTTCTTCACCGGACTGTTCGAGTCGGCGTTGAACGAAGACGAGCTGCTGACCTCGATCAAAGTCGACACTGAAGGAGGGAGCCAAGGCTCGGCCTACGCCAAGCTGTTCAACCCGGCATCCCGCTACGCCATCGTCGGCGCATGTGCCGTGGTGGATGTCGATGAAGGCGGAAACTGCACGGCCTGTAAGGTTGCCGTTGGCGGGCTCACCCCGAAGGCAACCGTGTTGGAGTCGGTGGCGAGTGGGCTGGTGGGCAGTCCGATCACAGCCGAGGCCGCCGAGGCAGCGGCACGGGCCACCGTCGACGAGATCGGTGACGACGTCATGGGCGACCTCTACGCCGGGGAGGACTACCGGCGCGAGATGCTGCCGGTGTTCGTTGCCCGTGCGGTGGCGGCAGCCGGATCACGGGCCGGTTGAGACCAGGACCTGAAGGAGAGAGGCCCCCACTCGTGGGGGCCTCCTCTTCGATGGGATCCGACGAATGACCAGACCATGCTTTCACTTCAGGCGGCTCGAACAGGAAGCTGGGCCGCAGTCGGACGTCTGCGACCAGTGTGTTGCGGCGGGAGACTCGTGGATCCACCTGAGGTCATGCCTCCTGTGCGGACAGGTTGGCTGTTGCGACAACTCGAAGAATCGACACGCCCGCAAGCATTGGGAGCAAGACGGGCATGCGCTCGTCAAATCACTCGAGCCCGGAGAGACGTGGAAGTATTGCTTCCCTGATCATTTCCTCGTCGAATGAGTGGCTCGATCTGAGAGCCCGGGGGCCTCACAGCTTCCGTCCAACGGGTCGGCCGGCGCCGCGGACACGGCACTAGCGTGTTGCCCCGAATGGAAGTATCAATGACTATCAACGGCAGGGCTGTCACGGCCGACGTGGAGCCACGCACGCTCCTGGTCCACTTCATACGGGAGCAGATGAGGCTCACGGGCACCCATGTCGGTTGCGAGACCGGCTACTGCGGCGCGTGCACGGTCCACGTCGACGGCAGGGCCATCAAGTCGTGCACGATGTTCGCCGTCCAGGCCGAGGGATCCGAGATAACGACCATCGAGGGAGTGGCCGACGGCGACGACTTGCACCCGGTTCAGGAAGGCTTCTGGGAGCGGCACGGCCTGCAATGTGGTTTCTGCACTCCGGGCATGATCATGGCAGCCATCGCGCTCCTCGACGAGAACGACAATCCGAGTGAGGACGAGATTCGTCACGGCATCGAGGGCAATCTCTGTCGCTGCACCGGCTATCACAACATCGTCCGGGCCGTTGAGTATGCCGCGGCCATGATCCGTGGCGTCGAACCGCCACCCCCGGACTGGGAGAAAGGCTCCTGATGTATCCGCGTCAGTTCGAGTACATCGCTCCCGCATCGATCGAGGACGCCCTGGCCGCTCTCGATGATGACTCAAAGGTCATGGCAGGCGGGATGAGCTTGATTCCCCTGATGAAGTTGAGGCTCTTCTCCCCGGGCCTGGTCGTCGACATAGGTCGAATCCCAGGTCTGGACGAAGTTGCAGACATCGGGGACCAAATCGAAATCGGCGCCCTGGTACGACACGCCACTACGGCGACCCATCCCCTGATCCGGGAGAATGCCACCGCCCTGGCCATGGCGGCGGCGTTGACGGGCGATGTTCAAGTACGCAATCAGGGCACCACGTGTGGGGCGCTTGCTCACTCCGATGTGGCTGCCGACCAGCCGGCCGGAGCCCTGGCTTGCCAAGCGATCATGGTCGCCCGGTCGTCGAGCGGCACCCGCGAGATACCAGCCGGCGACTTCTTCGTCGACTCACTGACATCGGCACTAGAGGCCGATGAGATCCTCACGTCGATCCGCATTCCCAAGACCGGCCCCGGGGAGGGATCGGCATACGACAAGCTGGGACGGCGCGGTGGGCACTCCGACTACGCAGTCGCCGGCGCGGCCGCCTGGGTGAGGACCTCGAACGGATCCATCGCCGACGCTCGAGTGGCCGTGACAGGTGTCGGCACCCGGCCACAGCTCGCCGAGTCGTCCGCTGAAGCCCTCATCGGCAGCGACGGGTCGGACAGCGCGATCAAGGCCGCGGCCGAGAAAGCGGTCGAGGGCATAACCGTCCTCGAGGACCTCTACGGCTCGGAGGAATACAAGACCCACCTGGCCAAGGTCTACGTCGGGCGTGCGGTGAGAGCGGCCCTCGCCAACGCCTTCTGAAACCGTCAGGGGCGGCGGAATGTCGCTGGCGACCTCGCGATCAGCACGTCGCAGGGGGCGTGGCCGACCAGGGCCTCGGGAACGGTTCCCAACAACACCATGCGGGTCGCCGAGGCGCCACGGCTACCCACCACGACCAGGTCGGCACCACGTCGACGCACGGCCTCGTCGATGTTCTCAGCCGGCGGGCCGTCGGTGACCATCGTCCGAACGTCACCGTCCCAGGGCTGTGTGAATTCGAGCATGCGGTCTTTGGCCGCCTCGATGCGACTGTTGCGTGACGCCTCCATCTCCTCAGTGAATAGGCCGGCATCCGAGAGGATCGGGTCGAACCTGGCCGGCAGGGAGTACATCACAGTCACGTCGGCGTCAGGGAACATCTCCAACGCCCTCGACACGGCAGCTCGCGACGCCTCCGAGAAGTCCACTGCAGCGAGGATGCGGCGGTAGGGAACCCTGGGCTGACGTCGGACGATGAGCACATCGCTCAGGGCCATGCGTGCGACTCGAAGCGTCACCGGCCCGCCCGAGAATGCATCGACCGTGGACGAGCCGAGAGCCACCAGGTCGACCTTCTTTGCTCGAGAAACCAGCTCCCAGGCGGGTGAGCCTTTGACGATCTCCAGCGTCACATCGACTGGCGTGCGCTCGGCCACCCAATCAGCGATCTTGCGGGCCTCCTGTCTTTGGTGCGCTCGCATCAGTCTGGCCAGTCCTGGTTCGATCATGGCCTCGCCGACCGACTCGAGGACGTGAACCAGCTCCACTTCTCCGCCGATGCCTTCGGCAACCAAACGAGCTCGATCTGCGACTCTGCGACCCATCGTGGTCAGGTCGATGCCCGCTACTACGGCTGGAGCCATCCTTCTCCCCTGCAGCACGCCGGCGACTCTACTGTCGCCGCGGCGTCTCTAACCACGATCGTCTCCTGAGAATGGCCCCGGCGCAGCGAGGGCCCCAGGGAGACGGCGGAGATACTCGTCGCGACCGATGACCACCGCTCCGAGCGACTCGAGGTGGGGGGTCTGCCATTGCACATCGAGCAAACGGCCCCCGCGGTTCATCATCACCAGCAGATGAACTAGAGCTACCTTCGACGCGTCGCGCGCCAGGTGAAACATGCTCTCGCCGGCGAACAGCCCGCCGATGGCGACACCGTACAGACCACCCACCAGGTCGTGGTCCGTGTCCCATACCTCGATCGAGTGGACCCATCCAAGCTCATGGAGACGGGTGTAGGCATCGACGATCTCATCGGTGATCCAGCCATTGGGGCGGTCGATGTCTGCGCACCACCGAATGACGGCATCGAAGTCCTCGTCGACCGACACGAAGTATCGCCGGGTCGACTGTCGTAGCGAGCGCGTCACCCGGAGCCCATCCACGGGGA
>Ga0299907_10002926_pt1 | contig 10772 bp, 9 predicted proteins | sample RVTome_16_FD_198680 | JGI IMG/M metagenome (GOLD analysis project Ga0299907, IMG submission 198680) | Soil microbial communities from uranium-contaminated site in the Upper Colorado River Basin, Wyoming, United States - RVT152D67 (version 2) ... | reverse complement strand
CGGCATCTTGACGGGCGGTGGCGACGCCCCCGGCCTGAACGCTGCCATCCGTGCGATCGTCCGGAAGGGGACAGCCGTCCACGGCGCCGAGATGTTCGGGTTCCGCAACGGCTGGCGCGGCGTGATGGACGGCGACGTCCGGGAGCTGACGAAGGAGTCGGTCCAGGGCATCCTCCACCGGGGCGGCACGATCCTCGGGAGCTCCGGTGCGGATCCGTACCACGAGGGAGGGACCGCAACGGTCCGACAGACGTTCGCCGATCTGGCGCTCGACGGGCTGATCGCGATCGGCGGCGAGGGCACGCTGGGTGCCGCCGCCCACATGACGGAGGAAGGACTGCCCGTCGTCGGAGTGCCGAAGACGATCGACAACGATCTATCGGGCACGGATGCGTGCATCGGCTTCGGGACGGCCGTACAGATCGCCACGGACGCGATCGACCGGCTCCACAGCACGGCCGAGAGCCAGCACCGTGTCATGGTGGTTGAGGTGATGGGCAGGAGTGCGGGATGGATCGCCGTGTCGGCAGGCCTCGCCGGGGGGGCGGACATGATCTTGATCCCCGAGCGGCCGTTCGATCTTTCGGAGGTATGCGTCCATCTCCGTCGACGACACCTCCGCGGACATCTGTTCTCCATCGTGGTCGTTGCTGAGAGCGCGCAGCCGGTCGAGGGCTCGATGGAGCGACCGGAGTATCCGGTCGATGCACGAGGGTTCCCGCGCTTCGGCGGCATCGCAAACCTGATCGCGCCCGAGATCGAGCGGCGGACCGGCTATGAGACACGGGTGACAGTCCTCGGGCACGTGCAGCGGGGCGGGTCGCCGGTCGCGGAGGACCGGATCCTCGCCACGCGGTTCGGGACGGCCGCGATCGATCTCGCGCAGCGCGGTGCCTGGGGCGTCATGGTCGCGCTGCGGGGAGCGGAGATCGTCGAGGTCCCGCTCGCCGAAGCCGCGAAGGTCCGCCCGGTTCCCGAGGAGCTGTACCGGGTCGCGGAGGTGTTCTTCGACTAGCGGCACGATCGGAGTCAGGAGCGAGCCGACGTGGATGTGCTATCGCGAGATGATCTGGAGCTTCTCGTTCGGCAGCCGCGGTCGCCGTGCGTGTCGCTGTACATGCCCACCCACCGGAGCGGGCCCGAGACGCAGCAAGACCCCGTCCGCCTGAAGAACCTCATCCGCCGGGCGGAGGAGAGATTGGTCGCTGCCGGGATCCGACAGCCGGATGCGAGCGAGGTTCTCCGCCCAGCCCGAGAGCTCATCGAGGACGAGGCATTCTGGCGGCATCAGAGCGAGGGGCTTGCCTTGTTCCTCCGGACGGGGTGGTCCCGCTGCTACCGGCTCCCTCTCAGTTTCGAGGAGCTAGTCGTGGCCTCGGACCGATTCCATGTGTCCGCGCTGCTGCCCCTGCTCACCGGCGATGGTCGCTTCTTCGTCCTCGCGCTGAGCGAGAACGAGGCTCGACTGCTCGCTGGTACACGCTCCGCGGTTCACGAGGTGAACGTGCCGGGGCTGCCGGCGGGTGTCAGGGACGCACTTCGATACGACGACCCGCAGAGGGAACGCGGGTCCCATGCCGCAGAGCGAGGCGGGCCGGGAGCCCGCGTGGTCGTGCATGGGCAAGGGATCGGTGCAGAGGTCCAGAAGGAACGCCTCGGGCGCTATCTCCAAGCCGTTGACCGCGCAGTGCGCCGATCCCTGCGGGAACAGCAGGCTCCGCTCGTCCTCGCCGGGGTTGGCTATGTTCGGGCGATGTACCGCGACATCAACACCTATCCTCGCCTCCTGGAGGCGGGCGTCACCGGCAGTCCCGATCGGACGTCAAGCGAAGAGCTACATGCACGCGCATGGGCGCTGGTGGAGCCCGTCTTCGCGCGCGACAGGGACGGCGCAGCGGCGGCCTACCGGGAAGCTCTCGGCACCGGACGTGCGTCTGCCAGCTTGGAGGACGTGCTGACGGCTGCCGAAGCAGGGCGGATCGATGTCCTGTTCGTTCCCACAGGGGCCCACGTCTTGAGCGCGTCCCACGCAAGCGCCGGGGTATCCCACGCCGACGGGGGACAGGAGCTCGGTGGAGGTGACCCGATCGAGCAGGCGGTCGTTGGCACGATACTCAATGCCGGGACCGTCTACGCCGTCCCCGAACGCGAGATGCCGAACCGGGCGCCGGTCGCGGCACTCTTCCGTTATTAGAGCACGAGCGCTGATCATGTTCGGACCGCGTGGAGCGCTGTCAGCCATGCGGGAAGGCCACAGGACTCCGCGTCCCGTGGCCTTCCTCGAGGATGGGTGGGCGCGTGAGCGCTCCCCCCCTGATCCCTCAGGCGACTTTCGCGGCCTTGACCGGCAGAGCCGTCTTGATCGGGATGGTCCTCGGCTTCGGAGCCTCCAGCGCCTTGGCTGCCGCAGGCACGATCACCTCCAGCACGCCATCCTCGTACGCGGCCTCGATCTCGCCCTCCTCGAACCCCTCGGGGAGCGGGATGAACCGCTCGAAGGTCCCGTAGGCGGTCTCCAGCCGGTAGTAGGCCTCCTCCTTCAGCTCCCCCTCCTGCTTCCGCTCGCCGCGGATCACCAGGTGCCCGTCCTCGACGCTCACCGTGAGGTCGGTCGCCGGGTTGATGCCCGGCAGCTCGACACGGATCACGAGGTCTTCGTCGCGGACGAAGACATCGGTAACCGGAACGAACGGCTTGTGGAGGAACAGCGGGAGGGCCGGACGCATGAACCGGACCCTCGGCCCGAAGAACGACCGCATCAGGTCGTCCATGCGACGCTCCAGCTCCCCCATCTCCTCGTACACCGCAAGCTTCATCGTGTTCACCTCCTTCGCACGCTCAACGTAAGCGCGGCATCCGGCTCGTGACAGGGCGAAAGTCCCCCTATCGGTGGGCCTTTCATCCGTGAGCATGCGGTCGGCCCGGCAGCGCCAGCCGGCTTCGCGAGCGAGGTCGTGATCCTCGGGACCGGCGAGGCTAGTCGGGCACCGGGTCGACCCAGTGAGTGCCCGTGCGCCGGACGTACGCCTTGACGGCAGTGCCGATCGTAGGGAAGCGGTGGTCCTCGCCGATCCGCTGCGCCAGCCCGTACTGCTTGAGCTGGTCCCATACGGGCCCTTTCAGCTCCGCGAAGGCGAAGACGACGTCGTTCGCGTCGAGCTCATCGAGGAGCTCCTTCAGCGCCGTGGCCGCTGTGGCGTCGACATCGGTGATCGGCTCGGCCGCCACGACGATCCACCGGGCTCGCGGATCGGCGTGGCGCACGAAGTGCATCGCCCGATCCCGGAACCGGGCCGCGTTGGCGAAGAACAGCGGCGCGTCCCAGCGGTACAGGAGCAGGCCTGGGACCTCCCGGCCCTCGGGGTGCCGAGTGACGTCGTGATATCCCTTCAGCCCGGGCGAGCGCCCGAGCACCGCATCGTGGGGTCGCCACGCCCGGTGGACGAACTGCCCGAGCGCGAGCGCGACCGACAGGAAGACACCGGGGATCACCCCGAGGACGGCGACGCCGAGGAAGCACGCGATCGACAGCCAGAACTCCGGCGATCGTACGCGGGCCAGCCTGACCACTCCTGGGATCTCGATCAGGCTGGACGCGGCGACAATCACGATGCCCCCGAGCGCCGCCTGCGGAAGGTCGGCGAACAGCGAGGGCGCGGAAACGAGCATGATCGCGATCACGGCGGCACCGACGAGTCCGGTCAGCTGCGTCCGGGCGCCGGCAGACTCGGCGACCGGCGTCCGCGATGCACTACTCGAGATCGGGAACCCCTGGAACAATCCGGTCGCCCCGTTCGCGAGGCCAAGCGCGATGACCTCATGATTCGGGTTGACGTCACGACCGAACCGTGAAGCGAACGTGCGGGACAGCACGCTCGTATCCGCGAAGGCAACGAGCGCGATGCCGATCGCTGCGGCGGAGAGCGACGGCAGGTCGGACGTCTCGACGAGCGGAAGCTCGAACGACGGCAGCCCTCGGGGCAGCGAGCCGACGACGGCGATCTCGTCGGCGAGCCCGAAGATGGCGACCGCGGCCATGGACAGGGCGACCGCGACGAGCACGCCAGGCACGCTCGGCGCCAGCCGGCGCAGGACGATGACCAGAACGATCGAGCCCGATCCGATCAGCAGCGCAGGAAGGACCACCTGCCCATCGCCCACCCCCTCGGCGAACGTCACGAGCTGCCGTATCGATCCCTCGGCGTCCACCGAGAAGCCGAACACCTTCGGTAGCTGCGAGACGATCACGGCCAAGGCGATGCCGTTCAAGTAGCCGTAGCGGATCGGCAGTGACAGCAGGTCGGTGACGTAGCCGAACCGGATCACACCGATCAAGACCAAGAACGCGCCCGTGAGGATCGCAAGCATGCCTGCGAGGGCAAGCGCCCGGCTGGGATCACCGCGCGAGAGCGGAAGGATGGTAGCTGCGATGAGCGGTGCGAGCGCGGAATCCGGGCCGAGGACGAGGATCCGCGACGGACCGAGCAGCCCATAGACGGCGAGAGGCACGATCGTCGCGTACAGACCGTAGATGGCCGGCAGTCCCGAGGCCTCCGCGTAGCCCATGCCCACCGGGACCAGGAACGCGCTCAGTGCCAACCCGGCCACGAGATCGTGACGCAGCCACCCCCGCTCGTACGTGAGCAGCGTCTGGAGGGCGGGGAGCCAGCGCAGGTACGACCTCACAGAGAGGATGCGATCGGCTGACGGATGATCGTCCTGAGCCTCGCGGCGTCGACCCGGGATGGATCGCTCAGGTAGATCTCGTGATGCTTCCCCCGGAGGCGGTGCCCGGCCTCGACGATGAAGGCGTGGAGCCGCTCGATCGTCGGCCCCTCGGCGCCGTATGGGCCTGTGTGGAGGACCTGCGCTGCCAGGCCTTCCTCGAAGCGAACGAACCGCAGCTTCGCGGCGGCCGGAAGCGGCTTCTTCGTCGAGGCCTCCAGGATCGATCGCCGGACGAGTTCATCGGTGACCACATCGGGCTGCATGATCATGGCCGTCCAGCTCCAGCTCGACTTGTCTTCGAGCGAGAACTTCGACATGTCGTCGACCCACCACAAGCCCTCCAACGGCATGACCCTGTAGTCGATACCCTCGCTGCCCCGCTTCACCGCGAACTTCACGCGGTAGGAGACGGCGAAAAGCGCTTCTACGCCCTCCCTGTATCCCCGCGACGTGTTCGGATCGCCGGTCCCGTCGACCATCAAGAACGAGAGCTCAGGGACGTCGACGATCACTAGGGCGCCGGCCCGGAGTCCGTAGAGCTCCTTGAGCTCGCGTTTGTAGTCCAGCTTCTTCAACGGGGATCCGCTCCTCTGCATGCGTGGCCTCCCCTCTGGTCTCGGCCGCCGCTCGTCCCTCTCCGGGAGGGGTTCTCATGTGAGGCTACTCAGGTGCGAAGCTGTGGGTAGCAGCCCGGAGGCACGGTTGCGACCGCGGGTGAGAACGGAGAGGGAGTTTGAGGATGATCCGCCGCGGCCCGGGCAACGCTAACCCCCGAAACCCAGGGGTCCAGGGTCGTCCGGACGTCGCCGACGTTGACCATTCCCTCCAGTCAGCGGACGATCAGCACCGGGACGCTCGACAAGTGCACGACCTTGTGCGCCACGCTGCCGACGAGCAGCCCCTCCCAATCGGACATACCTCTGCTCCCCATCACGATGAGGCCGGCGTCCTCCGTCACCGCCACGTCCATGATCTCCTGCGCGGCCCCACCCGCAATGGCGGCCCGGGCCTCCGTCCGCGCGCTCACCCCTAAGTCTTTCAAGGACCTCGCCGCGTCGTCGGCGACCCTTGTCGCCTCTTCCGTCGTCTGGAACGCGATCGGCCCTCCCAGCCCGAGCTGTTGCTCCAAGACGTGGACGGCGATCACCTCCGATCCGTACTTCGAAGCGATGTCGGCGGCCACCGGAACAGCACGCTGAGCGGGCTCGGAACCATCGACGGCCAACACGATCCTCTCGAACATCGTGCCACCTCCTCTCGAAGCCAAGCCTGTCGTCCCGAACGGCACCCGCTCAGGGCCGAAGGTCCCTCTGCCTGGGTGACGGATGACGCAGCGCTCGTGATGACGCCACCGTGGACATCTCGGAGCGCCACGAGCGCGGGGCATGACTTCTCGTTCGGGGCGTCTACGTGTGAACGAGCTCCCCCACTGCCACGGGGTGGGGCCGCGCACGGAGGCTCCCGCGGTGGAGCGCGCGCTCGTGGAACGAGCCGTCCGGGCGGACACCGGCGAGACCACCTCGCTGGACGAGCGTCTCGAGCAGAGGCGCGAGCTGCTTCCCGTAGAGCTCCATGCATCGCTTCGGGTGGACGCCCGGCCACGAGTAGCACGAGGCCACCGCCCGACGGTGCCCGGTCGGGACCTGTGGCGGCACCAGATCCCACCCCGGATCGTCGACGTCGAAGGTGTACCGATCGAGGTTCCCCTGTGGGATCCCCTCGATGCCTCGGACCGTCGGCGGATCGGCATCCAGGAGGTACGGATCGACGACGAGATCGCAGATCACGGCGTGCGGTGGAAGGAGGCGGAGCCAATCGTTCCGGATCAGCGGGACGGAGGCGTCGTGCCGCTGCGTCGCATCGACCAGGACGTCCGTGGCCGAGAGTCGCCGCCACAGGTAGGCGTCATCGCTCGTCAGGTTGCGCCCGATCGTCACCACCTCGACACCCGGCACTCCGTACCTCCTCAGCAGGTCCGAGCGCTCCGCGTTCCCGTACTTCGTGGCAGCCTCGACCGCTTGCTTGCCGATGTCGCCCGCTCCCATCACGGTTACGCGCACGGGGGCCCGAGCCGGCGAGGTGAGCTGGGGCCATCGGCGCTCCAGCATCTCGAACGCCGCCTCGAGACCGTTCCAGGCGACCGCCTTGCTGTTCACGACGAGCCGACGGCCCTCGTCGTCCTCGATCGTGTCGAGGCCGACAGCGTCGATCCCGAGCTCCTTCAGGTGCCGCACACGGGTCGGCCGCGTCGGGAAGTGCAGCATCGAGATCAGCGTCGCGCCGCGGCGGACCTTCTCGAACTTGCCGATCGGCGCTCGTAGCACCACAACGACATCCTGCCGATACGCGGAGTCCTCGTCGACGACGTGGACCCGCGAGGACGACAGGTAGTCCTCGTCGCGGTAACCCATCCCGGAGCCGATCCCGGACTCGACGAACACCTCGCATCCGAGGTCGGCCAGGAGATGGATCAGCGGCGGGAGGAAGTCCCGCCTCTCTCCAGCTTCCTTGTGCATCGTGGGGAAACCGAACGTCAGCCCCTGCGCGAGCCCATCCATCTCGACACCTCCGCTCTGGCGACGGCGCGCTCGACCTGCGACGCGCCGTTCACGCCCCAGTCCCCGGCCGGCTTCCCGAGAACCACGCTCAGCACCGGCTCGAGCTGCTCGCCGTACGTCCGCATGCTCCCGACGGGGTCGAGCCCAGGCCAGGAGTAGCACGAGAGCGCGAGCCGCCGGTTCGTCGTGTCGATCCGCGGATCGATCAGGTCATACGCGTCGTCTTCCGGTGGGAACACGTATCCATCGAGCGAGCCGTGCGGCACGCCCTCGATCCCCTTCACCACGGGCGGTGCCACCTCGAGGTCGTACGGGTCACACGCGAGGTCGAGGATGACGCCGTCCGCGGGGAGTGCGGCCAGCCACGCATTCGGCACCACGGGCCGGCTCGGGTCGGCGCGCCTGGTCGCATCGATCAGGAGATCGGTCTGCTCGAGGCGGCCGAACATGTAATCCTCGTGCCACGTGAGGTCGAAGTCGACCACGGTGACCTCGACCCCCGGGACATTGGTCGCGACGAGCGACTCGCGGAGCTGCGGGTCGCCGTAGCGCGTGGCGGCGAACGCGGCCCAGCTGCCGACGCCCCCGGAACCCAGACACGTGACGTGCAGTGGGCGCCGGCTCGGGTGATCGAAGTGGGGATGCCGTCGCTGGATCTCGCGGAAGGCGGCGCGAACGCCATTCCACGCGACCGCTTCGAGGTTCTCCACGACGCGCCGCCCGGACCGGTCGGTGATCGCATCGAGGCTGACGGCGCGAACGCCCAGGTCGGCGAGGAGGGCGGTGCGGTCCGGCCGCGTCGGGTAGTGCAGCATCGAGACCAGGACGGCCCCCGGGCGAAGCCGCCGGAGCTCCTCCTGCTCGGGGCATCGGAGGACCACGACGACGTCCTGGTCAAGGCATTCCCCGTACGAGCCGACTCGGGCGCGACCCGACACTTCGAGGTAGGCGTCCATCGGGACGCCCACGCCGAGGCCGTAGCCTCCTTCCAGCACGATCTCGCCGGCGCCGAGGCGATCCAGATGCGTGATCAGATCCGGCAGGAAGTCGCGTCGCTCTCCCTGCTCCTTGTGCATCCGCGGCAATCCGACGGTAGGAGCCATCGCCTACGCACACTAGGGAGCGGCTCCGCTCGCCACTCGGGCCGAAGGACCCATAGTTGTGAGGCCGATTGCGGTCGACCGATGCCGCAGGCGGGACCATCGATCCTGAACCACGTCGTCACGGATCGAGAAGTGACCTAGACAGACAGGGCCATTCGACCTCATACGCCTGATCTGTGTGGGGACATGCTGGCGGAACAACGGACCAAAGGAGGGCATCATGCGTCGATTGAGTTACAGGGACGGGTTCGCAGCGCTGCTTCTCGCAGCGGTGGCCATCCCGTATGTGGGCTATCTCGTCCGGGGTGAGATGCCGTTCATCCAGGACCCGGTAGGGATGGCGGCAGTCGGAATCACCGGTCTCGTCCTCAGTTACCTTGCGTGGGGGATCGAGACTCATTCCACGTTCGGCAAGGTGATGCTGGTCGCTGGTCTGGCGGCGCTCGGCATCGGTATCGCGGCTGCACTTGTCGGGGTCGAGGGAAGCGATCTGTTGCTGGCGATCTTCATGGGCGCCTACGCGGTCATCTTCGTGGCCGAGACCGCCTACCACGCCGTGTCAGGACAACCTGAACCTCAAACGGCCTAGGCGTGCGCAAGACCGTGGCCTGCCAGCGGCTGTTGTCGGATAGGGAGGCCGGACGAGGTCGGGGAGCGAACAGGGCCTCGGCCTCCGTCCGGCCGAACGCACGTTCTTGATCCGCTTTAGATCACCGGCTCGCCGTGCGGCGCGGGCTCCGGGTGCGCCAGCGTCTTACGAGGGATCTTGCCTGGCAGCGATAGCCTTCAGGATCACTTCGAGGGTTCGTTCACCGGCAGGGTCATCACTCACGACCAACTTGCCATCAACGAGGTCCCCGAAGATCGGCGCGAAGTGGCTAGCGCCTTCAAGCATCACGAGATCAAGGTCATAGCCCGCTGAGCGCAACTCGGCCGCGGCTTCCTCCGTCTCCCATGAAGGGCACGTCGTGTCCTGCTCCCCGGCGATCAGGACGATGTCGGCCTCCTCGTTCCCCCACATCGACGTGTCGACGAGGTCCACCTGCCCGCCCTCGTAGTGGCAGCCAGAGATGGCCACGACGATGTCGGGTCGGGGCACCTGGCTGAAGCACGAGACGAACTTCCCGGAGGGGTCGATCTCCTCGGTCAGAGCGATCGCGAGCGCCGCGCTAGCGCCCAAGGACCAGCCCACGAAGGTCACCGGCTGCGTGAGGTCCCCCCCGTAGTCGGCCGCGATGCTGCGGGCGAGGCGATAGCCACATTCGGCATCGATGCCTGCCTGGTCGACGCCCTCCCGAGTCGTGATGTCGGTCCCGTAGGTCGGGGCGAACACCACGTTCCCTTCTCGAGCCAGCCTGGTTGCGATCTCGGCCATGTCCTTGGGGGTTCCTCCGACCCCATGGAAGGCCACGATGACGGGCCACGACCCTTCGGCGTCCGGTGCGAAGACCAGCATGTCCTTGGTTGCCTCACGCGACACGACCTCAGAAGTCACCTGGAACCCACCATCCTCCGAGCCCGAGTCCCCGCAGGAAGACAGCAGCAGACCACCGACTAGAACGGCAGTGGCAAGAGCAATCGCCCGTCTCATCTCCTGCCTCCTCGTGGAGGTAACCGTCAGTCTGGCGTCCGTAGGACGCCCGACCCCCGGGCCGTTAGTCCCTCAGATTGCTGGCTCCCCGTGCGGCCTAACCTCCGCTGCCACCCTCCGGCTAGCGGTCGGCCTCCCGCAGCGTCCCGACCGGCACCGCCCGGGGCGTCCGATCCTCCTCGAATCGAATGACATCGCTCGATGGTCATCAGTCCATCGTCACGTCGCCGCGCTGGGCCTACGCGCATCGTCAGCCGAAGCGCCCGCGGGTCGGCCATCGCCTTCGCCCGGCGCATCCCGCGTCGGACGCAGGTAGACGAACCAGTACACGACGCCGACCAGCAACGCCCCTCCGATCACGTTGCCGAGCGTGGCGGCTGCGATGTTGGCGATCGTCGCGCTGATATCGAGGCGCGCGAGCTCCGAGGCCGACACGCCCGATGCCCTCACCACCGATGTCTGACCCTCGACCGCCAGCCCCATCGGCAGGAAGTACATGTTAGCGATGCTGTGTTCGAAGCCTGCTGCCACGAAGGCGGTGATCGGGAAGACGATCGCCAGGACCTTGTCGGTCACGGTCCGGCCGGCGGTCGCGAGCCATACGGCGAGGCAGACCAGGGCATTCGCGAGGACTCCTCGCACCACGACGACCGTGAACGGCAGCGACGCCTTGGCGACGGCGATCGATAGCGCCGTTCCGCCCAGAGCTGAATCTGCCTGTCTCCACCAATCGGCGAAGAAGAGCATGACGACGATCGACAGTGCCCCGACGAGGTTGCCGGCGTACACGAT
>Ga0299907_10002924_pt1 | contig 10776 bp, 12 predicted proteins | sample RVTome_16_FD_198680 | JGI IMG/M metagenome (GOLD analysis project Ga0299907, IMG submission 198680) | Soil microbial communities from uranium-contaminated site in the Upper Colorado River Basin, Wyoming, United States - RVT152D67 (version 2) ... | reverse complement strand
GTTCCCCACACCCCTCCCCGCTCATAGCCCAACCGAGGTTGGGCTATGAGCGCGTTCGTCGAGATCGCGGACGTCGCGCCACAGCGAATCTGGGACGGAGTCGTCGCACGGGCGCTGCACGGCGAGCGGGTCACGCTGGCCGTGATCGAGCTGGAGCCGGACTGCACGCTTCCCGAGCACAGCCACTCGAACGAGCAGGTCGGCGTGCTCGTGAGCGGCACGCTCGAGCTACGCGTCGGCGACGAGACGCGCGAGCTCCGACCGGGGACGATGTGGCGGATCCATGCCGACGTCCCGCACGAAGCTCGCACCGGGCCGGAGGGCGCAGTCGTCGTGGAAGTGTGGTCGCCTCCGCGGTCGGACTGGCAAGAGCTGGCGCCCGAGGAGCCGCGAGCTCCCGGTTGGCCCGCCGTGTGAGCTCAGTCGCCGCCGCGGCCGTTCCCTCGGCCCTTGCCCTTCCCCGGCCTTCCGTCGTCCTCGTCCGCCTCGGCATCGTCGACCTCGCCCCCGCCCCCGCACTTGACGTTCCACTCCTCGCGGAGCCGGTCGATGTCCTCGCGCTGACCCTGGATCCGCTCGGAGCGATCGAGCAGCCCGACGACGCCGTCGCAGCGCCCGAGCGCGAACCGCGTGAACGCGAGGTTGTAGCTCGCGTAGGCCTCGTCGAAGGTCTTCGCGCCGAGCAGGGCGACGACGGCCTCGCGGAAGATAGGGAGCGCCTCGGCGTAGCGCCCGTCCTGCATCAGTTCGAATCCCTGGTTGTTCAGAGCGACGCCGTCGACCGCCGGCTCGCTCGCGGCCTCCGCCGCTGCCTCCTCTTCCGGGGGCGATTCGGTCGGCGCTCGGGACGGCCGTTCGGCGGCATTCGGTCCGCCGTCTCCGAAACCCAGCAGCGCGAAGCCCGCGATGCCTCCAGCGAGGATCGCGAGCGCGGAGACGGCGACCGCCGACCGTGGGCCCCGGGCCGGGCGCGCGGCTGCGCGGCGGGCGGCGGAGCCCAAGCTGCGGAGACCGACGACGAGCGCTGCCCCGAACCGGGCGGCTCGACTCGGCCCGCGCGGCCGTGGTCGCTCGAGGACGCGCGTCGTCGGCTCTTCATGGCGGAGCGTCGGCGCAGGAGCGTCGACGCGAGTAGCGACGCCGGCGAGCTCGACCGGAGGCCCCCCGTCGGCGGTCTCGAACGCCGTGCTGAGGTCGGCGACAAGCTCGGCGCAGCTCGCGGGACGGTCAGCCGGGTCCTTTGCGAGCGCCCGCGCGAGCACGTCGTCGACTCCTCGCGGAATGCCGGGATCGAGACGTTCGGCGCTCGGGACGGGCGCGTTCACATGCGCGAACGCCTCGGTCGCTGCCGTGTCGCCGGCGAAGGGCCTGCGGCCGGTCAGGAGCTCGAAGGCGATGACGCCGAGCGCGTAGCGGTCGCTGGCCGGGATCGCAGGCTCCCCGCGTGCCTGCTCGGGTGAGATGTACCCCGCGGTGCCGAGAACGGTCCCGGGCAGCGTGACCGTCTCGAGCCCGGCGGCGGACGCGATCCCGAAGTCCGAGACGCGGAGGTGGCCCTCGGAGTCGAGCAGGAGGTTCGCCGGCTTCACGTCGCGATGCACGATCCCCTTTGCGTGCGCACGATCGAGCGCGCGGGCGATCTGCTCGAGCCATTCGAGCGCCTGCTCGTGTGAGACCGGCCCATCGGCCAGGCGGTCGTGGACGGAGCCGCCGTCCATGTACTCCATCACGATCAGAGGGCGCCCGTAGTGCTCGCCGACGTCGAACACCGTGACGACGTTGGCCTCGCGTGAGAGCCGCGCGGCCGCGAGCGCCTCACGCTGGAAGCGCGCACGGCTCTCGTCCTCGCGGGCGTAGTGCTCCGCGAGCAATTTGACGGCGACCGGCCGCTCGAGGACGGAGTCGGTCGCCCGGTACACCTCGCCCATTCCGCCACGTGCGACGAGGCGGGGAGACGTGTACCTCTTGGGGAGAACGCTCCGTGCGATACCCCTGTTGTACCCGAGCGCTCGTCACACCACACGCCGAGGCGCCGGGAATCGCCTCAGCGCAGGAGAAACCCCTCGCCGATCGGATCGTCGGGATCGAGCTCGAACACGTGCTCCCCGGTCCGGTACGCGCTCCCCTCCACCTCGGTGACGACTGCCGGGATGCCCGCCACGTTCGCGTCTCCGACGACGCGCGCCCGGAACTCGGAGCCGACGATCGACAGGTGCCGCAGCTCGGCGCCGCGCGGCAGCCGGCCCGAGGCGTCGAGGAGCGCCAGCCTGGCCGAGGTGCCGCTCCCGCACGGCGAGCGGTCGACCTCGCCGTCGGCGAAGACCGTCACGTTGCGCTGCGTCAGGGGTTCCTCGTCCTCGTCCTGCCAGAAGATCACGCCGTACACGTCACGGAGCTCGGGCTCGAGCGGATGTGCGACGTCGTGCTCCTCCTCGAGCGCGCGCTTGAGGTCACGGCCGAGCTCGATCAGGTGCTGCAGCTCCCGAGGCTCGACGCGCTCCTCGAGAGACGCGTAGAACGCGCCGCCGAAGGCGACGTCGACGCGGCGGCCGTCGGCCTCGAGCCCCTCCGCCCAGACGTAGGCGGGCACGTTGCGGAAGCGAACGGAGTGGACTCGTCCGTCCTCGACGAGCGCCCACGTCTCGAGCCGGCCCGAGGGGACGTCGACGACGACGTGGTTCTCACCTTCCCGCCGCTCGACGACTCCTTCGTCGAGCGCCCAGGTGACGAGCGCGATCGTGCCGTGCCCGCAGGCCGTCGAGTAGCCGGCGTTGTGGAAGAAGACGGCGCCGAGGTCGGCGCCGTCGTCCAATGGCTTGACGACGTGACAGCCGTACATGTCGGCGTGCCCGCGCGGCTCGAAGACGAGGAGCCGCCGCACGTGGTCGAGCCGCTCGAGCGCGTCGCGCCGCTTGTCGAGGATCGTGGCCCCGCGGAGCGCCTCGACGCCGCCCGTGACGATGCGGAACGGCTCTCCGCCCGTGTGGTAGTCGACGGCCTCGATCCTGAACAAGCGCCCCTAGCGGCCCTTGAAGGCCGGCAGGCGCTTCTCGAGGAACGCCTGCACGCCCTCGCGGAAGTCCTCGGTCTGCGTCGCGGCCTGCTGAAGCTCCGCCTCGAGCCCGAGCTGCTCCTCGAGCGAGGCGCCGAACGCGTGCTCGAAGAGCTGCTTTGTCATGGCCACCGCGCGTGTCGGGAGCGCGGCGTACCACTCCGCGAGCTCTTCGACCCGCTTGGCGAAGCGCTCCGCGGGCACCTCCTCGGACACGAGCCCCCAGATCAGGGCCTCGTCGGCGGAGAGGCGGCGGTTCGACACCATCCACTCGAACGCTCGCGAGTAGCCGAGCAGACGATGGACGAACCACGTGCCGCCGGAGTCGGGCACGAGGCCGATGCCGACGAAGCCGGGGACGAAGCTCGCCTCCGAGGACGCGATGCGCACATCGCAGGCACACGCGAGCGAGAGCCCTGCGCCCGCGCACGGCCCGTTGATCGCCGCCAGGACCGGCTTCTCGAGCGCCCTGATCGCCCGGATGTTCGGGTGGTAGGTCGCCTCGAGCGCCTCCTGGACGCCGCCGGGGAGCTCCGAGAACTCGCGCAGGTCCTGGCCGGAGCAGAACCCGCGCCCGGCGCCGGTAAGGACGACCGCGCGCACATCCGGGTCTGCCGCCTCGCCAAGCGCGTCGCGCAGCGCAGCGTGCATTGCCCGGTTGATCGCGTTGTAGACATCGGGCCGGTTCAGCGTGATCGTGAGCACGCCACCGTCCCTGCGTGTCAGAACCTCGTCGGCCACGGCGCGAGCCTACTCCGTTTCTGCGCAAGACCGGAACCCGCTCCCGTGGGTTTCCGGTCGCGCGAAAATCCCTGAAGGCGGCCGCGTTCGCGGCCGCTGCGTCGGTCTCACTCCGAGGGTTTTCCTCGCTCCAGGAACGCGCGAACCGCGCCCTGGGCCTCCTCGCCGAGCATCGAGAGCGCGAGCCAGTCACGGGCGTGGCCGATCGTCTGGTGCCAGGCGAGGTCGCGCCAGACGTTCAGCTGCTGCTTCGCGTAGCGCGTCGTCTGCGGGAGCTTTCGCGTCAGCGACTCGACCCAGGCATCGACCACGTCGTCGAGCTCCGTCTCGGGCACGGCGCGATTCACGAGTCCCCACTCGGCCGCCTGCTCCGCCGGGATCTCCTCGCACAGGAGGACGATCTCCCGCGCCCGCCGGTCGCCGACCATGAGCTGGAGCCACTGGGTCGCGCCGCCGGCCGGCACGGAGCCGTGCTCCAGGCCGACATGGCGGATGAACGCGTCCTCGACGATCACCGCGAGGTCGCAGCCCATCTGCAGCTCGTTGCCGCCGCCGACGGCGATCCCGTTGATCCGCGCGATCGTCGGCTTGCCGATCTCGCGCAGACGGTCGTGCATGTCCTTGAACGCGCCGAACCACTTCCAGTACTCGGCCGGCCGGCCGAGGAGGTCCTCCTCCCAGGAGCGAAGGTCGGCGCCGACGCAGAACGCGCGGCCCGTGCCCGTGACGACGACGACCCGGATGTCGTCGTCCCAGGACGCGTCCTCGCAGGCGCGCGCGATCTCGCGCAGCATCCGGAAGTCGAACGCGTTGAGGACGTCGGGCCGGTTCAGGCGGATCGTCGCTCGCGGTGGCGACTTCTCGTAGACGATCGTCTCGAGCCCGAGCTCGGACGGGTCGCGGGGGCGGGGATGGGTCGGCTCGCTCATAGGGCGATCTTCTCCGCCCGATGAGGGTGGAGGGGTGCGGGGAACCGAGAGGTTCCCTGCGTTTTCCGGAAGAAGGGGGCACGCGGGGGAAACATGGTTTCCCCCGCGAACGCGAGCCGAAGGCGAGTGTTCGTCACTCCTCGGCAATCTCCGCGAAGTGGACCGTGAAGGGGATGCCCATTGCCATCGCATCCTGTCCGGAGGCGGCGAACTCGGGAGAGTTGGCCGCAGCCTTGAACGACTCCATGTCGCCCCACTCGAACTCGGCGTAGTGGCGGAACCTCGGTTCCCCGAACGGCGACCCGAAGATCCTCCCGTGCCGGAACGCTGAGCACTCCACCTTGGCCGCGAACTCGTCGACGTGCTGCCGGTAGCGCTCCGGCTCGGGAGCCTCGTCGAACAGGACGATCGCGCGGATCATGCGTCTCTCCTTCCTCGTGGACGGCACGAGCGTATAGCGTCCTGGCCGTGACCTGGACCGGTGCCGCAGCCGTTCTCGCGCTCGGAGCGGGTATCGCCGGAGCGGTCCAGGTCGCCGTGATGGGGCGGTACGGCGAGCGCGTCGGGACGCTCGAGGCACTGGCGTTCACGGCCGCCCTCGGCGCGCTGCTGGCCGGCGTCGTGCTGCTCGTCAGCCGGCGGACGCTGAGCGGGTACGCGGACGCCGTCGCGGTCCCGAAGTGGTTCTGGCTCGGCGCGGTGCTCGGCGTCTTCGTCGTCGGCGCCATCACCCTCGCCGGGGCGAAGATCGGCGCGACGGCGACCGTCGCCCTGCTCATCGCCGGGCAGCTGGGAGCTGCGGTCGCGGTCGACCGCTTCGGCTGGTTCGGCGTCGAGAAGGTGGCGGTGACCTGGCCGCGCGTCGCCGGCGTCGCGCTGCTGGCCGTCGGTGCGCTCCTGACGCTCCGTCGATGACGACGGCGCTCGAGGGGCTCGAGCCAGAGCTCGTCTGGGATCGGTTCGCGGAGCTCACGCGGATCGCGCGGCCGCCCCGGGAGGAGGCGGCGGCGCGGGAGCACGTGCTGGCGTGGGCTCGGGCCCACGCCTTCGAGACCGCGGTCGACGATGCCGGGAACGTCGTCGTCCGCGTCCCGCCTTCGGATGCGCGCGAGAGTACGCCGACCGTCGTGCTCCAGTCCCACCTCGACATGGTCTGCGAACGCGATCCGGATAGCCCCTTCGACCCACGCGCGGGCCGGATCCACGTCGTCCGCGAGGACGACTGGGTGCTGGCCGAGGGAACGACGCTCGGAGCCGACAATGGCATCGGCGTCGCAGCGGCGATGGCCGTCGCGGAGGACCCCGCTGTCGAGCATGGGCCGCTCGAGCTCCTCTTCACCGTGTGCGAGGAGGAAGGGCTCGAGGGCGCGAAGGCGCTCGCTCCCGAGCTCGTGTCCGGACGGCTGCTCGTGAACCTGGACGGCACGAGCGAGACCGCGATCACGATCGGCTGCGCCGGAAGCGCGCACACGTTCGTGCGTGTCGACCTCGTGCCCGACCGCCCGGACCGTGAGCTCGTCTTCCTCCGTGTCGCCGTGTCGGGTGCGCGCGGCGGGCACTCCGGCGGCGACATCGCGAGCGGCCGCGCGAATGCGATCGAAGCGCTCGGACGGGTTCTGCGGGACGCCTACGCGGATGCAGCCTTTGCGCTCGTGCACATCGCCGGCGGCGTCAGCAGGAACGCGATCCCGAGGGATGCCGAGGCAGTGGTCGCCTTACGCGCCGCCGATGTGGCCTCGTTCCGCGACACGGCGGGACGCAGCTTCGCCGCGATCCTCGCACGCCACGCCGCGACCGACCCCGAGCTCTCCCTGGCGGTCGACGGGACCGGGGATGCGGGAGCGGCCGACGACGCCTCGACGCGCCGCGTCCTCGACCTGCTCGCAGTCCTCCCGATCGGCGTCGTGACGATGAGCGAGGCCTCGCCCGGCACCGTCGAGACGAGCACGAGCCTGAACGTCGTGAGGACGGAGGACGGCGTCGTGACGCTCGCGTCGATGTCGAGGAGCTCGCGCGGCAGCGGGCTGGACGAGATCGTGCAGACGATCGAGGCGGCCGCCCACACGTACGGAGCGGAGGTCGAGGTCAGGCGCTCGTACCCGCCGTGGGAGCCAGACGTCGAGTCCCCCCTCCTCACCACGGCTCGCTCGACGTACGAGCGCCTCTTCGGCGCCGCCCCAGGGCTCGAGGTCGTCCACGGAGGCCTCGAGTGCGCAGTGCTCGGGAGCAAGCTGCCCGGGGTCGAGATGATCTCGCTCGGCCCTCGCGTCGAGGGCCCGCACGCGCCGGGCGAGCGGCTCGGCATCTCCTCGACGCAGCGCTTCTACCGATTGCTCGGCGCGCTCCTGGACGACCTCTCGAGCTAGCTCCGCCGCGCGTGACGCGCGAGCGCGTGGGCGTCGAGCACCGTCACGCGGCCGCGCGAGAGCGCGACGACACCGCGACGCTCCTCCTCGCGCAGCACCCTGTTCACTGTGGCACGCGAGGTGCCGGCCACCGCGGCGAGTTCCTCCTGCGTCAGCGGCACCGCGACCTCACCTGCCGGGTCGCCGTACTTCCCCGCGAGCTCGTGCAACCGGCGACGCACGCGGGTCTCGGCGTCGACGTAGTGCGCCTCGACGATCCGGTCGCTCGAGCGTCGCAGCTGGTCGGCGAGCAGCCGTAGCAGCACGTCCTTCACGCCGGGGTGCGCGCGCTGAAGGCGACCGAAGTCGTCCCGGAACACCGACCGCGTCTCACCCTCCTCGAGCGCCGAGACCGTCGCCGAGCGGCGCGTACCCGGAAGCAGGAGCGCGAGCTCGCCGAACGACTCGCCGGGGCCGAAGATCTCGAGGAGCACGCTGTCGCCGAGCGGCGTCGACACGCGGGCGGCGAAGCGCCCGCGGACGATCAGGTGCAGCGAGTCGGCCGGGTCGTCGCGATGGAACACGACCTCGCCTCGCGCGAAGGTCCTGCGGCGCGCGATCGCAAGGAGCTCGCGCACGTCTTCGTCCGGCAGATCGGCGAGCAATGGCCACTCCACGACGCCGAGTGTGCGACACCTTCGGGCGACCCGCAACCGTCGCGCCGACGAGAAGAGGGGCCGAGCGGCCCCTCTTCCCTTTCGCCGGTGAGCGCACGCTCACTCCATCATCCAGCCACCCGACCCGAAGGCTTGCCGCCCGTACGCATTCCTCGTCAACACGGGCTGGATCTTCGGCCTCACCTGGGCGGGCACGAAGTCGGCAGCGCCACGTTCGCCGGCTTCGATCTGAGGGTCGATCCGCTGGCACTCCACGGGCGATCCCTCCGGGCACCAGCGCGCCGGCTTGAACGCGGCCGACCCGGTCGGCGCCACGCTGATCGCTGCCAGGACCGCGACACCGAGCGCCACCACTGCATTCCTCTTGCTCTTCATGATCTGCTTCCTTTCGTCATCGAGTGCTTCGTCGTCATGCGGGCTTCGCTCCTGCGGATGCGAAGCTCCGCGGTGATCGCTCCGATCCGAGCCGCGAACTCGCGGCAGTGGCCGCAACGGCCGAGATGCATGGCCGTCTCGTACAGCTCCGGGCCCGCCGCCTCGCCGTCGAGGGCGAGCGACAGGGACAAGCGGGCCCGGACGCATCTCGTCGTGTCGACATCTGACGGCATGCTCGACCACCTTCAGGCGCCTGATCTCGCCGGTGCGCGCCTGGTGGCGAGCCCGAGTCGCTTGACACGATCGACCAGCGACTCGGTGGCTTGCACCCGCCCGGCCTGCTCGACGTCCTGTGCCTCGCGAGCCTCCATCGCTCGCATGGCGGAACGAGCCCGGAGCAGGCGCTCCTCGTCACGGAGCCTGGCGATCTCGTACTTCGTCCACGGGTGATTGATGTCCATGTCGCCTCCTTCTGAGTTGGTTCGCTTTCGACCGTTCTCCCACCCGGTGCTGAAGCTGCGCTTGAGCGGCCCTTGATGGCCGCTTGAAGCCGGTCTACGGTTGTCCCGTCGTCGCGGGAGGAACGCACTGATCGAGTTCCGGGTTCTCGGGCCGCTCCAGGTCGTCAAGGACGAGCGCGCGCTCCCACTCGGTGGCAGGAAGCAGCGCAGCCTGCTGGCCTTGCTCCTGCTCGACCGCAACCGCGTCGTCGCGCGCGACCGCCTGATCGACGCCCTCTGGAACGAGACCCCACCGGCGTCCGCGGCGAACAGCGTCCAGGTCTACGTGTCGAAGCTGCGGAGGCTCCTCGACGAGACCGAGCCGGAAGGCGAGACCGCTCTTCTCACCGAGCCGCCCGGCTACCTCTTGCGCGTCCCCGCCGGCGCCCTCGACGCCGCCGAGTTCGAGCGCCTGCTCACGGATGGGAAGGCAGCGCTGGCAGCCGGCGAGTTCGCCGAGGCGGAGACGAGCCTCGCGGCCGCGCTCGCCGTCTGGCGCGGTCCTGCGCTCGCCGACCTCGCCTCCGAGGCGTTCGCCCAGCCCGAGATCGCCCGACTCGAAGGTCTCCGACTCCAGGCTCTCGAGGCACGGTTCGAGGCGATGCTCGCCATGGGGCGGCAAACCGAGGCCGTAGGCGAGCTCCACGCGCTCGTGGGCCTCCACCCTCTCGACGAGCGCCTGCGCGCCCAGCTCATGGTCGCGCTCTACCGCTCGGGACGCCATGCCGAGGCGCTCGAGACCTACCGCGCGTTCAGACAGCTCCTCTCCGAGGAGCTCGGCCTCGAGCCGAACCCGGAGCTTCGGAGGCTCGAGCAGGCGATCCTGAACCAGGACGCGTCGCTCGGCCCCGTGACGCAGCTCGCACCGATCCTCACGTCGGCCATACCCGAGCGCCCCCCGCCGGCGACCGTGACCTCGAGCGCGAGACCGGTCGAGGACGAGCGTCGGCCCGTCACCGTTCTCTTCGCGGACATCGTGGGCTCGACGGCGCTCGGCGAGCGCCTCGAGCCCGACGAGGCCAAGGTGCTCGTCGGGGAGTGCGTGACGATGATGAGTCGCGCCGTCGACGAGTACGGCGGCACCGTCCAGGCGTACCAGGGCGACGGGATCTGCGCGTACTTCGGAGTCCCGACGGCGCACGAGGACGACCCCGAGCGCGGCGCCCGCACCGCCCTTCGCATCGTCGAAGTCGTGCGCGGGTACGCTCGGGACATCGAGGCAGCCTGGGGCATCGGCGGCTTCGCGGTACGGGTGGGCGTAAACAGCGGTCCCGCCGCAGTCGGGCTCGTAGGCACGGCCGATCCGCAGGCCGTGGCGCTCGGCGACGCCACGAACGTCGCAGCACGCCTGCAGGCTGCGACCGAGCCGGGGACGATCCTCGTCGGCCAGACGACGGCGCGGCGTCTCGCGCACCGGTTCGTGCTCGAACCGGCCGGCGAGATCGCGGTCAAGGGAAGAGAGGAGCCCGTGACCGCCTCGCGCCTCGTCCGCGCAAAGGAACGCGAGCCACGTGTGTCCTCCTCACCCGTCGTCGGCAGGGAGCGCGAGCTCGAGCAGCTCTACGCGGTCGTCGAGGGCCTGGTCGCCGGCCGTGGCTGCGCGGTGCTGCTCACAGGGCCGCCCGGGATCGGGAAGACACGACTGCTCACGGAGCTGGTCTCGCTCGCAGGCGAGCGCGTGACCTGGCTGGAAGGGCGCTGCCACTCCTACGGGGGACTTCCCCGCTGGCCGTTCGTCGAGGTTCTCCTCGGCTGGCTCGGCGCCGAGATCGGGGAGCCGGAGATCGCGATCAGGACGAAGGCGCGCGCGAGCCTCGGAACGCTGTTCGGCGACGCCGTGGACGAGGTCCTCGCGCCGCTCGCGGTACTCCTCCGCTTGCGGCTCGGGCCCGAAGACATGCCCGCTGAGCCGACCGTGGTGGACGCCTACCTCCGCTGGCTCGAAGCCCTCGCTGCGAGACAACCGGTGATCGTCGCGGTCGAGGACACGCAGTGGGCCGACGCGCCGACGCGCGAGCTCGCGCAGCCGCTGCTCGAGCTCACCGACCGTGCCCCCGTCGCCCTCGTCCTGACGGAGGAGCCGATCGCCGGGTCCGAGGGCGCCGCGCTCCGGCTCCACGTTCTCGGTCAGTACGGGCACCGGACGACGGAGCTCCC
>Ga0299907_10002923_pt1 | contig 10776 bp, 9 predicted proteins | sample RVTome_16_FD_198680 | JGI IMG/M metagenome (GOLD analysis project Ga0299907, IMG submission 198680) | Soil microbial communities from uranium-contaminated site in the Upper Colorado River Basin, Wyoming, United States - RVT152D67 (version 2) ... | reverse complement strand
AGCGGCGCGCGCCCAGCGAGCGAGCGCGCCGTTAGAACGGTCGGGGCTGTGCGTGCCGGTGGGTATCGGCGAGCGGTAGTGAGGCGGGTCTGGCCAGCGGCAGAGGCCGCCGCCCGGCCGGTGCGGCCAGTGGTAGGCCGGGCAGGTGCAGGGGGGAGCGCCGACGCGCCGGTTGCGCCTCGTCCGCGGGTTGGCGTGCGCGTAGCAGGCGCCTTCCGGGTCGTCCCACATCGCCCACTGTCGGCAGGGCTGGCCGTTCCTCGAGATCGCGAAGCAGCGGCGACGGTCCTCAGCCCGGTAGCAGTACACGTGCTCTCACCCGCCCTGGCACCGCACGTTTTCCACGGGTCGTCCCACATCGCCCACTGTCGGCACGGCTCCGCCCTGGCACCGTTGCAAACCGCCCTGGCGTGCCCTCATTCCGCACAACGAGTCGTATCAGCCGCGGCGGGCGTCACTCTGCGGCGACGGGTCTAAGGCTCACGTCCGAGCCTAGCAACCCACGCGGCGACGCTCTGTTCCCTTCCGCGTAACTCCAGCATCCTTCGTTCGAGCCCCGTCGTCTCGAGGCCGCCCGCGGTGGCCGCTTCGGCGCTGATCAGGATCTCACCGGCCCCGGCGCTGCCCGTGAGGCGCGCGGCAATATTGACCGTGTCGCCCATCGCCGTGAAGTCCCGGGCATCGCCTTCCCCGACACTGCCCACGAACGACTTACCGGTGTGCACCCCGGCGCCCACCGGAATCCACGGCTCCGGCCCGTCGCTGCCTGTCCGCTCGAGTAAACCCCGTGCGGCTGCGATCGCGTCTGCCGCATGGTCGCTCCCGGCGAAGCCGGGGATGAAGAGCGCCACCACACCGTCGCCGAGGAACTTGTCGACGATGCCATCCCATGCGTCGATGACCCCGGCCGCCGCCCCGTAGAAGCTCGCCATCAAGCGCGAGAACTCCTGCGGCAGCATGCGCTCGGCGATGGCGGTCGACCCGCGGACGTCCGCAAACAGCACCGAGATCTCGACCTCGGCGCCCCCGGGCTGCTTGTGAGCCTCGCGTATGCACCATTTACAGAGCCGTCGGTTCAGCGGCGACGGGCCGCGGACGAACGCCCGCATCAGGACGCCGCCGGGCCCACGGAAAGGGGCATTGCAGAGCTTGCAGCGAGGCGGCGACGGCAGAACCCCCCACATTCGCCGCACGAGCTGGAGGCGAGGCCAGTCGCCGGTCAGCATCCTTCCCCACATTTCCTCAGACGTCACCTTGGCCATGGCCTGGACGCTACACGCGACCGACTTCGGGAAGGAGGCATCATGAGCAGCGCGAGCACTCCCTCGACCAGACCGCTCGACAGCAAGGTTCCGCTAGCGGCGGGCGCGTGCGCGGGGTTGGGCGCGACCGGCGGTCGCGCTCGGGGAAGTCAGAGCGACCGTTTATTACACCCAGCAGCACGCGGTACCGGCGCGTTTCGGAGTCATGACCGGCCGGAGACGATCGAGGAACCGAACTCGTGAAGGTCGCTGGCGGCCTTGGGATCGCCGACGGCGGTGCTCCTCTCGTATCCAAACCGCGCGCTTTTTCAAGCCTGCCGAAAGGCCTAGGCGCCCGGCTCCGGCTCGCGACACCCCCGGCTCCCTCGGGCGACACCGCACGCAGTCGGTCGGTCGGGCTTTCCCTTTGCCCCTTCAGCGCCGCCCGGCCGTTCGACGCCTGAGTTCTCGTCGCGTTGCCACCCGGGCGGAGAGGGGGCTTCGCAAGGCTTCTCAATTGTCGCCGCTCCGGCGGACGGGGTGAAGATGCTCGTATGGCCGTCGTCCCAGCGGATTCGGAAGCGTGGGGCTCCTCGCGGAGCACCTCCTCGATGACGCCTCTACGCACCGGCTGGGTAAATCCGCTCCGACTCGACGACGATCAGGTCTCCCGCTTGTGCGGTCATTCCCTGCTCACCTCCCGGCGCGACTCCAAACCCGACTCTACTCTGCGATCATGCAACGAGAGGGAGGTTTCGGGTGGCGACGGAAGACTTGACCCGCGTGCTCGATGAGGCGGAGGTGCCCTACGAGTTCCTCCCGCATGAGCGCACCGAGAGCGCCCTCGCCGAGGCGGAGGTGCTCGGCATCGCGCCGGCCGACGTGGCGAAGACGCTCGTGGTGACGATTCCGGAGGGCTATGTGCGGGCGGTGCTCCCCGCCTCCGCGCGGATCGACCTGCGCAAGCTGCGCGAGGCTCGCGGCGGGGGCGACAAGAAAAAGGTCCACCTCGCGTCCGAGGAGGACCTGGCGCGAGACTACGCCGAGTTCGAGCTGGGCGCGGTACCACCAATCGGCGGAAGCCGTCGCGACCCGGTCGTCATCGACAGCCGTCTGGCCGAGCGCGACTCGGTGATCCTGGAGGCGGGGTCGCACGAGGAGTCCGTGCGCCTGGCGACCGCCGATCTCTTGCGCATCACCGAAGCTGAAGTCGCCGACATCTGCGTGGGATAGGCGAGCCCGACACTCCGTAACGAAGCACGTGAAGGTGATTCCAGCGAAGGCTGGCGCGCGCCCGGGGCGTGAGCGCGTGGTCGCGCTCTCCGTCGCCTGAGCCTCACGGCTCCAGGAAGACGGCCAGGGTGGCCGTGAACCCGTGCAGGAAGGCCTTGCCGCCGACCGGGCCGATCTCGCCTCCGCAGAAGAAGCCGGCGACGGCCTGAGTTCCGAGCGCCTCGACGGTGAGGCGCGCGTCGTGGTCTGGCTGGAGGAACATGTTCGTCCCGCGGCCGTTGCAGGTGAAGAGCAGCGCCCCGGCAGGCCGCGCGCGCCGGAGCGCGTCGGCGAGTGCCTGACGCAGATCTGCGTCTGCGGAGGCGGCGTCGCGGACGAAGAAGCGCAGGGTCTGGCCGACCCGCGCGCTGTCGCCGAGCGCGAGCGCGCCGGTCGTCTCGTCGGCGCCGAGGAGACCGCGCATGAGGAAGTCGCCCGTGTCGTACTGGGGCCGGTTCTCGTCGATCACGAGCCCGGCGAGGAGCCCGCGGGCGGCGAGCGCCTGCTCCGCGGAGGAAAGGGCGGCGATCTCCCCGTGCAGGCGGTCGAGCGCCGGCTTTCCGGCGAGCTCGTAGACGACGTTGCCCTCGCAGCGGGTGATCACAGCCTCGCGTCCGATCGGCCGGCAGCCCTGCGAGACGACGGCGAGGACGGGCAGGCCTGAGACGACGGCGCCGACGGCTCCCTCGGCGTACACCGCGTCGTCCAGGATGAGCGCCTGCGCGTGAGGCCGCCCCCCGCCGACGGCGATCCCGCCTACCAGCGGAATCCGCTCGTGCGTCTCGTTCAGCCTGGTCAGGAACGGCCCGGCCGGGAACGTGAAGGGATCGACAAGCAGCGCGACCAGCCCCGGGTCGTCGAGCTCGGGAAAGCCCGCCACCGCGATCCCGTCGTCCGTCTGCACGGCCGCGGCGTGGAAGCACTCGATCTCCGCGCCCGGGAGCGCGCCCGCCCAGACGGCCACCGCGGGACCCTCCGCGAGCTCGCGGACACGTGCGACCACTCCCTCGGCGACGCAGCCCAGCAGGTGCCGGGGCGCGAGCTCCTCGCGGACGGCCTCGGCGGCCGCCTCGGCCTCGTCCAGGTGCGCCGGGGAGAGAAAGATGAACGCGAGGTCGACATCGGCCCCGGCCAGCGCGCCGCGAGCCTCGCGCGCCGCCTCCCCGGCGGCGTCCCAGGCCGACTCCGAGGTCGACAGACCGGCCCCGATCCGGCACGCGAGCGTCTGCGACCCCACCGCCCCAGTGTACGTCGGCCAAGATGGCCTCGTGATCGACCAGAGACCGCCGCCGGAGGCCCCATCATGGTGCGCTCGATCGTCCCCTGCTTGACGGTCAGGCGGGGCCCGGGCCGAAGAGGCTCGCCGGTGGGCGCGTACGTCGGCGCATAGCCGAGGAGCCGGCCTAGCGGGGCGCCGAGAGCGAGGCCGATCCGCTGGACGAAGGCCGGTGGGAACGGAAGCCGTACGACGTCGAAGTGGGCGCGGGCGATGACCGCCAGCCGCAGCGGGTTGGGCATGCCCCTCTTGTTCGTCCTGCCGTCGGCCGCGAGTGCGAACATCGTCTCGAGCAGCTGCTCGAACCGGAGTGCCGGTCGCACCTCGCAGCGGAAGCGCACGACCTCGTCGCCCGCGTTCCAGAAGCGGTGGGGCGTGCCGGCCGGGATCGTGACCGTCTCGCCCGGGTCGGCGACGATCTCCTCGCCGCCGACCTTGAGGCCGAGTCGGCCTGAGACGACCTCGAACTGCTCCTTTTGCTTGGGGTGGACGTGGGCCGCCGCCACGAAGCCGCCCGGCTGGACGAACGTCTCGATGACGACCGCCTCGCCGTTCGTTTCCCGCGAGGTCTGGTGGAAGACGATCCGCTCGCCGGTCACGGGGTTCTCGATTACGTCGCCTGCTTGCATTATGTCCTTCTCCCTTCCTGTTGACTGCCGTCCGGCGGCGCGTTCAATCAAGAGGGACGCTAGGCGGGAATGGCCGGGAGATCGTCGGCCGCAGGCGGGATCTTCCTTCGCACCCGCGAGCGATTTCCGCGCACTCGAGCCTCGCCCGCGCGGAGGAGCGCTAGTCCACCCCGGGGTGGACTAGCCCAGACTCGTAGGCGAGTACGACCGCCTGCACGCGGTCGCGGAGCTTGAGCTTCGTCAGGACGTGCGTGACGTGTGTCTTGACCGTCGCGTCGCTTACGAAGAGCGCGGACGCGATCTCGCCGTTCGAGAGTCCGCGCGCGATCAGCTTCAGCACCTCGAGCTCGCGCTCGGTGAGCTCGCTGAGCTCCGCCGGCCGGTCGGAGCCGGGCGGGGGTCGGCGGACGAACTCCGCGATCAGGCGTTGGGTGATGGCTGGAGCGAGAAGGGAGTCTCCGGCGGCGACGACGCGCACGGCTTCGGCGAGTTGCTCCGGGCGTACGTCCTTGAGCAGGAATCCGCTGGCCCCGGCTTTCATCGCTTCGTAGACGTACTCGTCCAGATCGAAGGTCGTGAGCATGAGGACGCGTGCTGAGCCGTCTTCGCTCAGGAGCCGGCGAGTGGCCTCGAGGCCGTCCAGCTCGGGCATGCGGATGTCCATTAGGACGACGTCAGGCTCGAGCGCCTGCGCCTGGGCCAGCGCCTCCTGCCCGTCACTCGCCTCCCCCACGACTTCGATGTCCTTCTGGGCGTCGAGGATCATGCGAAAGCCGCCCCGCACGAGCGCTTGGTCGTCGGCGATGAGGACGCGGATCACGTCGATTCGGCCTCGACCGGTAGCCGGGCGCGCACGGCGTAGCCGCCGCGTTCGCGCGGGCCGGCCTCGAGTTTGCCGCTGTAGAGCGCGACCCGCTCTCGCATTCCGACGAGGCCGTGCCCGGTTGCCTCGCCGGTTCGCGCACGGCGCCCGTCGTTGGTTATCTCGAGGTCGAGCGCCTCGCGACCGTACCGGATTGTTACCTGAGCGCGCGCGGGGCGAGCGTGCTTGAGCGCGTTCGTCAGCGCCTCTTGGACGATTCGGAAGGCGGTGAGGTCGACTCCGGGCGGAAGGACGTGGCGCTCCCCTTCGAGCCTGAGCTCGACTGGCAAGCCCGCCTTGCGTGCCTGCTCGACCAGCACGTCCAGACGGGCGAGACCTGGCTGGGGCGCGAGCGCCGCATTGTCCTCCTCGCCACGCACGATCCCGAAGAGGCGGCGCATCTCGGCGAGGGCCTCCCGTCCGGTCCCCTCGACCGAGAGCAGGGGCTCGTGCGCTCGGGCCGGGTCCTCGGGGAGGAGGAGCCGGGCCGCCCCGGCCTGCACCGTCATGACGCTGACGCTGTGCGCGATCACGTCGTGGAGATCGCGCGCGATGCGGGTCCGCTCCGCCAGGACCGCGTCGCGCGCCTGATCCTCGTGCTCGCGGTCGAGTCGAGCGGCTCGCTCCTCAAGCTCGCTGGCACGCTTCGCCCGCCGCTGGAGCGCGTACGCGATCAGGCAGGCGATGCTTCCCAGGATGACGCCCCACACCGCGTTTTCGAGCGACACACGCATGTCCAGCTTGGCGACGGCGGCGATGCTCGCGAAGCCGATCGCCGCGCCGACGATCGCCTGGCTTCGTTCGTTCTCGGCGCCGACGACCCAGAACGACAGGAGCAGCGCGACGAACCCGGTTGTCTCCACCCCGAGAGCCGGATCGGCAGCGGACGCGGCCGCTTGCACGGCGAAGGTGAAGACGGGAGCCGCAAACGGAAATCGGTGCCGCAGGAGGAGCGGTAGCGTCCAGAGAAGCGAGGCGATGATGAAGACGACCTTCGGCCCCTCGCCCGGGACGATCCAGACCTTCATCTCGGCGACGACCGCGAGCAGCACGACGAGCGCATCGAAGGGATGACGTCTGAGCAGGGCCGCGACCATCATCGCTCCCCGCCGGCCGTGAGAGTCGGGGACACGGCCGGCGACTGTGTCGGCGAAAGCGGCAGGCGTGCACGCACGGCGTAGTCCCCGCCCGGGCGGGCGCCGGCCTCGAGCTCGCCGCCGTAGAGCGCCACCAGCTCCCGCATGGCGACGAGGCCGTTATCGCGGCCGTCGTGGCGTGACGCGCCGCGCCTGTCGTTCCTGATCTCGAGGTCGAGCGTCTCGCGCTCGTAGCGCACGGTCAAGCGTGCTCGAGAGGCTCGCGCATGCTCCAGCGCGTACGCAAGCGCCTCCTCGGCGATCCGGTAGGCGGCGAGGTCCACGCCAGGTGGGAGGCCTCCTGGCCCGCCTTCGACCTCGAGCTCTACGTGTAGGCCGGCCCTCTGCATCTGCGCCAGCAACGCTCTCAGGTCGCCCAGGCCGGGTTGCGGCACGCGGGCCGGTTCGTCCTCCTCCGTGCGGAGGATTCCAAGCAGGCGGCGCATCTCGGTGAGTGCCTGCCGGCCGGTCTCCTCGACCGCGAGCGCGGCCTCGCGCGCCCGCTCCGGCTCCTTCGGAAGGAGGATACGGGCAGCCCCGGCCTGGACCGTCATGACTGCGACGCTGTGTGCGATCACGTCGTGGAGATCGCGCGCGATACGGGTGCGCTCCGCGATGACCGCGTTGCGCGCCCGCTCCGCCTGCTCGCGCTCGAGCCGGGCGGCCCGATCCTCGAGCGTGGAGGTGCGGCGCGCTCGTCGCTGAAGCGCGAAGGCGGCCAGCGCGAGTCCCCCTCCTATGAGGAAGACGCCCAGCAAGCCGAGCTCGGAGTCGTCGCCTACGACGGCGAACTCCTCCTGCGCGCTCCGGCCAACGACCGCGGTGCTCGCAAGGCCGATCGCCACGGCGGCGAGGACCTGCTCTCCCCGGTTGTGCGCGCCTGCGAACCACAGCGCGAGCATCAGCGAGACGACCGCAACGAGCTGAAGGTTCGAGCCCTCGCCGAGAGACGAAGGATCGACGAGGGCCATTCCGGCGAGCGCGGCGAAGACGAGCGCAGGAACCCCGAACGGAAAGCGGCGCCGCACGAGCAGAGGCAGCGTTCCGACAAGGGCCGCGAGGGCGAGCACGAGCGTCTGACCCGAGATGGGAGCAGCCCAGACCTCGAGTTGGCCGAGCACGGCGAGAACGAGTACGAGCGCGTCCACGGCATGGCGCATGAGGAGGCGCCCGAGCTTCATGCGTCCACGGTAACGCGCGCCGCGTCGTGTCGCATCAATCGTCACGATGATTGCCATCAGACTGGGGTCTGAGAACGAGGGGTCCCGCAATCCTCCGTGCTGCTGACCGCGAATCGGCGCGGCGGCCGACGATCTTTCGGCCGGTTCCTCCTAGCGTCTCCTGGGTGCCCCAAGCAATCGATGACGACGGAGGACCAAGCATGAGCGCAGCAATCGCGGTACCGATCGAAGCAGTAGTCGAAGCCCCTCCGCGAGCAGTCGTGGCCGCCCGGGAGCTGAGTCGCCGTTACGGCGAAGGCGACACGGCCGTGGACGCTCTCTGCGACGTCTCGCTCGACGTCGCCCGGGAGAAGCTGACGGCCGTGATGGGCCCGTCGGGCTCCGGCAAGTCGACTCTGATGCACCTGCTCGCCGGGCTCGACCGGCCGACGTCGGGAGAGGTCTGGATTGACGGGACGAACGTCGCCACCGCGGGCGACACCGAGCTGACCAAGATCCGGCGGCGGCACGTCGGCTTCATCTTCCAGTTCTTCAACCTGCTCCCGATGCTGACGGCGGGCGAGAACATCGTCCTCCCGCTCGAGCTCGCCGGGCGCAAGCCGGAGACGGAGTGGGTCGCCGAGCTGATCGCCAAGGTCGGACTCGCAGACCGTTCCAAGCACCGGCCCGCCGAGCTCTCGGGAGGGCAGCAGCAGCGCGTCGCGATCGCGCGCGCGCTCGTCTCGAAGCCAACGGTCGTCTTCGCCGACGAGCCGACCGGGAACCTCGACTCGCAGACGAGCGGCGAGATCCTCCAGATCCTGCGCGACGCCGTCTCGACCTACGGGCAGACGACGGTCATGGTCACGCACGACGCGCACGCGGCGGCAATCGCCGACCGCATCCTCTTCCTCGCCGACGGCCGCATTGTCAGGCAGCTTGGCCCCTCCAGCACGCACGAGGTGCTCGAGGCCATTGAGGAGGTGAGCCGGACATGATCGTCGTGGCGCTCAAGGGCCTCATGGGCCGGAAGCTCCGCGCCGCGCTCACCGCGTTCGCGGTCGTGCTCGGCGTCGCGATGGTGAGCGGCAGCTACGTCCTCACCGACACGATCTCGAAGGCTTTCAACGCGATCCTCGCCGACTCGTACAAGGGCACGAGCGCCGTCGTCAGCGGTAAGGAGATCGTCGAGTTCTCCTCGAGCGGGAACGTGAGTGTGCCCGCCCACCTGCTCGCGAAGGTGCAGGCGCTCCCCGAGGTCGAGGCCGCCGCCGGCGGGTTCATTGATCTCGAGAACGGGTCCAACGAGGCCAAGCTGATCGACAAGCAAGGTCAGGCGATCAGCCCCGGCGGCGATGCGCCCACGTTCGGGTTCGGCATGAACGCGACTGACGAGCGCTTCAGTCCGCTGACACTAGCGAAGGGCCGGTGGGCCTCGGCCCGGCACGAGGTCGCGATCGACGCCGGGACGGCCGAGAAGTACGGTTTTGACGTCGGCGACGCGATCGGCGTGGCCGTGGGCGGGCCCGTCGAGCAGTTCAGGGTGAGCGGGCTCGTCAAGCTCGGAAGTGTCGACTCGATCGGGAATGCGACCATCTCCGTCTTCGACGTCGCGACGGCCCAGGCCCTCTTCGACAAGGAGGGCCAGTTCGACTCGATCTCGGTCGCGGCCGCGCCGGGCGTCTCGCCTGCGGAGCTCGTCCGTGCGATCGAGCCGGTTCTGCCGTCGTCGGCCGAGGTGAGCACGGCCACCGAGCTCGCGGACACCGCCGCCAAGGACATCGAGCGGGATGCCAGCGCCGTGCGTTACGTCCTCTTCGGCTTCGGCGGGATCGCGCTCTTCGTCGGCGCCTTCGTCATCCTGAACACGCTCTCGATCACGGTCGCGCAGCGCACGCGCGAGTTCGCCACGCTGCGCACCCTCGGGGCCTCACGCCGGCAGGTGCTCCGCTCCGTCCTCGTTGAGGGGTTCGTGCTCGGGCTCTTCGCCTCCGTGGTTGGGCTCTTCCTCGGGCTCGGGCTCGCCGTCGGAATGGAGGCGGTCTTCGCCGCCCTAGGCATCGAGTTGCCGGAGGCGGGGACAGTCTTCGCGCCCCGCACGGTCATCGTGAGCCTCCTCGTGGGCACGACCATCACGGTGCTCGCGAGCCTCGTCCCCGCGCTTCGGGCCACGCGCGTTCCCCCGATCGCGGCCGTGCGCGAGGGCGCCACGCTCCCGCGCTCGCGCCTGGCTCCCTTTGCCCCCTGGATCGCCCTTGCCACGATCGCTCTCGGCGTAGCAGCGTTCGCCTACGGCCTCTTCGCAGGCGGCCTCGGCGCGAAGGAAGTGCTCCTCCTACTCGCGGTCGGCTGTCTCGCGCTCTTCGTCGGCGTCGCGCTCATCGCGTCGCGGCTCGTCAGGCCGCTCGCCGCTGTCCTCGGGTGGCCCGCGGGAAGGCTCGGCGGGCCGGCGGGTAGGCTCGCCGGCGCCAACGCGGTGCGCAACCCCGGCCGGACGGCCGCCACGGCCGCGGCGCTCATGATCGGGCTCGCGCTCGTAACCTTCGTCGCCGTCCTGGGGCAGGTCCTCAAGACCTCGTTCGCGAGTGACACCGACCGCATCGTTCAGGCCGACTACCTCCTCACCGCGAAGGACGGCTTCAGCCCGCTCCCGGCGCGGGCGGGGGAGACGCTCGCCTCCGTGCCCGGCGTCGAGGTCGTCTCGAGCGTACGGACCGACAACGTTCTCGCACTCGGCGAGGAGCTGCCCGTGGCCGGCGTCGATCCGGCGACGATTGCGAAAGTCAGCGAGTTGACGTGGGCCCGGGGCTCGGACGACGTACTCGCGAAGCTCGCGGGTGAGCGCGCGATCGTCCATGAGGACTTTGCGAAGGAACATGACCTCGGCCCCGGTACGCGCTTCGGGCTCACCACCGGGCAGGGCAAGCGGCTCGAGCTCGAGGTGACCGGGATCTTCGCCGACGCGGCCGTCCCCGCCCCGGTAGCGATCTCCGTCGATGCCTTCGACGCGTCGTTCGGGCGGCCGCAAGACGCCATCACATTCGTGAACGTCCAGGGCGATGCTTCCGCGGCGCAGACGAACGCCCTCGCGCGAGCGGTCGGGCGGTTCCCGGACGCGGACGTCCAGACGAAGAGTTCGTACGTCGAGAACCGGACGGGTGAATTCTCCACCTTCCTCAACATCGTCTACGGGCTCCTCG
>Ga0299907_10002922_pt1 | contig 10778 bp, 10 predicted proteins | sample RVTome_16_FD_198680 | JGI IMG/M metagenome (GOLD analysis project Ga0299907, IMG submission 198680) | Soil microbial communities from uranium-contaminated site in the Upper Colorado River Basin, Wyoming, United States - RVT152D67 (version 2) ... | reverse complement strand
TCGAGCACCCGTGCACCCGGCGCGTCGGTCAAGACGCGTTGTAGGTAGTCGACCTCGCGCTCGGTGCGTCCACTGCCGTACTCGTCGCGGGCATAACGCCAGTACTGCTCGCAGAAGAACGTCTTGTACCAGGCGTCGCCCACGCCGCTCCTCGAACGGCCGCCTAGGACGGCCGCGTGAACTCCGATCGACCGAAGAGATCGCACACGTCGCACAGCCCCGACGGCCCGCGCATATCGACCTGAACCTGATAGACGCCCCCGCACACGTTGCACGACGCTTCCTGGGGAAGGTTGGTGTAGCGCTGCACCTGTGCGAACGCCTCGAACAGGTAGTAGTCGATGCCTGGATAGAGGTCGAAGAGGTGGTCGGCGATCGCATACGCGAGCGAACGCTCGGGCGGGCCGGTGGTGAAACGACCGGGGGCGCCCTGGGTGTTGCGGCTCGGGATGAGCAGCTCCAGGTAGAGCGTGAGCTCCTTCTTGCTGATGCGGAACAGCGGGAACACGTAGTTGACCGAGCCGATGGGGCGCATCGGGATCGGGCCCATCTGGAACCCGCTCGTGAACCACGTGACGAGGCTGGCGACGAGGTCGTCGGCGTTGAAGCCGAGCGCGATCTTCTTGTGGCCCAGCTTCTCGGCCTCCATCTCGATCATCCGCCGCATCACGTGGTGGCCGACGATCATGATCATCGGCGCACGCGGCCCCTTCACGATCTCGTTCATGACCTCACCGAACGGGCGGTTGAGGCGGAACGTCTCCTCGATCGCCTCGGAGTCGACGATCAGCTGTTCGATGCCCAGCGACTCGCAGCACTCCTGTGCGATGCGGAAGGTCGCGGGCTCTTCCCAGTCGGGCATGCCGGTGACCGTCACCGCGGTCATCGAGAAGCCGGGCAACCGGTCACGGGTGCGCTCGAGCAAAGTGAGGAACGACACGCTGTCCCGCCCGCCCGAAAGGCCGGTGACGATGTGGTCGCCGTCCTCGATCAGGTTGGCGTCGACGACGCTCTCGACGAAGGCCTGCTCGACGTAGTTGAGATAGCCCTGCTCGTCGAGTTGCTCGGAGCGAACCTCGAGCTCGCCGTTCTCGTCGAAGAGGATCGACTTCGTGTACACGGGATCGATCGCGCTGTAAACCTTGCGGGGCGGCTTGCGGACGATGCCGAGGTCGTAGTGACGGACCTGTCGCAGCTCGAGATAGTCGTCGGGCTGGATGACGGCGACGTCATCGGAGACGATCTTGCCGTTGACGAGGGCGAGCACCGAGTTCGCCGGGATCCCGTTGGCGCGCAGCACGTCGCGCACGGGTTGACCCGGCCGGACCTCGAGCGCCTCGCTCCCGCCAACCTTGTCGTAGAACACCGCCCTGCTCATAGGTCCACCGACAATAGCGGGGCGCCGGGATCGTTCACCGTGGCTGCCACACGGCGAAGGGGACGAGCATCTCCTCGGGGCTCAACGCGCCGTGCTCGAACGGCCTCGGCTCGTGCAGCGGGAACCGCCGACCCCCGGCGATGGCGACGACTTCACCCATGCGGTCCCTCAGCAGCGGCGTCAAGCGGGCGACGCCGACGTCCTCGAGCGCATCGATGGGGCACACCAGCGCATCGTCGCCGAGCACATGGTCGAGTCGTCCGGTCACCTCGTCCTCCGCGCCAGCGCGTGGATAGGCCCATCGCACGCGGCCAGCGCCACCCGGCGGGAGGCGGCACCATTTCGGGCCCGCCGCGTCGTCGAAGGCCGCCATCAGCTCGGGCGCCGAGTCCGTCTCGACCATGCCATGGTCCGAGTGCGCCACGACGACATGGCCGGCCGCCGCCCAGCGCTCGGCGGTGGCGCCGAGCTGTTCGAGGCAGGCGCGCACCGCGGCGTCGAAGCCGTGGTCGTGGATGTACGGATCGATGTGGATGTACGCCCAGACGAGCGCGGGCGCCGCGGTCACCGCATTGAGCGCCGCGTCCACACCGCGCTCGATCGCCGCAGGAACGTGCGCCGGGTCGTGACGCAGTCGCGTCCAGTCAGCCTCCTCGGGTAGCACGCGCAGCCCGGCGGACACGGCACTGGACCACCGGCCGGGCACGGCCTCGAGGTCGCCGATCAATCCCGCGCACTCGACGCCCGCGTCGACCAGGCGCTCGAACACCGTCTCGTGCGACTCGAGGAACGTGGGGCCGGGATCGGCCGGCCCGTCGGCGAGCGCGTTGAACAAGGCCGACTCGGCGACGCGCATGACCACGCCCGGCACGCCGTGCTCGGCGACGCCGCGACCGGAGGTGGCCGACAGCCACGCGGGGACCGACGTGCTCGGGAACGTGCTCGTGAGCGCGGCCAGCTCGTCCGGGTGCCACGCGCCGGCGGCCTGCTCGTACGACACGCCGTCGAAGGCGAGGACGATCACGGTCGCGGCACCGGCAGCGAAGGTCGCCTCCAGCACCGAGGGGATCACCGTGAGGTCCTGCTCCGGGCGAGGGAGCACGACGTCGCCGACGATCCCGGGGCACGTCCCGATCAGGTCGTGCGCATCGAGCCATGCCACGAAGGGGACGTTACGTTAGCGACCATGCAGATCGCGGCTGAGCTCACCAGCAAGCTGGTCGAGGAGTTGATCCTCGAGCTGAACGACGAGACCGATCGCGACCCGCTGACGCTGCTGGAGTGGGCCGAGATGCACGACGCGCGACCGCTCCTCGCCAGCGCGTGGCAGAGCGAGGGTGCCGACCTGTCGCCCGGCCTCGCCCACGAGGTCGCCCTGTTCCGCGAACGAGCGGCCGGCCATCGCCGGCTCTTCGACGAGCTGAGCTCCGCCGTCGGCGGGATCGAAGCCGTGAAGGGGTTCCGGATCGCCGAGCTGTACCCCAGCGGCTGGGTGCGGGGCGGCAAGGACCTCGACGTCCGGGCAACGACGCAGGAGACGGTGTGGCGGGTGGTTCGGTACCTGCTCGATCGAGGCTGGCAGTGCGGCGGCGCGTTCCTCCAGCGCATCGGTCGCGAGGACGTGATGTCGGTCGTGTTGACATCCACGTCGCTCGATCCGATGGTGCTGCGCCCGGAGGCGGTGGAGGTCGGACCGACGGTGTTCGCTCCGGGCAACTTCTTCGGCCTCGGGCCGCTGGCCACGCACGAGCTCGACGAGCCCCTACCGCCGTTGGTCAGCCACTTCCTCGGCATCCTCGAGCAGCGCCTCGAACGCGGCGTGACAGTTCGCGACGTCGTCGACTCGGTCGTGTTGCTCCAGGCGATGTCGACGTCGGACCTCGACGACCTGTGGCGGATCGTCGACCGCCTGCTGCTGTGGAAGGAGCTCGGTGAGGTTGCGTTCGTGCTCGACACCCTCGAGCTCGTTCCTCAGGACGCGCTCCTACCGGCGCGGTTCGCACCCCAGCAGCAACGGGCGCGCCAGGCCCGGACGGTGCGGGCGCTCCAGCGCGCGGCGACCGTGCCCGTGCTGGCGAGGTACGTCGCCCACAAGGCGGCGACCGCGCAGTGGAAGGGGAACCTGGCCCAGGACGTCGCCGCCCGGCTGCCAAGAGTCGTGCCCGCCATGCGGGTGCTGGCCGCCGGGCTCCCCCTCGTCGGCGCCCCCATCGCGCGGGAGGTCACCAGCGACGGTCTCCGACTCGACGTCGTCGAGGGCAATCTCGTCGCGACCTGCCCCGCGGGAGCGTTCCTGTTGCTCTACGGGCGTGAGTACGACGAGCAGGTCGCGGCGCGGGTGCGCGCCCACCTCGGGCAGCCCGCGGGCTGAGCACCGGCAGCCGTGCTGCGGCGCGAAGACTCGTCGGGCAATGCCCGACGAGTCTTCGCAGTGCTGGTACTTCGGTCTAGTAGTTGGGCAGGCAGTCCGCACACGTCGTGCGGAACTTCACCACCTGGAACTTGCGGCGGTCGCGAAGCATCTTCGTGACCGTCGTCGGCGAGAGGAGCACGAGGCTTCTTGCCGTGGTCGTCGTCTTCTTCTGCTTGAGGTCAAGCGGCACGGTCAGTCCCTTCCTACTTCTTGACCAGCTTGCCGAGCTTCTTGCTCGACTTGCCGCGCTTGCCCTTCTTCTTACCTTTGGGCAGTGGCGCCATCATTGGACACTCACCTTCTTTCTGGGAAGCATGCGAAGGTTGCGGCGACTGTACGGTTTCGTCCTCCGGAGCGTCAAGCATCCCGGCCCAGACCGGCGACACGCAGCAGGAACGCGTCGACCAGGGCTTGCCGGCGGAGGTACTCGAGCCGCCCCGACTCGCCCTGGTGACCCCCGGCGTCGAGCCACAACAGGAGCGGCCGGCCGGCCGTCTTGCGGTTGCGGAGCCGCGCGACCCACTTGAGGTACTCCCAGTACGGGACCCGGGTGTCGTTGAGCGCACCGAGGACGAGCATCGCCGGATAGGGCTGCGACACGACGCCGTCATACGGCGCGTACGAGCGGAGCACCGCGTAGTCGTGCGGATCGTGAGGGTCGCCCCACTCCTCGCGTTCGGCCTCGGTGCCGGGCAGCGACGCGTCGAGCAGCGTCGTGATCGGGTCCACGAACGGCACCTCGGCGACGACGGCCGCGAACCGATCCGGGTGGAGGTTCGCGCACGCGGCGACGAGCAGGCCGCCTGCGCTCGACCCCGTCACCGCCAAGCGCTCGGGCGATGTGAACCCGGTCGCGATCAGGTGTTCCGCGCATGCCATGAAGTCCGAGATGGACACCGGCTTGCTGGCACGGCGGGCCGCGTCGTGCCACGCGGGCCCGAGCTCGCCTCCGCCGCGGCAATGCGCAAACGCGAGCACCCAGCCGCGGTCCAGGAGCGTGAGGCGCTCGGGTGCGAAGTCGGTGTCGAGGATCTCCCCGTACGCGGCGTAGCCCTCGAGCAGGCATGGGTTCGTGCCGTCGCGCGCCATCGTGTCGACCCGGTACGCGATGGTCACCGGGACGCGCGTCCCGTCCGGCGCCTCCGCCTCCAGCCGATCGGCCGCGTAGCGCTCGGCGTCGTACGCCGGGACGTCCGCACGCTTGAGCACCTCCAACGTGCGCCCGCCCATGTCGTACGCGCACACGCTCGGCGGTTCCACCGGCGACGTGTAGCGGAACAGCAGCACGCGTGACGAGTACTCCGGGTTCGGAAGGGTGCTGATGGCGTGGGCCCGCTCCGGCAGCTCGAGCCCGTGCGTCGCGCCCGAGCGGCGGTCCACCACGACGATGGCGTCGACGCCTTCGCGGCGGCCGTGCACTGCGTAGTGGCCGTCGAACACGTCGACCGTCTCGACGTGCAGGCCGTCGCCCGGGCGACCGAGGTCCACCGTCCGCCACGACGAGCGGGCCGGGTGTGCGTGCGCGCACTCGAAGACGGCCGCCGGGTCACCCGCGACGATGACGAACCGGTCGCCGGCGTCGTCGACGTGGTACTCGACGCCTGCCGTGCGGGGCTGGACGCACGTGAGGGGCGCCGACGGGTCGTCGGCGCGTGCGAACCACGTCTCCGAACAGGACAGGCTCTCGGCGGTGACGAACACGAACGCCCCCGTCTTCGACGTCCCGACCGAGAGGTTGAACGCGGCGTCCTGCTCGGCGAGGGCGAGGGTGTCGACCGTCCCGTCCACGGCTCGATGTCGCGCTTCGGCGGGCCGTCCGGCCGCGTCGAGTGCGACGTAGAAGAAACCGCGGCTGTCGGCTGCCCACGCGACATCGCCGAAGGTCCCGGTCGCGCGGTGAGGAAGCAGTTCGTAGCGGGCCAGGTCGAGGATGGCGATCGTGAACGACTCGTCCCCGGTCGGGTCGTACGAGAACGCGAGCAGGCGATGATCCGGGCTCAGCGAGAACGCGCCCAGCTCGAAGGCGCCCTCCGCGTCGGCGATCGCGTTCGGGTCGAAGTACACCTCGTCCGGCCCGCCCGCGATCGAGCGCCTGCAGTAGATCGGGTACTCACGATCCTTCTGCGAGCGGTACCAGTAGACGTACGGCCCGTGCTGGTACGGCACGAACGCGTCTGACGCCGGGAGCCGCTCGACCATCTCCTGGTACAGCTGCTCCTGGAACGCTTCGGTCGTCGCCATCACGGCGACGGCGTACGCCTGCTCCGCCGCGAGGTACGCGGCGACCTCGGGGGCGTCGCGATCGGCCATCCAGCTGAACTCGTCCACACGCGCCTCGCCGTGCAGCAACGTCGAGTGCGGCCGTTGTTCCGGCCGCGGTGGGTGCCGCACGCGAGCCGTCCCCACGCGTTCTATGTGAAGCGCAGCACGGCCGCCGTGGGCGCGGCGGCGACGGCGGGCGCGAGGTCGTCGCGCAGCGCGAGCACGTAGCCGTCCAGCGGCACCAGCTCGCAGCCGCGGTTGCGCTTCGCCTCCCACGCCGCCATGCCGAACGCCAACGTGCGCACACCGCGTTCGTAGGCGTGGCGAACGGGTTCGTAGTAGTCGAGGCAGAACGACACGCTGTCCGATCGAGGGTCGTCGTAGTTGGTCCCGCTCACCACGCCGTTCCAGACGCCGTTGTAGACGATGTCGAGTCCGAAGCCGAGCAGCTGTTCGCCGATCTCGGCGGTGAGCAGGTGGAGCTCGTCGGGCGAGAACTCGTCGATGAGCCCGTGGAAGCTCGACCGTTCCTTGTCGGGGTTCGGCGTGCGGCCGTACTTGCGCTTGAGCGCGAGGCGCAGCTCGACGAGGTCGTCGAGGCACTCCTTCACGTCGCGGCGGCGAATCGTGACGCCCGCGTCCTCTACGGTCTCCATCTCCTTGCGCACCGACCGGCGTCTCTGCTTCGGAAGAGCGGCGAGGTAGTCGTCGAACCCGGTGCCGGGCAGGTGCAGCTCGCCCGTGAAGCTCAGCGGCAGTCGAGTGAACGCACGCGACGCGAGCGTGTCGGTGAGCGCGGTGTGCGTTCGCCGCAGGTAGAGGAACGACACTGCGGCGAGCTCGTTGCGCCGGGCCCAGTCGACGATGCCGTCGACGAGCACCTCGGTGGTCTTCGGGTCGGCGGCGCCGGGCCCGACCGGTAGGCATTCCGCGCTCGGCAGCGTGACGACGAGGTTCGGGAACCACTCGTCGCGTGCCGGAGACTGTTCGCGGCGCTGCTCGCGCGCGGCGATCGCGTCGTCGGCCAGCGGCATGGTGCGCGGCGCTCCGAAGAGGACGTCGTGAAGGTTGAAGGCGTCGTCGGTCGCAGCCGTGCCGGCCAACGTGGCGAACAGTCCACAGACCGGCGTGCTGTCGCCGTCCCGATCGTCGAACGCAAGGAACCAGTGGCCTTCACCCTGAGCGCGACTCGCCACCGAGCGCAGCCATGGCACCGAGACGGCGAGCGGGCCGCCCTCGGCGAGGCTCTCCCACTCGGGCGGGGGCAGGTCGCCGACCCGGTCCTCGATCCGTCCGCCGGTCGACGTCACGCGCCCACGTTATGCGCCCGGCCCGGTTGGTGTTCTGGTTGGGCGGCGGTGCGCTCGGCAGCGCATCGGCGAAGTCCCCGAGCGCAGGTGCGACGCACGGTGCGGTTGAGCGGTTCGTTCACCGTGGACTGAAAGCTGCCCCGCAACGGCACCTCGGGGACGCATTGAAGAGCGCCACATGCGGCACTCGACTGGCCCCTCGGAACGACTGCTATCCGTCGGCTCAGACGAAAAGAAGCCGTCTGTGCTGGCACAGCGCCGGGACGTCAGCTGGCCAATACCGCAGACTGAAGTACGCGATCCCGATGATCTCGGCAGCGAGGCACACACTGAAGACCTCGGGACCGGCGACCGCGTCGGCCGCGGCGCGTAGCCGTCGATCGAGTCCGGAGTCGTGCGCGTAGACCTCGGGGCGGCTGTAGAGAACGGCGAGGTCGAAAGCCCTCGTTCCTTTGCCGATCGCTTCGACGTCGATGACCACCGGGTTGCCGGCTTCGTCGAAGAGGATGTTCTCGAGAGAGAAGACACCGCTGACTAGATCGCTGGTGGGCAGGCTGAGATCGAGGGCGGACGCGCACGCGCCCAGCATGGCGTCCGCTAGGTGGCGGCCCTCGGGCGAGCACGCGGCCAGATCGGTGAGCATGCCGTCGCGATCGTTGAAGACGACGTCCCATGCGTACGCGGACCAGTCTTGAGTCGTGGCGGGGTGGAGGTCGGCCTGCTTGGCATTGAGTTCGAGGAGGCGGTCAAGGGTGTCTCCGTCGAGCTGTGCCCGGTGCTCGCCGACGACAAATTCCTGGACTTCATAGGGGTGACCAGTCGACGTTGTTCCTGTGTGCAGCCATGCGGGCGTGCGCCACCCCGCCAATCTGGCCAACTCGACGAGTCGGGCCGTCTGCTGGGCGTGGTCAAGCGGCCGGGGTGCGTGCCACAGCTTCAGGACGGCCCGGTAACCGTCCGATCGGAGCAATTGGTAGGCACCCGTTTGATATCCGCCCCCGAGTTTCCCAACCAGCACATAGCGCTCGCCAAACTCGTTGCTGAGAGCTGCGACCGCGTCTTCGACATCACTCAACACAAGGCATCACGTGCGACACGTTGTCACCTCCGCGGCGATGTGACCGCCACACAACGCCGGCTTGGTAGCGCATACACAGCGGCGTTCTGTTCGCCGCCGATTCCGTCGCGATCTCGATTGCGGCGATGCGCTACTGGCGAGTGAAAGTGCACGCGTAGCCGGTGAGCTTCCCGATCATCCGGTAGACGTGCCAGAGACAGTCGCCGAGCATGATGTCGTAGTGATCCTGCCCGAACTGTCGGATATAGCGCTCCGGTCGCCGGAGTAGCCGCGACGCGAGCAGCAGGCGCTGGCCTGGTGAGCCGTCCTGTTCCTGCGATCGCTCTGCCCATTCGCCGCCGTAATCGATTCGCTGGTCGACCGTGAGGCCGTTGCGCTCGAGCGCGGCGTCGATGTCGACTGGTCGGAGTGTCCTCCCGCGCATGAGGCGGGCGAAGTGCTCGGCTTCGACATCGCTCATCAAGGGCCCGGTGAGGACGAGGTAGACGAGGCCTCGTCCACCGGTTCGGAGGACGCGGTGAAACTCGGCTGCCGCGACATCGACATCGGCGAACATGATCGAGTCACGGCAGAAGATCAGGTCGACCGACGAGTCCTCGACCGGTAGCCGCTCGAATCTCCCCTCCGCGAACCGCAGGGATCCTCTCGATAGCGGTCGCGCAGCGAGTTCCTGATCGACAGGTCCGTGCCGGTCGATGGGGTCGACGCCCAATACGTCGAAGCCGAATCGTAGCGCCAGCTCCAACGCTTGGCGTCCGCGCCCGCACCCGGCGTCGAGCACCATGGCGCCCGGCCCTAGAGCAAAACCCGCGACAACATCGAACAGCGCGTCAGGGCCGTTGGGATCGAGGCTCGTCTCCAGCGCGGCATGGAACTGCGGCTCGATCTCGTCGAACGAGCGGTGAACCGCAAGCGCGTACGGATCCGACATGGCTGACCCTTCCTTGACCTCACCGCCTGCCTGGGGACCACGGTAGATTGGTCCCATGGTCCCTGCCAAGCGAGAAGCGGCGCCAGCAACGGGAGTGGACCGAGTGCAGATCGGCGTTCGGATGGAGCGCAGCATGGTGAAGGTCCTCAAAGCGCTCGCCGAACTCGAGGGCCTGACTCTTGGGCAGTTGCTCGAAAAGATCGTCTTGCACTCCTTCGAGCCCGTGAAGGGACACGAGGGTGAGATGTCGGCAAGCCCGCACGGTAAGCGAGCGTTGGCCGCCATCGCAGACTTCAAGCGCATCTACCAGATGGACCTCGACAGTCACGCGCTCCGCCTGCCAGACCCCGACGGCTGAGCTTCATCGAGCTCAACTGAGCGGGCGGACCGTAGGCAATGAATCGTTGACGGAGAAGGTCGCTCTCAAGGAACGATCTGGCGCGATAGACCATCGGAATCTTGTTGATCCGCAACGCCGATTCCACGCCGCATCCTCCTACGGTAGGCGGGTGGCTCGATCGTTCGACGCGGACGTTGGATCGCTGCTGATCCGGACGGACTTCTCGGACGACCAAGCGTGGGCGAGGCTGCTGGTCGACGCGGGTCGGCCGTACTCGCCGGACGGGTTCACGGCGTCCTTCGTCCCAATCAGCGACCGATCGTACGAAGGGCTGCGCGCTGAGGAGCTCGCAAACCCAGCTCGTGACGCCTTCTTCGTCTACGCCGCGGATCGACTGTCCATGGACGGACCACAGCGCACGTTGCTGGTTGTCGACCGGCTGCATGAGCGGGGCCGATGGTTTCGCGTCACCCTCGAGGAGGCGTGGGCGGTGGAGAACAACCTGAGTCTGTTCAACATGGACTTCTTCGAGTTCGCGTCCGCCGTCGACGACGATGGAGTGTTCCGGGGGTTTCGGTGAACTCCAGCGACTGAGCAACTGGTCGGAGTTCCGACGGCTACCGGACCGTCCAGTTCGCGACAGATTTAGCCGCGGGGTCCTCGGGGTGCCCTGTGTCGTACCGTCGGTCCGTGTCCGACGGGCAGTTGCAAGTGGAAGGGCAAGCGTTCGCCGTCGGGCCGGGGATGCGGCTCAGCGAGGCGTTCTTCCAGGAGTACGTCCAGCCGCTCGCGGATGCCCGGCTCGGGCGGAGCGCGTACGCAGCGGCCTTGCTCGGCGGAGGGTCTGAAGTCCTCGGTCTCGACACCGAAGTATCCGCGGACCACGACTGGGGTCCGCGGGTGGCACTGCTGGTGGAGCACGCCGCGATCGCGGAAGCGTCGTCGATCGCTGTCGAACTACCTGACGAGTTCGCAGGCGTGTCCCGGCGGTTCGGTGCGGTCGCCGGTGGCGCCCCCTGGGTCCACCCGTTTGAAGTGTCGACCGTCCCGCGCTACTTCAACGCAT
>Ga0299907_10002921_pt1 | contig 10780 bp, 10 predicted proteins | sample RVTome_16_FD_198680 | JGI IMG/M metagenome (GOLD analysis project Ga0299907, IMG submission 198680) | Soil microbial communities from uranium-contaminated site in the Upper Colorado River Basin, Wyoming, United States - RVT152D67 (version 2) ... | reverse complement strand
GGTCGGGGCGACTGGATTTGAACCAGCGACCACCGGACCCCCAGTCCGGTGCGCTACCGGGCTGCGCTACGCCCCGGTGTGACAAGCGTGAATTGTCGCAGAATCGGCGCGCGCCTTCAAGGCGCCAGCCGGGCGCGCAGCGCCTGCAGCCGGTCGCGGATCCGCCGCAGGGCATCGCCGTAGGCGGCCTCGCGCAGGCCGAGGTCCAGCTGCTGCTCCTTGCGCCGCGACTCCGCGAGCAGCCGCTTGCGCGCGCCCTCGAGGGTCAGCCGCTCGTCGTAGAGCAGCGTCTTGATCCGCTGCACCAGCTCCAGGTCGCGCGGCCGGTACAGCCGCTGCCCGGCCGGGTTCTTCTTCGGCCGCAGCAGCTTGAACTCCGACTCCCAGTACCGCAGCACGTAGGCGGGGACGCCCGTAATCTCCTCGACCTCGCCGATGCGGTACCAGAGCTTCTCGGCGGTCTCGATGGGCACGGGCCTCAGGCCGTCGGCGGCGCGCTTGCCGCCCGCCTGGCCGCGAAGTCCGCAGCTGCGCCGGCGTTGATCCGCTGCTTGAGCCCCTTGCTCGGCTTGAACGTGAGCACCTTGCGCGCGGTGATCTCGATGCTGTCGCCCGTCTGCGGATTGCGCCCGCGCCGCGACGCCTTGCGGCGGATCCGGAAGTGCCCGAAGCCGACGATCTTGACGTCCTCGCCCTTCTCGAAGCACCGGAAGATGATGTCGAACACCGACTCGACGACCGACGATGACTGCCGCTTCGACAGGCCGTGGTTCGCGACCGCGTTGACCAGATCGTTCTTGGTCACTGTGAAGCGTCACCTCCCCCGGGGGACCGGCGCCTGGCGGCGACGGCGGATCACTGATCGCCCCGCGCAATGTACGGCTTGAAGCCCTTGCTCTCGAGCTCGCGCGCGGCCGCCACGGCGGCAGCCCGGTCCGGGAACGCGCCGACGCGTACCCGGTGCAGCGCCTGGCCCCCGCTGTCGGGCGTGGGCGAGGGCGCCGAGACCACGGCCGGGGCCGAGGCCCCCGCGCTCGCGCGCCGGACCTGGACCTTGAAGCCCTCCACCGCGAGATCCTTCGATAGCGCGACGGCATCCCGCAAGGGCAGGCTTGGCCTCACCACCACGCCGCTGCTCGAGAGCTCGGCGGCGAGGCCCTTGCCGGCCAGGCGCCGATTGAGCTCCGCGGCCGACATGCCGCTCACGAAGACGTCGTACTGATCCGCGCCCGTCGCCGCCGGCGGCGAGGGGGTCTTGGCCGGGGACCCCGCCGGGGCGGACGCGGTTCCGCCCACACGCCTGACGGATTCCTCGACCTTGAAGTTCTCCTCGCGCAGCTTCGCGGCCACGCGCTTGGCCGCCTCGGGATCCTTGAACGCGCCGATCTGCACCCAGTATGGTCCGCCGGTTGCGGGCACCGTGGCCGGCGTCGTCGCCTTGGCCTTGGCGACGGCGGGCCTGGACGCCGGCGGCTTCGGCGCCGGCCGGGCCGCGTCACCGGTGACCGCCATGGCGCTCTGCCCCTTGCCCTCGGCCGATGCGGCGGCACGCCTGGGCTCGGCCTTCGGCTGCGGTGGCCCCGCCTTGGCCACGGCCTTCGGTTCCGCCGGCGGCTTCGCGCTCGGCACCGACGCGCCTGGCTTCGGCTCGCTCTTCGTCTCCGCGCGCGCGGGCGCGGGCATCGCGGTCGTGGGCGCCGCCGGCGCGGCGATCACGGTCGCGTCTTGCTTGTCCGCGGCGCGCTCGTCACCTCGCGGCCCGTCACCGACCGCTGTGTCCGTCGTGGACGGCGGCGTCGAGCTCAGCGGCTCCGGCGCCAGCGGTGACGTCGCCGCGGTGCGCGACATCGGCGGCGGATTCATCCAGTCGAGCACGTACGGTACGGCCACTGCGCCGACGACTCCGAGCACGATCACGACCAGGACCACACGGAACCACGTCGCCGCGAAGATCGATCGCGGCGGCACGTCCTCGTACAGCTCGTGGTCCGGATCCTCGATTGGCTCGTCGCGCTCGGGGCTCACCGGCTCCTCGGTGTTGGAATAGGTGTCATCATGCGCGTCATCGTAGCATGGGGGTTGGCATTTCAGTATGTGATGGAGTGCCCGCGCGGGAAAAGGTCAGCTCCCCGAACATCGCCTCGGCCTCGCTCCGGGTGTCGTTGCTGTCGATCATGAGGGCCAGCTTGCCGGTCAGGGGAGGTTGGCGGCCGAACAGGGCCCGGTAGTCCTCGGCCACGTTGCGGCGCTGCTGCAGCCAACGGTCCAGCCGGCCCGGCCCCGATTCCACGACGACGATCCGCACGTTGGGCGCCCGGGGGTGGGGCAGCGTCATGCCCGCCGGGGCCCCCACGTCCCAGACGTAGCCGATCACGTCGCTGCTCGTCCGGGGCGAGGGCCAGCGCGGGAAGACGACGTAGACCTGGGCCGCCTGATCGTCACGTTCCGGCTCGCGCACGTCTCCGCCGGCCGGCAGCCGGGCGACCTTCCACGACCACGACAGCATCGGGTACTGCTGCAGGTCGACCACGACGTCCCGGTGCACCGCGAACGAGTTCCCCGAGCTGCGCAGCCGCAGGGCCACACGCCCATCGCTCCGGACCAGCTCGACCGAGGCATCGGACCCGGCGAACTCGGTTACCGCCCAGCCGGACGGCACCCCGCTGGCGGGCAGCCGTGTGGGAACCAGGTCGGCGACGGGCAAGCGCACACGGCCGGCCGGGTCCGGCGCCGGGAGCCGGACCGGGCCGCCCTGGCCGGCCCGCACCCGCCGGCGGGAGTCGCTCGCCGGTGGTACGGCGGGGGGGCGGACCGCTGTCGCTGAGGCCGCCCGGGGCCCCCGGGAGCGCATTGGCTCGGGATCGAACGACCGCTGGCGCGAGCTCGACAGTACGGCCGACGCCCCGGCGACGAGCAGCACCAGCAGCACGCCGCCCGCGACCAGGATCCGCCGGTCGACCCGGCGCCCCCGGCTCAGCGCCGCACCCTCCGCCGGGGCCGGCGGCCCGTGGCCCGCCGGAGCGACAGCCGGATCGGTGAGCCGGCGAACCCGAAGGCCAGGCGGAGCGAGCGGACCAGGTACCGCTCGTACGAGAAGTGGACCTCGTCCGGGCGGTTGACCTTGAGCGCGAAGGTCGGCGGGGCGACGCCGACCTGGACCGCCGACTGGATCGTCAGCGGCTCGCCTCGCACCGACGCCGGCCGCCGGCCGACTGCCTGCCCCAGCACCGCGGCGACCTGCGCCGGCGGGACGCGGCGCTGGGCCTCGGCGGCGACCTGGTCGATGGTCTCGAACAGCTCCCGCACGCCCTCGCCCGCGGTCGCCGAGGTGAAGCAGACCGGCGCGTAGTCGAGGAACGGCAGCCGCTCGCGGAGCTGCTCGACGACCTCGGCCTTGCGCACCATGCCCGGTGGCACCAGGTCCCACTTGTTCACCACCAGCACCACCGCGCGGCCGGCCTCGTGGGCGTAGCCGCCGATGTGGGAGTCCTGGGCCGTGAGCCCCTCGGAGGCGTCCAGGACCAGCAGTGCCACCTGGCAGCGCTCGAGACTGCGCAGCGCCATCACGACCGCGAGCTTCTCGAGCGGCTCGCTCACCCGCCCCTTGCGGCGGATGCCGGCGGTGTCGACCAGCACGTAGGGGCGGCCGTCATGCTCGAACGCGGTGTCGACGGCGTCGCGCGTGGTGCCCGGCGTGGCGTGCACGAGCACGCGCTCGCTGCCGACCATGGCGTTCACCAGTGAGGACTTGCCGACGTTGGGGCGGCCGATCACGGCCAGGTGGACCACCCCGTGGGGCACGGGGGGCGCCTCGTCCCGGGGGGCGCGAGCCCGCACGACCTCGAGCATCTCGGCCACGCCTCGGCCGTGCTCGGCCGACACGGGCGCCGGCTCGCCGAAGCCCAAACGGTAGAGATCGGCCACCGCGCTCTCCATCCCGGCTCCGTCCACCTTGTTGGCGACCAGGACCACCGGCCGCGCGCTCCGGCGCAGCGCCCGGGCGATCTCGGCGTCGAGGCCCGTCACGCCGGCCCGGGCGTCGACCACGAACAGCACGAGGTCGGCCTCCTCGACCGCGGTCAGCACCTGGCGCCGCACGCCCTCGATCAGCGGCTCATCCGACGAGGGATCGAAGCCGCCGGTGTCGATCACCGTCGCCTGCCAGCGCTCGAACGCGACCTGCCCGTAGAGCCGGTCGCGCGTGACGCCGGGCACGTCGCGGACGAGGGCCCGGCGCTGGCCGACGAGGCGGTTGAAGAGCGTGGACTTGCCGACGTTGGGCCGTCCCACGATGGCGATGACGGGCCGGGCCATGGCCCGCTCGGTGCCGGCCGTCGGCGGCTCGCGCGGATCCCGGGTCACTGCCTCACCCCCCACGCAACGCCCGCAACAGCGCGCGCGGCTCGGGCTCGACGGCGACGACGGGGACGCCGAGGGCGCGCGCGAGATCGGCCGGGGTGAGGTCGTCCAGGAACACGCCGTCGCCGTCGCGGAGCGCGACGCCCGGGACGAGCACCGCGTCGCCGAGCTCTCCCAGGGTGGCGAGGTGGCGCTGGATGTCCTGTCCGGTCAACAGGCCGGCGACGCCGATGCTGCCGCCGAAGAACGCGCTCGGGACGGCCACCACGCGGGCGTGCAGGCCGGGCAACGGCAGCCCGTCCAGCAGGCGCGCCAGGCGGGGTGCGTAGAGGGTCCCGCTGACGACGGTGAGGCGGCGCCCGCCACCGCCCGCGCGCAGGCGGGAGCCAGCCCTGGCCAGGCCGTCCTCGAAGCGCCGCACCAGGCCGATGCCGTCCTCGGCGATCGGGAAGCCCTCGTAGTCCTCGGCCGGCGGCAGCGACCGTCCCGCCTGCAGATAGACCTCGTCGCCGAGGAAGACGAACCGGCTGCCGAGCGTCGAGCGGAAGCGCGCCTGCCAGACGGCCACGGTGTTCACCAGGGCGCCCGCCTCGGCGTCGTCGAGCGTGCGCAGCGTGGGCAGCCGCTCGCGATGCCGCGTGAGCCCGACCGGCACGATGGCCGTGGTGGCGACGTGCGGGTGCAGCGGGGCGAGGTCGTGCACCGTGCGCTCGAGGTGCGGGCCGTCGTTCAGCCCGGGGCAGAGCACGATCTGCGCGTGGACGCGGATGCCCGCCTTGGCCAGGCGCTCCAGCCGTGTCAGGATCTCGGCCGAGTGCCGCGGCCGCCCCAGCAGGGCCCACCGCAGCTCGGGATCGGTGGCGTGCACGGAGACGTAGAGCGGCGAGAGCCGCTGCGCCAGGATCCGCTCGAACGACGGCTCGTCCAGATCGCTGAGGGTGATGTAGTTGCCGTGCAGGAACGACAGCCGGAAGTCGTCGTCCTTGACGTACAGGCTCCGGCGCATCCCGCTGGGCAGCTGGTGGATGAAGCAGAACACGCACTTGTTCGCACACGTGGCGATGTCGCCGGGGCGGGGGGCCTCGAGCTCGACCCCCAGCTCCACGCCCGGCCGGCGCTGGAGTCGGAGCGCGCGGCGCCCGTCGGCGCGCTCGACGCCTAGCTCGAGCCGGTCCTCGGCGCCGTAGAACTGGAAGTCGATGGCGTCGCGCAGCGGCCGACCGTTGATCGTCATGATGCGATCGCCGGCCGCCAGCCCTGCCACCGCAGCCGGCGTGCGCGGCCGCACGGTGGCCACCACGACCCCGTCAGCGGAAGAGGGCGGTCTCATCGGGCTCACGGTTGCCTTCGGCGGGGGCGGCGTTGAAGAAGCCCATCCCCTGCAGGATGTACTGCAGCCCGGAGACCACCGTGAAGGTCACGGCCAGCCACATGACCACCCGGGCGCCCGCCGACGAGTTGTAGAACGGCCCCAGCAGCCCGCCGAGCACCGTCAGCACCTGAAAGAAGGTCGCCAGCTTGCCTGCGGCGGTGGGGCGGGGCGTGATGCGCCCGCCGGCCATGTGGATGACCAGCGCGCCGACGACCAGGATGAGATCGCGGCTGATCACCACCGCGGTGATCCAGAACGGCAGCACCCGCAGCCAGGTGAGGGTGACGAAGGACGACACGAGCAGCAGCTTGTCGGCCATCGGGTCCAGGAAGGCTCCCAGCCGGCTCTGACTGCCCCGCTGCCGGGCCACGTAGCCGTCGAGGAGATCGGTGAGCGCAGCCACCAGGAACACCACCAGCGCCAGGCCGCGCTGCCGGTAGACCAGCAGCGAGACGAAGACCGGGATCAGCAGAATGCGCAGGACGGTCAGCCAGTTCGCCAGCCCCATGAAGGCGTCAGTTTAACACCCGGTACTCCGCCAGCGATGCCAGCCACCCGCCGGGGAGCTGGACGTCCACCACCACGTGGCGCGACTCGTCCACGCGCGCCACCACGCGCCCCCGCTCGTAGCAGAGGGCCAGCGCCGCACCGTCCTCGTGGGGGATGCGCAGCGTGACCGCTCCGCCGGTGGGCAACGCAGCATCGACGGCCTTCAGCAGGTCGGGCACCCCGTCGCCCGTGGCCGCCGAGATCGCCACGCCTTCGCGCCGGGCGACCAGGGCCTCGAGCCCCCGCCCGCCCTCCAGGCGATCGACCTTGTTGAGGGCGAGCACCGTGGGCCGGTCGGCGACCCCCAGCTCGCCGAGGATCCGCTCGACGGCCTCCGTATGCTCCTCGAGCGCCGGATGGCTGGCGTCGACGACGTGCACGAGAACGTCGGCATCCTGCAGCTCCTCGAGGGTGGCCCGGAAGGCCGCGACGAGCTCGTGCGGCAGCTTGCGGATGAAGCCGACCGTGTCGGTCAGGATGAACGGCCGATGCCCGCCGTGATCGACGAGGCGAGCGGCCGGATCGAGCGTGACGAAGAGCTGGTCGGCGGCGGTGAGGCGGGCGCCGCTCAGCCGGTTCAGGAGCGTGGTCTTGCCGGCGTTCGTGTAGCCGACGAGGGCCACCACCGGCACCCCGGCCCGGCGGCGCCCCTGGCGCTGCAGGCGCCGGTGCGTCTGCACGTGCGCCAGCTCGCGCCGGATCTGCATGACCCGGCGGCGGATCACGCGGCGGTCGGACTCGAGCTGGGTCTCGCCCGGGCCCCGGGTGCCAATGCCGCCGCCCAGGCGCTCGAGGTGAGTCCACTGCCCGACCAGGCGGGGCAGCAGGTACGTGAGCTGGGCCAGCTCCACCTGCAGCTTGCCCTCGGCGGTCCGCGCGCGCTGGGCGAAGATGTCGAGGATCAGCGCCGTGCGGTCGATGACCTTCGTGCCGAGGGCCTGCGATAGGTTGCGCTCCTGGATCGGCGACAGCGGGTCGTCGCAGACGAAGAGGTTCGCGCCCAGCCCGGGCGCTGCCGCCGCGACTTCCTCGATCTTGCCGCGCCCGAAGTAGAGGGCCGGGTTGGGCGCCGGCCGCTCCTGGATCACGCGATGCACGACGCTGGCCCCGGCCGCCACCGCGAGGGCCCCCAGCTCGGCCAGCGATTCCTCGACCTCCCAGCGCCGCTGCCGGGGCAGCCGGACCGCCGCGATCACCGCGCGCTCCGGCCCCCGTCGCACCTGATGCCCGTTGCCCTGCCCGTTCCGGCGTGCTCGACTCACTCGATTCGACCCTCCGTCTGCATCCTCGTGTCGATCGTCGCCGCGACGCCCTCGACGTCGCCGGCTGCGCCCACGTCCACCCACGTGATGTCGGGCTCGCGCGCGAACCACGTCATCTGCCGCTTGGCGTAGCGGACCGTGTCGCGCTGCATCAGCGCGAGCGCGGTGTCGCCGTCGAGCCGGCCGCGGGCCACCTCCACGAACTGCCGGTAGCCGATCCCTTGCAACGCCGGCAGGGCAGGCGTGTAACCGCGGTCGAGCAGGCGTCGCACCTCCTCGAGCAATCCTGCCCGGACCATCGCCGCGGCGCGGGCGCCGAGCCGGCGCGCCAGATCGGACCGATCGAGCATCAATCCCACGTAGGTGACGCGCCAGGGGATCTCGGGCTGCCGCCAGCGCACCTGGGCCTCGCCGACGGCGCTGCCCGCGCGCAGCCGCTCCAGCGCCCGCACCACCCGCACCTCGTCGTTGGGGTGCAGCCGGCGCGCCAGCGCGGGCTCGGCGGTGGCGAGCTGGGCGTGCAGAGCCGCACGGCCCGCGCGGGCGGCGACGCCGGCCAGCTCACGGCGGAAGACCGGATCCGCCGGCGGCGCCGGATCGAGTCCGCGCAGGAGAGCGCGGATGTAGAGGCCGGTGCCCCCGACCACGACCGGCAGGCGCCCGCGGCCCTGCACCGCCGCGATCGCCGCCCCGGCGTCGAGCCGGAAGCGAGCCGCGTGGTACCGGTCGTCCGGGTCCACGATGTCGATCAGGTGATGGGCGACGGCCCGCTGCTCGTCGGCGGTCGGCTTGCCCGTCGCGGCATCCATGCCCCGGTAGACCTGGCGGGAGTCGGCGCTGATCACCTCCAGCGGCAGGCGGCGAGCGAGGGCCACGACGGCAGCCGTCTTGCCGACCCCGGTGGGGCCCGCGACGACGAGCAACGGTGGCTTGCCGCGGGTCATCGCCTGCAGTGTACGCCCGGCCTCACGACGGTGACAGGCGCCTCGCTTACCATGTTCGCTTGAGCTCGCGGCGGATGTCGTGCATCGACACGCGGCTCACGATGGGGCGGCCGTGCGGGCAGAAGTACGGGGTCTCGGTCGTCTCCAAGTCGGCGACCAGGCGCTCCATCTCCTCGGGCGCCAGCGGCGTGTTGGCCTTGACCGCCGCCCGGCAGGCGACGAAGGCCAGCGCGCGGTCCAGCGTCGGCGTGCTGACCTTGGGATCGGCCAGCTCCTCGACCGCGCCTTCGATCAGCCGCCGGGGCTCGTCGCCCTTGAGCAGCGTGGGGACCGCACGCAGCACGATGGCGTCGCCGCCGAAGCCCTCGAAGGCGAACCCCAGCCGCTCCAGCGGCTCGCGCCAGCGCTCGAGCAGTGCGCGCGAGGCCGGGCCCAGCTCGAGGGTCTCGGCGAACAGCAGCGCCTGCGAGGGCAGCGGCCCGGCGTCGAGCTGGCCGCGAACCTGCTCGAAGACGACGCGCTCGTGGACGACGTGCTGGTCCAGGAAGAAGACCTCGTCCTCCGTGGTGGACACGATGAACGTGTCCTGCACCTGGCCCAGCACGCGGCCGAAGCGGCGCACCGTGTACGGTGCGGCTGGCTCCTGGAACAGCGCGGGCTGGGCCGATGGCGCTCCCCCGCCGAGCGGCTCCGCCGCGATCGGCCAGGCCGGCGGCTCGCCACCGAACGCGCGGACCACGCCGGGCCGGCGCAGCGCCTCGTGCAGCGCCGCCACCAGCATCTCCTGCACGACGCGCGGCTGGCGGAAGCGGACCCACGCCTTGGTGGGGTGGACGTTGACGTCCACGTCGGCCGGCGCCAGCGTCACTGCCAGCACGACGAGCGGGAAGCGATCGCGCGGCAACAGGGGCCGGTACGCCGCCAGGGTTGCCTGGAGCAGCGCGGGATCGCGGACGGGCCGGCCGTTGACGATCACGACGATGTCGTCGCGCCCGCCCCGGGTGAGATCGGGCGGGCTCGCCCAGCCGTGCACGCGCACGCCGTGCTCGGTGCGGTCCACCGAGAGCAGCCGGGCGGCCGTCGGCCAGCTCCACAGCGCGCCCACGCGCTCGCGCAGATCGGCGGCGGCCGGCGCCGTCAGCGCGGGGCGGCCGGCGTTGGTCACCCGGAATTGCACGTCCGGCTGGGCCAGCGCCAGGTGGGCGACGATCCGCAGGCTGGCGGCCAGCTCGGTGCTCGTCGCCTTCAGGAACTTCAGGCGGGCGGGCGTGTTGAAGAACAGGTCGTGGACCTCGACCGTCGTGCCGACCTCGGCCGGCACGCCGAGCCGCTGACTCACGACGCCGCCCTCGCCGGCCAGCCGCAGCCCCTCGGCGGCCTCGCCAGCGCGGCTCGTGACCATGAAGCGGGAGACCGCGCAGATCGCCGCCAGCGCCTCGCCGCGGAACCCGAGCGTGGCGATCGCATCGAGATCCTCGTCGCGGGCCAGCTTGGACGTCGCATGGCGCTCGAGCGCCAGCGGCAGCTCGGCGGTGGTCATGCCGTGGCCATCGTCGGTCACGCGGATGAGCGCCGCCCCCCCGTCACGCAGGTCCACGCCGATCACGCGCGCTCCGGCATCGAGCGCGTTCTCCACGAGCTCCTTCACCGCCGAGGCCGGACGCTCCACCACCTCCCCGGCCGCGATCTTGTTGACGAGCGAGTCGGGAAGCTTGCGGATCCGCATCACGGCCGGAGCCGCTGCTGCCACTTCGCCAGCAGGTTGAGCGCCTCGATCGGCGTGAGATGGGCCAGGTCCAGGCCCGACAGCTCCTCGGTCATCGGATCCCTGGCGGCGGCGAAGAGGCCGAGCTGGACGGCGTCGCCGGCATCGGCGGTCGCCTGTCCCTGGTCCTCGAAACGGGCCAGCAGCGCCTTGGCGCGCGCGATGACGCCGGCCGGCAGCCCGGCCAGGCGCGCCACCTGGATCCCGTACGAGCGGTCGGTCCCGCCCGGCTGCACCTTGTGCAGGAAGACGATCTCGTCGTTCCACTCGCGCACGGCCACGTGGAAGTTTCGCACGGCACCGAGCCGGCCGGCGAGCTGAGTGAGCTCGTGGAAGTGGGTGGCGAAGAGCACCTTGGGCTGGGCCCGGCGATCGTGCAGCTCCTCGACCACCGCCCACGCGATGGCGAGGCCGTCGAAGGTGGAGGTGCCCCGGCCGACCTCGTCGAGCAGCACCAGGCTGCGCGGGGTGAGGTTGTTGAGGATCGACGCGGTCTCGACCATCTCGACGAGGAACGTGGACTGCCCGC
>Ga0299907_10002919_pt1 | contig 10781 bp, 11 predicted proteins | sample RVTome_16_FD_198680 | JGI IMG/M metagenome (GOLD analysis project Ga0299907, IMG submission 198680) | Soil microbial communities from uranium-contaminated site in the Upper Colorado River Basin, Wyoming, United States - RVT152D67 (version 2) ... | reverse complement strand
CTGCGTCACCTACGACGCCCACGACCGCCTCGCGTCCCTCGATCACCTGGAGGCGGCGTTCTGACCCGGAACGCCACGTTCGTGGTCCCGATGGCGATGGGCTTCGTCGCCGCGCTGGTGTCCGACCGGATCGTGCGTGCGCGAATCGCGCGCCGGCGGCAGGATCCCCGCTAGAGCAGCTCGGGCGTGGCCGCGAGGCCGAGCTGCTGGTAGGCGAGGCTCTGGAAGGACATGCGGTGCAGGGGCGAGACGCCGTGGGCGAGGATCGCGGCGCGGTGCTCCGGCGTGGCGTAGCCGACGTGGGAGCCGAAGTCCCACTCGGGGTGCAGGGCGGCGGCGCGGCGCATGTAGCGGTCGCGGGTCACCTTGGCGAGGATCGAGGCGGCGGCGATCGCGGCAGAGCGGGCGTCGCCGTTGATCACCGCCTGCTGCGGGTGGCCGGTCGCCGGGACCGGGAAGCCGTCGGACAGGCACAGCGTCCCCGGGACGGCGACGCGCCCCAGCGCGTCCGACAGGGCGCGCAGGTTGGTCTTGTGCAGCCCGCGCTCGTCGATCCCGCGGACGCAGCGCGACACCACCGCCACGCGCGCCGCGCAGCGCATGACCACCGGGAACAGCGCCTCGCGCCCCTCCTCGGTCTGCTGCTTGGAGTCGTTGAGGGCGGACAGCGCGCGGACCTCGCGAAGCCCGACGCGCTCGTAGTCGAAGAGGACCGCCGCGGCGACCAGCGGCCCGGCCAGGCAACCGCGGCCGGCCTCGTCGGCGCCGGCCACGTAGCGGGACCCCAGCTCGCGGTCGAACCGGAACAGGCGCCGAGCGGTCGGCCTCCGGCCCTTGCCGTTCCTAGAGGAGCCCGATCCGCTTGGGCGGCCAGTAGGTGGCGAAGGCTCCACCGATGACCCACTTCTTCGGGACGGGTCCCCAGAACCGGCTGTCGTCGGAGGAGCCACGGTTGTCGCCCATCATGAACCAGTGGTCGGGCGGAATCACTATCGATCTGGGGAAGTCGCAGCCGCCGCCGCCCGCGCACTCGCGGATGAACGGCTCGTTCGCGCGCTTCCCGTTGCGAATGACGTGACCGCCGACGATGGAGATCCGGTCGCCGGGGGCGGCGACGACGCGCTTGATGAAGTTCTCGGACGCCTTCTCGCGGCCGGGCGTGCCGCAGGCCTGCGGGTGGGCGTCGCCCTGGGCGGGGTTGGCGCACTGCTGACCGGTCCCGCCGGTGGCCATGGCCGGCGGGTGGAAGACGACGACGTCGCCGACCTGCGGGTCCGAGAAGCGGTTGCCGATGCGGTTGACCAGCACGCGCTGACCGACGTCGAGCGTCGGCTCCATCGACTCCGACGGGATGCGGTAGGGCTTGACCAGGAACGCCTGGATCCCCAGGGCCAGGCCGAGCGCGGTCGCGACGATGAGGACGAGCTCGACCAGGGAGCCCGCGCCGGACCGCTTCTTCTTGGTCGCGCTCACCCGCCCGACTCGTCCGAGGAGTCCTCCGCCGCACCGTCGCCCTCCCCCGCAGGCTCGGCCTCGGCGGCGGGAGATTGCTCCTCGGCGGCGGGAGACTCCCCGCCGGCGGGGGACTCGTCGGCCTCGGCGGGCTCCGGCTCCACCGGGGGGGCTTCGCCGGTGGACTCGGGGGCGTCGGCGGCGGAGATCCCCTCGGCGTCCACGGCCTCCGGGGGCTCGGCGGGGTGCAGGAGGCCGGCCTCGACGATCTCCTCGGCGCCCGTCCCGCGGCGCTCGCGCACGCGGGCGCGCTTGCCGACGCGGCCGCGCAGGTAGTAGAGCTTCGCGCGGCGCACGTCGCCGCGGGCCGCGACCTCGATCCGCTCGATCTTCGGCGAGTGCACGGGGAACGTCCGCTCGACGCCGACCCCGAAGGACTGCTTGCGGACGGTGAACGTCTCGCGGACCCCGTGACCCTGGCGCTTGAGCACGACGCCCTCGAAGACCTGGGTCCGGCGGCGGTTGCCCTCCACGACCTGGAAGTGCACCCGCACGCGGTCGCCGGGCTGGAACCCGGGAACCCGGCGCAGCTGCGCGCGCTCGAGGCTGTCGATCACGGTGCTCATGGCAAAGAAAAGCGCGCGGCCCCGGGGGTCGAGGGGCCGTCGCGAGGGGGAACAGAGTAGCTCAGGCCGAACCGCCGCGCCCCGGACGGGGAGGAGCGCCGCCCGCCCCGCCCTCGCGCTCGCGGCTCCGCGCCAGCCGCCACTCGCGGATGCGCTCGTGGTGGCCGGACAGGAGCACGTCGGGGACGTCCCAGCCGCGGTAGGAGGCCGGGCGCGTGTAGTGCGGGTACTCCGGGCGCCCCGAGAGGGCCGGGGAGAAGGACTCCTCCACCGCCGACTGCTCGTGGCCCAGCGCCCCCGGCAGCTTGCGCAGCACCGCGTCCATGACCACCATCGCCGGCAGCTCGCCCCCGGCCAGCACGTACGGGCCGATCGACACCGCGTCGGTCGCCAGGTGCTCGACCACCCGCTCGTCGAAGCCCTCGTAGCGCCCCGACAGCAGCGTCAGCGCCGGCTCGGCCGCCAGCTGCGAGGCCAGGGCGTCGTCGAGCGCGCGCCCCGACGGCGTCAGCGCCACCACCCGGCGCTCGGAGCGCACCTCCAAGGAGTCGCGCCCGTAGAACCCCTGGAGCGCGGCGTCGACCACGTCGACGCGCAGCACCATCCCCGCCCCGCCCCCGAACGGGGTGTCGTCGACCACGCGCCCGCTGAGCGTCGACCAGTCGCGGTAGGACGCGAAGCGCACCTCGCTCCCCGCCGCCAGGGCGTTCTCGACGTGGCGCTGGCCCAAGAACCAGGCGAACGCCTCGGGGAACAGGGTGAAGACGTCGACCTGCATCAGCTTCCCCTCACCGATCACATCTCACGTCGAATCGGCATCAGCGTCCCTCGACGAACCCCATGTCGACGTCGATCGACTTCTCCGTGACGTCGACGGACCGGACGGCGTCGCGCACCAGGGGCACCAGGACGGTGCCGTCTTCGTCAAGGCGCACCTCCAACACGTCGCACGAGGGCAGCGACGTGACCACTCGAACGGTCCCGACAGATCGGCCGGCGTCGTGGACCCGGCAGCCCACGAGGTCGTCGGGCCACCACTCGTCGGGCCCCAGCGAGGGCAGCTCGTCCCGGGCGACCAGCAGCGGCTGACCGCGCAGGGCCGCGGCGTCCTCGCGCGACGCGCAGCCGGCGAGCCGGAGGATGGGGCGCTCGTCGGTGCCGGCGCGGCGCTCGATGTCCCGCGCCCGGCCGGCCACGAGCACGGTCCGCGCCGCGAGGAGGAGGTCCGGGCGCGGGCGCGTCACGTGGAAGGAGCCGTCCAGGCCGTGGGCGCGGCCGACGTGCCCGGCCTCGACGTGCTCAGTCGACGATGTCGACGAGGACACGGCGCTGCTCCTTGACCGCGGCCGCCTTGACCATGGTCCGCAGCGCCTGGGCGGTGCGGCCGCCGCGGCCGATCACCTTGCCGTAGTCGTCGTCGCCCACGGCCAGCTCGAGGACGACCGTGCCGTCCTCCTCCTCGAAGCGCTCGACCTCGACGGCGTCGGGATCGTCCACCAGCGCCCGGGCCAGGTACTCGAGCAGCGCGTCCACCCGCCCTCCGCTAGGAGATGCCCTGCGTGCGCAGCAGCTTGCGCACCGTGGGCGTCGGCTGCGCGCCGCGCGCGAGCCACGCGCGGACCCGGTCCTCGTCGAGCGAGATCGTCGAGGGGTCGGTCTGCGGGTTGTAGCGCCCGACCGTCTCGATCACGCGACCGTCGCGCGGGGAGCGCTGGTCGGCGACGACGACGCGCCAGATCGGGTCCTTCTTGCCGCCCACCCGCGTGAGCCTGAGTCGTACGGACATGCGGCGCAGCAGGTTAGCGGAGCCGCAGGCCTGGCCTGGCGCTCACCGGCCCGCCTGGCGCATCATCGCGCCGAGGTCGGGCATCTTCCCGGTGCTCATCTGCTTCATGAGCTTGCGCATCTCGCCGAACTGCTTGACCAGCTGGTTGACGGCCTGGACGTTGGTCCCCGAGCCCTTGGCGATCCGCAGCCGGCGCGACCCCTTGATGAGCTCGGGCCGGCGGCGCTCCTCCGGCGTCATCGACAGGATGATCGCCTCCAGCCGGTCGACCTCGCGCTCGTCGACCTTGACGCCCCGCAGCTCCTTGGCCGCCGAGAGGCCGGGGACCATCCCCAGCAGGTTGGTGAGCGGGCCCATGCGCCGCACCTGCTTGAGCTGGGCCAGGAAGTCCTCGAGCGTGAACTCGGCCTTGCGCATCTTGCGCTCCAGCTCGGCCGCCTGCTCGGCGTCGTACTGGGACTCGGCCTTCTCGATGAAGGTCAGGACGTCGCCCATCCCCAGGATGCGCTGCGCCATGCGGTCGGGGTGGAAGCGCTCGAACCGGTCGAGCTTCTCGCCGGTGGAGGCGTAGAGGATCGGCTTGCCGGTGACCGCCTTCACGCTCAGCGCCGCGCCCCCGCGCGCGTCGCCGTCGAGCTTGGTCATCACCACCCCGTCGAAGTCCACGGTCTGCGCGAACTGCTCGGCCACGTTCACCGCATCCTGGCCGGTCATGGCGTCGACCACGAGCAGGATGGCGTGCGGCCTGATCGCCGCGCGCACCTCGGCCAGCTCGCGCATCAGCTCCTCGTCGACGTGCAGGCGCCCCGAGGTGTCGACGACCAGCACGTCCTTGCCCTCGCGCTCGGCGCGCTCGCGCGCCCAGCGGGCGATCTCCACGGGATCGGCGTCGGTGCCCTGCTCGTAGACGTCGGCCCCGGCGCGCTGCCCCATGGTCACCAGCTGCTCGACCGCCGCCGGGCGGTAGACGTCGCAGGCGGCCAGGGCCACGCTGGAGCCGTGCTCGGTGCGCAGGTGGCGCGCGAGCTTGGCGGCGGCGGTGGTCTTGCCCGAGCCCTGGAGCCCGGCCAGCAGCACGACGGTCGGCGGGCGCGGGGAGAAGGCGATGTCGCGGGCCGACCCGCCCATCAGCGCCGCCAGCTCCTCGTTGACGATCTTGACCACCTGCTGGCCGGGGTTGAGGTGGCCGAGCACGTCCTCGCCCAGCGAGCGCTCCTTCACCGTGGAGGTGAACTGCTTGACCACCTTGAAGTTGACGTCGGCCTCCAGCAGCGCGAGGCGGATCTCGCGCATGGCGGCGTTGACGTCGTCCTCGGTGAGCGTCCCGCGCTCGCGGACGGCGGTCAGGGTCTCCTGGAGCTTGTCGGAGAGGGCGTCGAACATCGACGCCCCAGGCTACCGCGGAGGCACCGGCGGGCTGAACCGGTCGGCGAGGCCGCCCAGCGCCTGCGAGAACTCGCTGGGGATCACGAAGATCTTGTTGGCCTCGCCGCGCGCCAGCTGGGGCAGCATCTGCAGGTACTGGTAGCTGAGCAGCTCGCGGTCGGGCTTGCCCTCGTGGATGGCCTGGAACACCGTCCCGATGGCCTTGGACTCGCCCTCGGCGCGCAGGATCGCCGCCTCCTTGGCCCCCTCCGCCCGCAGGACGGCGGAGGTCTTCTCACCCTCGGCGGTGAGGATCTGTGACTGCTTGACGCCCTCGGCGTTGAGGATCGCGGCGCGGCGGTCGCGCTCGGCGCGCATCTGCTTCTCCATCGCCTCCTGGATCGAGCCGGGCGGGTCGATGGCCTTGATCTCCACGCGGTTGACGCGGATGCCCCAGCGGCCGGTGGCCTCGTCGAGCACCACGCGCAGGGCGGCGTTGATCTGGTCGCGCGAGGTCAGCGTCTCCTCCAGGGTCATCCCGCCGATCACGTTTCGCAGCGTGGTGACCGTCAGCTGCTCGATGGCCTGGAGCGGGTTGGCGACCTCGTAGGTGACCGACTTGGGGTCGGTGATCGTGAAGTACAGGACCGAGTCGATGTGGACGGTGACGTTGTCCTCGGTGATCGTCGGCTGGGGCGCGAACGAGACGACCTGCTCGCGCAGGTCGATCAGCGGCTTCATGCGGTCGATGAAGGGCACGATGATCGTCAGCCCGGGCTCGGCGGAGCGGTTGAAGCGCCCGAGGCGCTCGATCACCCCGGCCCGCGCCTGCGGGACGATGCGGACGGTCCGCGCCGCAACGAAGATGAAGAACAGCGCCACCACGGCGAGGACGATCAGGCCGGCCATGTCTCCTCCTTATTCGGTCACGAGCGCCGTGGCGCCCCGGATCTCCACGACCTCGACGCGCGCACCGATGTCGTAGCTCTCGTCGTCGTCGAAGGCCCGGGCGGTCCAGACCTCGCCGTTGTCGATGCGGATGGCGCCCACCGCCTCGTGGTTGTTCACGCGCTCGACCACGACGCCGCGGCGCCCGATCAGGGCGGCCGTGCCCGTGCGCAGCTGGGCGGGCATCTTGCGGTGCGAGCGGGCGATGGGGCGCACGACCAGCAGCAGGATCAGCGAGGCGACGATGAAGATGCCCCACGAGAGGACCATGCCGCCGCCGGCCGCGTCCACGATGGCCGCGAGCAGCGCGCCGCCCGCGAACGGGGCGAGGAAGAAGCTCAACGTGAGCATCTCCCCCACCGCGAGGACGATCGCGGCGATGATCCAGAAGACCCAGCCGTCCATTCGGCCGCGAGCCTACCGGCTCATGCCGCGACGAGCGCCGCGGCGAAGTCGTCGGGGTCGAAGGGGCGCAGGTCCTCGAGGCGCTCGCCGATGCCGATGAGCTTGACCGGGATCCCCAGCTCGCGGGCGATGGCCAGGGCGATCCCGCCCTTGGCGGTGCCGTCGAGCTTGGTGAGGACGATGCCGGTCACCGGCACGGTCTGCGAGAACAGCCTGGCCTGGCGCAGGCCGTTCTGGCCGGTGGTGGCGTCGACGGTGAGCAGCGTCTCGTGGGGCGCGCCGGGCAGGAGCTTGCCGATCACACGGCCGACCTTGGCCAGCTCGGCCATCAGCTCGTCCTGCGTGTGCAGGCGCCCGGCGGTGTCGACGATCACCACGTCGGCACCGCCGTCGATCCCCGCCTTGACGGCGTCGTAGGCCACGGAGCCGGGATCGGCGTCGGGGGCGCCGCGGACGAAGTCGCCCTCGGCGCGGCGGGCCCACTCCTCCAGCTGCTCGACGGCGGCCGCGCGGAAGGTGTCGCCGGCCCCGATGAGGACGCGCCTGCCCAGCGTGTGGCGCAGGTGCCAGGCGAGCTTGCCGATGGAGGTCGTCTTGCCGGTGCCGTTGACCCCGACGGTGAGGATGACGGTGGGCGTGTGGCGCAGGTCGATGCGGGCGTCGTCGCCCTCGCGCGGCCGCGCCTCGTCGGCCAGCAGCTCGACGAGGCGCGCGGTGAGCGCGTCGCCCTCCAGGCCGTCGCTGTGCGCCTCGCGCTCCAGGCGCCCGACGACGTCGGCCGTGGTCCGGGCCCCGACGTCGGCGTAGATCAGCGCCTCCTCCAGGCGCTCCCAGCCCGCGGCGTCGACGGGGCCCGCCAGCAGCGTGGCCTGGACCTCGCCGGCCAGCGCCTCGCGCGTCTTGCCGAGGTTCTCGCGCAGGCGGCGGAAGAACCCGCGGCGCTCCTCCTCGGGCGCCTCGCCGGGCGCGGGCGCCGCGGACGCGTCGCCGTCCACGATGAACACGTCGTGCCAGTCTCGGGGCATGGGCGGGCGAGGCTAGCGCTCAGGCGGCGGCGGTCTCGGCCGTCTCGTCCTGCGGGAGCCGGCGGGAGATGACGCGGCTGACGCCGTCGTCGCCCATCGAGACGCCGTACAGGGTGTCGGCGGCCTCCATCGTGCGCTTCTGGTGGGTGACGACGATGAACTGGGCGCGGGTGGAGTGGCGGCGCAGGAGGGTGAGGAAGCGGTCGATGTTGAGGTCGTCGAGGGCGGCCTCGACCTCGTCGAGGACGTAGAAGGGGCACGGGCGGGCCAGGAAGACCGCGAACAGGAAGGCCAGGGCGGTCAGCGACTTCTCGCCGCCGGACAGCAGCGACAGGCGCTTCATCGCCTTGCCGGCCGGCGTCATCTCGATCTCCACGCCCAGGAGGTCCTCCTCGGTCCGCTCCTCGGGCTCGGGCTCCTCGCCCTCCTCGTCGCCGGCCGCCGGCGGGGCGCCGCCTCCCAGGACGCGGCGGGGGCCGTCGTCGTCCTCCCTGACCAGGCGCAGCCGGCCGCGCCCGCCGGGGAAGAGCTGGTCGACCAGCTCCTCGAAGTTCGCGGCCGCGGCCTCGAAGGTGGTCTCGAAGGCCTCGCGGATGCGGCGGTCGGTCTCGGCGATCAGCGCGTCGAGCTCGCGCAGCGCGGTCTCCAGGTCGGCGCGCTGGGTCTCCAGCTCCTCGACGTGGGCCAGCGCCTCGGCGTACTCGTCCTTGGCCAGCGGATTGACCGGGCCCAGCTGCTCGCGCCGGCGGGCCAGGCGCTCGATCCGGGTGGCCAGGGCCTCACGGTGCTCGTCGGGCAGCGGCTCGGGCGCCGGCTCGGTCGCCAGCTCCAGCCTCGCGGCCAGGCCCGTCAGCTCGGCCTCGGCCTCGGCGGCGCCGTCGCGCGCCTGCTGGGCGGCGACCTCGGCGACCGTGACCGCCTCGCCGCGCTCGCGCAGGCGGCCCTGGAGGTCGGCCTCGCGGTGCGCGTGGCCGCGCAGGGTGGCGGCCAGCTGCTCGCCGGACGCGCGATCCGCGCGCAGCTCCTGCTCCAGGCCGGCCAGGTGCTCGCCCAGCGCGGCCTCGAGCGACTCCAGGCCGGCGATCGCGCGCGCGGCGGCCGGCGCGAGGGCGCGGCAGCGGTCGAGCTGCCCGCGCGCCGCGGCGAGCCGCTCGGCGTGTGCCTCGCGGGCCCGGGCCGCCTGGTCGGCGAGGCGCCGCTCGGCGTCGAGCGCCGCGGCCACCTCCGCGCGCCGGGCGCCGGCCGGTCCCTCGTCGGGCGCGGCGCGCCGCTGCTCGATGAGCCACTCGGCGCGCCGGGCCTCCTCGGCGGCGACGTCGCGCTCGCGGATGGCCGCGCGCAGCGCGCGGTCGGCCTGCGCCCGGGCCTCGTCGGCAGACGCGACCGCGGCGCTCGCGGCCTCGACGGCCTGCGCGGCGTCGCGCTCGGCGCCCGCCGCGCGCTCGGTCGCGGCGATCAGCTCGTCGCGGCGATGGCGCTCGGCGAGGACGCGATCCTCCCCGCCCTCGGGCGCCTGCCGCAGCTCGCGCCAGGCGCCGAACCAGGCGCGCCCCGAGCGGGTGACGGCGATGCCGGAGAAGTCGTCGGCGACCCGGTCGAGGTTCTCCACCACCCAGGCGCCGGCCAGCAGGCGCCGCGCGAGGGCCACGGCCTCGCCGTCGCCGCGAAGACGGGCATCGAGGGGTTGCGCCTCCGGGGTGGGTGGATCGCAAGCGGGTGCGGTTGACCCCGACATGGGGGGAAAATCGCACGAGCCTGCGGTGACGAGGGCGGTGCCGCCGTCGGGGCCGGCCCGGTCGAGGAGGGTGGCGCCGGCGTGGAGGTCCTTCACGACGGCGGCGCGCAGGCGCCCGCCGAGGGCGGCGGCGACGGCGCGCTCGTAGCCGGGCTCGACGTCGAGGACGTCGGCGAGCGCCTCGCCGCCGCCCGGCGCCGCGGACCGGGCGCGCAGGAAGTGGTTGACCGAGGCCAGCTCGGCGCCCACGCGCGCGGACTCGCGCCGTGCGGACTCGACGGCCGCCTCGGCGCGGCCCCGCTCCACCCGCGCGGCCTCGGCGGCCGCCTCGGCCTCCGACAGCCCCACCCGGCGCCGTTCCAGGACGGCCTCGGCCTCCGCGACCGCCGAGCGCGACGCCTCCAGCCGCGCGACCAGCTCCGCGACCTGGCGCTCCACCTCGGCCGAGCGCTCGGCCTCCAGCCCCGCCAGCTCGGCCTCGAGCTCGGCGATCCGCCCCTCGTCGGTCGCGTCGCCGGCCGGCGGCTCGGCCGCCAGCACGTCCAGGCGCGCGGCGACCCGGGCCGCCCGCTCGTCCAGCGACGCCGCGGTCGCGCGCGCCTGCTCGAGCCGCAGCCCCGCGCGCTCGCGCGCCGAGCGCGCGCCGAAGGCCCGCGAGGACAGCCGCTCGCGCTCCTCGCTGCGACGCGACAGCGCCTCCTCGGCCTCCTCGCGCGCGCGGGCGACGGTGGCGAGCTCGGCCTCGACCTCGTCGCGGGCCGCCCGCGCCGCCGCCGCGCCCGCCTCGGCGCCGTCCAGGTCCGCGCGCACCGCGCGCACCCGGTCGCGGGCCAGCTCCCAGCGCGCCTCCGTGGACTGGCGCTCCAGGCGCTCGTGCAGCTCGGCCGCCTCGGCCTGGCGCTTGAGCGGCCGCAGCCGCGAGCGCGCCTCGCGCTCGACGTCCAGGGCCCGGTCGAGGTTGTCCTGGGTGCGCTCGAGCTTGAGCTGCGCCCGGCGCCGGCGCTTGCGGTGCTTGCCCAGCCCCGCCGCCTCCTCGATCAGCAGCCGCCGGTCGCGCGGCTTGGAGGTGACGATGGCCTCCACGCGGCCCTGCGAGACCACCGAGTGCATCTCCTTACCCAGGCCGGTGTCGGACAGCGCCTCGAGCACGTCCACCAGCCGGCAGCGCGCGCCGTTGAGCCGGTACTCGCCCTCGCCGTTGCGGTCCAGGCGCCGGGAGACGGCGATCTCGCTGAACTCGACGCCGGCGGCGCCGTCGGAGTTGTCGATCACCAGCTCGACCTCCGCCGAGCCCCGCGCCTGCTGGCCGCGTGCGCCACCGAAGATCACGTCCTGCATCGACTGGCCGCGGACGGCCAGCGGCGACTGCTCGCCCAGCGCCCACAGCACGGCGTCGGTCACGTTCGACTTCCCCGAGCCGTTGGGGCCCACGATCACGC
>Ga0299907_10002918_pt1 | contig 10781 bp, 8 predicted proteins | sample RVTome_16_FD_198680 | JGI IMG/M metagenome (GOLD analysis project Ga0299907, IMG submission 198680) | Soil microbial communities from uranium-contaminated site in the Upper Colorado River Basin, Wyoming, United States - RVT152D67 (version 2) ... | reverse complement strand
GACAAGGCGGCCAGGACTGCCCCAAAAAGCAGAGCCCATCCGACGTAGGTGAAACGGCTCCGGCCAAATTCGTGTGGATGGACGAAGCCAGATCTGACTGCCCAGGGGAGAACCGCGGCGGCCAAGAGCGCCAACCACGATCCTCTCCCCACGAGAATCGCGGTGCCCGGGCCGGCGATGACCACCAGCCCGGCGAGATACCGGCCCGGTCCCCGGAGGCCGATGCGACCAGCCAGCCGACCCACGCCAACCACTCCCACCACCACCGCGCTGACCGTCATCAGCGTGCGAGCCGCGCCCTCGGCCCCGAACCACACCAGGGACAGGAGGCCGGTGAGACCGACAGAGGGGTGCACCGCAGCCGACGAACCGAGGCCCGAATCGTTCCATCCGGCGAACCAGCGTTGCAGAGCGATCGTCGGAGCTTCGAGAGGGAAGCTGAAACCTGTATTGGGCATACCGATGAAAATCAGCGACCAGGCAGAGAACAGGCCAAGCAGAGCGGCGACCAGGGCTCCCCATATGCCGGGAGAGCCCCAAATCCGTCTCGAGCCCCGGGCGAGGGCTTGGTCATCGTCGAAAATCGACAGGGCGCGACCACTGACCTCTTCACCAATCGCCCTCAGGCGTATCGATCCCTTGGCGTGGAATCGGAACAGCTCTTCATCGCCTTCCGACCGCACCAAACGAAGCCTGCGGCGTTGCCTGATGGTTGATGGGAGGTGGTATGCATTCCAAACCCAGGAGAGTGCGTGGCGGACCAATGGCCTCCAGCGAAGCAGGAGAAGACTGGCGATCGAGTCCAGGATCGAGACCAGGATGTCATATGGAATGACCCAGAGCAGGGTCAAGGGGGTGTATGCGGTGACCATCGCCCGGAGCCGGCCGGCTTGCTCGCGCCAGCCTCGCCCCCGCTCACCGCAGCGCGCCTGGTGATAGACCTCCGACGAGGGGACGCTGATCACCTTCCCACCGGCGAGACGGGTCCGCTGGGAGAAATCCAAACCCGCAGCTACCGGAGGAAGCAATGGATCGAGGCCGCGTAGTCCCTGGGCGAGATCGCGGCGCACCAGCATCGATGCCGACTGGACAAACGCTACTTCGCGGACCACGTCATATTGCTGCAGGTCTATCTCTCCCTCGTCCAGACCTGAGTACGGCTCCCCGAAGACGTCGGTGGCCCCTCCCACCGACTCGAGCTCGTCCATCGTCCCCGCCTTGAGGAGTTTGGAACCTGCCAGCGATGCCTCGTTTCGCTCGATCTCAGATATCAGCGCCGCGAGAGCGTCGGGCCGGGGTCGTCCGTCAGCGTGAAGGATCCACAGATAGTCGACCGACGAGTCGGTAGTCCTTATCGCCTCTTCGAGATTGGGTGCCGTGTCCACCCCGTTGTCGAGGTCGAGGCTCTCCCCGACGACGACCACCTCTGGCGACGGCTCGTACACCTGTCGGCGCACCACCGCCAACGCCGCATCGAGGTCGGCGTCGGGGACCGCGGTGACCAGAATTCGCACGCGGGGCGCGCGGACGATGTCTTCGGTGGTATCAGCGTCCGCGACCTGCGGAGTGGTTTGGGACATGCGAGCTGCCATTGTTAACGGGTGCGCAACGCTCAGCAATATCAAAGCGAGAAAATGACCGTCGTCCAGCTGTCAGGGGGTGTGGGTGGTGCCCGCATGGCCCGTGGCCTCGCCGCCCTCGATGAGCTCGATCTGACCGTCATCGTCAACGTCGGCGACGACGCCGCCAACCATGGCCTGGCCATCTCCCCGGACCTCGACACCGTCGTCTATACGCTCGCCGGGTTGGAAGGCCCACACGGTTGGGGACGAGCAGGCGACACTTTTGCCATGAATGACGAACTGGCCCGCTTCGAGCTGGACAACACCTTCAAGCTCGGTGATCGCGATGTGGCGCTCAAGATCTATCGGACCCAGGCACTGGCAGGTGGAGCGAAGCTGTCAGCCGTTACCGGCACCGTGGCTGGCAGCTTCGGAATCGAGGCACGGATCGTCCCCGCTACCGATGACCCCTTGCACACGATGGTCCGCATTGCCGACGGCTGGGTGACCTTTCAGGAGTATTTCGTGGCGCGGGGACATCAAGACGAGGTCCTCGAGCTGAGGTTCGACGGCGCCGATTCGGCCAAGGCAGCTCCAGGCGTAGTCGAGGCGATCGCGTCCGCCGAGCTGGTCATCATCGCGCCGTCTAATCCCCCGCTTTCCATCTGGCCCATTCTCGCCGTGGGTGAGATTCGGGATGCCGTCGAAGCACATCCTGCGGTCACCGCGGTCAGCCCCTTGATCGGAGGCAAGACAGTCAAAGGGCCGGCAGGCGAGGTGATGGCTGCTCTAGGTCTCCCACCCGGCAATCAGGGGGTGGCTGACGCCTATGCCGGCCTGATCGATCGACTTGTCATCGACTCTTCTGACAGTGACGATGTCGATTCCATCGAAGATATAGAGATAATCGTGACCGACACTCTCATCGAGGACCCGGCGGCAGGAGCCCGGCTCGCCGCCGAGCTGGTTGGCCGTTGAGTCTCGAGATCCATCCTCTTCGCAATGTCGGCGTGGTTGAGCGGGGCGACGACATTGCCACCATTCTCGCTCCGGCTCTGCAGGACATTGCAACCCGTGAGGGCGATGTCCTCGTGGTGACCCACAAGATCGTATCCAAGTCCGAGGGTGCGGTTCGGGAGATCGTCGGCGACGAGGAGGTGTTCAAGAAAGCTCTCGTCGAGGAGGTGGCGAGGACGATCGTGAGAAGACGAGGCGACCTGGTCATCGCCGAGACCAAACACGGGTTCGTGTGCGCCAACGCCGGGATCGATCGATCCAACACTGCGCCGGGCACGATGATTCTCCTCCCCGACGACCCGGACCGGTCGGCCCATCGCATCCGGATGAAGCTCCTGCAGAGTGTGGGAATCGACATCCCAGTGATCATCACCGACACCTTCGGCCGCCCATGGCGCCGCGGGCTGACCGACGTCGCTATTGGCGTCTCCGGCCTGGCGCCGATTCTCGACCTGATCGGAACCAAGGACTGGGCGGGACGTGATCTCGAAGTCACGGAGATCGCAATCGCCGACGAGCTGGCTGCGGCTGCCGACCTGGTCATGGGAAAGGCGGCGGGGATTCCAGCGGCGCTGATCAGAGGCTATGAGGGCCCGAGAGGGGAGGGAAGAGCATCAGATCTCGTCCGGCCGGTGAACGAGGACTTGTTCAGGTAGACCCTCTGGGATTACGCCCCCGGGCGGCCCAGGCCCCAGTAGTCGAGCCCGGCGCTGCGCACTGCGGACGAGTCGAGCAAGTTGCGGGCGTCGACCACACGATGGCCCTTCATCGCCTTGGCGACCTCGGTCATGTCGACCGTGGTGAACTCAGGCCACTCGGTGGCGACGAGCAGCACGTCGGCATCGGTCACGGCTGCGATCGGGTCGTCGACCATGGTCAGCTCGTCACTGCTCGCCTCCGGGTCGTAGGCGACGACGTCGGCACCGTCGGCCTGGAGGATGCGGGCTATGCGCAGCGCCGGTGACTCGCGAACGTCGTCGGTCCCGGCCTTGAACGCGACACCCCACATTGCGATCCGCCGTCTGTGCAGCCCGCCACCGGCTGCCTGACGCACTTTCTCCGCGACTCGTCGACGCTGTTGATGGTCGGCTTCGATCACCGCTCTGAGCAGTTGGAAGTCGTAGCCGGCATCGCCGGCCACGCTGATGAGGGCTGCGGTGTCCTTGGGGAAACAGGAGCCGCCGTAGCCAGGCCCGGGCTGAAGGAAATGGGGCCCGATCCGGTGGTCGAGACCGATTCCGTGGATCACATCCACGACATCGGCGCCGACGGCCTCACACACATTGGCAAGGGCATTGGCAAAGGTGAGTCGGGCCGCCAGGTAGGCGTTGTTGGCGTATTTGATCATCTCCGACGAAGTGGGATCGGTGATCACCACCTCGGTGTCGAGACTGCGATACAGCGAGGCGACCAGCTCCGCGTCTGCCTGGTCATAGGCGCCGACGACGATGCGGTCGGGCTCCATGAAGTCCTCGACTGCTTTGCCCTCTCGTAAGAACTCGGGGTGGGAGACCAATCGAGCCGTGCTCCCCAAATCGGCCAGGCGCTTGCGTAGGCTGGCGGCCGTCCCTGGGGGAACGGTCGACTTCACCACAAACAACGTGTCGTCCGAAACCTCGTTGGCCAGCTCGTCGATGACTGTGTGAACATAGGTCAGGTCGGCGCGGCCATCTTCCGACTCGGGTGTCGGGAGACAGAGGAACACCATGTTGACGCCATCGACGGCGTCCGCATTGGACCTGTGAAAGCTGATCGTCTCCCGCTCGACGGCGCGACCCAGCAGATCAGGCAGGCCCTGTTCGTATATGGGAACGTCGCCGGCTTCGAGCATTGCCACGCGATCAGCATCGGCTTCGCCGACACGTACACGATGACCGAGGTTGGCCAGCCCGGCGCCGGTAACGAGGCCGACGTATCCGGCACCAATGATTGCTACATCCACTAGCGATTCATCCTAAGTGTTGGGGAACGTGGGGTCCAGAGACGTTGTCTAGGACACGTCAGCGCCCACGATGACTACAGCGTCGTAGCCATTATCGACAACTCCAAACTCGACTACACCAAAACCGAGGGCTGAGGTGATGGTGGCGCCATCGTCACTCCCCTCCGGGACTATGACAGTGGTCTGCTGATATGCACTGGAGTCGGCGTTGCCGATACCGGCCACCTGGAAGCCCAGCGACTCGAGCCTCTGCGACATCTCCCCGGCGGCACCGGAAGTTCCGTTTCCGTTGAGAACCCGGAGCCGGAGTGGCTGATCGGCGGAGGCTTCGTCGGTGAGCGGTCGACCCGACCTGAAGTTGGCCAGCATGGTGTCCGCCTCGGGTTGCTGGGCGATCTGGAATGATGATCCGCCGATGTTCTCGGTGTAGGTGGGCAGGGTTGCCCCGTCGATGGACCCGGTGATGATGCTTCTGAAGTCCCACAGAAGCGATGCCGGCGAGGAGTCGGCGAGACTGGCGTCAATTGTCATGTGTTGTGACATGGCCGAGGCGACGTCGCCGGCCTCGGCAACCGAGGACGGGCTCTTGAGACGGGAGACGAGGCCCTTCATCACAGCTTGCTGACGTTGTGTGCGGCCGATGTCGTTGGCATCCACTGAGACCCATGAGCCGTTTTGGAGTTCCTGATATCTCCTTGATCGGGCGAAGGCGAGAGCCTGCTCACCGTTGAGGACCTGGTCGCCGGCGGGCACGTCGAGACCGGACTTGGCGTCCCGGGCCGGGTACGGGAACGACATCTCGATCCCCCCGACCTCGTCGATGATCGCCTGGAACCCGACAAAGTCGACTTCCACGTAGTGGTTGACGGCGACGTTGAGATTGGTCTTGATCGTCTCGACCATGAGCGACGGGCCACCGAAGGCATATGCCGCGTTGATCTTGTTGGTTCCGTGACCCGGGATCTCGACCCGCAGGTCACGGGGGATGCTGAGCATCTGGGCCGACCCCGAGGAGGCCACCCGCACCAGCATCACGACGTCGCCCCTGGCCCCACCGGCCTGGCCGAAGTTGGCCAGGTCATCGAGGCCGGCCCTCGTATCAGAGCCCACAACCAGGAGGTTCAGCTCACCGTTCGATGATGGATCGAGGAACTGAACAACCTCTTCATCGGTATCGGCACCAGCGAACAGGCTGTTGCCGGTCTGGATGGCCCAGACCACTGCGAGCGCGACCAGATTCGCCACCACCAGCAGGACGATCGTTGTGATCTTCAACCACTTGGGTAGCCCGGAACGAGGAGCGGGAGGGGAGGATGACTTCGCCATCGAGGAATAGACGAACGTCACACTACTGACGGTTCCGAATTTATACACGGCTCTAGGCCGCCACACTCCAGCGGCGTCGCTTCGAGACCTGGTGCTATAGCAACACCTCAGGCCCCCGTTATGCTGCCGCCCAACCGAGCGGAGGTCTTCCCTCTTTGGCAGTGCTGTCCCACGAAGGGACGTATCCGATCATGTACGGCGGTTGGCCCATTCCTGTCGGGGCCGGCCACCGGAATGGCTACATCGCCCGACCCGACGAGTCGGGCAGGGTACCTGTGGTCTTCATCGTCCCCGGCCTCGACGGTCTGGGCAGCTTCGAAAAGGACCTGTGCCGCCGTTTCGCTCGCGAGGGATTTGCCGCCATCAGCATCGACCTGTATGGCGAGAAGGGCGACCCGCTCGACTCGTACAACTCGCTCACCGACGACCGGGCGCTGCACATTCTCGATGAGCTGCACCAATTCCTCGTGTCCGATGACGTCACGTGGAATGCGGATGATCGAGTCGGGATGCTGGGAACCGATGTCGGTGGCCGGTTCGTGATCATCAAAGCGGCGACCAGAGACTGGATCCGATCACTCGCTCTGTGCTACACCCCGCTCACCGGTGACGAGGACAGAGAGCATCAGGTCGCCGGCTACCTCGATCATCTCCCCGTCCCGGTTCTCGGTCTCTATGGCGCCGAGGACGATTTGATCGACACTTCGACGGTCGACGAGGCACAGAGCAGGAATGAACATGGGCAATGGCTGCTCTACGAAGGAGTGGGACACGGCTTCCTCGACATCGACGGCGACGGATTCGATCAGTCGGCGGCCGACGACGCCTTTGCCCGCCTCCTCGCCTTCTTCCGGGGATCTTTGGAACCGGCCCGGATCGAAGATTTGGGCTGACTGCCGAACTATCGAATGTGCCTCACCGCGCCGGAGTAAATCGATTCGCGTCCGGACGGGGTGTCCACGACGAGAGCACCGTCCAACGCGATGTCGACGGCCCGCCCCACCCCGCCAGGGTCCCAGGCGATGTCCCTGCCCAACGTGGTGCACGCGGCTCGGTAGGCGTTGATCGGCCAACCGCTGCCATCCAGCATCTCCATGAGCTCCGCACCCCAGAGCGCTCCCACCTCCGCATGTGCCTGTTCGCCGGGGTCGTCAGAGAACAACGAGCCCATTCCCTCGGGCGCGTCGGGCCACCAGAGGTTCAAACCGAGCCCGATCGTGGTCGTGTCCTCTGAACGCTCCACCAGAATCCCTCCTGCCTTCATCTCACCGACCATCACGTCGTTGGGCCATTTCAAGGACGTATTCGAGGTGGCTCTCACCGCGGCCAGCCCGGCGATCAAGGAAAGTGGCCGGTCTTCGCTGACCTCGTTTCGAAACGCCAATGATGCCGCCACGGCGCGATCGGCGGTGAGCCATTCGGCGCCCGAGCGGCCGCGACCCTTCGTTTGGGCGCGGGCCAGGACCAGCAGTGGTAGATCCTCCAGCTTCTCCCGGGCGACATCCTGGGTGGATGGCACACGTTCGAGCCGCAACTGGAAATAGGGTGTAGCCAACTCGCCTCCGGGTGAGTCTGACATCATTGCAAATCCCCTATGAGGTTACGGAGAAGTCTTGGGAACTGAGGCGAGGATCGAGCAGCTGAGAGCCCTCAGGGACGAGGCGCTGCATTCGGGCACCCAGCGGGCCGTGGCGCGCCAGCACGAAGCCGGCAAGCTCACCGCACGGGAGCGTATCGACTCCCTCCTCGACAAGGACTCCTTCAACGAGATCGACCAGTTCGTCAAGCACCAGTCGACGGGTTTCGGAATCGAAGACAAAAAACCCCCAGGCGACGCGGTCGTCACCGGCCACGGAACAATCGACGGCAGGCCGGTATTCGTTTTCGCCGAAGACTTCACCGTGTTCGGAGGGAGTCTCGGCGAGGCGGTCGCCGACAAGATCTGCAAGATCCTCGACATGGCCCTCGACACCGGGGCGCCGGTCATCGGCCTCAAGGACTCAGGCGGAGCACGCATCCAGGAGGGCGTCTCCTCCCTCGACGGGTATGGGCGAATCTTCGAGCGTAACGTGCGTGCCAGCGGTGTCATCCCCCAGATCTCGGTGATCATGGGGCCCTGCGCCGGCGGCGCGGTCTACTCCCCCGCTCTCACCGACTTCGTGTTCCAGGTCGACCAGACCTCGCATATGTTCATCACGGGCCCTGACGTGATCAAGGCAGTCACGGGCGAAGAGGTCACCATGGAGGATCTCGGGGGTGCCGGAGCCCATGCCTCCAAGTCGGGCGTGACTCACTTCGTCTATCCCAATGGGAGAGATGCTCTCGAGGCTGTTCGCTACCTCCTTTCATTCCTGCCCCGTAACAACATGGAGATGGCGCCCTATTACCCGCCGGCCGATCGCGACGACCGGGCCGACGACTCCCTCGACTCGATGATCCCCGACGAGTCAAACCAGCCCTACGATATGCGGACGGTGATCGAGACTGTGCTCGACTCCGAGGAGTTCTTCGAGGTCCACGAGCAATGGGCCAAGAACATCATCGTGGGCTTCGGGCGTCTCGACGGGCACGCGGTTGGCATCGTTGCCAACCAGCCGGCCGTGCTGGCAGGCACGCTCGACATCTCGGCTTCCGAGAAGGCGGCTCGCTTCGTCCGTTTCTGCGACGCGTTCAACATCCCGATCCTCACGTTTGTCGACGTCCCCGGCTTCCTTCCCGGCGTGGACCAGGAGCATGGCGGCATCATCCGTCATGGCGCCAAGCTGCTTTACGCCTACTGCGAGGCGACGGTTCCCCGGATCAGTGTCATCATACGTAAGGCATATGGCGGCGCCTACCTGGTCATGAATGCCCGCGGGGTGAGGGCCGACCTGGTGTTCGCCTGGCCATCGGCGGAGATTGCGGTGATGGGTGCCCAAGGTGCGGTGAATATCATTCACCGACGTGAGCTGGCCGCGGCGAATGACCCCGAGGCGACAAGGCAAGAGTTGATCGCCGATTACGAGACCCGATTCAACAACCCGTACGTGGCTGCGGAGCTCGGCCTCGTCGACGACATCATCGAGCCACGGGAGACCCGGTTCAAGCTCATCAGGGCAATGGAGATGCTCCGCTCGAAACGGGAGTCATTGCCGCCGAAGAAACACGGCAACGGACCCCTATGAAAAGCCTGCTGGTCGCCAACCGTGGCGAGATCGCGGTCCGCATCATCCGCACCGCCCGGGAGATGGGGATCAGGACCATCGCCGTGTTCTCCGAGCTCGATCGCGATTCGCTCCACGTTGATCTCGCCGACGAAGCCTGGAATGTCGGTGGGGCTCCTGCGTCAGAGAGTTACCTCAACCAAGAGGCGATCCTCCGCATCGCCCACGAGGCAGGCGCCGAAGCCATCCACCCGGGATATGGATTCCTCTCGGAGAACGCTTCATTCGCCCGTGCCGTAACTGAGGCGGGGGTCATCTGGGTCGGCCCGTCTGGAGACGCCATCGAGGCCATGGGAGACAAGATCACCTCCCGGCGCAACGCCGAGGCCCACGGGGTTCCCACCGTTCCCGGGATCACCGAGCCTGTCACCACGGTCGATGAGGTCGAGGCCCTCGCCGGAGAGTTCGGATATCCGGTGGCCATCAAGGCGGCCCACGGCGGAGGGGGCAAGGGCCTGCGGGTGGTGTCGAGCCCTGAGGAGTTGGCCGACGCCTTCGAGGGGGCACGACGAGAGGCTGACGCCTACTTCGGTAACCCGGAGGTCTATGTCGAGAAGTATCTGGAGCGTCCCCGCCATGTCGAGGCTCAGGTCCTGTTCGACACTCACGGCGAAGGAGTGTTCTTGGGTGAACGGGACTGTTCGGTGCAGCGTCGGCATCAGAAACTCATCGAAGAGACCCCGTCTCCCGGCATGACCACGAAGCAGCGGAAGACCCTGGCCAAGGCCGCTCTCGACGCCGGACGGTCCTGCAACTACGTCAACGCCGGGACCGTGGAGTTTCTCATGGACCAGAACGGCGACTTCTACTTTCTCGAGATGAACACCCGCCTCCAGGTGGAGCACACGGTCACCGAGATGGTCACCGGGCTCGACCTCGTCGCCTGGCAGCTCCGCATCGCCAACGGCGAGAGGCTGGAGTTGAAAGACGTCGAGCCGCGGGGTCATGCCATCGAGTTCCGCATCAACGCCGAGGACCCGTTTCAGGGTTACCTGCCCACTCCAGGGCAGGTGGTGGAATGGGAGGAGCCGGCCGGGCCAGGGGTGCGGATCGATTCATGGATCAGACCGGGGACGGCTGTGTCGCAGTACTACGACAACCTCATGGCCAAGCTGGTGGTGTGGGCCCCGGATCGGGAGTCCGCAATAAACCGGGGACGCCGTGCCCTCGGGGAATTCACGGTCGAAGGGGTGTCGACCACGATCCCAGCCCATCTCGCGGTCCTCGATCACGAGGACTTCATCAACGGCCGCCACTACACGAAGTGGATGGAGGACGTCGTCGTCTTGGACGGGGCGCGCCCGTCGGCGGCCCCCTCGCTGCCCGAGCAAGAGGACCTGATCAAACGGGACATCACCGTCGAGATCGGAGGACGCCGCTTCCGCGTCGCGTACTGGGCCCCGGAGCCCGCCGTTGGCGGTCAGGTTCGTCGCCGTCCCCCAAAGTTGTCGGCAAGCGGTCAGTCCGGACTGTCCGATGGTGTGATCACTGCCCCAATGCAGGGCACCATCGTCAAGGTGCACGTCAAGCCCGGGGAGACCGTGAAGATGGACGATCCGATATGCGTCCTCGAGGCCATGAAGATGGAGAACGAGGTGGCCTCCCCCGCCGACGGCGATGTCGTCGACCTGCGCGTCGAACCCGGCGACACCGTGGCCGCCGGTCAGGTGATCGCCATCGTGAGATAACGGCAGGCCGGGGACGGCGGGACGGCGGGAGCGGCCGCGGCAG
>Ga0299907_10002917_pt1 | contig 10782 bp, 10 predicted proteins | sample RVTome_16_FD_198680 | JGI IMG/M metagenome (GOLD analysis project Ga0299907, IMG submission 198680) | Soil microbial communities from uranium-contaminated site in the Upper Colorado River Basin, Wyoming, United States - RVT152D67 (version 2) ... | reverse complement strand
ATGACGAGCGTCCGCAGGGAGAGCGAATCCATCGCTCGAAGGTGCGCCACGTACTTCCGCACGACCATCCTCGTCGTGAGCTCCAGCACCAACGCGATCCCGAAGCTGATCGCCATCCACGATCGAGAGAGATACACATCCGTCCAGAACGTCAGCAGGATGAGCAACACGATGCCGATCCCAACGGCGATCGCCGTCCGTCGGAATTCCTCCAGTGCAGACATCAGGTGCGGCGCGTAGAGCCCGAGCGCGTGGAACACGGCCGGCCACAACAGCCCGCCGAGCGCGACCTGCAAGACGTACTCCCACTCCGGGGCGTCACCGAAGCGAAGGGCGTGCGCGACGAGCAAGGCGACCGTCAAGCACAAAACGTCCAGAGGGAGCAACAGGAACCCGAGGAAACGGTACCGGGCGAGGGTGTTGGTACCGACAGTCAGCTCGACCGACCCGCCGACGGGCATGCCGTCTGTGGGAACGACGACGCCTGTCAGGTCGACGAGAGTGTCGGGGGCCGCGTCCGGAAGGAGTATGACCTCGTCCGAGATCCGAGGCACGGTCTGGCGGGCTGTCATCGGGTGAACCTCCGGATCTCCTCGAACCAGCGGGCGGGCATCACGGTTACGGGGGCGGCTTGGCCCTGCGGACCTGCATCTGGCGTGGGGAGGTCCGCCAGATGCCACGTCGGACGGTCACCCTCTCTCAGAGGGGAACGGCCTGCGCGGCGGAAGGTTGCGATGATAAGCCTCCTCCATCGAAGGACCCGATCGGGTAACCCGAACGGTTTTCCGCCGTTGTACCTACGGCAAACCATCGACGAGGGTAGAACGCGTAGAGCGTTCTCACAACCCCTACCTTTGTACGAGTGGCGAGTACGACTGTAGGAGGGACGAGGTACGACGAATGGGGGACAAACCCAGACTAACGGCCTACAGCCACGGACGCATCTCCATCGGTACGATGCCTGACTCGGCTTTCGTTGGGTAAGGGGATCGGATGCGGGTCGCTGTCGTCGGTACCGGTCACGTTGGGTTGCCCACTGCGGCAACCCTGGCGGAGTTCGAGCACGACGTCATCGGCGTCGACGAGGACGAGGAGAAGATCCGCGGGCTCCAGCGCGGGGCCATCCCGTTCTTCGAGCCGGGGCTCGCCGAACTTGTCGAACGCGGAGCGCGTACGGGTCGCCTTCGGTTCTCGGTCGACGCCGCCGAGGCGATCCAATCGGCCGAGGTGGTCTTCCTCTGCGTCGGCACCCCGGCCCGAGCATCCGGAGACGCGAACCTCGTTGCCGTGGAGCGCTCGGCCCGTGGGATCGCGCCGCATCTCTCGCCCGGTGTCATCGTCGTCAAGAAATCGACCGTGCCTGCCGGGACGGCACAGCGGCTCCGGCAGGTGCTGAGGATGTCGCGTCCAGATCTCGCGGAGGACATCGAGGTCGTGTCGAATCCCGAGTTCCTCCGCGAGGGTCAAGCCGTGGCAGACTCGTTCCATCCGGACCGGATCCTCGTCGGCGCGCGATCCGAGCGCGGCTTCGAGACGATGCGCCGGCTCTACGAGCCGTTGATCCGTGACGGCGCGAAGCTGATCGAGACGGACATCGAGACCGCCGAGCTCGCCAAGCACGCGAGCAACGCGTTCCTGGCGCTGAAAGTCTCGTACGCCAACGCGCTTGCGCGCGTGTGCGAGCTCGCGGGGGCCGACGTGACCGCGGTCGCCGATGTCATGGGGTCTGACCCCCGCATCGGACGAGCGTTCCTGGACGCGGGGCTCGGATGGGGCGGGTATTGCTTTCCGAAGGATCTGCAGGCGTTCGACCGGCTCTCGTCTCGCCTCGGCTACGACTTCGGTTTGCTCCGAGAGGTCGAGCGGATCAACAACGAGGCGATCGACGCGGCCGTGGAGAAGGTTCGCGACGCGTTGTGGAACCTCGAGGACAAGCGCGTCGCGTTGCTCGGCCTCTCGTTCAAGCCTCGAACGGACGACGTCCGCTTGTCGCCCGCGTTGTCGCTTGCGCGCCGTCTCATCGCCGAGGGCGCAGCGACGGTCGGATACGACCCCGAAGCCGGGGCGAACGCGAAATCGGAGGTGCCCGACCTCGAGGTAGCGCCGAGCGTCTACGACGCCCTCGAGGGCGCCCACTGCATGGTCGTGTGCACGGACTGGGACGAGTTCCGCTCGATCGACCTCCCACGAGCGAAGGAGCTCCTGGCGCATCCGATCGTCGTGGACGGCAGGAACATGTTCGACCCGCAGGTCATGCGGGAACATGGCTTCGTCTACTACGGGACCGGTCGGGCACCCCTCGTCGAGGTCGGCTGAATGCCTCGCGCCGTCGTGACGGGGGCGGCGGGATTCCTGGGATCGCACCTGTCCGATCGCCTGCTCGGTGAAGGCTGGGATGTCATCGGCTTCGACTCGCTCCTCACCGGCCGGGCGGAGAACCTCGCCGACGCGTTGTCGAATCGGCGGTTCCGGTTCGAGCAATACGACGTAACGAACTACCTGCACGTCGACGGCGATCTCGATTGGGTCCTCCATTTCGCGTCGCCTGCGTCGCCGACGGACTACCTGGCCTATCCGATCCAGACGTTGAAGGTCGGCGCGTTGGGGACGCTCCGCGCGCTGGGGCTGGTGAAGGCCAAGGACGCGGGGCTGCTCCTGGCGTCGACGTCGGAGGTCTACGGGAACCCACAGGTTCACCCGCAGCCCGAGACGTACTGGGGGCACGTGAACCCAATCGGGCCGCGCGGTGTTTACGACGAGGCGAAGCGGTACGCCGAGGCGATGGCGATGGCGTACCACCGGTCGCACGGCGTGCCCGTCAAGATCGTCCGCATCTTCAACACGTACGGCCCCCGCATGCGCCGCCGCGACGGCCGTGCCGTGCCGACGTTCATCGACCAGGCCCTTGAGGGATCGCCGTTGACGGTCCATGGGGACGGCTCGCAGACGCGGTCGCTCTGTCATGTCGACGACCTCGTAGAGGGCATCTGGCGGCTCCTGACGTCGGACATCGTCGCCGAACCGGTGAACCTGGGAAATCCCGAGGAGGTGAAGGTCCTGGACCTCGCCCGGACGATCGTCTCGCTCGCCGGCAGCCGTTCCGACGTCGTCTTCATCGATCGGCCCGTCGACGATCCGGACGTTCGATGCCCCGACATCTCGAGGGCGACGTCGGCGCTCGCATGGACGCCTCGCGTCCGGCTCGCCGACGGCCTCGAGCGCACGATCGAGTGGGTGCGAGCGGAGGGCTGATGGGTCCGAACGCGAGACTGAGTTCCAGAGAGTCCGTTGCAGGGGAGGGTTTGAGCACATACGGTACGGGCAGGATTCTTAAGCTGAATCGGTTCCGGAGGGGGACGGTAGGCATGAAGAAGTTTGGATACGTGCTCATTGGTGGTTTGTTCCTAACGCTGCTCACGGCCATGCCTGCGATGGCCCAGTCGGTTGTCGGGCCTCCCGACGAGGAGGTGGGTCCGCAGATCATCGTCCGGGCCCCGAACACCCCTGGTGACGTGGTTCAGGCCCCAGGCGGCGTGGCGTTCACCGGTTCAGAGATCACGCTGTGGATGGTGCTGGCGGCCGCGCTTCTCGCGGTCGGCGTCACGTTCTACGTGCTGGGCCGGCGCCGGGCACGCGCCGTCGCGAAGTAATCAGAAGTCGAAGACCGGCGTCTTGAGGAACCGGAGAGTGTTCCGCCACAGCCGGGCGGGAAGCGACGGTCCGAACTCGACCTCCAGGTCGAGACGTGTCGCGGCCTCTCCGTTGTAGACGGCGGCACCGGCGCGGACGGTGAGCGGGGCCGTCACCGACGTGATCTCCATCCCCTCCGGCGGCTCGATGCGAATCTCGAGCGTTGACGGACGAACGGTCACCTGATTGGCGAAGGTCATCCGGAAGACACCGCCGGAGCTGTTCCCCTCCCAGGCAGTCGGGTAATCCCATACGAGGCCGAGCTCCCGCTCCTCACCGCTCGGTATCGCGTAGTAGTGCCGTAGGTAGCGCACGCCGAGATCGACTCCGGTTTGCACGTCGGTCGGTGTTCCGTCGAGCTCTGTCTCGTCCTCCACGGGCAAGCAGTCGGTACCGCAGTACACGGTGGACAAGGCGACGCTGTCTCCGGCGTCGATGCTGCGCAGGATGGGCCCGAAATAGGTCCCCTGCTGCGGAAACGGCCCGATCACGTACGGCGGCTCTCCGGTCGTCGGCGCGTGGTTCTCCAGGGTGAGGGCGAGCTCGGCACGCGCGGACCCGTCATCGTGGAGCCCGACGGCGTACACCACCTCGCGCTGTTGGTAGAAATCGACCTTGGAACCTGCGCTGCTGTTCACCACGACGGAAAGCAGGTCGTCGTCCGCGTGCGGCGGCCGGAGCGCTCCGCCGACCGGCGTGGCGGCCAGACCCTCCTGCAAGGCGCCGTCGGCCGAGTACACCAGGATATGGCGGTCGGAAGCGGCGTCGATCAGCGTGCGGAGGTCGCCCGTATCCGTCGACGGCTGCTCGACGAACCGCCCGAACGCCGCTCGGGCAACGTCTCCCAGGATCCGCTTTCGCCGATTCGGATCATCGAACACCGAGTAGGCCTCGTTCGTGGTGAACGGCACCACGGTGTCCGCGTCGACGGTGACGCCGTACCCGGGGACCTCAACGGGCCCCGTCGCCTCGAGTAGAGCGGCCAGCGCGAAGGGATCCGCGATGACGACGCCGTCGAGGCGCGTGCCGGTGGAAGCTTGGTAGGACGCGAGGATCGCCTGAGCGACGGACGGGAAGTCCGGCATGACGTTGATGCTGGTCCAGAACAGCCCGTGGCGTCGGAACTGCTCGTACGCCGCGTAGTCAGCGTTCGGCGGCGGCACGTCTTTCAGCGGCGGCTGCGTGAGCGAGTGGATCGGCTCGAACCGCGAGAAGCGGAACCGGCCGTCGTCGATACGCAGCAGCGAATAGGCGCCGATCAGACCGCCGGTTCCTCGGAGCTCCGCTGGGTTCTGCGCTCCGAAGAAGTACGTGCGCCTCCCGTCGGCTCCGAGGAATCGGGGAAGTCCGTCCAGGATCAAAGCGAATGCATGGATCTCATCCCTGATCGCGACGATCTCTTCCTCCGCATCGCGCAGCGCGCCGGCGACCGGCTCCAACACGAGTGAATGGGTGGTGCGCTCGAGCTGCGCCGCAGCGTCGTTCATCAGGCCATCCGCGCGTCGCGCCGCATCGGCCAGGGGGATGAGCCTTTCCACGCGGACCGTTCCAGACGTTGGCGCCAGCCCGCCGAGACCTCCGGGAGCTGAGGCGATGGCGTCCGTGATGACGATGGCCGCGTCCGCTGCGCTCGTCGCCGACGCGGCCATCGCCCGAACGGCGTCGGTGGTCCGACCGAGCCACGGCAGCAGTCCGATCGCGCGCACACCGAGGCCGTCCGCGCGATCCGCGGCGCTCGCGAACATGTCACGTCCGCTGCGGAATGAAACGGCCGAAGCGTCCACGTTTCCGCCGATGAGCTGCGTCCGCCCCCGCTCCATTGCCGCCCGCCCAAGCTCGAGGTCCCGCCTGACCCAGAGGAGCGTGATGACGAGGAAAACGCCGGCGAGCACTGCGGCGGCCACGACGAGCGCGATCGTCGTCCGCCTAGGTCGCGACGAGCGCGATCGTTTCCTCCCGTTGCCGTTAGGTTCGGAAGGCGCCGGCACAATCCTGAAGATACGTGGACGCCGCGCCGACACCACGAGACCACCGGGCCAAGCGCTACGCGGTCACCCGCGCGGATAGACCCCGTTGGTGGAGCCGTCGTCCGACCCGCGTTGACCCCTGGCAGTCACATGACTATCCTGTTAGCACTCATAGCGGGGGAGTGCTAACCGGCGGCGGCCGGCCTGCACAAGAGACACGCAAGGAGGAGGACGAGTATGGCCAAGCAGTTCAACCTGAAGCCACTCGAGGACCGCATCGTGGTCCAGCCGAGCGAGGAGGAGGAGACCACGACCTCGGGCATCGTCATCCCGGACACGGCCAAGGAGAAGCCTCAGGAGGGCAGCGTTGTGGCCGTCGGACCCGGTCGTTTCGAGGACGGGAATCGGGTTCCGCTCGACGTCTCGGTCGGCGACAAGGTGATCTACAGCAAGTACGGCGGCACGGAGGTCAAGGTCGAGGGCGAGGAGTATCTGATCCTGTCGGCCCGCGACGTTCTCGCCGTCCTCAGCAAGTAACGAACACACGGCGATCTTCCGGCGGGGGCTCGGGCGCGAGGATGCGCCGGGCCCCCGACGTACGTAACGACTCTTGAACGGGAGGTTCCATGGCTAGCAAGCTGCTGAAGTTCAGCGAGGAGGCACGGCGGTCTCTCGAGACCGGCGTGAACAAGCTCGCTGACACGGTCGCCCTCACCCTCGGTCCGAAGGGGCACAACGTGGTCCTGGACAAGAAGTGGGGGGCGCCGACGATCACGAACGACGGCGTGACGATCGCCAAGGAGGTCGAGCTCGAGGACCCGTGGGAGAACATGGGCGCCCAGCTGGCCAAGGAGGTCGCCACCAAGACGAACGACGTCGCCGGCGACGGCACCACGACGGCGACGGTGCTCGCGCGGGCCATGGTCCGGCGCGGCATGAAGAACGTCGCGGCCGGAGCGAACCCGATCGCGCTGAAGCGCGGCATCGAGAAGGGCGTTTCCGCAGCCGTCGAGGCCATCATGAACCAGGCCAAGAACGTCGAGACGCGCGAGGAGATCGCCAACGTCGCGTCGATCTCGGCGGCCGATCCGGCGATCGGTGACGTGATCGCCGATGCGCTGGACAAGGTGGGCAAGGACGGCGTGGTCACGGTCGAGGAGTCGAACACGTTCGGCATGGAGCTCGAGTTCGTCGAGGGCATGCAGTTCGACAAGGGCTACATCTCGCCGTACTTCGTCACCGACCAGGAGCGGATGGAGTCGGTGCTCGACGAGCCCTACATCCTCGTGGTGAACAAGAAGATTGGCAGCGTGCAGGAGCTGCTGCCGCTGCTCGAGAAGGTGCTGCAGGGCGGCAAGCCACTGCTGATCATCGCCGAGGACGTCGAGGGCGAGGCGCTCGCCACGCTCGTCGTGAACAAGATCCGCGGCACGTTCAACGCGGTCGCGGTCAAGGCGCCGGGGTTCGGCGACCGGCGCAAGGCGATGCTCCAGGACATCGGGGTCCTCACGGGCGCCCAAGTCGTCTCGGAGGAGGTTGGGCTGAAGCTCGAGAACGCGACGCTCGACCTGCTCGGCCGCGCTCGCAAGGTCGTGGTCACGAAGGACGACACGACGATCGTCGAGGGCGCAGGGTCCGACGACGAGGTCAAGGGCCGCATCAACCAGATCAAGGCCGAGATCGACAAGACCGACTCGGATTGGGACCGCGAGAAGCTCCAGGAGCGACTGGCGAAGCTCGCCGGCGGCGTCGCCGTGGTGAAGGTCGGTGCGGCAACCGAGGTGGAGCTCAAGGAGAAGAAGCACCGCATCGAGGACGCGCTTTCGGCCACGCGAGCGGCGATCGAGGAGGGCGTCGTCCCTGGCGGCGGCGTCGCGCTCATCCGCGCGGAATCCGCGCTCGACAAGGTCGACCTGACGGGCGACGAGTCGACGGGCGCGCGGATCGTGCGCGACTCGCTGGCTGAGCCCGCGCGACTGATCGCGAGCAACGCCGGGGACGAGGGCGCCGTCGTGGTCGAGCGGATCCGCAGCGAGGGCGACTCCCGCGGCTACAACGCGGCCACGGGCGAGTGGGTCGACATGTTCAAGGCGGGCATCCTCGACCCCGCGAAGGTAACGCGCTCCGCGTTGCAGAACGCGGCGTCGATCGCGGCAATCGTCCTCACGGTCGAGAGCGCCGTGGTGGAGAAGCCTGAAGAGGAGGAACCGGCCGCGGCGGGAGCCGGCGGTCACGGTCACATGCACTGAGGAAGAGCCGTCGAACAAGGGGCGCCGGCATCGCCGGCGCCCCTTTCGCGTTTCGGATCGGCGTGGGGGAGGTGCAACCCCCATTCGAACTAGCCCGTTAGACGTACAGAAAAATCCTACGGACGTAGGTATGTACACGGAGAGCGTCCCCCACTACGGTTACGGCGCCCGCGGCACCCAGACCGATCTGCCGCAGTACCAGAACGCCAAAAAGGCCAATAAAGAGGAGTAAGGGAGCGGAGCCAGAAATGTCGTTGCCCAATCGTCCACCCCACGCCGCAGGCGTCCTCATCGTCGAGGCGATCGGCGTGGTCCGTATGAGCCTGCGGATGCTGTTCGAGTCCGTTCCGGATATCGAGGTCGTCGGCGAGGCCGGCGACGCCGACACGGCGCTCGACCTGGTGCCCACGGTGCGAAATCCCTCGACCGTCGTCGCGCTCGTCGGCGTCGAGCTCGGTGGATCGCACGACTCGTTCTGGTTGATCCGCTCGATCCGTGAGCGGTCACCTCAGATCACCATCCTGGCCACGGGGACCGACATGAGGCCCACGGCGATCTCGCAGGCCCTGTTCGTCGGCGCCCACGGGTTCGTACACAAGAACTCGTCGCCCGAGCGGTACATCGAAGCGACGCGTCGGGCCGCCAACGGCGAGCTCGTGCTCGAGGGGCTACCTCGGGGGGCGCTCGGGGAGCTTGTCCAGGCGATCGATCATCAGCAGGTGACGACGAGCGTGCTGACGCCACGTGAACACTCCGTCCTGGTAGCGGCGGCGGACGGCATCACGGCGCGCGAGATCGCGCGCCGACTCGGCGTTCGAGAGCGAACGGTGTCGACGCACCTGAACCACATCTACCGCAAGCTCGGCGCGAGCGGACGCGTCGCGGCCGTGACGGCCGCCGCTCGGATGGGAGTGCTCACGCTTCCGGCGTCCGAGGTCGTGGAGCCGGTCGCGCGCGTCGATCGGCTCGTCGCCAGCTGATCCTCGCCCAGCGACGCGTTCCTTCCCCTCGACATGCGTGACCATGTCGTGCTCTCGCTTCGACGATCCACGTACGTATGCGTGCGTACTCAAACGTTACCGATGTACGCACCGCGCAAATGCGGATGGCAACGCCGTAACGGCGGTCACTAGCTTCGGCGCAGAAGCCCACGTTGCCGGGTGTCCTCCCCACTGGGTGCGCCGCCCGGCCGGTATGCGTGAAGGAGGTGACATCCAGATGCTGCTTCGGGCTCACACGTACGTGCGGGTAGCGATCGGGGACCTCCGTTCGCGCATGCATGACCGGCTCGTCGATCTGACGCGTAGCGAGGTCGGTGCCACCGCAGCCGAGTACGCGCTCCTGGTTTCGCTGATCGCCGTCGTGCTCGTTGCCGGTGCGTTCCTGCTGGGCAACGCCATCAACGATCGCCTTGACGCCACGGCCGACTGTATCGACTCCGCTCCGGCGGCCGCGTGCCCCGATGGGGCTGTCGTCGCGCCGTAGTTGCTCGTACCGAACAGAGAGCGGCTCCGGCCGCTCTCTCTTCCTCGGCGAACCCGAGGAAGAGACGGTGGCCGGAACGATCGAGAGTAGGAGGGCGGCCTGGTGAGGTGGCGGAACGAGCGAGGTGCGGCGGCGGTTGAATTCGCGCTGCTCTTGCCGCTTCTCGTCGTGATCCTGTTCGGGATCATCGCGCTCGGGATCGCGCTGATGCGCGCGGTCAACTACGTCAGCGCCGCGCGGGAGGGTGCCCGCTACGCCGCGGTCCACTGCCGACCCGAGGCGACGACCTGCGCGCAGCCGTTGATTGCCGCTCGCGTGACGCAGGCCGCCAACGGAAACCCGATCTCCGGCACGCCGAACGCGGACATCGACTGCTCCATCTCACCCGGGCAGCCCGTCACCGTCTCCTGGGATCAACAGATCCCGGTCGAGATTCCGCTGCTACCCGACATGACGTTCACCATGAACGTCGCGGGGACCTTCCGATGCGAATGAGGTCGCGGTTCGACGACGAATCGGGGGCAACCGCGGTCATCGTCGCGCTCTGTCTCTTCGTGATCGTCGGCATGCTCGCGGTGACGATCGACGGTGGTCTCCTGTGGACGAAGTATCGTCGGATCCGCACTGCCAACGACGCTGCTGCGCTCGCCGCGGCGTACTCGTGCGCCAAGGGGGAAGGGCTCGGAGGCGCCGAGGCCCAGGCCGCGAGTATCGCACAGGCGAACGTCGGCGATGCCCTTCCGGCACAGCCGAACGCCTATTCCCCCGGATGCGTCGTCCAGGGCGGCGAGGTCACCGTGTACTTCGGTGGGGAGCAGAGCCTGTTGTTCGGGCCGGCGATCGGGGTTTCCTCCCCGAAGCCCGTCGCCGCCAATGCGACCGCCATGTGGGGAGGGGCGGGCGGAGCCACCAACGTTGCCCCGCTCATGCTGTCGCTTCAACGGCTGTCCGACTGCGACATCCCGTTCGGTGCGGATCTCGTCGTTGGCGAGTCTCGTTGCTTCTTCTGGTGGGACAACGGAACGCCCCACGACACCACCGCACTGACGAACGCCGAGTGGGGTCTGGTCGACCTGACCACGTGGGGTGTGGACGCCTTGGGCGGCTGTGGGGGAAACGTCAGCCAGAACGACGTCGGTACGTGGATCGCAGACGGGTATCCCGGCTCGTTGCTGATCGACTACCCACCGGGTTACGAGTACGTCTGCCGCGGCAGTGGGTTCCAGGGCAACGCACTCAACAACGACATCAACGCGCAAACGGGAGAGATCCTGTACTTCCCGGTGAACGACCCGTCGCAGCAGCTCGGACCGGGCGGGAGTCTCTGCCGGCCGGACGAGCTCGACCCGGGCAACATCGACGGCGACTGCTCGGTCCAGAAGTACGCGATG
>Ga0299907_10002916_pt1 | contig 10782 bp, 9 predicted proteins | sample RVTome_16_FD_198680 | JGI IMG/M metagenome (GOLD analysis project Ga0299907, IMG submission 198680) | Soil microbial communities from uranium-contaminated site in the Upper Colorado River Basin, Wyoming, United States - RVT152D67 (version 2) ... | reverse complement strand
GGCTTCCATCCCGATCTCACCGGCCGCGAGAACGTCTACCTGAACGCGTCGATCCTGGGTCTTTCGCGTCGCGAGACCGACCGCCACTTCGACGACATCGTGGCCTTCGCCGAGCTCGAGCCGTTCATCGACATGCAGGTGAAGTACTACTCGTCCGGCATGTACGTGCGGCTCGGGTTTTCGGTCGCCGCCCACCTCGATCCCGAGCTGCTGATCGTCGACGAGGTGCTCGCGGTGGGTGACGAGCACTTCCAACGCAAGTGTCTGGCGCGCATCGGTCGTCTCCAGGCCGGCGGTTGCACGATCATCTTCGTCACGCACTCTCTCGACCTCGTGCGGCAGATCTGCACGACGGCAGCGTTTCTCGACCAGGGGAAGATCGTCTGCATGGGACGCCCCGACGATGTCGTGGCTGCCTTCCGTCAGACGATCCACGAAGCCGAGGAGAGCGAAGAGCACGAAGAACGCGGCGACCGGAGCGTTCGGATCGACCGGGTGGAGGTGTCGGGCGATGGCGGCCTTGCGAAGGAGATGTTCTCACCCGGTGACCCACTCACCCTGACGGTGATGGTCGAGGCCGATGAGCCCATCGACGACTGGATGGTCGGGATCGCCATGTACGACGAGCGCGGCGCGCTCGTGTTCGGGACGAACACCGAGATCGAGGGCAAGCGCCTCGACCCGTTGCACGGAACGTCACGGCTTCGGTTCGTGATTGCGTCCTTGCCGTTCGGCGAGGGCAACTATCGCGTCGAGGCGGGCATCACATCTCGGGACGAACGGCGTGTCTATCACTGGCAGGAACACTCGGCCGGGTTCCGGTGCCGGGTCGTGGACCTCCAACAGGGAACGCTTCGATTGCCGGTCGAGGTCGAGGTCGACGCCGGAGACCAGACGCCTCTGGGCCGGCCGGAGGCCGGCTAACGACGATGGCGCGCCACCGCGATGATCCACGGGAAGCATCGATGGACCTCGACATCTTCGAACGACTGTCTCAACAGGCGCGAAAGTCGCGCGGGCGAGAACTGCTGAACGTGCTCGGAGTCGTTTCCGAACGCCGCGACGTTGCGCCCACGCGCAAGGTTGCCCAGCCGGAAGAACGGCTCCCACGGCACCGAGACGAGGCAACCGCGCTCGGAGATCCGAGCGAGCTCGGCGACCGCAGCCGACGGTGTAACGAGATGCTCGAGCACCTCGATGCACAGGGTCATGTCGACGCTTCGGTCCGGGAAGGGCAGCATCCCGGCGTCGGCGCGCACCGGTCTCAAGCCCTGCACCCGAGTCCGGGCTACGGCCAGCTTGTCCGGGCGGAAGTCGACCCCGACGACCAACTGAGCTCTCACCGGCAGGCGTTCCAACGCAAGTCCTTCGCCGACGCCGATGTCGGCGATACGGCTCGCGTTGTCATCGAGCAGCGAGCCGATCGTTCGGAGCCAGCGGGTGATCAGGCGGCGAACGAGGGGATTGTGAGAGCCGTACTTGCGAGCATCCTGTCCCGCAGCTTCGAGCTCGGCTCCCGGCGCGAGTCCGATCGGACGGTCACTCATGGCCGCATGATACGCACGCCATCCGCCGGCGATACGGAGCGACGGCCATGGTGACGGAGATGCGCAGCATGTTTCGGTATCAGGAGCTCCTGCGCAACCTCATTCGCAAGGAGCTGAAGGTCAAGTACAAGAACTCGGCTCTCGGCTTCGTCTGGTCGCTCCTCAATCCGCTTCTGTCCCTGCTCATCTTTTCGCTCGTGTTTCGCGTGCTGCTTCGTTTCGGCATCCCGTTCTACGCGTTCTATCTCCTCTCGGGCTTGCTCGCGTGGAACCTGTTCTCGATGAGTCTCACGACGGCCACGCAGTCGATCGTCGTGAACTCGAGCCTCGTGTCCAAGGTGAGGTTTCCGCGCGCGGCCCTGCCCTTGGCCTCGGTCGGCGCGAGCGCGTATCACTTCGGCGTCCAGCTGGCCGTGCTCGTCGGTGCCATGATCGTCTTCGGCTACTTCCGGTTCTGGGACGCCGGCCTCGCGCTCTTCCCCGCCGCCCTGATGATCGAGCTGATCTTCGTCAGCGCCCTCGCCTTCGTCCTCGCGGCCGTCAACGTGTACTTCCGCGACGTCGGTCATCTGCTGGAGCTGGCGCTCCTGGCCTGGTTCTGGATGACCCCCATCGTCTATGCGAGCGCGTGGGTGCAGGAGCGGCTGGCCGATACGCCGGGACTCTGGTCGTTGTATCTCGCGAACCCGATGACCGGCATCGTGCTCGCCTTCCAACGAGGGCTGTACGCCCAGGTATCGGCGCCCGGCGAGGAAGGCGAGCCGTTTCCCGTCCTCGTGCAGGCGTCCCTGGGCTGGTACTACCAGCGTCTGGCCTACGTGGCCGTGATCAGTGTGGTGGCCTTGGGGATCTGCTTGCTCATCTTCCGGCGCCTTGAAGGGCGCTTGGCCGAGGAGCTTTGACCCGTGCGCTGCCTCGAGACGCTTGCGACGATGGGGGCCGAACTTGGACGCGGTGAGCGGGCGAGGAGTTGATGGACATGACTGAGGACGGGATCGACGTCTCTCGGATCATGGCCGAGATCTCGGCGGACGTCCGCCGGCGATACGACGCCGGCGACTACCCACCCGAGATCACGGCCGAGCTCGATGCGGAGTATGCGGCCGCGCCGCTGGGGCGGTTCGAGCGAGATCTTAGAACGCTCAAGGGCTTGCCCTTCACGGCCGACATCGAGGTCGCCTCGCGCAAGCGGCTGGTCGCCCCGGTGGTGTCGGGAGCCAAGCGGACCATTCGCGGGAGCTTGCGGTGGTACGCCAACGGGTTGCTGAGCCAGGTCGGGACGCTGGCTCGTCTGGCCGCGGGTGCTCTCGAAGCGCTGGGGGAGCGAGTGCAGCTGCTCGAGCGGCGAGTGGAGGAGCTGGGCGGTGACCTCGACACAACGAAGCGGGAGGTGCGCGAGGCAGCGGCCCGATCCGACGACGTGGCCTCGACGCTCGAGACCTTCCGGTCTGCTTTCGACCGCGCGGCGGCCTCGGACCAGGACGTCGAGCTCCGTTTCGGGCGCGTGGAGCGCGCCGTCCGCGAGCTTCGCGGCCTGGACGAGCGGAGCCGGCCCCTGACCGAGAGCACGGCACCCAGCTCCGAGGTCGATCGGCGGCTCGATTACCTGTCCTTCGAGGACAGGTTTCGCGGCGACGCCGATAGCGTCGCCGCGAAACAGCGGCATTATGTGTCGCTCTTCCGTGAGGCGAGCGGACGCGTGCTGGACGTCGGCTGCGGACGTGGGGAGTTCCTCGCGCTCCTCGCCGCCGACGGCGTCGACGGCTACGGCGTGGACCGCCACCCCGATATGGTCCTCGAGTGTCGTGAGAAAGGCCTCGACGTCCTCGAGGAGGACGCCATGGCACACCTGGAGGGCCTCGCCCCGGGCTCCCTGGGCGGGATCTTCGCCGCGCAGGTGCTCGAACACTTCGAAGCCCCCGACGTGGTCCGCTTCTTCGATCTCGCCGCCGAAGTTCTGATCGAAGGCGGCACTGTTGTGGTGGAGACCGTGAATCCGCAGAGCCTCTTCGTGTTCGCCAACTCGCTCTATCTCGACCTCGGCCACACCCGCCCGCTGCATCCGCACACGCTGCAGTTCCTCGCCGAGCGTGCGGGCCTGCGCGACGTCCGGCTCGAGTACCTGTCACCACCGGACGACGACACGCGGCCCCTGCCGATGCCCGAGCTCGGCGACCCGGACCTCAACACGCTCACGGAACGACTCGACGAGAACTTCCGGCGGATCGACTCGATCGTCTTCGGTCCGCAGGACTACGCGCTGATAGGGCGCCGATGAGCGAACGAGCGCCCAATGCGGTCTTGGAGGCGAGCCGAGAGGTGCGGCCGCTCCGACTGGCCCTCGTGTTGCCGCGGTTCGGCGACGACCTGGTCGGTGGTGCCGAGCTCCACGGCCGCTGGCTCGCCGAGCGGTTGCGTGCGTGCGGTCACTCGATGCACATCCTGACCACGTGCGCACGCGATCACCGCACGTGGCGCAACGAGTTGCCCGTGGGGCCGTCCGACGTCGATGGGTTGCGCGTGATGCGCTTTCCCGTAGACCGCCGCAACACGCGGAAGCACGCCGACTACGAACGCGACATCCATCAGGGTCGGGTACTCGACGTCGACGAAGAGGTCGATTGGTTGCGCAACGGCGTGTCGTCGCTTGCGATGGAGGAGTTCCTCGAACGCGAGGCCGATCAGTTCGACCTCGTCCTCGGTATGCCGTACCTGTACGGCATCACCTACTTCGCATACTCCAAAGTCCCGGACAGATTCGTGCTCGTGCCGTGTCTCCACGACGAGCCCTACGCGCGTCTGCAGTTCGTTGGGGAGATGCTCGGAAAAAGCCGCGGCCTCCTCTTCAACACGGCCCCCGAGGTCGAGCTGGCACGCAGCCTAGCTCCGTCCTTGACCGATTGGGCCGTCGTCGGCGTGGGGTTCGATCCCCCGCAATCACTGGACGTCCGGGGTGTGCGGCGGCGCTACGGGTTGAAGCATCCGTACCTGGTCTACGTCGGGCGCCGGGAGCCCGGGAAGAACACCCATCTGCTGACCGACTACTTCCTGCGCTACAAGACGAGACGCGAGAACGATCTGCAGCTCGTCCTGGTGGGTTCGGGGGATGAACCTCCGGAATCACCGGACGTGTTGACGCGCATCATCGATTGGGCCGACCGCGACGCCGTGTGCCGGGGCGCTCTGGCCTTCTGTCAGCCCAGTGTGAACGAGTCGCTGTCGATCGTCCTGCTGCAGGCCTGGCTAGCCGGGAGCCCGGCTCTCGTGCACGGTAACGGCTCTGTTACGAGATACCACTGTGAGCGCTCGAACGGAGGGCTGTGGTTCAACAACTACGCGCAGTTCGAGGCCGTCGTCGACACGTTGTCGTCCTCGTCCGAGCTTCGAGGCGCTCTCGGTGCCAACGGCCGCGCATACGTCGAGCGGGAATTCACCTGGCCGGTCGTCCTGGGCCGGTTCCACGATGCCGTGGAGCGATGGGTGGAGGCGGATTGAGGGTCGAAAGCTATCCTTGGGGCGCGGATGAGCGCTGAGTTCGACCTCGGCCTGGTGGTCGAAGAGATTCGAGAGGAATCTCGACGTCGGCGTGCCGCTTCACCGAACGTCGCCGAGCTCGAGCGTGTCTACGACGAATCGTTCCAGCGCTTCTCCTCGATCATCCAGGTGCGCGACGATGCCGATCGACTGCGCGCGTCGCTGCGGCAGGCCGAGCGCCTGTCGGCGATCAACCATCTCATCCCGACGGCCTCGAGACGACCGTTGGGGGCACCGGTGAAGAAGGGCATCCGAAATGTGGTGGCGTGGTACGTGGGCGCCGTCGTGAGCCAGGTTCGCGACTTCAACAGAGCCAACCTCAACACGTTGCGCATCATCGCCACCGCCATTACGACGTTGGAAGAGCGAGTGAAGGAACTCGAGGCCCAGATCGAAGCCCTCCACGCCGAGCGGCGAGGCGAGTCGTGAGTGTTCGACGACCATGGTCCGAGGTGGACCAGTTCTTGCCGTCGCTGACGTACGGTGACGCGGTCGGGAACCACGTCCTTCGGCTGAAACAAGCCCTCGCGACGAAGGTGGAGACGAGCATCTTCTTCGAGAGCGCCGAACCCCGGATGAACGACGAGGGGTACTACTACTGGGAGTACGGCGAGCGTCAGTCCCATCCTGATTCCGCACTTCTCTACCACCTGTCCATCGGCTCACCCATCGCTGAGTACATCCTGACGAGGGACGAGCCGCTGTTCATCGACTATCACGACTTCACGCCGTCGGAGTACTTCGCGCCCTACGACCCTGTGAGCGCGGAATTGGTGGAGGAGGGTCACTGGCAGCTCAAGGGGCTCGCCGAGCGAACGTCCCTCGCGTGGGCGCACTCCGAGTTCGCTCGGCAAGACCTCGAGAAAGCCGGATATGAGAACACGAGGGTGTTGCCGGTGTTCGTGGATTTCTCCAGATTCAACCGCCCACCCGACGCTCGCACGCTGAAGAAGCTGCGCGAGACGAAGACGGGCGGGCCCGACATCCTCTTCGTCGGACGGGTCGCGCCCAACAAATGCCAGCAGGACCTGATCAAGCTGGTTCGTACGTACTCGGAGCTGTACGAGCGTCCCGCACGACTGCACTGCGTCGGCGTCGTCGGCTCGACGCACGATCGCTACACGGCCGTGCTGCGGGAGCTGGCGCGGGATCTTGGTGTGGCCGAGCAGGTCGAGCTGACGGGCTCGGTGTCGATGAGCCAGCTCCGCGCCTACTACGCGGCGTGTGACGTGTTCGTCTCGATGAGCGACCACGAGGGGTTCGGGGTTCCGCTGCTGGAAGCCATGCACATGGGTCTGCCCGTGCTGGCGTACGGTGCCGCGGCGGTGCCGGAGACCGTCGGCACGGGCGGCATCGTCCTCGAACGGAAGGACTTCGTCGACTTCGCCGTAGCGGTCGAGCGGATCTTCACAGATGAGTGCGTCCGGCAAGGCCTCGTCGACGCCGGACGTGCTCGTCTGGAGGACTTCGATCCGGAACGCGTGGCGGACCAGTACCTGGAGCAGCTCCTGTCGACGTTGTGAGGCTGGCCTACGTCGTACAGCGGTACGGACCCCAGATCCGCGGCGGCGCCGAGGCTCATTGCCGGGACTTTGCCACGCGGGTGGCTGCTCGTGGACACAACGTCGAGGTCTTCACGACGTGCGCGAACGACTATCGGACCTGGCGCAACGAGCTGCCGGCCGGACGCTCCGAAGACGAAGGCGTCCTCGTAACGCGTTTTCCCGTCGTGGCCGAGCGGCCGGCGGACTTCGATGTGTTGTGTGATGAGGTGCTCAGTCGTCCGAGCCAGGCGTCGATGGACCTGCAGGAACACTGGATGCGCGTGCAGGGCCCCGAGGCGCCCGAGCTCGTGGAGGCGCTGCGCTCCAGCGGCGACTTCGATCTGGTGGTCTTCGTCACCTACCTCTATTACACGACGTACTTCGGCCTGTCGGCCGCGAAAGGCCGGGCCGTGCTCCACCCCACCGCGCACGACGAGGCGCCCATCTACCTCTCGATGTTCGAGGAGATGTTTGCTCTTCCCGAGGCTCTGGTCTTCCTGACCGAGGAGGAGCGGGAGTTCGTCCGTCACAGGTTCGAGCTCGACGGAATGCCCGATCTCGTCTCCGGTATCGGTATCGAGGCGCCGGACGAGGCCGAGCCCGAACGCGCGCGGAAGCGACTCGGCGTCGACGGTCCGTTCGCGCTGTACGTCGGTCGGCTCGATCCCCAGAAGGGCATCGACGAGCTGTGCTCGTTCTTCTCGACGTACCGGGAGCGACGAGGTCCACCCATCGACCTCGTGCTCGCCGGCGATGTGGTCTCGGAGGTGCCCGACACGGAGGGCATCTCGGTGGTCGGTCCGCTTACCGACCAGGAGAAGTGGGACGCGCTGGCGGCGGCGTCGGTGCTCGTCCATCCGTCACGGCACGAGAGCTTCGCCCTGATCCTCCTCGAGGCCTGGACCGCGGGGACGCCCGCCATCGTCAGCGGATTCTGCGACGTGACGGTCGGGCACAGCCGCCGCGCGAACGGCGGGCTGTGGTACCGGACCTATGCGGAGTTCGAAGCTTGTATGGATCGTGTGCTCGCCGACGAATCGCTCGCGAGCGCACTCGGCTCCCAGGGGCGACGATACGTCGAGTCCAACTACGACTGGGACGTCGTCATCGATCGCTATCTGATGTTCTTGGAGCAGGTTCGGGCACGACGGCCGTGACGTAACCCGAACCCTCCGGCAGGACCCGATCCTGGACGAGTCGGTCGGCATCGGACCGTCCGCTCGCGTGCACGATGAGCTCGCCGATGAGGCCCAGAGACACGAACTGGACGGCCAGAACCGACAACAGGACGCCGGTGAGGAGCGCCGGTCTGTTGCCAACGGGCTGTCCCGTCACCCACAGCACGAGCATCCATCCCAGCAAGCCGGCTCCGGCGAGACTGAAGATGATTCCCAGCCCGCCGAACAGGTGCAGTGGCCGGGCCGTAAAGCGCGTCAAGAACTGAACCGTCAACAGATCGAGGAACCCACGCCAGAACCGCGCCGAGCCGAACTTCGTGGTCCCGTGACGGCGCAGGCGGTGGTTGACCGGGAGCTCGGTCACGCGGAACCCGGACCAGTGCGCGAGTACGGGGATGTAGCGATGGAGCTCGCCGTACAGATTCAACTGGTCGGCGACCTCCTTGCGCATCGCTTTCAAACCGCTGTTGAAGTCCGTCCCGGGCACGCCGGTGAACAGTTTCGTAACGGTGTTGAAGAGCCGCGAGGTGATCCGCTTGACGAACCGGTCCCGCCGCGTCCGCCGGCTGCCGGTGACGAGATCGAACCCTTCGTCGAGCTTGTTCAACAGTCTGGCTACCTCGGTCGGGTCGTCCTGTCCGTCGGCGTCCATCAACAGGACGTAGCTGCCCATGGTTTGCGCGAACCCGGCCTGCAGCGCGGCGGACTTGCCGAAGTTGCGTCTGAGGCGGATCCCGCGTATCCGAGGATCCGTGGCCAGCTGATTCAGGACCGCAGCTGTGTGGTCCGTGCTCCCGTCGTCGACGATGAGCACGTCGAAGCTGACACCTTCGGAGACGAGCACCGAGCACAGCTCCGGAACGATTTCGGCAAGGTTCTCGGCCTCGTTGAGCGCGGGCATGACGACGGTCACGGAGCCCTTCATCAACGGGCACACTCCAGCACGTCGGGGTCGAGGCGATACACGATGACGTCGCGAGTGGCCGAGAGGCGCGAGAAGGCCGGATGGGCATCGAGGGCAGCGATCAGCGCGACGGGATCGCGTGGCCAGCGTGGGTGCACGCCGAAGAGCGCGGTATGCACGGAGACGTGCTCGAAGCCGAACGATCGCGCCGTGTCGCGCCAGTGGCAGTCGTCGACCGGGACTTCGGTCAGGGGCTTGGTCCGTTGCTGGGCTTTCCAGGCCTCGTCGGTCGCGAACACCGAGTAGCCGCCGACCCGGGGGCCCGGGTTGTGGATGAGTTGGACCATGTACCGGCTCCCGACGAAGTGACCGGAGTCGAAAGGCGGAAGATCGAGGACGCGGGCCCCCTGCGGCACACCGTGGAGCAGGTTCGGCTCGACGGGAGCCGAGGCGATGTTGCGTGTAAACGCCGCATTGTCGAGGACGATCAGCGACGCCAGCGCGACCCCGATGGCCAGCGCGGGGACACGTGGCAGACGGATCCGGCTCACGCCGAACGCGGCAAGCGCGGCAAAGGCCAGCGTCGCGACGACCATGATTCTTCCGGGCACGCGGATGTGGTTGAGCAGCGGTAGCGCCCGGTAGATACCGATCCCGACGTCGCGGCCCGCCGGCAGAAGCGCAAGCGCGTAGGCGCCGACGATGAGCACCGTGAGAAAGATCAGGAGCGGCTTCGGGCCGCGCCGCCGGAGACCGGCGATCAGGCCGATCGCCGCGAGCCCGAACGTGACGGCGCCGGGATAGGCGGTTCGCTCCGACGGTGACCCTCGGCGGACCAGATCCATCGGCCGCGGGGCGTACTTCTCGGCGGCGTCGGTGATCCCGACCGAAGCACGGTAGCTGGGTGTGTGGACGGCGACGTAGGTCGCCAAGAGGCAGAACATCGCACCCAGCAGACCCGCGATCGCCGGCAGGAGGAGTGCCGACAGTCGCACACGCGCCACGCCCTGCGATCTCAGCACGACGTAGGCCACCAGCACCGGCGCGAAGTAGACGGCCACGTGCATCTCGCCCGATGCCGTCAGCGAGACGAACGTCGCCGCTGCACCCCAGCCGGCCAGTCGCGCGCGGCGCTCCGGCCCCCGGAGCGCACGCTCCACGAAGTACAGCGTCAGCGGGAGGAGGAACGCGAGTAGCGCGTTGATGTGCCAGCGCTGCGCCAGCCGGAAGGGTGCGAAGGCGAACGCGAACCCGGCCACGGCGGCGGCGGCAGGAGACAGGTTCAGCCGCCGCACCCAGGCATAGGTCGCGCCGGCCGCCGCGATGAAGCTCGAGTAGAAAACGGCGTTGTACGCGGCTACGGCTCCCCACACCGCCTGCACGGGCAGCGAGACGAGCACCAGCGGCCAGCCGAAGGGCTGCCTCGTCGTGAAACCCGTCGCCGTGAACTGGAAGGGATCGGTCCACGGAACGTGCGAACCGGTGGTGATCGCGTCCCACCACAGCCAGAAGTAGTAGGAGAGCTGGATGTGATCGCCCGCCGACGCTCCACCGAACGACGTCATGTACCCGCCGCCCCAAACCAGGTTGGAGAACCCGAACAAAACGAGGAAGGCGAAGAAGGTGGCGCCGGCGTAGAGCACGGCCCAGCCCAAACGCTGCGTCAGGGGACGGGGCTGCGCGGCCGATGCCCCATCGGGCAAGGCCGGCTGCGGCCGGTCGGGCAAAACCTCAGCTGGTCGGGTCACGTCGATTCTTCGGCTGCCGAGAGGCACCCCTCCACCTCGGGGAGCGTACCCGACCGGGAAGCGATTGCCTCCGGCGCTCCGGCGATCACACGATCCGGGGGCCCACCTCGTGCAGCGCGGCATCGCCGGCGGAGACGTCTCGGATCACGGCGCGGCTGTAGCCGAGACCGCTCAGTACCTGACCCGACACGATGTGCCTACGCATCCCGTCGGAGATGACCCACACCTTGCGGTCGGGCGTGCGGATGAGCGTGCCGTCCCTGAACCCGAGCTTTGCTCCGGTCGGATACCGACTGAGCGTTGAGTCCGGCACGGTGACGATCTCGT
>Ga0299907_10002915_pt1 | contig 10784 bp, 11 predicted proteins | sample RVTome_16_FD_198680 | JGI IMG/M metagenome (GOLD analysis project Ga0299907, IMG submission 198680) | Soil microbial communities from uranium-contaminated site in the Upper Colorado River Basin, Wyoming, United States - RVT152D67 (version 2) ... | reverse complement strand
AAAATTGTCATATACGACGGCCGACCCTCGCCTAACCTATTGATTCTAAGCTCAGAGGGGGATCTACCCCCATCTGATTGGGTAGCAGAGCCTAGCTATAACAACCCCTAAGTTATCCACTGACTCCTGCATAGAGACCAAAACTTCGTCAGCCTCATTCTCGACAGCCATTTCGGTTGGTTCGAAGCGTTCTGTCCATATTGCAAAATGAATCCTCATTGTATCTTCGAGATGAGATAGAGTAAATGGCGATATTAGGCCAGTGGCATCTTTCTTGAGATGCTCCCTAAGGCGCTGGATTAGCTGCTTTAGAAAAAGTCCTTCTCGTGAGGATATTTCACTCAGAATACGAGAATACGTAATGTATTCTTGTTTGAAGTTACCTGTCGCATTCGCTAGTAAACTGGCCCAGCGTTCAACTAGGTCGCTGCTTTCTTCCTCAAGTGAGCACTTTTCGAGAAGGAACTAAGAACTTGATAGGTACAATCTTTGGGTCAACACCGCTCTCCCGCGAGAGTTCGCGGGCTCTGGACAACGTCTTCATGGCCGCCTTCCATCGATAGAAGCGAATTTTCTCCGATAGAAACTCACTGGCTTCAGCTGCTGGGCCGAGAAGGCGTTGACAGAACTCGACAACGCTATGCGATGTTTCCTCTGATATCCTGACCGAGACGCCGTTCGCCTCTGGTGTTTTCCCAGTCATTTTGTAACCCGATCCTGTATGGTTCTTGCGCGACTTGGCACTCTAACAGTTGATTAGCCAGAAACCGAAATGAGTATGCTAGGCAGAATCCGTCTAGTACCCGAATTGCGTCTCCGATTCCGCCAACTAGCCCGAGCCTCCTAAGCTCAGTTCCGCGACCGATCCACCAGCCGATTGCCCTTGATCCACGGCATCATCTCGCGGAGCTTGGCGCCGATCTGCTCGATGGGGTGCTCGCGGCAGGTGCGGCGCATGGCTTTGAGGACGGGTGCGCCGGCCTGGTTTTCGAGGATGAACTCGCGGGCGAACTGGCCGGTCTGGATCTCCTTCAGGATGTCCTTCATGGCCTGGCGCGAGGCCTCGCCGATGACGCGAGGGCCGCGGGTGAAGTCACCGTACTCGGCGGTGTTGGAGATCGAGTAGCGCATGTCGGCGAGGCCGCCCTCGTAGATGAGGTCCACGATGAGCTTGGTCTCGTGCAGGCACTCGAAATAGGCCATCTCGGGCGAGTAGCCGGCCTCGACCAGAATCTCGAAACCGGCCTGGATGAGGGCGGTGATCCCGCCGCACAGGACGGTCTGCTCGCCGAACAGATCGGTCTCGGTCTCCTCACGGAAGTTCGTCTCGATGACACCGGCGCGCCCGCCGCCGATCGCCGACGCATAGGCGAGCGCCACGTCGCGCGCCTGGCCCGACGCGTCTTGCTGGACGGCGATGAGGCACGGCACCCCGCCGCCCTGGGTATAGGTCGAGCGTACCAGATGCCCCGGACCCTTGGGGGCGACCATGATCACGTCGAGGTCGGGGCGCGGCTCGATCTGCCGGAAATGGATGTTGAAGCCATGTGCGAAGGCCAGGGTCTTGCCCTCACGCAGATGGGGCTCGATGCGCTCGCGGTACAGGGCCGCCTGATGCTCGTCGGGGGCCAATACCGTAACGAGATCGGCGCCTGCCACCGCTTCTTCCACCGAGGCGCTCGTCAGGCCGGCCGCCGCGACCTTGGCGGCGGTCTCGGACCCCGGTCGCAAGGCCACGACCACGGAAACGCCCGAGTCCCTGAGGTTATTGGCATGGGCATGGCCTTGCGAGCCGTAGCCGATGATGGCGACGCGCCGCTCCTGGATGAGGGACAGATCGGCGTCTTTGTCGTAGTAGATTCTCATAGGATTCTCTGCTCCGGCCTTCGACTCCGGGCCTGCGGCCCTTCGCTCAGGCCGAACGGATTGATAGATAGATTATTTCTGAAACGCCATACCGAAGATATGTTTCACACTCGGAGCGCCGACTCGCCGCGCGCGATCCCCGACACCCCGGAACGCACCACCTCCAGGATCAGCTTCTTGTCGATGCCGTTCAGGAAGGCGTCGATCTTCTCGCTCGTCCCGGTCAGCTCGATGACATAGATGGCGTGGTTCACGTCGATGATGCGCCCGCGGAAGATGTCGACGAGGCGCTTGATCTCCTCGCGGGCGGCGCCGGTGGCACTCACTTTGAGGAGCACCAGCTCGCGCTCGATGTGCTGCCCCTCGCCGAGGTCCATGAGCTTGATCACATCGACGAGCTTGTTGAGCTGCTTGGTGATCTGCTCGATGATCTCGTCCGAGCCGCCGGTCACGAGCGTCATTCGCGACACCGTCGGGTCCTCGGTGGGCGCGACGGTCAGAGACTCGATGTTATAGGCGCGCGCCGAGAACAAACCGGCCACCCGGCACAGGGCCCCGGCCTCGTTCTCCAGGAGGATGGAAAGGACCCGGCGCACCTACGCCAGTTCCCGTTCCGGGGACAGGTGCATCTCATGGTGACCCTTGCCCGATGCGATCATCGGATAGACGTTCTCGGTCTGATCGGTGATGAAATCCATCAACACCAGACGGTCCTTCATGGCCAGCGCCTCTTCCAGAGCGGGCACCACATCGCCCGACTTCTGGATGCGCATCCCGACATGCCCGAAGCTCTCGGCGAGCTTGACGAAATCGGGCAAGGCGTCCATGTAGGAATGCGAATAGCGCCGATCGTAGAAGAACTCCTGCCACTGCCGGACCATGCCCATGTAACGGTTATTTAGGTTCAAGACCTTGATGGGCAAGCGGTATTGAAGGCAGGTGGACAGCTCCTGGATGCACATGACCAAGCTCGCCTCGCCGGTCACGCACGCGACCGTATCGTCCGGGAAGCCGAGCTGCACGCCCATGGCCGCGGGCAGGCCGAAGCCCATGGTGCCGAGCCCGCCGGAGTTGATCCAGCGCCTGGGGCGGTCAAACTTGTAGAACTGCGCGGCCCACATCTGGTGCTGCCCGACGTCCGAGGTCACGTAGGCGCGGCCCTCGGTCAGACGGTACAGCTCCTCGATGACGAATTGCGGCTTGATGACCTCGCTCTTCCGGTCGTAGCGCAGGCAATCGATGGCCTGCCATTTCTTGATCTGATACCACCAAGCGGCGAGCGCGGTCGCGTCGGGTTTCGAGCCGGACTCGCGCATCGTGGCGAGGAGATCGCGCAGCACGCTCCCGGCGGGACCGACGATGGGGATGTGCACCGGGACGTTCTTCGAGATCGAGGACGGGTCCACGTCGATATGGACGATCTTGGCCTCGGGACAGAACTGCTTCAGATCCCCGGTCACCCGGTCATCGAAGCGCGCACCTATCGCGATCAGCACATCGCAGTGGTGCATGGCCATGTTGGCCTCATAGGTGCCGTGCATCCCCAGCATCCCGATGAACAGCGGATCCGTTCCGGGAAACGCGCCGAGGCCCATGAGGGTATTGGTGATCGGAAAACCGAGCAGGCGGGTGAACTCGGTCAGGACAGCCGACGCGTTATCGAGGACCACGCCTCCGCCCGTGTAGATCATGGGCCGCTTCGCCGCGCCGATGAGTACCGCGGCCTTCTTGATCTGGATCGGATGGCCGCGCGTGACCGGTTTGTAGGAGCGGATATCGACGGACTCGGGGTAGTGGTATTCGGTGCTGTCGGCCGTGACGTCCTTGGGGATATCGACGACCACGGGCCCGGGCCGGCCGGAGCCGGCGATGTAAAAGGCCTTCTTGATGATGGTCGCCAAGTCCTGGACCCGCTCGATCAGGAAGTTGTGCTTGACGCAGGGGCGGGTGATGCCGATGGCATCGACCTCCTGGAAGGCGTCGTTGCCGATGAGGTGGGTGGGCACCTGCCCGGTGAAGACCACGAGCGGGATCGAGTCCATGTAGGCGGTGGCGATCCCGGTCACGCAGTTGGTCGCGCCTGGACCCGAGGTCACGAGCACGACCCCGGGTTTGCCGGTGGCGCGCGCATACCCGTCCGCCGCATGGGTCGCGCCCTGCTCGTGGCGTACCAGGATGTGCTTGACCAGGTCCTGCTTGTACAGCTCGTCGTAGATGTGCAGGACGGCCCCGCCGGGGTAGCCGAAGACGAACTCGACGCCCTCGTCCGCGAGACACCTCCAGAAGATCTCGGCACCGCGTAATCGTTCCGCCACTAGCGCTCCACCCGCATGACTCTTGTTGTACGAGGAATCGAATCGACGGCAACTCCGGGCGGCGGGACGATTCTCGTCCCCCACGTCCGCGGAGCGAGGGTTGTGAGCCGCCGTCATGCCCCGGGTGCCGGGGAAGCCCTCCCGAAGCCCGGCCGGCTCCACACCGGCCCGCTCCACACCGGATATTAGGGTCTGGTCAGCGCCGCGCCCCATCGCTAGAGTGGCTGGGCATGACCTTGGAAAACGTGAAAAGTTAACGGGATCCCACCGCGAGGTCAAGCGCGCCTGCGCGCATTTCTGGCCACACCCTGCTGCGACCGTCGATCCGTTCGGTCTGGCGGTGTGTACCCAATCAAGCGGGCTCGATGTCATGTCAGCTACGCCTTGCAGCCCGTGCGGCCCGCCAGGGGTAGCGGACCCGTGAGGGCCTCGCCACGCTTACCTCCGAGCCCGAATCGGTTTATAGTCGCCGCGGTCCGGTTAGCCCGAACGCCCACCATGATCGAGCGCCCCCCATGGCCCCTCCTGTGCGCCGCCCTGTGCGCGGCCGCGTCGCCGGTACTCGCGGAGATGTACAAGTGGCGCGATGCAGAGGGCCAGGTGCATTACTCCGAGTCCCCGCCCCCGGGACAGCCGGCCGAGACCATCAAGCCGCCGCCCAAGTTTGATTCGACCAAGGCACGCGAGGCCCTGGATAAAGAGATCGAGAAATTTGACATCCGGGCCGACGAGCGCCACGACCAGGAGGAAGAAGCCCGCAAGAAGGCCGCGGAGGACAAGGAGAACCAGGTGGCCTGCCAAGAGGCACGGAACCAGGCCCGGTCACTCGCCGACAAACCCCGGAGCTACCGCATCGAGCCCGACGGCATCCGGGTCACACAGACCGACGAGGAGCACCAGGCATCGATCGCAAAGACGCGGGACTGGATCGCCCTGCACTGCCAACCCTGATGCGCCTTTCCAGGCTCCTGCTCCCGACCCTCCGGGAGCTGCCCGCCGACGCCGAGATCGTGAGCCACCGGCTCATGCTGCGGGCCGGTATGATCCGCAAGGTCGCGGCCGGGATCTATACCTGGCTGCCGCTCGGCCTCAGGGTGCTGCGCAAGGTCGAGCGCATCGTCCGCGAGGAGATGGACCGGGCCGGCGCCCAGGAGGTCCTGATGCCGGCGGTGCAACCGGCGGAGCTGTGGCAGGAGTCCGGGCGCTGGGCCCAGTACGGCCCGGAGCTGTTGCGCCTCTCTGACCGCCACCAGCGCGAGTTCTGCTTCGGCCCCACCCACGAGGAGGTCATCACCGATCTGGTGCGCCGCGAGATCCGGAGCTACAAGCAACTCCCCGCGAACTTCTACCAGATCCAGACCAAGTTCCGGGATGAGATCCGGCCGCGCTTCGGGGTCATGCGCGCCCGCGAGTTCCTGATGAAGGACGCCTACTCCTTCCATCTCGATCAAGGCTCGCTAGAAGCGACCTACACCCGCATGCACGAGGCCTATACGCGCATCTTCGAGCGCGTCGGTCTCGATTTCCGGGCGGTGCTCGCGGACACCGGCAACATCGGCGGGGCGCTGTCCCACGAGTTCCATGTGCTGGCCGACTCCGGTGAGGACCGCATCGCCTATTCATCGGAGGGTAACTACGCCGCCAACATCGAGCTGTGCGAAGCCTTGCCGCCCGAAGGCCCGCGCCCGCCGCCACGACAGCCGCTCGAAGAAGTCAACACCCCGGAGCAGCGCAGCATCGCCGAGGTCAGCACCTTCCTCGCGGTGGCGCCCGCGCGTTGCGCCAAGACGCTCATCGTCGAAGGGCAGGACGGCGGCCTGGTGGCGCTGTGCCTGCGCGGCGACCACGAGCTCAATCCCCGCAAGGCCGAGCGGCTCGCGCCGCTGGCCACGCCGCTGGCGCTGGCCTCGCCGGAACGGGTGCGGGAGGCGCTCGGCTGCGGCCCGGGCTCGATCGGTCCCCGCGGGCTCTCCATCCCCATCATCGCCGATCACGGGGCCGCGGCGCTCGCGGACTTCGTGTGCGGCGCCAACCAGGACGGCCGGCACCTCTGTGGCGTGAACTGGGGCCGGGACCTCCCCGAGCCCCAGCGCGCCGATGTGCGCGAGGTGTGCGCGGGCGACCCGAGCCCGGACGGGCACGGCCGCCTAGAGATCGCCCGCGGCATCGAGGTCGGCCATATCTTCCAGCTCGGGGACAAGTACAGCCGCGCGCTGGGGGCGACCTGTTTGGACGAACGCGGCAAGGCGGTGACCTTGATCATGGGGTGCTACGGGATCGGGGTCTCGCGGGTGGTCGCCGCCGCCATCGAGCAGCACCACGATGCACGCGGGATCCTGTGGCCGCCCGCCATCGCACCCTTCGAGGTGGCCCTGGCCCCCATCAACCTGCACCGCTCGCTACGCCTGCAAGCGGCGGTCGAGGACCTCTCCGCGAAGCTCGAGGCGGCCGGCATCGAGGTTCTGGTCGATGACCGCGGCGAGCGCGCCGGGGTCATGTTCGCCGATCTCGATCTCATCGGCATCCCCCACCGCCTGGTGCTGAGCGATCGCGGCCTCGATCAGGGCACCATCGAGTACAAGAGGAGGCACGAGGCCGAGGCCCGTGACGTCCCCATCGACCAGGTGGTCGCGCTCATGCGGGGGTCTTGACGGTCCTCTCTCCGGGCAAGCTGCGCTATGATTTGGATGAGCGGGTCTCGGTCGCCCCCCTGTCGGAGCTGGCGACCGGAGGGCCCGGTATCGTGACCGCCGGTCGGACCGGTCGAAATAGACGCGGCACCCGGTAGGGACACCAGGGCCGTCCGTCGCAATGAATTTAGGGACCCTGGAGACCCATATGGCTGACACCGTCTGGTCGCGCGCCGTAGAGCGCATCGTGACGAATCCGCTCTGGCTCCTGCTCGCAGCCATCCTCGGGATCGGGCTAGCGAGCCTCTTCTTCGCCATCTTTCTTTCGATATTCGCCGCCGCCGCCGTGGTGCTCGGCTTGCGTTTCTATTGGTGGAGACGCGACCTGGAGCGCGCGGGACGTGGGAAGACGCTGGAAGGGGAGTACATCGTCATCGAGAAGCGCAAGGCCATCGTCCGCCGCAACGACGACCCCGCCCCTTAACCCAATCGGCTTAGTCGCGCTTGGACCCCATCGCGCTCAGGCCCATCGCTCACGTCCGGCACGGCGTCCCGGAGGCGGACGTGCCGCGTCTGCGGGCCGAGATGGTTGCCGAGATCGTGATCGACGAAGCCTATGCCGAGGCTATCGCTGGGCTCGAAGGCTACTCGCACCTCATCGTGCTCTTCTGGATGCACCGCTGCGATCCCGCCCGATATCGTCCGATGGTCCACCCGCGCGGGCGCGAGGACCTGCCACTCACCGGGGTGCTCTCGACCCGCAGCCGGGACCGGCCGAACCCGATCGGGCTCGCGGTGGTAGAGTGGCTCGGCCGGACCGGGCACTGCCTGCAGGTCAGGCGGCTCGATGCCTACGACGGCACCCCGGTCATCGATATCAAACCCTACGATCCCTACGATGTCTTCACCGATCTGCGCGTCCCGGATTGGTGGTACCGCCTTTCGCACTCCGCCGGATACGGTTTCGACATCGGCGCGACGCCAGCGCCTTGAACCCGCGTCGATGTGCGGGCCATTCGCTACTCAGCATTCGCGACTCACCCTCGTGTGGCCAGCGCCTTGAACCGGGTTATCGATGCGGGAGGACAGGGCGTGCGGCGCCGAGTCTTCTGCCTCATCGCCTTGGTGGCGTCCGGTGCCGCTGCCGAACCCGAGGTACGCCAGGTGTTCGGCCAGTGGAGCCTGCGTTGCGAGCAGCCGAAGCGCGGTCAGGAGCGGTGCTCCATCGTGCAGGACGTGGTCACACGCGCGAGCGGGCAGCGCGTGGTGCGTGCCGCCATCGGACTCGTGCCGGGCAGCCCGGAGCCCATCGCCCTCTTCACCTTGCCGCTCGGGATCTCGCTCCCCCCGGGGGTGAGCCTCCAGATCGGGAGCGGCGAACCCGTACGCTTCCCGATCGAGCGCTGCGAGGCTGAAGGCTGCCGCGGCGGCCTGAAGCTCGGTGCGGCACTGGTAAACGCGCTGAAGCAGGCACAGACCGCCGAGCTGATCTTCCACGATGCGCAGCGCCAGCCGATCCGCGTTGCGCTGTCGCTAGAGGGATTCGCCCCGGCGCTCGAGGCCCTGCGTTAAATTTCGTTGGCGAGCGGATGCAGGCGCACGGTGAGCAGACCGGTACTTGAATCGCTTCATGAGAGAACGATCCTCCGGCCCACCACCCGTTCAGCCCGCCTGCCGTCGGCGCCAAAAGGCACTGTCGGGCCAACGGCGCTCGGCTCGGTAGTAGTCCGCGCGTAGCGAAGCGTAAGTTTCGAATTCCACCTGCACGAAACGCCGATAGCGGGTCAACCCGGAATCATCGCCCCTGAGCAACCGATCCGCAATCGCGTAGCCGGCGTAGACCCCCGAGTACACGGGGATATGCATTGAGAACTTCACTGATCGAGCTTGCGAGCTTCGACTTCCAGTCTGGTGAGTCGCAGTCGAGATTTCTAATGTCGTCAATTAGGGACTTGTCAATTTCAGGAATTTCACACAAATCCTTAGCGGATCCACCAAATGCTGGGATTGGGATAATTAGCTTCCGATATCGCAGCGCTCCAAGGCCTGCCGCATAGGTGCCGTTTAGGCCACCAACGAGTATTACGGCATCGCTCTTCTCTACGGCTTCCCCCTGTGAGCCTTCAGAGCAGGGTCGCCCTGGTGAACGAAGCACTTGTAGAAGTGATTCGCGCCCCCTGCGCAGAACCCAGCGAGCGCGTGAGTTTCTGCAGTATCGGTGTCCTCTCCATGAGGGACAACCAGCATGTGGCCCCACTCTGCTAAGTGTCCGCCAATAACAAAGCAAGCTTCTCTGAACTTCTCGCGTTGAGCAGCAAGCGCTGTTCACTTCGGTAGCTTCCGACGACTGTGACCTTCACTTGACCTCCATCATCGCGATTGCCGTGAATGAGCGGACCTAACTTGAAGTCGACCTCCTAAACGACGCCTGCGCTTTGCGTCACAATGTGAGGCCTAGTTCCGGACCCAGCCCCGACTCTTGGACCCGGTCCGCAGAGCGTCTGCGCTTGAAGCATTATAGCATCCGCACCGAGCAAGCCTATGGACTGGATAAAACGATTCATCCTGTACCTCCCAAAAGCATTACATCCCCGTAATCCCGGTTCATCCTTACCTCCCAAAGGCATTACATCCCTGTAATTCCGGTTCATCCTCTTCCATGGGAAGCGCCATCGGGACGCCATGGGCAAAGCCGAGGTCGAGCGCTTTTTGACCCACCTCGCGGTCGAGCGAAACGTAGCGGCTTCTCCACAAAATCAAGCGCTTAGCGCTATCGTGTTCCTCTACAAAGAGGTCCCTCGGGCGGGCACTCAAATGGCTGGACAACGTCGAGCGCGCGAAGCGCCCGGCGCGGGTGCCGGTGGTCGAAGCCGAGGTGCGGGCGGTCTTGGCGCAGATGGACGGTCGCCACGCCCTCATGGCCGGGATCCTCTACGGTGAGGCTGTTTGTACCGACCAACACTGTGCCGGCCATGCATTTGGTGACCACCCGCATACGCTTCCCGCCCCACCTGTGCGTCTCACACGCATTGCTCGCGCTTGCCCCCTCGCGTGCGCCTTGCTACGGTGTACGCGAGAATCGATGAGGAAGGAGTCGGTACGATGGCCACCATTGCGACACCTGTTACGACCAGGCACCGGCTTACCGTCGCGGACTTCCATCGCATGGCTGACGTGGGGATCTTTCAGGAGGACGACCACGTAGAGCTGATCGAAGGGGAGATCATCGATATGGCGCCGATCGGTAGCGGGCATGCGGGAACGGTCATGGCCTTGAATCGTCTACTGGCAAGGGCGCTCGGGGATCGTGCCATCGTGCTGGTGCAATCGCCCGTCGTTCTGCCCGAGCACTCGGAACCCCAGCCGGATCTCGCGTTGCTTCGTCCTCGCCAGGACTTCTACCGCTCGGGGCACCCGCTACCGGGAGATATCCTACTCATCATCGAGGTCGCCGACACGAGGCTGGCCTACGACCGCGACGTCAAGATCCCCCTCTACGCCCGTCACGGTATCCCAGAGGTGTGGCTCGTCGATCTCGAAGACAGCCGTTTACACATCTACACCTCGCCCTCGGCATCGGGTTATCTCGAATGCCGCATACTCGCAGCGCCGGGAATGCTCGCGCCTGCTGAGCTGCAGGGGTGTCCCGTCGATCTGTCCGGCCTCTTTCCGTAGGCCGCTGGGGCAGCCGTCGCTTCGAGAAGATTACAGCAACTCGTGCGCGATGGTGGGGCTCAGGCGCCGTGCCAGGACCGTGTGGCTGCCCCCTTTTGCCCTTGGGGTCTGGGATGGGGTAGTCACCCCTTGGGTTTCACCCCGCAGTCGCCCAGCTCGATGCGCAGGAATGCCGCGTGTCCGGCGGAGCGGGCCACGAACTCGCGCTGCACGGCGTAGGCCTCGCGCTCGCGGCGGTTGTAGTCCTCGCACGCGGCGGGGTCGAACTTGCCGCTGAGGTCCTGGAGATAGTGCACCA
>Ga0299907_10002914_pt1 | contig 10786 bp, 6 predicted proteins | sample RVTome_16_FD_198680 | JGI IMG/M metagenome (GOLD analysis project Ga0299907, IMG submission 198680) | Soil microbial communities from uranium-contaminated site in the Upper Colorado River Basin, Wyoming, United States - RVT152D67 (version 2) ... | reverse complement strand
GGGCGGGGCGAGAACGCAGTTGGCTGTCGGAGCCAGTGGTCGCCGGGTTCATGCGGATCTCGGATTGCCTTGTCGTGGCGGTAGCGGCTGGACTCGCCTACCTGCACGACCCGGCGCCGATGCCCCAGTCCGCCGCGCCCCTGCTCCTGATCATCGCCATTCTCCTGATGCCGCAGGTCTCCAGCCTGTTCGGTGTCTATAGCGCGTCGCCGAGACCGGATCCGGCGGGTTCACTGCGCATCTCCGGCTCGTGGGTCTGTGTCGTAGGCGTTCTCGCCGCTGCTCAGCTGGTCGCCATGCCGGGCGAGGCGGGGCTCAGCATCTGGATCGCACTGTGGTTCACCTATGGCCTCGCCGGCTTGCTGTTCACTCACCTCCTGTACAACCGCTGGGTTCGCCAGTGGTATCGCCGCGGCGACCTTGCGCGCCGTCTCGTCATCGTCGGAATGGACGACCATGCCGTGGCGCTCGCTCATCATCTTTGGCTGACGCACGACGACTCCGTGCGTGTCCTCGGCCTGTTCTGCAATCCCGGCAATGCCGCTTCCCGAGCGGCCTCGCCGTCCTACCCGATTCTGGGCGGGTGGGAGGATCTGGAGGCGTTTGTGCGTCACCACAGCGTGGACGCTGTCGTGCTTACCGTTCCCTGGCACGCTGAGGACTGCCTGCAGATGTGGATGGCCCGCCTGCGCAATCTGCCGGTCGACGTCCTGCTCTGCCCGCCCACCTCCAGCGCGGCGCAGACCCAGTGGGGTGTGAGCAGCATGGCGGGGCACCGCTTCCTGAAGGTCGCCGAGCGGCCGCTCGCGGGCTGGCGCTACATCGCCAAGGCGGTCGAGGACCGGATTCTCGCGCTCTGCCTGCTCATCCTGTTCACCCCGCTTATGCTGGCGATTGCCGCGCTCATCCGCCTCGATTCGCCGGGCCCCGTGCTGTTCCGGCAGAAGCGGTACGGCTTCAACAACACCATCATCGAGATCCTGAAGTTTCGCACGATGGTCGCTAGCGAGGAGGTCTCCGGCGGCGTCGTCCGGCAGGCAAGGCGGCATGATCCGCGGCTTACCCGCACGGGCTACTGGCTGCGCAAGACCAGCCTCGACGAGCTGCCCCAGCTGTTCAACGTGCTGCGCGGCGAGATGAGCCTGGTCGGCCCGCGCCCGCATGCGATCTCGCACAATGAGCTCTATGCACCGATCATCGATGCCTACGTGGCGCGCCACCGCATGAAGCCTGGCATCACGGGCTGGGCGCAGGTCAACGGCTTCCGCGGCGAGACCGACACGCTCGAGAAGATGGAGAACCGGGTCAAGTACGACCTCTACTACATCGAGCACTGGTCCATCCTGCTCGACCTCTACATCCTCCTGCGCACGCTGATCGTCGGCTTCGTCCACCCCAATGCATACTGAGGCGCAGCCCATGGATTGGCCCGACACATCGCCGGCGGACGACGGGACCACGGTCGTCGACCTGCTTCGCGTCCTGCGTCGCCGCCGTCGCACCATCATCTTCGTGGTCGCGGTGCTGACCGCCGCAACGACAGCCTTCGCCAGCCAGCTCGAGGCGCGCTACAGGGCAGTCGCCTCCATGGTGATCGAGCCCTACGTGAGCAAGATCATCGATGCCGACGAGGCAAGGCCGGCCTCGGCGATCGACCGGGGCGCCCTCGAGACCCATGCCGAGGCGCTGCAGTCCCGCAGCATCATCCTCGAGACGATGGAGACGTTGGAGCTGTTCGGCGATGCCGAGTTCGGCGTCGAGTCGGGACCGACGGCGCGGCTGCTGGAGCAGCTGATCACCCTCGCCCATGCGCTGCTGGCGCGCATCCCGCCGGACTGGCACGCCTGGCTCGGCCTCTCCACGGCCGGCGCGGAGACGGCACTGCAGGATGAGGCGGACACTGCCGCGGACTCGGCGGACGACTCCGACGACAGGGAAGTGGCCGCCCTGGTCTTCGCCAGCGGCCTGGACGCCGACTATTCGGACGACTCCTACGTGATGCGGGTGTCGTTCTCCTCCCTCGACCCGGAGCGCGCCGCCGCCATCGTCAACCACATCGCCGAGCTCCACGTGCAGAAGCAGCTGCAGGCAAAGCGCAACGTCGCAAGCCGGGCCATAGGCTGGCTGGACAAGCAGCTTCCCGTCATTCAGCAGGACGTGCTCGAGGCCGAGCAGCGCATCGCGGAGTTCCGGTCGCAGCACCCCCTGCTGGAAGCCAAGAGCGGCTCGCTGGCCGAGGCCGAGCTCTATGGCGTGAATCGCGCCCTGGTCGAGGCGCGCGGTGCGCTCGGCGAAAAGCGCGCGAAGCTCGAGATCATCCGCCTGCTGCAGTCGACCGGCGGCAATCTCGATACTCTGGCGGATGTCATCGAGTCGCCCCTGATCTCGGCGCTCCGCAGGCAGGAGGCCGAGCTCGCGGCGAAGAACGCAGAGCTCGCGACCAGGCTCGACACCCGCCACCCGGCGCGCCAGGCGGTGCTCGAGGAGATGGCGAAGCTCGCGACGCAGATCGAGGACCAGATCGGGCGCATTGTCCGCAGCCTCGAGAACGACATCGCGGTCGCCGCCGCCGAAGTGCAGCGCCTGGGCGGCGAGATGCGGGACGCCAAGGTGCAGAACGCCCGCGACAACGAGGCGGGCGTTCAGTTGCTCGAGCTCGATCGCGAAGCGGCGGCCAAGCGACACCTCTATGAGCATCTCCTGCGGCGCTACGAGGAGATCGTCGGCCAGGAGGGCATCGTGGAGCCCGGTGTGCGCATCATTTCCGAGGCGGAGGTGCCGGCGGCACCTCACACGCCCTCGCCCGTGGTGGCCACGACGGTGGGCTTCACGGCCTCGGTCGTCATCGCCTGCCTGCTTGCCCTGGTCCTGGAGCAGTCGGACAAGACCCTGCGCAGCGCGCGGCAGGTCGAGCGGCACCTGGGCCTCCCCTGCCTCGCCCTTGTGCCTACGATCCCGCGCTCCAAGCGCCGGTCCGGCATGCATCGCTGCCTCCTGGATTCGCCGGCGTCCGCCTACGCGCAGTCGCTCCGGACGCTCGCCGTCCAGGTCGCCAGCAGGCGGCGACGCCCGGGCGTGGTGCTGGTGACCTCCGCCCTGCCGGAGGAAGGCAAGTCGTCGCTGGCGGCGGCGCTCGCCGTTTGCGCCGCGCAAACCAGCGGCAGGAGGATCGTTCTGGTCGACTTCGATCTGTGGCGGCCGACGCTGGCGCGCGAGTTCGCCCTGCCGCCGACCTCGGGCGTTTCCGATTTCCTCGTCGACGGAGACTGGCGCGCCTTCGACCGGGACCCGGACCTCGAGCTGCCGCGCCGCGCCCACATCGACATTCTCCCGGCGGGCCGGCGGCCGGCCGAAGGAGTCCAGCACCTGACCGTGCAGTCGGTCTCCGCGCTGCTGGACGAGCTTCGCGAGCGCTACGACATGATCGTGATCGACGTGCCGCCGCTGCTCGGTGTCAACGATGGCCGCATCCTGGCGATGCTGGCCGACGACGTGATCCTCGCCGTTCGCTGGGGCCGCACCAGCCGTGTCGCCGCGGCCGGCGCTTTGAAGGCCCTTCGGAGCACTTCGACGCGCATCTGCGGTGCTGTCCTGACCCGCGTCGACAGCAAGAAGCACGCGCTCTACGGCGAAGGCGACAGCCTTCAGTACCAGCGTGCCTTCCGCAAGTACTATGCCGGGTAGCGCCGGACCGCTGTCCGCAGCACCCGCCGGGAGCCGCGTGCCGCACCATCTCCGGCAGGCAGGCGGCCAGCGGGCGAGCGCCGGTCGGGCGGGGCAAGCGCTGCGCGCGCGCCTCCTCATCACCACCTACGTCATGGCATTGCCGCTGTGGTGGGTGCTCGGCGTGGACTTCGCAATGCCGCTGTTGCTCGCCTCGGCCCTGCTCTACGTGTCGCCGGCGACACACCGCGACTTCACAGCCTCCGACCATCTGCTGGTGGCGGTCATCGTGGTGCTGGGAAGCGCGGCATATCTGAACGGCTTTCTCGTCGGCCGGCACACCCTGCGCTTCGCCGCCGCGCTCTACAACCTCAGCATCTGGGTATGCGGCCTCCTCCTTCTCCAGCAAGCCCGCAGCATCCTGCTCCACGGCAGCGCCGGCCGCGCGGCCGTCCTGCGCGCGGGCTTCATCGCCTTCCTGACCTTCGCCGCGGTGGCTTGGGGCTCGTTCATCGGTGCCTATGCGGTGGGCGAGGCGGCATTGGAGATGCCGAGCCTGTTCGGCATGGTGGCGGGCGACTTCGTGCCGGCCTCCGCAGCCCTCATCAAGCAGTCCGCGGTCGTCGTGTTCACCCGTCCGGACTGGGGCCTGCCGGGGGTTGAGATGCCGCGCATCGTGGTCTACGGCCCCTACCCCACCGCCACAGCGGCGGTGACCGCCGTCCTTGGCACGCTGGCGCTGCTTCACCTTCAGGATGGCGGGCAAGCGCGCAAGCGCCGCCCCGCGCTGGCCGGCATGGCCGTCGAGGGGCTGATCTTCCTGACGCTCGCGCTCACCCTCACGCGGTCCATCCTGGCAGGCTGGCTGCTCGGAGCCATCGCCGCCGCGCTGATCTTCGGAACCGCCTGGCGGCGCATCCTGGCGATCGGCGCCCTTGCCATCGCCATCCCGCTGTCGTTCCATGTGGACCTGTCGGGCGCAGCCGACTATCGGGGCTACAGCACCGAAAGCCGCTTCGAGAACTACGACCGCGCCGTCGCGCGGACGCTCGAGAAGAGCCCCATCCTCGGCCTCGGCGTGAAGCCGCGCGAGCAGGACAACCATATCGCCGTCGGGTCGCATTCGACCTTCGTCTCGTCGTTCACCAAGAGCGGCACCCTGGGCCTGAGCCTGGTGGTGGCCTACCTCGTGCTGCTGCCCGCTTACCGGTGGCTCGGGCCGATCGCCGACGCGCGCCGGCGCCCGGCCGGCGAGGTGGCCGAGCTGCGCATTCTGTTCAACCTGCAGGTCGCGCTCTGGGTCTGGCTGTGCTTCGAGGACCTCGATGCGCCCGCAACGGCAGCCATGCTCATCTTCCTGGCCTTCGCCCTGATCGAGGTCAGCTTGCGCGCCGGTCGCCGAAGCGGCTCCGGCGGCCTTCCGCCGCTGCGGACGCATCGGACAGGCTGAGACAGCATGGAAGCCGCGCTTCACCTCCGGCAGCTGCGCAGCTTCACGCCTGAAGCTGTCTGGCGGATGGCCAGCGGGCGCTCGGGGCGCGTGCTGGCGGTCCGCTGCCTCGGCATCGCCGCCTTGTTCGGCTTCGAGATCGCGCTCGCCAGAAGCCTCGGCGTATCCGGCTACGGTGCCTTCAGCTTCGGGCTGGCCCTCGCCGGCCTCGCCTCGCGCCTGGCGCCGCTCGGCTGGCTGAGCACCAGCACGCGCCTGGTAAGCAGCTACGCGAGCCTCGGCAAGGACGGCCTGCTGAAAGGCAGCCTCATCCTCGCCTACGCCGCCACCGTGGTCGGGCTCGCGGTCGCGCTGCCTCTGCTCATCATGGCAACCCCGGACGCCGACCCCTCGGCTAGCAGCGCGGTGCTGCCCTACGTCGTCGCGGTGGCGGTCACGCTCGCCTTCCTCGAGCTGCATCGCCATATCCTCCGCGGCCTGCATGCCGGGGACCTCGGCGAAGCCCTGGTGATCCTGCTGCTTCCCGCGCTGGCGACCGCCGCGGTCTGGGCATTCGGCGTCCGCGACGTGCGGACCGCGGGGTACGTCTATGCGGCGACCAGCTGCGGCCTCGTTCTGGTGTCGAGCGTGGCCATCGCGCGCCGGCTGCCGGCGCCGATGTGGAAAAGCAAGGCGGAGTTCCGGACCCGTGCGTGGTCGCTGGCGGCGGTGGCGATCCTGCTGGGAAGCGCCAGCAGCGAGGTCCTCACACGCACCTCGGTCATCCTCCTGGGCGTTGTGGGCGACGATCAGGACGTCGCGCTGTACCACGCCGCGGCCCGGCTTGCCCTGCTGAACGTCTTCGTCCTGCGCGCCCTGACGCCGGTTGCCGCACCGCACTTCAGCGAACTCCACAGCGCCGGCCGCTTCGCCGAGCTGCGGGCGATGTTCCGGCGGCAGTGCCTGCTCTCCTTCGCCGGCGCGGTGCCGATCTTCATCGTCCTGTCGGTCTTCCCCGGCTTCGTGCTCGGGCTGTTCGGACCGGCGTTCGTCGCCAGCGAAACGACGCTCCGCGTGCTCAGCATCGGCTACCTGGCGTCGGCCGCTGCAGGGCCCTGCGGCACCGCGCTGATGATGGTCGGCCGGGAACGCGCCTATGCCGGCATAACGTTCGCCACCCTCCTGGTCGGTGTCAGCGCCAACTACGTGCTCATCCAGCAGATGGGAGCGCTCGGGGCGGCGCTTGCGACGGCGGGGGTCCTGGTGTTCAACAACGCACTCTATCTGACGGTCTTCCTCCGGGCGACCCGACCGCAAGCGGCGAAGCCCGCCTCGTGAAGCGCCGGCCAGCGCGCTCGGCGTGATCAGAACTGCGCGACCACGGCCTGCAGGACCCGAATGTAGCGCCGGTCGCCATCCTTCACCTGCGCAGCGCAGCGCGCCTCGCCATAGAGGATAATCATGCGCAGCAAGTTGAGCGCGACCAGCAGCGGCGTCCGCTTCGGATCGAGGCCCACATTGAACAGCGCGTGGCGCCCGAAGCGGCAGAGACGCTCGGCGGTCGCGGGCGCCGACCTGCCTGTGCGCAGCTCCAGATGCAGAATGAAGTGCATCACGTCGATCCCGAGCGGCATGGTGCTGTCGCTCAGCTCCCAGTCCCAGACGTTATAGGCGCCATCCGGCGCGACGGACATGTTGGGCGGGATCCAGTCGCCGTGGCACTGTCCCATCCACAGGCAGACACTGCCCCAGCGTCCCTCGATTTCAGCTCGGGCGGTAGCCACGACCTCGCGGTCCCGCTCGTCGAGCGAGGGCATGATCCGGGCGAGCTGCGCGGTCGATCTCCGCCAGAAGGCGCTGTCGACCAGCTCGACGCGCGATCTCTGGCGCAGCGCCGCGAGCGCGATGGCGGCATCGACCGGCAGATCAGACAGCGAGCGCAGCCGGAGCCGCTGCCCCGCGAGCGGGGCGAGGACGACGGATTCGATTCCTTGCCAGGCGCCGCTGAACAGCACGCGCGGCACCCTGATGGGGGTGCTCTTCGTCAGGCTGGCCAGCTCGCCGAGCACTTCGGCCTCGTGGCGGACGAGTTGGCGCGTCAGCACCTCCCAGCCGAACTTCGCGTAGGCCAGCACCGTCCCGTCGCCGGCGATCGCTTGCACCACCGGCTTTCCGTTCGGGCGCCGTGGCGCGATCCGCATGCTGGTCACGAAGTCCCCGCGGCCCAGCACATCGCTCAGGAACTCGTGCAGCTGGGTCTCGTGCCGGCCCGGCCCGGCCGCCGCGATAGTTAGCCGGTCGCGCAGAAAGGGCCGGGCCAGGCCGACTCGGTTTGCCAGTTGCAGGCCGCGCGCCGCAGCCCTGACGAAGGGGCTGGCGGCACCGGCGACGTGCTGGGTCAGGGCAGCGCCGAGCGCGGCTCCAGTGCCGTCAAGCGGCAGCAGCACACGCGGATTGAAGAAGCTCGGAACCACAGCATAGCGCTCCAGCACAAGACCGCCGCGGCCATCCTCCCCGCAGCGCATGCTGAGGCTTTGAGGCTCACCTCTCGCCATGACGCGGAGCACCGAGTCAAGCTCAGGCGGCATCCGCGATGCAGCCGTCCGATTCGCTTCCGCATTCGACATCGGCGAACTTTCCATGGCTCGATCGGCTGCCGGGCTACAACCCCTCCCACACAGCTTGGAGTGCGCAGCGGACCGTCTCGTCCAGCGGCCGGCTCGCGTCGACGCGGATCATCGGCGTGCTGGAGAAATCCGCTTCGCTTTCGAGGTGCCAGCGCCGGCGCACCGCCTCGGGATCCGGTCCGCCCCGCTTGTTCCGCCTGGCATCCCGTTCAAGGGCGAGATCCAGCTGCGCCACGAGCTGCAGCACGAGCGTCGGCCGTGGCAGGCCGCGGTAGAGGGCGCGCTCGCGGCGCATCATCCAGCGCTTGAGCGGAGACCGGCACGCCGCGATGGCGGCATCGTCGAAGCAGCTGCTGTCGATCACGCGCGCCGTCTCCGACGGATAGCGGTCGGCGATCACCACCGCGCCGGAGGTTGCCGCCCTGAGCGCCCGGAAGATCAATCTCCGGCGGTCGTAGGCGACGAGCAGCATGCGCAGCACATAGAGCACGGAGTAGCGCTGCTTCTGCCGGCGCTCCACGCTCTGATACTCGCGCAGGCGCTCGTGCGGCAGCAGCAGGCGGCCCAGCGGCACGAAGACCCGCGGCAGGAACGACAGCAGGGTCGCCGGCGGCTTGCCGACGTGAATGCGGCGGACACAGAGGTAGCGGCCGAGCCGGTCGGCCAGTTGAGCGCCGACGGTGGATTTGCCGCTGCCCTTCGGACCGACCAGCGCGATGATGGCGCCGCCGGTCTGCAGCGCGAGATCGCGGCGCCGATGCAGCCGCCCTGCGACGAATAGCAGGAGGCGCCGGTAGCGCGAGGCAGTCGCGCGCAGCGGGCCGAGCCGCTGGAGGTGACGCAGCCGCCAGGCGACCCGCCAGCCGAGCGTCACCCGGGGCCACAGCGCATCAACGGCGATCGCCAGGCGCAGCCGCTCGAACAGCGCCGGCTCGATGGCCGGGAACCAGCCGGCGCAGAGGGCGGCGGCCTGCCTGCTGTCGGCGCGCCCGCACAGCCAGGCCAGCTCGGCGATCACCTTGTCGTAGTGCCGGTTGGTCTTGAGGATCTCGACCGGACTGACGTGCTTCAGGGCAATGCGCAGGACGAACAAGGCCAGCTCGGCGCAGGGATCGGGAACTCTCACGCCCTCCAGATGGCAGGTCGAGCCGAGGATCGACGGCTCGATCGGGAAGCGGTAATTCTTGACCAGGCTGTCGCCGCTGACGACCTGGTAGTAGGCATGCAGGTCGACCAGCTCGGCTGTCGCGCTGTCCAGCGCCAGGGCATGGAAGACCCCGGGGTGGCCGCTCCCGGAGCGCGAGAAGGCGGGCCGGAAGCCGCATCTGGCGAGCGCCGCGTGAAACTGCGCCTCACTGCGGGGATCGACGAGCAGGTCGATGTCCTCGCGCCCGGCAAGCGTCGCCGTGAGGCGTATGTTGCTTTTCCAATGGCAGTAGTTGACGCCGTGCTCCTCCAGACAATCGAAGAGGCGGCGGATCACCGCCTTCTCGGGCAGGCGCACCGCCGGTGGCGTGTGCGTTGCCGGGCGATCACCCACGAACGCCCGAGTGCCCTCGGATGCGCCATGCGCCGTTACGCAATCCTCATCTTGTTTCACAAGGCCCGGGCTATCCGCTCTTGTCATACAACTGCCCCTTAGTGCTGCCAGCACCTGTAGCGGCATGAAGGCGTTCCGTCTGTACGGCGGGCGACATAGCGCCAGGGCCGCGCGACCGCCTCGGACGTCAGCGCGCGGGCCAGGCGGTCGCGGCCGGCATCAGCTGCGCAGCAGGCCGGACGCGGCTCGGCCGATGCGCGAGCCCGGGAAGAGGCTTCGCGCCGCCAGCGCCGGATCGAGCGCGAAGTGGTCCGAGATTACGCCTGCCAGCAGCCAGTGCAGGTCCGTCGTGGGCCTCAGGTCGCGGCCGTCGAACAGCGCCGGGCGGGCGAGGCCGGGCCAGTCGGCAACGACCCTGCCGCCCCTGACCGCGCCGCCCGCCATGAGCACCGCCGAAGCCGTGCCGTGGTCGGTTCCACCGGTGCCATTGGTTTCCACGGTGCGGCCGAACTCCGTGACGACGAGCACCAGGGAATCCGCCCAGCTGGCGCCCAGTGCCGTCTCAAGCGCGGCAATGGCCGCGTCGAGCGTGCCGAGCTTGCGCGCCAGGCGCACCACCTGGTTGGTGTGGGTATCCCAGCCGTGCGACTCGACCACGGCAATGCGCGGCCCCCGGCTGCCGGACAGCAAGCGGCCGGCGATGGTGGCGAGCTGCTCCAGCTGCCTGCCGCCGTCACCGGCATCGCCGGCAAGCCGTTGGATTTTCATGGCCTCGGTCCACAGCCCATGCAGCAAGGCGTCGTCGTCATAGAGCTGCCCGACGCGCTCGAGCAGGCCTTCCGATGCGTCGTCACTGCCAGACGGCACGTAGGAAACGACGTCGGGGGAGCCTTGAAGAACCAGTGGAAGAGCCGGCGCCACCGCCACGGCGCGTCCGCCGGACAAGAGAGGCAGCAGCCTGCCGATCCAGCCGTCGCGCCGGGCGTAGGCTCGCGAAGCTCCGGACTCGAGGATGTTCTGGCCGTCGAAATGCGAGCGGCCCCGGTAGGGCGAGGCGACGGCGTGCACGATCAGGGCTTCACCTCTGGCATAGAGCGCCGCGGTGTGCGCCAGGGAAGCATGCAGCGCGAACAGGCCGTCGAGCTTCACCGCGCCGCCATCGCTGCCGGGGCTGCCGGGGCTGAGCGCCAATTGGCGGCGCGCCGCCATGTAGGCCGGCTCTGCATAGGGCACCACGGCGTGCAGGCCATCCAAAGCTCCGCGCAGCAGGAGGACGACCAGGCGCCGCTCGGTCTCGGCGCGCGCAAAGCCGATTCCGGGCAGCAGCAGGGCGCCGTGGGCAGCGGCGGCAAGAAGCAGGCTGCGTCGATCGATCATCGGCTATCTCCGCAGGAATTCGGGCGAGGCAACGAGCAGCGCGAGGCCCTGCGCCGCGCTGTCGGCACCGTCGATCACCGACGCGGTGCTCTCGCGCAGAACCCCCGGCAGGACGAGCGGCGCGAGCGCCCGCGCGTCCGCCTGCCCGGC
>Ga0299907_10002913_pt1 | contig 10787 bp, 8 predicted proteins | sample RVTome_16_FD_198680 | JGI IMG/M metagenome (GOLD analysis project Ga0299907, IMG submission 198680) | Soil microbial communities from uranium-contaminated site in the Upper Colorado River Basin, Wyoming, United States - RVT152D67 (version 2) ... | reverse complement strand
GGGCAGGCCCCGATTCGCCAGCGGGATCAACGGATCGACCTCGCGCAACAGGCCCTCGAGCTCGGGAGAGAGCCGATCGACCCCCTCGAGCGCGGGACGCAGCAGGTGAGCCACCGGTCGCAGGCGGTTCAGGATCGGCGCCGCATCCTCCGCCACCTGCTCCACCTGGGGAAGGGTGGCCCGCAGCTCGCCGAGGAAGGGCGGAAAGGCGCGCACCGCCGCGGTCAGCTCGCGGTTGCGCGCCGCCGTCTCGGAGAAGACCGCGTTGCCGGCGATGACCAGGTCCTGGAGGTCGCCCTCGCGACTCCCGATCGCGGTCAACGCGAGACCCCCGTCGCGGACGATTCGCCGGACCGAGGTTCGCTGGCGATCGAGGACTCCGACCAGCGTCGCGAGGTCGTCAAGCGTGGGCCCGGCGTTGCCGAGCGCGTTGCTGAAGGTCTCGCCACGACCCTCGAGGGCTGCCGAGAGATCGACCAGGAATCTCTTGAAGTCCGCCCGGGTGTGCCGGTCGAAGACCCCGAGGAGCTCGTCGATCTGAACGGTGGGCTCGGCCTGGGAACGCTCCAGGGTTCCTCCATCGGGAAGCGGCGGGCTCTTCGGGTCGCCCGCGGTCAGGGCGACGAAGCTCTCGCCGAGCAGCGTCTTGTAGCGGACGATCGCCCGGGTGTCGGCGCGGATCGGCGCGAAGCGGTCCTCGACCTCGATCTCGACGTCGATGTTGCTCTCGCCGGTCTCGGTCCCGGCCACCCGCCCGACGGGGACCCCCGAGATCCGAACGTCGGAGCCGCGTGTCACCTGCGCGGCCTCCGGCCCGAAGAGGACGTGGAAGCGGTACCCCTGCGCCTCGAACGGAACTCCACCTCCGAACGAGCGCCAAACCATCAGCGTCAGGACGAAGCACGAGAGCGCGAACCCGATCGCGATCATGACGGCGGCTGGACGTTGTCTAGGCGTTCCCATGGCAGCTCAGCAGGGCAGGGCCCCGAGTAGTGCGTCGAGCAGTGGCGACAGCTCCGGATTGCCGACCAGTTGCTGACAGTCGACGGCGAGGAAGCCGCGGGCCACGGCTCCGTGGGCGTCCTCGGCGGAGAAGGCCGAGTTGGCGTTGTGGACCATCCAGGCGAACCACTGCAGGAACCCCTCGTTGTCCCCGGGCGGGTTGTAGCCGAGCTCGTTGGCGACGTAGGCGAGCACGGCGAAGGCGCTGCGCAGCGAGGGCGTGACCGCGCTCAGGTCGCGTGTCACCGGCCCCAGGTCACGGGCGAGCGGCTGCAGTCGTGGCACCAGCGGACGCAGGCCGCCGTGGGTGAAGCGGCGGGCATCATCGAGGAGCGGACGTCCGACCCGCAACGCCGCCGGCAGTCGGCGCGCGGAGGGGCGCAGCTCCTCCACGGTGGGGCCGAGCTCGCCCGCGAACTGCGTGGTGTGACCGAGGCTGCTACGGGTCGCCGCCAGCGTCGCCGGCAGCAGGCGGAGCGACTGCCGCAGCGCCGTCTCCTCGTCGGCAAGCGCGCCGAAGGTCTGCTCGGCGCCGTCGATCACCTGGGCCAGCTCGCCGTCCCGGTCGCCGGTGGCCCGCGCGAGCCTGGCGTAGCTGTGAACGAAATGGCGAAGCTCCTGGCGCCGCGCGGCGAGCGCCGAGGCCAGCCTGCGGAAATCGGCCGCGGTCGGGCCGAGAGCGCGTAGCACCGCCCGCAGATCCTCGCCGCGCCCGCGCATTCCCCGCTCGGCCCCGGCCAGGAACAGGCCGAGGTGATCGCGGACGTCGGCGTCGAGCGCCGCGGTCAGCTCGTCGCTGTCGATCGGCGAGGTCGTGCGGGCGAGCGGAATCCTTCCCCCCTCGGAGAGTGGCGAGGCCGGCGGACCGCCGGGGTAGAGCTCGATCTGCATGTCCCGGAGCGGCGTCCGCGGCACCAGCGAGGCGCGCGCGTTGGAGAACACGTCAGGCAGGACGCCGGGGTCGATCTGCATCCCGACCACGGCGCTGCCCTCCTCGACCCTCGCGGAGACGATCGTCCCGACCTTCACCCCGGCGACGTTGACCGGCTGATCGAGCTCCGGCTTCAGCCCGTTGACCGTCTGGAAGGTGGCCTCCAGCGAATAGCGGTCCTCGAACGGAAGGCGGAGCCTCTGCTTGCGCACGATGTAGCCAGCCGCCACGGTCGCGAAGGCGGCGAAGGCCGCGATCACCAGCAGCCAGCGGCCATGGCGCTCGAGCTGTCGCCTCAGGCTCATCCCAGTCCCGTCCTCGCACTGAGATCGGGAAGCTCCTGCTCGAGGCAGGGCGCGTCGGGCCGCTTGGGCAGGGTCGAGCCGGGGCCGAACCAGCGCGGCCTCGTCCCGGTGAAGGCATCGCCGCCCGCCAGCCCGCCGAGGAGCGGGATCGCCTGCTCGCTGACGCCGCCGGAGAGCCGCAGCGAGGGGCCATTCGCGTCGAAGCTCTGTCCGGCGCTGGCCAGGCCGACGAAGGTGTGGACCATGTCCTGCCAGACGGGCCGCCCCGAGGAGAGGTGGCCGTCCTCGACCTCTGCCTTCAGCACCGGCAGGATGTGCGTGGCGACGCAGCCGGTTACCGGGGCGACGAGGTCGAACAGCGGCCGCAATCGCGCCGCGAGCGTCGGCAGCTCCTCCGCGGTCGGCTGCAGGCGCCGGACCAGCAGCGGGAGCTGAGCGGGCCGCACCAGCACCTCGAGGTCGTCGAGGACGTCGGCGGTCCTCGACAACACGGAGGGCAACGGCGGCAGCGCGGGCCTGATGTCGGCGGTGAACCGCTCCAGTGGTGGCAGGGCCCGATCGAGGGCGTCGAGCGCCGGCGGGGCCTCGGCCAGCGTCCCATCGAGCTCTCTCAGGCTGGCGGAGAGCGAGTCGTCCTCGGCGGCGAGGGCGCCCGTGGTCCGGTTGAGGTTCTCGACCAGCCCGGCGAGCTCGCGGTCGCGGCGCGCCATTGCCGCCAGCAGCCTCGATGTGCCCTCGATCCCGTCGGAGACGTCATGCCGATCCGAGCCGCGGAAGGCCTCGAAGGCGATCGCGGCATCCCTCAGCGCCGGCGCCAGATGGGGCATCGCCCTGGCGAATCCCTCGGCGCCGCCGCCCTCGAGCGCGGTGGACGTCTCCTTCAGGAAGCCGCCCAGCGAGTCGCGGACGGAACTGTCGAACGCCCCGAGGATCTGGTCGAACTGGACCGGGATCGACGTCTGAGCGAGTGGGATCGTGCCGCCGTCGGGCAGCTCTGGCGATGTGGGGCTACCCGGCTCGAGCTCGACGTAGTAGCTGCCTTCGAGGAATACCCGCGGGCGGATGCGGAGGGTGGCATCGACGTGCACCGGGCGGCCGTCGTCATTGACCTCGAGCACGACCACGCCGGTCGAGCCCGGTCCCGGCTCGAGCCCCACGACCTTGCCGACGGGAACACCGGCGATACGCACCGGCGAGCCCTCGCGGATCTGGTTCGAGGACGAGAACACCCCCTCGACGCGGTAGCCCTGCGTGAACGGCACGTCCTTGGCAAACGCGCCGTAAACGAAGGCGGCGATGGCGAGCAGGCCGGCGAGTCCGAGCAGGAAGGCGGTGCGCTCGTCGAGGCGCTTCTCCTCACGACGGATGCCGCGCCGCCGGCTCATGGTCCTTCCCCCTCGAACCCGTGCCCGAGCAGACCGGCGCCGGCGGCGAGTTCGAGCACGCCGGGTGGCGGCGCGGTGATCTCGGTCGCCGTCGACTGGAGCCCGGCCGGGTTGCCGATCACCTTGGCGGGCCCGAACGGCTCGTTGCCCGCCTCGCACTCTTCGTAGTTCTGGTTCGGGTAGGGGTTGAAGTGGAGGTTGGCGTACTGCCTGGCGGCCTGCGACATGTAGGGCGGGTTGATCATCACCAGGGCGCTGTACCAGGCGCCGTCGCTGTTCCCGCCGGAGACGAAATCGGAGACGTTGCGGGCCCAGAGCGCGGCGGTGTTGCACGCCACCTGGGCGGGGACGAAGAGCTCGAGCGTTGCGCGAATGGCCGCCACCGTCGCGTCCAGCTCGCGCACCGCCCCCTTTGCCGCCGGCTCACGGGCCAGTGCGTCGAGCGCCGAGAACGTGCCGGCGAGCCGGCTCGGCAGCGGCGGGGCGCGGCGCAGGACCGGAATGCCGGCGTGGACGGCGTCGGCCAGGCTCCCAGCGGCGCGGGAGAGGACGCGGGTCCCCGGCTGCAGCCCCCGGGTCAGTGCGGCGGCATCCGCCAGCACCGGAGTGATCCTGGTCAGCACCCGGGTGCCGACCCGCTCGGTCGGCGGCAGCGCCGCGATCCCCTCGCCCAGCGCCGGCCCGGCCGCGTCGAAGGCCGCCAGCGTGGTCGCGCCGTGATCGAACAGAGAGCCGAGCTCGGAGGAGACCGGCGCCAGGGCGCCGAGCGTCGAGTCGATCCCCTCGATGAATCGATCGAAGCGAGTCTGCGGCGCGACCACCGTGCGCAGCGTGCGCTGGGCCGGAGGGAGGAGCTCGCCGGTCGCGCCGATCGCGTCGTTGAGCGCGCCACCGCGACCGGCGAACGCGTCGCCGAGGCCGTGCAGCGAGGTCCGGATCGCCTGGCCCGTCTCGCGATCGAAGATGCGCAGCGCCTGCTCGATCTCCACCGCGCGACGGGCTTGGCGCAACGCCAGCACGCCCCCGCCGGGGATTCCCCGCTTCGACTCCCCGGGGATCAGGTCGATGAACTTCGCACCCAGCAGCGAGCGGGAGCGCACCTGGATGACGCTGTCGACGGGCAGCGGGTAGAGGTCCGGGTCGAGCGCGAGGTCGAGGCGGGCGAACGGGGGACCGTCGCCGGTGCTGGGCATCGCCTCGATCTCGGTCACCACGCCGACCCGGGAGCCGCCGACGCGAACATCGCTCGAGCCCTCGATCAGCTTGGCGGCGTCGGGGACGTCGGCGGAGATGCGGTAGGTCGGAACGAACGGGAGGCCGCGATTTGCGTTGTAGGAGAGCGCGACCATCACGATCCCGAGCAGGACGATCACCGAGCCGGCGATGATCGGGTTCGAGAGCGTGTCGGAGCGTGTTCCGGGGAGGCGTCGCATCAGCGGAATACGAAGTTGAGGAGGTCCTGGACAGGGTTGGCCGGTTCGCTCGCCGGGGCCACGGGGTCCTCCCGCCCGCTCGGCTGCCACTCCGGTGCGAAGCTCGCCCGCGGGGCGGGCGCACCCCCAGCGGAGACATCGGATGCCCAGCCGGCGTTGCAGAGCTCGGTTCGCTTCGGCGCCGGCAGGGTGCAGGAGCTGACCGTGATGTTGAGCAGCCCCGGCAGGATGTGGGAGGTGTTGTCGAAGCGGGCCGAGGCGGCGGCGAGGTTGTAGGTGAAGTCGAGAAGCCTCTCGACGAAGCCGCGATCGCGGAGGCTGACGAAGAACTCGTCGACAAGCCTGCCGGCCGGCTTCGCCCGGTGAGCGAAGCCGCGCAGGTCCCCGACCAGCGGCCCGGCACTGCGCGCCGCGCGCAGCCCGCGACGCGAGGCGGTGCTCAGGCGCCGCACCACCGGCCGCGCCGCGGTCGCGAACGGCTCGGCGTCGCCGATCAGACGGTTGAGGTCGGGGGCGGCGCGCCGCAGGTCGGCGAGGATCGGGGCACCGTCGCGGGCGAGCTCGTCGACGCGGACGAGGGCGGGTCGTGCGGCCTTGAGGAGCGGCGGAAGGCGACGCACCGACTCGGAGAGCGCGGTGTGCTCGCGGGCCGTCCGCCGCGTGACTCGTGCGGCGCGGCCGATGAAGGCCCCGACGCGGTCGTCGCGCCGCGCCAGCTCGCTGAAGACGCTGTCGGCGGCGTCGGCGATGTCGCCGACCCTGCGGCGATCCTCATTGATGATCCTCAGCGCCCGCCGGGTGAGGGCCAGGGTGGGATTGGCCCGGACCAGGACCTGGTTGAGGTCCTCCCCGCGGGCCGCGAGGCCGGCGCCGAGCGTGGTCAGCAGAAGGGAGAAGCGCTGCCTGGTCGGCACCGACCAGATCTCGAACAGGTCGCTGATGTCAACCGGTGCCGAGGTCCGCCGCAACGGGACCGTGGGACTCTCGTCGCCCCGCGGCTGCAGCAGCTCGCCAGACGGCGAGCCGGGGTCGCACTGAACGAAGGTCTCGCTGATCAGGCCGGTCGGCTGAATCGAGCATGTGGCATCGGAGCGGAACGGGGCGAAGCGCTCGTCGATGCTCATCTCGACCCGGGCGTGGTAGCCGGAGGTGAGCTCGACGTCCTCGATCTCCCCCACCGTCGCCCCGGCGATCCTCACGAACTGCCCGGGGATCGTCCCCTTGGCGGTATCGAAGATCGCGGCGACGCGATAGTCGGACTCGGACGCCGGACCGTAGGAGCGCACGACGACCGCTCCCGCCACGAGGGCGGCGACGGCGGCCAGCAGGACGAGGATCCGCCTCATGGCCCGTACACGTGCGCCGGGTTGCAGATTGCCGGATCGGGGACCCACGGGTTGGAGGAGTCGGCGGCGGGGCTGACCGCCCCGCCGGGGCAGCGGGCGTCGAGGCCCTTGCGGATCCTGCGAACGCCTGGAAACTCGAAGCCGCCGAGGAGCCCGGCGAGCGCGCCGGTCGCGTCCGGAATCGTCAGCTTGGTGCGGAAGAAGTGCCCGTTGGCGTCGTAGTAGCCCCCGGTGCCGGCGCCGGCGGCGCTGAACAGGCCGGAGACAAAGTCGGGCGTGTACGGCCTCAACCCGGCGAAGATCGGCTGCGACTCGCCGATCGCGGCGGTGCTCGAGCGCAGGGCCGGAAGGGCCGATCGCGAGAGACGCGGCATCGCGGCGAGTGCCCTTCCGAGCGGCGGCAACAGCTCGCGGACGTCGGCGACGACCGGGGTCGCCGCCAGCGCGGTCGGCCCGAGCCGGTCGATCACCCTCGCCAGCGGGTCCGCAGCCGGCTGGGCCTCGCGGATCGCCGGTCGCAGCACCGAGAGCGTCCCCCTCAGGGTCCGCAGGGTGCCGCGCGCCTGGGTCAGCACCGGCGGCGTCCGCTCGAGGATGCCGCCGACCGCGTCGCGCTCGGCGGCGATCGCCCGCAGCGTCGCGGCGGCGTTACCGATCCCCTCGCTGAGGTCGGTGCTGCGTGAGGCCAGCGCGCGGGAAACGGTCCCGCCGCTTCGCACCAGGCGCTCGAATGCGGCGACGTCTCGGACCACCTCGCGGTTGAGGGCTCCGGCCTGGGCGAATGCCGGATCGATGTAGCCGAACGCCAGGTTCGCCTCTCGGGTGTGGCCGGCGAACAGTCCCGAGGCGCCGCGGATGAAGCTCCGCAGCTGCTCCCTGGTCTCCGGGTCGAAGGCGTCGAGGACCTGGTCGAGGTCGACGATGCCGCGCGTCTTGGAGCTCGGCAGGACGGCCCCGTCGGGAATCTCGGGAGCGCTCTCGGGCCCGGGGTCCAGCTCGACGAAGCGGTTCGCCACGCCGGAGAGGCTGACCGTGCGAATCGTTGCTGTGGTCCCCTCGTGCAGCGGCGCGAACTCGCCCTCGTCGATGTCCAGGATCACGTCCGCCTGGTTGTCCGCGGTGAGGACGAGGTCCTTCACGGTCCCGATCGGCGTCCCCCCGACCTGCACCTCGCTCCCGTTGACGAGCTGGCCGGCGTCGAGGAAGTGGGCATGGATCGTGTAGTCGCTGCCGCCGCGGAGGAGCGTCCAGCCGATCGCGAGCAGCGCCAGCGCCAGGGCGGCGACCACGGCGACCCGGGTCGCCAGGCTGCGGTCGGCGGAGCTCATCCGCCGATCGGGGATCGAGGATTGCCGCCCCAGAAGATCTGGGTGCCGAGCATGCCGATCGCGTGGACCCCGAGGATGTTGGCGACCATCGACTTCGCCGTCGCCGTGCCCACCCCAACCGGGCCGCCGGAGGCGTGGTAGCCGTAGTAGCAGCCGACGATCACCACCAGGGTCGCCATCGCCATCCCCTTGATCGTCGAGTAGAGGAGGTCGACCGGGTCCTGGAACGACCAGAAGATCTCGAAATAGCCGCCGGCCGAGACCTCGCCGATCTGCAGGACGACGGCGATGTAGGAGCCGATGAACCCGACCGCGATCGCGCCGATGTAGACGAACGGGATGATCATCCACATGCCGAGCAGGCGGGTCCCGCAGAGGTAGATCAGCGAGTTGATCCCCATCGCGTCGAGAGCGTCGACCTCGTCCGAGATCCGCATTGAGCCGAGCTCGGCGACCATGCCGGTCCCGACCTTCGCCGCCATCATGTAGCCGAACGCGTAGGGGGTGATCTCGCGCAGGTCGCAGAGCGCGGTGATCGCGCCCGAGACATAGGGAGCGCCGACCGTGCGGGCCGCGTAGGCGCCCTCGATCCCGCACTGCAGGCCGAGGACGAAGACGAGCCCGAAGACGATCAGCGAGGAGCCGAGGATGAGGATCCCGGCCTGCCGCAGCGCCTCGCCGAAGAAGCCCAGCACCTTTCCGCTGTAGATGCTGCCGACGACCCTGCCGACGAACTGCAGAAAGCGGCCGAAGGAGACGACCCAGAGGCGGGCCCACTCGAGCGCGAAGCTCATCGGACCACCGTCAGCTCGGGGGTTGTGGCGAGTAGCGCCTGAGTGAAGACGTAATTGAAGGCGCCGATGCCCATGAAGGCCATCACCACGGCCTCGTTGACCGCGCGCCCCACACCCTCCGGGCCGCCCTTCGCGGTCATCCCCTTGTAGCAGCAGACGATCGCGATGATGCCGCCGAAGACGGTGGTCTTGATCAGCGATGCCCAGAGCTCGGTGACCGTCGCGTTGTCGAAGTAGGTGGCCCAGAACGGGCCCAGCGGGGCGTCGTACTGGAGCGTCACCAGGACGCCTCCGAACGTGCCGAAGATCAGCGCGTAGATGTTGAACAGCGCCGTTACCAGCATCAGGGCGAGGAACCTGGGGACGACGAGGTTCTTGACCGGGTCGACGCCGAGCACCTGGAGGGCGTCGAGCTCCTCGCGGATCTTGCGGGCGCCGAGGTCGGCGGTGATTGCGGTGCCGGCGACTCCGGCAATGACGATCGCCGTGACCAGCGGCGCGAACTCGCGCACGACTGTGAGGACGAACAAGCCTCCGAGCCGGTCGAGCGCCCCGAAGAGGTTGAGGAACCCCGCCGCCTGCACCCCGGCCGGGCCGTAGGTGAAGGCCACCGACGCGATGATCATCGGGAACCAGCAGAGCCGGACCGCGAACAGGAACTGGGCCAGGAACTCGCGGCCATAGGGATATGGCGGCGTCACGGCGGACGCCATCGTCCGTGCCGTGAGCAGGCCCATCGAGCCGACGGTCTCGGCGAACTCAAAGGTGGCCGAAGCCGCCCGTTGCGCTACAGGCTGCACGTGCTGGCCGCTCTCCTCTTCCTACCAGGCAGTAGCATTATACTACCGCTCAGTAGAAAACGCTAGCGTGTTTGCGCTCGGCAGGCGCCGGTTCCGGGCACCGCCGCGGCGCCCGGGGCTGGCATAGGATCGGCCCGATGGCGAGCGTCGAGGTCTCGGGGCGGGAGCTCCACTACGTGCGCCGCGGCGAGGGCCCGCCGCTGCTGCTGATCCAGGGGATGAGCGGGACCCATCTCGCCTGGGGTCGCCCGTTCTGCACCGAGCTCGAGGCCAGCTTCGACTGCATCGCCTACGACAACCGCGGCATCGGCCTCTCGGGGCCGGCGGAGGAGCCGTTTACGATCGCCGACCTCGCCTCGGACGCTTTCGGCCTGCTCGACGCCCTCGGCATCGAGCAGGCGCATGTGCTCGGGATCTCGATGGGGGGCATGGTCGCGCAGGAACTCGCCCTCGCCGATCACGAGCGGCTGCTCACGCTGACCCTCGGCGCGACCTATTGCGGCGGGGCCGACGGGCGGCTGATGGAACCCGAGGACCTGCAGCGACTTGCGGCCGCCGCGAGCTCGGGCGATCGCGAGCGGGCGTTCCGGGTCTCGTGGGAGATCAACCTGTCTCCCCGCTTCAGAGGCGAGGAGAGCCGCTACGCCGAGTTCAGGGAGATGGCCGATGCCCTGCCCTCGCCGCTGCCTGTGATCGTTCGCCAGGTCGAGGCGATCGCCGGTCACGACACCAGTGCCCGCCTCGCCTCGATCCCCACGCCTACGCTGGTCATCCATGGAACCGAGGACCGGGTGCTGAACGGCTCCAACGGTCGCGCCATCGCCGCGCTGATGTCGGCGCGGTTGGAGCTGCTCGAGGGCGTCGGTCACATGTTCTGGTGGGAGCGGCCGGAGCGCTCGGCGGCCTTGGTCCGCGATCACGCGCTCTCGCTCAGGGTGTAGGGGCGCGGCTCCCAGAGCAGGTCGACGGGAGCCCCGCAGAACGTCTCCGCAGCGGCGACGGCCCCGGCCCGCAGGCCCGCGGCGACCTTGTCACGGTCCCGCTCGAGCTGTCCGACCTGCGGCGCGTCGGGCGGGGGAGCGATCGCGAACAGGTCCGGCCGGCCGCTCGACATCGCCCGCTCGAGGGTCTGCGCCTCATCGTTGTAGTGACCCGGCCGGGCGCGGACGAGCTCGAGCAGCGCCGGCTGCATCCGCCGCACCAGCATCAGCTGGAGGCGGCCGTAGTCGCCCTTTCTGTAGTCCGCGCTTCGGGAACGGAGCACGAGGGCGTGGGTGGCGCCGATTCCGAAGGCGTAGCCGAACGGCATCGACTCGATCAGCCCGCCGTCGGCGTACTGCTCGCCGCCGATCTCCACCGGCGGGCCGGCGAGCACCGGCAGGGTGCAGCTCGCCCGCACGGCCCGGAGCAGCTCCCGCGGCGAGGCGAAGTCGCTGAACGCCTCCAGGGTCCCGCGGCTCAGC
>Ga0299907_10002912_pt1 | contig 10789 bp, 8 predicted proteins | sample RVTome_16_FD_198680 | JGI IMG/M metagenome (GOLD analysis project Ga0299907, IMG submission 198680) | Soil microbial communities from uranium-contaminated site in the Upper Colorado River Basin, Wyoming, United States - RVT152D67 (version 2) ... | reverse complement strand
GACCGAAACGTGGGGTTCGCGGTCGTTCAGACGCCGGTACCGGTCGCGACCTGCCGATGATCGGCCGATAGCGCTCCTCGTACCGCGTTGCGCTGCAAGGGTTCATACGTCGTCGTGCGTTCGACCGGCGTACGGCCGATCGCGACGATCGCCTCGCGCAGCTCGGACGGCTCCTTGCGGATCCCCCACTCGGCGCCGGCCATCCGGCTGATCGTTTCCTCCATCAGGGTCCCGCCGAAGTCGTTCGCACCGCCGCCCAGGATCACCTGACACGCGGCGACGCCCATCTTCACCCACGAGACTTGGACGTTGTGGATAACTCCGTGCAGCAGGATCCGCGCCACCGCGTGCATCCGGCGGTTCTCGTCGAACGACGGGCCGGGGCGCGCCTTCCCCGCGAGGTAGATCGGCGAATTCTGGTGCACGAACGGCAGCGGCACGAACTCGGTGAACCCGCCCGTGTCCCGCTGGATCCGAGCGAGTCGGCGGATGTGGAAAACCCAGTGCGGGGGAGCGTCGACGTGCCCGTACATGATCGTCGACGAACTGCGGATCCCCAGTTCGTGCGCTGTCCGAACGATCTCCTCCCACGTGTCGGCCGGGAGCTTTCCCTTCGTCAGGACCCACCGGACGTCGTCGTCGAGGATCTCGGCGGCCGTGCCGGGGATCGTGCCGAGCCCGAGCCGCCGGCACTCCTCCAGGAACTCCCGGTAGGAGATGCCGAGCTTGGAGGCCCCGCTCATCACCTCCATCGGGCTGAACGCGTGGATGTGGATATCCGGCGCTGCGGCCTTCACGGCGTCGAGGAGGTCGAAGTAGAACGTCGCGGGCAGGTCGGGGTGGATGCCGCCCTGCATGCACACCTCCGTGCATCCCCAGTCGTCGGCCTCGCGGGCGCGTTCGGCCACCTCGGCGAGGGTGAGCGTGTACGACTCGGGGTCGACCTCCCGCTGCGCGAACGCGCAGAACCGGCAGCCGACGTAGCAGACGTTCGTGAAGTTGATGTTCCGATTCACGACGTAGGTCACGTCGTCGCCCACCGCCTGCCGACGGAGGTCGTCCGCGACGGCACAGAGCGCCTCCAGGGCGTCGCCCTCGGCGCCGAAGAGCGCGAGCGCGTCGTCGTCGGTGACCGGCCCGCCCCGTTCGGCCCGGCGGAGCGCCGAGCGGATGTCCGTATCGAGGCGCTCGGGAGCGGCGCGCGCGACCTCGGCGGCCCAGGCGCGGGTGCGTTCGGGCAGGTCCGTCTCGCCGTAGACGAGGCCGGCGTCGGGCCGAAGGCCCGAACCCGGACCCCTGGCGAAGGTGAGCTCGGTCGACCTCGGCTTCCACGTCACGTCCGGGTCCTGCCAGGAGATCGGCTCGGGCATCGAGCCGGCGACCGCGAGCCCGTCCTCCCCCATCAGCGCCGCGACCGGCCCGCGCATCTTCCCCGCCAGGAACGGGTCCGGTCGGAGGGCGAACTCGGGGTAGATCGTGAGCCGCTCGCGGAGCTCGAGCCCACGATCCGCGGTGTCGTCCGCGAGAGCGCGGAGCGCCGGCCAGGGCCGCTCGGGGTTGACGTGGTCGGGCGTGAGCGGCGAGACACCACCCCAGTCGTCGATCCCGGCGTCGAGCAGCCGCGACCGCTGATCGGGCTCGGACAGGTTCGGCGGCGCCTGCACGTGCATCCGCGGCCCGAACACCACCCGCGTCGTCGCGATCGTGGCGAGGAACTCCTCCTCGTCGGGCTCGAGCGCCGCGGCCATCGCGGTCCCGGGCTTCGCGCGGAAGTTCTGCACGATGACCTCCTGCACGTGCCGGTACCGCCGGTGGACGTCGCGGATCGCAAGGAGCGAGGCCGCCCGTTCCCGCGGCGTCTCACCGATCCCCACGAGGACGCCGGTCGTGAACGGGATCGCGAGCCTGCCGGCGTCCTCGATCGTTCGAAGGCGGACCGCCGGGACCTTGTCGGGCGAGCCGAAGTGCGGCCCCCCGCGCTCGGACAGACGGTCGGACGACGTCTCGAGCATGAGCCCCATCGACGGCGCCACGTGCTTGAGGCGGGCCATGTCCTCGTAGGACATGACGCCGGGGTTCAGGTGCGGCAGCAGCCCGGTCGCCTCGATCACGCGGATCGCGACCGCGCGGAGGTACTCGAGCGTGGAGCCGAACCCGCGGGCGGCCAACCACTCGCGCGCGACCGGGTAGCGGTCCTCCGGACGGTCCCCGAGCGTGAACAGGGCCTCCTTGCATCCCATCCGCCGGCCGGCCTCGGCGATCGCGACCACGTCGTCGGGCGACAGGAACGGCCGGTCGAGCTTCGCCGGCGGCTTCGCGAAGGTGCAGTAGTGGCAGTGGTCGCGACAGAGCATCGTCAGCGGGACGAAGACCTTCCGCGAGTAGGTGACCGTCGTGCCGCGACCGAGCGCACGGAGACGGGTCGCGAGCTGCATCAGGTCGACGAGCGAGTCTCCGCGCGCGCCCAGCAATGCGGTGACGTCGTCGATCGAGAGAGACTTGCCCGCGTCCGCCCTCGCAAGGGCCCGGGAGACGGCGTGGTCGAGGGCCGAACGCATCCGTCGGCGAGCCTATCACCGGTACGGTTGCGCCCCGTCCGTGGGTGCCAGCAGACTCTGCGCATGAAGGTGACCGCGCTCGCCGGCGGCGTCGGAGCGGGGAAGTTCCTGCGCGGGATGGTCCGCGCCGTCCCCGCCGCGGACGTGACCGTGATCGTCAACACCGGCGACGACATCTCGATGCACGGACTGCACGTCTCGCCCGACCTCGACTCGGTCACGTACTGGCTCGGCGACGCCTTCGACCGCGAGCGCGGGTGGGGGCGGCGCGATGAGACGTTCCGCGCGACCGAGGAGCTCCGCTCGTTCGATCCCGGCATGGGGTGGTTCAACCTCGGCGACCTCGATCTCGCGACGCACCTGTTCCGTTCGAACCTGCTCGCCGGGGGCGCGACGCTGTCCGAGGCGACCGCCCGCGTCGCCGCCCGGTTCGGGGTCGAGGCGCGGCTGCTGCCGATGAGCGATGACCCGGTGACGACGCGGATCACGGTGGTCGCCGACGGCGAGGAGCTCGACCTGCACTTCCAGGAGTACTGGGTGCGACGCGGAGCGCGCGACGAGGTGAAGGCCGTGCGGTACGAAGGCGGCGAGCGCGGGACGCCGGCGCCCGGCGTCGTGGACGCGATCGCCGACGCCGACGCCGTCGTGGTGTGTCCCTCCAATCCGGTCGCGTCCATCGGGCCGATCCTCTCCCTGCCGGGGATCCGCCCGGCGCTCGAGGCGCGTCGAGCGCGCGTCGTGGGGATCAGCGGGATCGTCGGCGGCGCGCCGCTCTCGGGGATGGCGGACAAGCTCATGCCGGCCGCCGGCGTCGAGGTGACCGCCGCCGGCGCCGCCGAGTGTTACCGGGGGCTGCTCGGCGCGTGGGTGATCGACCGCCAGGACGCCACCCTCGCACGTCGGATCGAGGCGACCGGCGTTCGCTGCCGCGTGACGAACACGATCATGGTGGACGACGCGAAGGCCGAGGCGCTCGCCCGGTCGGCGCTCGAGCTCCTCGCGTGAGGTTCGGTCCTTCGTGAGCGTCGAGATCCTGCCGGCCCAAGGCCTCCCCGAGGTTCGACGGGACGACGACCTCGCGGAGCTGCTCGCCCCCCCGCTCGCGGGCCTCGGGATTCGCGACGGCGACGTGGTCGTCGTGACGCAGAAGGTGGTCTCGAAGGCGGAGGGCCGGGTCGTGCCCGAGGGTGAAGGCCGGACCTGGTGGGTCGAACGCGAGACGCGGCGCGTCGTCGCCCGGCGGGACGACCTCGTGGTGGCGGAGACGCGGCACGGCTTCGTGTGCGCCAACGCCGGCGTGGACGCCTCGAACGTGGAGGCGGGCTTCCTCGCGCTGCTGCCCGAGGATCCGGACGGGTCGGCCGAGCGGCTCCGCGCCGACCTGACGCGGCGGCTCGGGGCCGACGTCGCGGTGGTGATCACCGACACGTTCGGCCGGCCGTGGCGGCGCGGTGTCGTGAACGTCGCGATCGGCTGCGCCGGGCTGCCGTCGCTCGTAGACCTTCGAGGAACCTCGGACCATCACGGTCGCGAGCTGGAGGCGACGGTGGTCGCGCTCGCCGACGAGGTCGCCGCCGCGAGCGGGCTCGTGATGGGCAAGGCGCTCCGCGTCCCCGCGGCGCTCGTCCGGGGCGTCGCGGTCGAGGGCGAGCCCGCCCCCGCCTCCGAGATCGTCCGGCCGCCGGAGGAGGACCTGTTCCGTTCGTCGCCGCTCCTGTCGATCTCGGAACGGCGGACGATCCAGGCGTTCGGGCCGGGCGAGGTCCCCCGCGAGGCGATCGAGGAGGCGGTCCGAGCTGCGTGCACGGCCCCGTCGCCCCATCACGCCCGACCGTGGTCGTTCACGTCCATCCGGTCCTCGTCCGCCAGGCGGAGCCTCGTCGGGGCGATGGCCGAGGCGTGGCGGCGGGACCTCCAGCGCGACGGCGTCGCGGTGGACACGATCGAGCGGCGGCTGTCGCGGCACGACGCGCTGCTCGGGACGGCCCCGGTCCTGATCGTGCCCTGGCTGAGCTTCGGGGCCGCGCACCCCTACCCCGACGACCGGCGGCGCCGCGCGGAGCACGAGTCGTTCCTCCTCTCGGGCGGCGCCGCGATCCAGAACCTGTTGCTAGGCCTGCACGCACAGGGCGTGGCGTCCTGCTGGGTGCCGTCCTCGCTGTTCTCTCGGGAGGAGACCCGGGAAGCGCTCGGGATGGACGACGGGTGGTTCGCGATGGGTACGGTGGCGGCCGGCCCGATGCCGGCGGGGGCCGCGGCTCCGCCGCCCCCGCTCGACCTCGCAGATCACCTGCGGGTCGTCGACTGAGCGTCGCTCCTCAGATCACCCCGTGGATGAAGTACCAGGCGAAGATCGCCGCCACGGCGTACATCAGCGGGTGGACGTCACGCCACCTCCCGCGCAGCACGGCGATCACGACATAGGACAGGAACCCCGCGCCCACGCCGTTCGTGATGCTGTACGTGAACGGCATCATCACGATCGTGAGCATGGCCGGGACGCCGATCCCGGGATCGGACCACGAGATGTCCTTGACCAGCACCATCATGAAATAGCCGACGAGCACGAGCGCCGGCGCCGTCGCCTGCGGCGGGACCACCCCGGCGATCGGCGAGAAGAACATCGCGAACAGGAACAGGACCCCGACCACGACCGCGACGAGCCCGGTCCGGCCGCCGTCGGAGATGCCAGACGCGCTCTCGATGTACGTGGTGTTCGAGGACGAGGAGGTCACGCCGCCCGCCACCGCGGCGAGCGAGTCCACGAGCAGCACGCGCTTCATCCCGGGCAGGCGGCCGTCCTTGTCGAGCATCTTCGCCTCGCCGCCGAGGCCGATCACGGTGCCCACCGTGTCGAAGAAGTCCGAGAGCATCACGGAGATCACGGCCGCCAACGCCGCCGCGACCCCGAGGACCGACACGAAGTCGAACGAGAAGTCGCCGACCAGCGCGAAGTCCGGCGTGTCCACCACTCGTTCCGGGATCGCAGCGATCCCGTTCTGCCAGATCGCGAGGTCGTTGAGCTCGTTCACGATGATCGCGAGCACGGTCGAGACGAGGATGCCGATCAGCAGCGCTCCCTTGACCTTCCGCGCGACGAGCGCCGCGCTGATCGCGAGTCCGACGACGAACACGGCGATAGGCCAGGTCGTGAGCTCCGGAGCGAGCGAGAGCGGGGTGGCGCCCGTGTTCGTGACCACGCCCGCGTTCACGAGCCCGATCAGCGCGATGAACGCGCCGATGCCGATCCCGATCGCCCGCTTCAGGTCCATCGGGATCGCGTGCAGGACCGCCTCGCGGACCCCGGTGAGGACCAGGATCGTGATGAGGATGCCCTCCGTGACGATCACGCCCATCGCCTCGGGGAAGGTGAGCCCGCTCGCGGCGACGAGGAAGAACGCCACGAACGCGTTCAGGCCGAGTCCAGCAGCCAGGGCGAACGGGTACTTCCCAACGACGCCCATGAGGATCGTCATCACGCCCGCCGTGAGGGCAGTCACGGTCAGCACCTGGTTGAAGGGCAGGCCAAGCGGCTCGAGATCCGGGATGCCCACGAACCCGAGGATCTGCGGGTTCACGAACAGGATGTAGGCCATCGTGAGCCACGTCGTGAGGCCCGCCAGGATCTCTATGCGTACGGTCGAGCCACGTGCGGAGATCTTGAAGAAGCGGTCGAGCCCGCTCGGTGGGGCCGGATCGACCCGCACGACGTTCCCGGTGTCGGTGTCCGCCATGCCTCCCCCTTCCGGCCCGGCGGCTGCGCCGGGACCCTCACGGCCGGATCCCCCGGCCACCACCCGCGCGGGGAAGGACGGCAGCAGCATAGGGAGGGCCCCTGCCCGCCGCAAGACCGCCCGGGGGAGAACGGGCGACCGGCCCGTGCACACGGGCCGGTCCTCGATATCCTTTCGGTCCGGCCCCCGGGGGGGAGCCCGACGAGAGAGCATGTCCAAGACACCCACCAACCAACGCGTCACCAAGGCCGAGCGCAAGGAGCAGGCCCGCCGCGAGCGGCTCGAACTGCAGCGCAAGATGGCCAGGAGCCGGCGCAACCGCCGGATCGTCGTCATCGGCCTCGCGGTGATCATCGCGGGGGTCGCGGTCTTCGCCTTCACGAGGCCCGGCACCGAGGTTCCGACGCCCCAGGAGGTCCTCGCGAGCGTCGAGGACGCCCGGACCCAGGCGGGGTGCGGGGAGGTCGAGGACGTCGGGCCGTACCAGCCGAGGGCGCGGGATCAGGCGCACGTCCCCCCCGAGGCGATGCCGCCCCTCACGACCTATGCGTCGACGCCGCCGGCGTCGGGACCGCACAACGAGATCACGTTCGGCGCCGGCGTGTACAGCACGCCCCCGCCGATCGAGCGGGTGCTGCACTCGCTCGAGCACGGCGCCGCGGTGGTCTGGCACGCGCCCGACGCGAGCGGCGAGGAGCTCGACCGGATCCGGGCGTTCTACGAGGACGAGGCGGTCGGCGGTCGGGTGATCGTGGCCCCGTACGACTACCCCGAGCAGGGGGCCGCCGGGGTGCTGCCGACCGGCGCCAGCATGTCCCTCGTCTCCTGGCACCACGTGCAGGCCTGCGACCAGCTCGACCTGGCCTCCGCGTTCGGGTTCACCTCGAGCTACGCGGCGCCCCCGTTCGGCCAACGGCAGTATCGTGGGAACGCCCCCGAGGCTGGCGCGGGGTTCTGAGCCCAGTAGGACGACGACCAGAGGACGACATGGCCAACAAGAAGCGACGCAAGCAGAACCGACACCGGAACGCCCAGGCGCGGTCGGCGACCGCCACGACGACGGCGGAGCGGCCCGTGTCGGACCACACGGAGTCGGTAGCGCGCGCCGCGCGAGGGGCGCGCCCGAACGACCCGGTCACCAGATCCCCCGCCTCGACCGCCCGGGCCGAGAGGAAGGAGCTCGCGCGGCAGGAGCGCGAGGCCGTCCGGCGGAAGATCGCGCGCGCCGAACGCACCCGGCGGCTCGCGTGGATCGTCGGCATCGCCGCGGTCGTCGGGGTCGGCGTGTTCCTCCTCTTCCGTCCGAGCGAGACCGAGCGCCCGAGCGGACCGCTCACCGGCGAGCTCACGACCGAGGCACCCTGGGACGCGAACGGGAACGAGGCGCAGGCCCGCGCCGACGCGATCGGGCTGCCGCCGGAAAGCCCGGTCGTGATGCACGAGCACTCGAACCTCCAGCTGTTCGTGCACGGCGAGGCGCAGCCGACGCCGACGGACATCGGGATCGACCTCTCGGACGACCCGGCGTACGTGGCGTCGCTGCACACGCACGACGACACCGGGACGGTGCACATGGAGTCCTCGGTGTCGCGCACGTTCACCCTCGGCGAGTTCTTCGACATCTGGGGCGTGCGTCTGTCCCCGAGCTGCATGGGCGCGTACTGCAACGACGCCGAGAACCGCCTGCAGGTGTTCGTCGACGGCGAAGAGGTGACCGGGAACATCCGCAACGTCGCGCTCGAGGATCAGCGCGTGATCGCGGTCACGTACGGGACCCAGAACGAACTGCCCGACCCGATCCCGTCGGAGTTCGACTTCAGCTCGATCGCGCCGTAGGTGGCGAGGAACCGCAAGCGGAAGCCGTCCGGACGATCCCGGACCTCCGCGGCTCGCCCGAAGAGCACCGCCCGAACGGGCGCGCCGGCGCGCCCCCGGGCCGGGGCGCCGGCCCCATCGAACGCCGAGCGGCGCCGATCGCTGCTCGTCCGCGGCCTCGTCCTGGTCGTCGTCGCGGCGCTCGCCTACCTGCTGCTCATCCGGGCGCGCGGCCCGGGTGATATCCCGGCCGAGGCGATGCGCGCGGCCGAGGCGGCGGGGTGCGACGCGCTCGAGCGGCCGGTCGAGGCGGACCCGGCCCGGACGCACCTCGCGCCCGGCGACGCGTTCGACTACCCCGGTCCTCCGGCCGCGGCCGGCCCGCACGACCCGTCACCGCTCCCGCCCGATCCCCACGTGTACGATGAGCCGATCCCGGAGGCCCGCGCGGTGCACAACCTCGAGCACGCCTACGTGCTGATCTCCTACCGACCGGCCGAGGACGGCGGCCTCTCGAGCGACGCGATCGAGGCGCTCGAGACGTTCGCGAGGGACGAGGACCGCGTGATCATGGCGCCGTACCCGAACCTCCCCGAGGGACGGGGGCTGGCGTTGCTGGCGTGGAACACGCGCTGGATGTGTCCCACGGCGGTCTCGGCGGATCAGGCGGTGACGATCGCCGGCGGGTTCGTCGGCGCATTCCGCGGGACCACGGTCGCGCCGGAGGCGCCGCGGGGCCTCCTCGGCCCGCTCTTCCAGCGCTAGGCGCGGCCCCGGGCCGCCCGGCGCGGCTACCCGACCCGGCAGCTCGACCCGTCGCACGTGATGACGCCGTGCTCGAAGTTCGCGCGCAGGTTGCCGTTCTGCAGCTTCCGGACGTCGGAGGTCGGGAAGCCGAGGCTCCCGCCCGGGCCGCCCTCCTTGCGGTAGCGATCGAGCACCGGGCCGTGGAGCTCGTGTGCGCCGGTCGGGTCGGAGAAGTAGATCACGCCGTCCTCGAACTTCTGCCGCCGCCCGCCCGCGACGCCGACCTCGGCCGATCTCGGGAGCCCGGGCGAACAGCCGAGCTTGTCGTACTTCTGGCGGATCGCGCCGGTCACGAGCCGGTTCGAGTTGATCCAGACCCGGTCGTCGTGCAGGCCGAGCGCGGACCGCAGCCTGTTGCCGCTGATCGACGCCTGCCCGTTCGCGCCCCGGACGGTCACCGAGACGATCCGGCCCGAGACGCCGCGCACCTCATCGGCGAAGCCCTCGACCGCTCCGATCCCGAGCCCGAGCTCCTGGGTCACCTCGCTCGTCGAGAACGCCTCGACCCACGTGGCGTTCGGGTTGGCGGTCGTGAAGTCGCCGGGGTCGCAGACGCCCCGCAGGTAGCGGATCGGGCTCCCGCCCCAGACGTTCTCGTTGTTCTCCGTGAAGCCACCGGAGGAGGACATGTAGAAGGCCTGGATCGTCTGGTTCCCCTGGAGGATCACCTTGTCGTTCGTCTGGTTCACCGCCGAGACCCAGCGGTCGCCGTCGACGCCGCCCTCCTTGTCCCACCCGGCGTACACCTGATCGTTCGCGCTCGCGTACAGGGCGCAGTCGCAGACCGGTCGATGCTGGGAGGCCGCCGCCTTCGAGAACGCGTAGGTGCGCGCCGCGATCGCCTGCGCCTTCATCGCCGACATCGGCCAGGAGCTCGGGACCTCGCCGAGCCCGTACAGGTATCCCTGCGGGTCCACGGACAGGACGAGGCGCATCACGCAGTTCCCGGCGTCGCACGAGTACAGGTCGAACTCGATCTTCCCGCGGTTGTAGGTGTGGAGGGCCTCGGGGATGCGGACGCGGGAGCCGAGCGACTGATACACGGCGAAGATCGGGTTGGCCGGACCGCCCACCGTGGCGACCGTCCCGCCCGTCCCCTCGACGATGCGGTACTGGTTGCCCGCGGCCCTCACCTTCCACGTCGCGCCCGAGGGCACCGTCGCGACCACGGTCCCGTTCGGCCCTCCGAGCCGGAGCTCGACGTCGCCCGACTGCGCGGTCAGGCGGACGGAGCCCTTCCCCTGGACGAGGCCGATCCGAAGGTCGGTCGGCACCGAGTCCGTCCGGGCGACGCGGGTGCCGGAGTAGAAGTGCTTCACGATCCTCTCGGCGCCCCAGCCCTTCTTTGCGAGCCCGAACGCGCCCCACTGGGACATCCCGAGGCCGTGCCCGAACCCCGCGCCGAACATGCGGAACTGCTGCGTGCCCTGCCGCTCGTCGTCGCCACCGGCGCGTGCCGGCAGCGCGCCGACGAGCACGGTCGCGAGGACGGTGAAGGTGAGGATCTTGCGCATGTCGGTGGGAGCGTCGGGCGGCCCCGCACCGTATCACATCGGTTCGGCGTCCCCGGAGGGCGAGGTCCGGATCTCCTCGCCCGTCCCGACCCGCCCGCCCTCGAGCGACACGCCCGCGCCCACGCTCGCATCGGCTCCGAGCACGGCGTCCACGACGCGCGCCGCCTCGCCGACGGACGAGCGCGGTCCGAGGATCGAGCGGTGCACGACGGCGGCCCGACCGACGGTCGCGGAGTCGAGCAGGACGGAGTCCTGGACGTCCGCACCGGCGGCCACGGCGACGGCCGGCCCGATCGCGACGTGACGCCCGATCGACGCGCGGCGATCCACGGCGTCGGTCTGCACGAACGGGGCCGCGTAG
>Ga0299907_10002911_pt1 | contig 10789 bp, 8 predicted proteins | sample RVTome_16_FD_198680 | JGI IMG/M metagenome (GOLD analysis project Ga0299907, IMG submission 198680) | Soil microbial communities from uranium-contaminated site in the Upper Colorado River Basin, Wyoming, United States - RVT152D67 (version 2) ... | reverse complement strand
GGAGAGTCACGGGGGAAGGGCTCGGGTTCGTTCCAGCGGGACACCCCCCATCCCAGCCGACGTCGCGCCAGCTTCTCGAGCAGGAGCTGGCTGACATTGCCGCCCCGATTGAATCGGACGTCGACCACCAGGCCGTCCTTGTCGACCTCGGTGAGGAGAGCGCGGTGGAACTCTGCGAATCCCCTCGGGCCCATGTCGGGAATGTGGAGATATCCGGCCCGACCGTCGGTCCTCTCGGCCACCAGGGCTCGGTTGGCTTCTACCCAACTCCGATAGCGCAGCAGGGCCTCATCGACGAGAGGCTTGATCGTCGCCGTGTGGGCCGCCTTGCGACCGCGCTTGACCGTCACCTGGACGGGACGTCCTCCCCGGTCCACCAACAGCTCATAGGGGCTGCGGGCCGGATCGACCTCGACCCCGTCGATAGCGAGCAGACGATCGCCGGAGGCCACGTCGACACCGGGCGCCGCCAAAGGCGACCGCGCCGCCGGGTCCCAGGCGTCGCCCTCCACGATCGTCCTGACGATCCAACGGCCCCGCGTGAGCTCCAGATCTGCTCCCAGCGAGCCTTGCCGGAAGTTGGGCACAGGTCGGTAGTCGCCCCCCAACTCGTAGGCGTGGGACGTACCCAACTCACCCTGCATCTCCCACATCAGGTCACTGAACTCGGCCCGAGAGCCCACCCGATCGACCAGGGGTAGGTAGCGATCGTGGACCTCGCTCCAATCGATCCCCGCCATGTCCTCATGCCAGTAGTAGTCGCGCTGGAGCCGCCATGCCTCCGAGAACATCTGGCGCCACTCCCGACCGGGGTCGATCTGGGCGCGGATTCGGTTGAGGTCCACCCAGCCGGTGGTCCGATTCGCCTCGGCGGCCGGCGACTTGTCGTCTTTCCAGCCCACCGGTACTACACGGACCCTCTTGCCGGCGCCGATGAGGACAACAGTGCCGGAGGGGTTGGAGGCAACCCCCGAGACCCCTTCGGCGATGGCCTCGATCTTCTCCGTGTTGAAGTCCCATGCCTCCAACCGACCCGTCGGCTTGTCATCGCCCTCGGTGAGGCTGCCCGAGATCGGGTAGGAGACGGTGAACACCCGGCCCTTGGCGCCGACGACACGTCCATAGCGTCCCGGGCTCTGCGGGAAGGCAACCACCCGGGTCTCGATCCCCTCGAGGTCGATATCGATTGCTTCGGGGGTCCCAGAATCGTCGCCGTTCTGGCCGTCTGGTGGCTTGGGTGCCCCGCCGGGGGGAGCCCCTGGAGCCCGGGGAGGGCGGGCCTCGGGATCGAAAGGAGAGCCGATGTCGCTGCGCAAGGTCACCAGATGTGCTCGAGTGCCGGTCGGGAAGGCGTACTCGTGAAAGTGCGAATCGGCGACGGGGTCGAACACCCGAGCGGAGGTGAAATAGAGAAACCGTCCCCCGGGGTCGAAGCTCGGCCAGCGGTCGTCGAACTCGGGTCGGCCAAGGGCCACCGGGTCGCCCCGGCCGTTGGTGTCGAGCAGGAAGAGCGTCTGGCTGGTGCGGGTCGTGGCCGCCGCAAAGGCGAGCCAGCGTCCGTCTGCCGACCAGGCGGTCCCGGCGATCCACGAATGAGGGCTGCGGTGGACCTGACGTGCCTTACCGGTGTCCAAGGAGACGAGGAGCAGTTCGTGGCGATGGTTGGTGACGGCGACCCGTTCGTCACCTCCCGGGGCGGCGTCCAGACTGCGCACCCGGCCGAGATCCACGTCGATAAGGCGGGGGGAGGGGGTTTTTGCCTTGCCGGGGCCGCCAACCTGCTCAACGACCAATCGTTCCTCGCCGGTCTCGTCCGTAACCGATACGACCCGCTCGCCGTCGGGCATCCACGTGCCCAACCGGCGCCGGACCGAGGACACCGGCCCGTGACGAACGACCGATCCCTCCCACAAGGGCATCGTGTAGGTTCCGCCGCGTACGTTCGCCGCCAGCGAGTGGCCCTCGGGGTGGAGGTCGTAGGACTCGATGTAGTTGCCGGGCGAGATGAACCGGCGGTTGCGATGCGGCCGAGCCGACGGCAGTTCCACCTCGACCCGGATCGTCGCCGGCGCCTCAGGGTCGAGGAGCCACAGATCGGCTCCCACGTGGTACACGATGCGACGCCCATCGGTGGCGGCGTGACGTGCGTAGAAGTCCGTGTGGTTTGTATGGCGCTGCAACGAGCGGCCGGTAGGCGTTGCCGAGTAGATATTGCCATAGCCCTCATGGTCGGAGATGAAGTAGATCCGCCGTTCCAACCACATCGGCGAGGCTAGATTGCCGTCGACCTTGAGCAGACGGGTGAACTCCCCGGTGCCTCGACGGTCGACCCAAACGCTTCCCGCCCGTCCGCCTCGATAGCGCTTCCAGCGGGCCGGATCCATCGTCTGGCGACCGAGGAGAAGCCCGGGCCCGTCGGGCTCACGGGCGAGGGAGCGTGCCGGTCCCCATGGCAGCATCCGGGGCGGTCCCCCCAATGCCGCCACCGCCCACAGCCGGAAGTCGTTGGAAAAGGGCCATTCGGCATTGGAGGCGTAGATCACCTCATCTCCATCCCACCCCAAGACCTGACTGAGGGCACCGTGGAACGTCAATCGGGTGGGGGCCCCTCCATCGGCATCCATGACGTGGACCTCGGTCATTCCCTCGTCTCGGCCGGTGTAGGCGATCCGGCTCCCGTCGGGCGAGAAGGACGGATAGGACGATGGCCCGGGATTGGCGGTCAACCGACGGGCCCGGCCTCCGTCGACGGCAACCTCCCACAGATCGTCCTCGGAGACGAAGACGACCCGGTCGTCGTGGATGGTGGGAAAGCGGTAGTAGCCAGATGTCATAGACGGGTGACGCTAATCAGTTGTCGGTGCTCACCCCACGATCGAGGGTGCATCCCAGCGTCATTGGCGCGGGCGTTGCCCAGTCGCTGGCTGGCTGGAGCGTGGCGCCTAGATCGACGCTGCCCCACCGAAGTTGCGTGCCAGAGGATCAAGCCGCCGGTGGCGTCAAGCCGCCGACCAGGTTGTCGTCCTCGTCGATCACCGGGATGGGGTCTACACCGAAAATCGGCCGTAGCGGCTGGGCTGCGCTGACCGGCTCGACATGGCCGATGGACAGAGGCTCCTCCATCACCTGACCAACCGGCGAGAGCGGAGGCAGTTCCAAGAGCCTCTTCCGTCGCACCAGGCCCACCAGCCGGCCGGCATCTGCCACGGCCAATGTCGATTCGGTGCGGATCCGGAGAGTGTCGGCTACCTGCAGGAAGGGGGCGACGAAGACCGGCTCCCCCATGACCTGGAAGACGCGCTGAGGGGCCGACTGGACCACCACCGCACCCGCCGGGGCATTCGAACGCAACCGTGCCCCCGGGCCCGAGAGACGTCGCTGTAACCACGAACCGCCCGGCGTCCCGAACACGAGCAAGGTCTGATCGGGCAGCTTGGACACCAGGTCGCTCATGTCGGCCGCCTCCAAGGTGCGGTACTGGATGTCGGGCACCTGGGGAAAGATCTCCTCGACCACCGCCGCCGCCTCGACCGCATCACCGCCGGTCGGATAGGCCGAGACCATCGAGGCCGGGACGCCGAGGGTCAGCCCCAGGCGACGGGCGACCCGGGCGGCGAGGACCGAGTGGGGTCCCCCGGCTACGGCCGCCACCACCGAGCCAACCCCATCGGGGTCGACATCGAGAGGGACGGCGGTGTCGACGAGATCGAACTGTGTCAGTCGGCGCACCACCAGGAGATCGGCGCGATGCTCGACGCATGCTTGTCCCGGGTCTCCGACGACTCGCTCCGCCCCCTCGCCTCCCAGTAGCTCGGCCAGCTCCCGGCATCCCCGTCCTCGTGTCCACAACACCCGAGGCTCAGTTGACTCACCCAAAGGAACGGCCATCTCGGTGGCAGTCTGGCACACGTGAGGGGTTGAGCGCTCTCTCCCCGGACCCGGGATCTGTCACCATGGGAACAATGGAACCCTGCCCGCCGAGTCGCCCCGGCCAGCGCTGATGGTCCGCGACCTCGCCTTCGGTCTGATCTCGGTGGCGGTTCTCATGTGGCTCATGTTCTTTGCCGGCCCCGGCACCGGCGAAGTCGCGACCCTGGCCGCCGCCGCCGTCGCCTTGGTCTGGTTCGCGACCGTGGACCCGTCCCGCCTGGTCGACGAACGCGGGCGGCCCCAGGCCATGCTCTTCGGTCTCGCCGGTCTGGCAGGCGGTCTTCTGCTGACCGCGGCCACACTTTTCTCCTCGAGCACAACGTTCCTCACCCTGGGGGCAGGGGTGACGGCGTTCGTCACGGGTCTGGTGCGGGCAGTGCGTCACGGTCTCAACGATGCAACGGAGGAGTCATAGATGGAGTTCCGCCAGGTCCTGGCCAAACGGCGCATGGTGCGCAATTACACGGGCGAACCGGTCGATCAGGCAGCTCTGCAGCGGGTGGCCGAGGCCGCTACCCGCGCCCCGTCGGCTGGCTTCTCCCAGGGCCAGGCAGTCGTAGTGGTCACCGACCCTGAGACCCGTCGCCAGATCGCGGCGGCTGCCGACGAGACCGCCTATGTGGCGCAGGGCTTCGATCCCTGGATCTCGCGGGCACCCGCACTCCTCGTTCTGTGCATGTCCGAAGACGCCTATCACAGGCGCTACCAGATGCCCGACAAGGTCGGAGACGACGGAGCCGAGATCGAATGGCCGGTGCCGTTCTGGTGGGTCGATGCGGGAGCCTCGCTGATGGCCGTCCTGCTGGCCGCCGTTGACGAGGGTCTGGCGGCGGGCTTTCTCGGGATCCACGCCTTCACGGATCTCCGACGGTTGATCGGGGTTCCCGATGAGTACTCGATCGTCGGCGTGGTTACCATCGGTCACCCGGCCCCTGACCGGCGCTCGTCGTCGCTGGATCTGGGTCGCCGGCCGTCCTCGACCGTGATCCACCATGACGTATGGGCTCCCCTCTGACAGAACAGCGACGGTCCATGTAACACACCGGGTTCCTCCGAGACTTACCTTGCAGGATCGCCCACTGGCTTTCCGAACCGCCCCGAGGCAAAGAACTTGAAGACCGATCCATTCGACGAACTCAGACTCTTCGGAGAAGACCTGGCGGGAGCCGTCCCCGCGGCCCGCAGTCGGGCAGCGGTCGCCCGCGCCATCGGTGCCGCGCCCGTGGCCGAGCGGCGGCGGCTGAAGGTGCCGGCCTTGGCGACGGCCATGCTCGGAGGCTTCGTGGTTCTGAACTTTGCCGGGGCCGCCCTTGCCGATAGCGCCGCTCCCGGTGACCCCCTCTACCCGCTCGACCGTTCCTATGAATGGGTTTCCGATGCCATCGGATTCGGGGGCGACCGCACCGACGAACGGCTCGATGAGATATCGGTGCTGACCGAGCGCTCGGACTATGCCAGGGCGCTCGATCTGATGGCCGGCTCCCTCGCCAGCGAGGACGTGGTCGCGGCCGCCAGGGCCATCCAGCATGCCCAGTTGTCGTCGGCAGACCGAGCTGAGAGGGTTGCCGCCCTGGTGGCGGCCGCTCACCGGATCAGATCTGCTCAAATGGACGGCGACAACGTCGCCCAGGCCGCCGCCGAGGAGCAGGCGCGCGGCGTTGGAGCAAACCTCGTCGAGCCTCCGGGCCGACCCGAGAACACGCCAGCCGTCACGGCACCGGGCAATTCCGGCGAGAAGCCCGCCGGCCCGGACAACACGCCTGGTGCCACCGCCCCCGCCAACGCGGGCCCCGGCGTCGACACCCCCGGAGCGACCGCCCCCGGCAACTCGGGCGACCGGCCCGCAACCCCTGCCCCCGGAAACACCGGTACCAACCCCGATGTAACAGCTCCGCGGGGCTCTGAGGGCAGCTCGGGCAGCCAGGGCAAGTCGGGCCGACCCTAGGGCCCGACCCTTTGGGGATACCACCGACGAGGAACGGGTCCGTCGTATCCTGAACCGGGTGTCGAAAAAATCATCCGATGGTGACCGCCGCGTCTGGCCACCGGCTCCGGAAGACGTCCTGGCTGCCCGCAACGGCGACATGCTCGCCATGGGCCGGGTCCTGGGAGCCGGGCATCCTCGCCTCGTCGCCTTCTATCACGGCGTCGGTCTCCCCTACGACCTGGTCGGCGAGGTCGTGGCAGACGCCCTGGAAGGGATGGTTCGCAACTTCAACCAGCTACGCGATCCCGACGCCTTCGAAGGTTGGTTCTGGGCGATCGCCCGCAACCGGATGCGCACCGGCCTCCGCCGCTACCGATCACCCAACAAACCCCAGGACGCCTTCGTTTCCCCTTCGACACCCGAGGAGCGGACAATCCTCGATGAGGAACACGTCCACATCCGCGAGGCGATGGCGTTGTTGACGCCCCGTGATCGGGAGCTGCTGTGGCTTCGCGAGGTCGAGGGCCTGGAGTACGAGGAGATCGGGAGCCGGTTGGGGGCCACCGTTGGCGCCGTTCGGGTGTCCTGTCACCGAGCCCGAAAGAGGCTGGAGGAGGCGTTCATTCGGCTGGACGGAAGTTGATCACCTCGCCCGCCAATCCGCTCGTCAAGGAGTTGGTCCGTCTTCGCACCCGGCGACATCGGGACAGCGAAGGCCTCTTCCTCATCGAAGGCGCCCGTCAGGTCGCACAGGCGGTAGCCGCCGGCACGAACCTCATCCATCAGATCATCGCTCCCGAACTCGGCGCTGAACCGCTGGCGCCCGGAGTTCGGACCACCGAGATGGCAGCAGGGCCATTCCACAAGGCATCCGCCCGCCAGAATCCCGACGGGGTGCTGGCGATCGCCATCCAACTCGACACCCGCCTCGATCTCCTCGATCCGCCCCGCCACTGTGTCCTACTGGCAGTCGAGTCGGTGGAGAAGCCGGGAAACCTGGGGGCGATATTGCGTACGGCCGACGCCCTAGGAGTCGACGGGGTCGTGGTGGCCGACGCCGCCACCGACATCCACAATCCCAACGTGGTCCAGGCCAGCCAGGGGGCATTGTTCTCGGTGCCCATCGGAGTCGGCACGACACCCCAGGTGATCGAGTGGCTCGACCATCACAACATCGCCCTGGTGGCGACCACCCCGGCCGGGAGGCGTGCGCTGTGGGAAGTCGATCTGACGGGGTCGGTGGCGGTCGCCATCGGCGCCGAGTCGGTGGGTCTCAGCCCGGCTTTCCTCGCTGCCGCCGACCTCGACGTCCTGATCCCCATGGAGGGGATGGTCGATAGCCTCAACGCCTCGGTGACGGCCGCCATCGCTCTATACGAGGCATTTCGCCAGCGGCGTCAGGACTGAACGACCTGCTCGATCGAGTCGGTCCGGTCGCACCAGCGGCAGGTGACCGACTCCACCGTACGATCGAGGATCGCCTCCTCGTCGACCGTCATCTCGCCGCCCAGGGTGTAGTGCTGGAAACGGCGCCGCCGCAGCGACTCGACCACATCGAAGCGCGTCCGGTTGCCACAAGCAGAGCACAAGTACTGCTCGATGTCGTTCTCCATGAGGGGGAATCATACGGGGGGTTCTCGGTTGTCCGTTCTCGGTTGTCCGTTCTCGGTTGTCCGTTCTCGGTTGTCCGTTGTCAGTTCTCAGTTGTCGGTACTCGGTTCTGCTGGCAATCGAACGTATGTTCGATTATAAGTAGACCATGACCCTCGCCCGGCAGACGAGTTTCGAGGATATGGGCATGCCACTGTCCGAGGTGACCTTCTGTGTCCTCGATCTGGAGACCACGGGCGGGTCGGCCGCCCAATGCGAGATCACCGAGATCGGCGGCGCCCGTTATCGCCTGGGCGAGGAGCTTGGATCGTTCCAGACCCTGGTCAACCCCGGCAGTCCCATCCCCCCGTTCATCACGGTGCTCACCGGCATCACCCAGGCCATGGTCGTCGAGGCACCCTCGGTGGAGACGGCCCTGCCCTCCTTCCTCGAATTCATCGGCGACGCCGTGATCGTGGGACACAACATCCGCTTCGACATGGCATTCCTGTCTACTGCCGCCCGACGTCTGGGCTACCCGCCGCTCACCAACCGCACAGTCGATACGGTCGGATTGGCCCGCCGGCTGGTCCGACCCGAGGTTCGCAATCTCAAGCTGTCCACACTGGCCGATTACTTCCGCTCACCGGTGAAACCAACCCACCGGGCACTGGACGATGCCCGGGCCACGGCTCATGTCCTCTGGGGCCTCCTCGAGCGGGCCGGCTCGTTGGGAGTGACGGCCTTGGAGGACCTACTCGAATTGCCCACGGCCCGGGGTTCGGCCCACTACGGCAAGATCCACCTTGCCGACGATCTGCCCCGCCGCCCGGGGGTCTATCTCTTCAAGGACCGCAACGGGACGATCTTCTACATCGGCAAGGCGGCCAACCTCCGATCACGCGTCCGCTCCTACTTCTATGGCGACAATCGACGATCGGTGACCAACATGCTGCGCGAACTGGACAGCGTGGAATTCCGTGTCTGCGAGAGCACCCTGGAAGCCGAGGTGACCGAGATCCGGCTCATCCATGCCCACCGGCCCCGTCACAATCGTCGGTCCCGCCCTCCCAAGGCCTCACATTTCGTAAAGCTCACCGATGAGGCCTTCCCCCGCCTCTCTTTGGTCCGGACCGTACGCCCCGACACCGACGTCTACCTGGGTCCTTTTCGATCCAGACGGGGAGCCGAAGCGGTGATGCTGGCGCTGTGGGATGCGGTTCGCGTGCGCCGTTGCACCCACAAGCCGGGATCGCGCACCACGGTGTGCGCCATGGCCCAGATCGGGGCGGCCCTGTGTCCCTGCGATGGCACGCTCACCCAAGACGAGTACGCACCGGTCACCGAGACCCTGGCGAATGGAGTTCTGGGGCGGCCCGATCTGCTTCTCGACCCCCTGGCCGAGCGCATCCGCCGACTTTCCGATGAACAGCGATTCGAAGAAGCCGCGACCATACGCGACCGCCACCTGGCGTTGGCCCGGGCCTTGGACCGGCGGCGCGCCTGGCAGGCCATGCAGGCGGCCGGGATGATCGAGGTCGAAGCGGGCGACGGTGATCGGGCCGTCCTTGATCGGGGCCACCTTGTCCATGCCTGGAGAGCCGGGAGCCACCCTCCCCTCATCCCGGCGCCAATCGCCGGCGCCCCCACCACGCCGGTTCCTCCGGACGTTCTTGTGGCCGAGGAAGCCCACCTCCTGTGGAGGTGGATTACCTCGGCCGGGGCCCGCCTCGTCGCTGGCGAGGGAGCCCTTGCCCTGCCGGTACCGGCCGTCTCTGTGCTGACCACCCTGGAGGCCGCAGAGGCGTCTCGGCCGCCCCCCTAACCTGACGCCATGCGTTTCATCGTCCGGCCCGGCACCGACCCGGTCGCCTCCGCCGACGCCACGCTCCTCAAGGCACTCGGTCTCCCCTACGGCGGCATCGTGGCTATCGGGAAGACCCATTGTCTGGTCACTGCCGGCTCCCTGGCCGAGCCGACCGCCATCGCTCTCGGTCCCCGCGCCCGGGCCAACGCCGGAGTAGAGGCGGGCGACTCGGTGGAAGTGACACGCGCCGTGCTCTCACATGCCGCCCTCGTGGTCCTTGACGTCACTGAGACGCCCGCCGACGTAGCCGATCTGGTCACGGCGTGGCAGGGACGGCCGGTGTCGTCGGGCGATCGCATCGATCTGCCCACGGCGAGTGAGATCGGCATTGCCGACGTGCGCCCCGGAACTGCCGGCATCGTCGGGCCTGCCACCCGGTTGGTCGGACTCTCGGACCGTCGGGTGGCCGTCGAGGCCCCGCAGCCATCCCCCGCCCCACCCGCTGCCCGCCCATCAGTCGCCTCGGACTCGACGCCGTCGGCGCCAGCGGAGAAGGACGGGGCCACCTCCCCCACCGTCGAGCGGGGCGCCGACACCGTCATCTCAACCGACGAGGCCCTGCTGGCGGGTCTCGAGAGCTCACGCGACCTCCTCTCGGGATGGCTGACTCTTCTGACGTCCCCCGACGACCTCCCGGCGGCGTGGGGGCTGCCCCGGGTGGCCGGTGTGTGGGTCGAGGGCCCACCCGGGTGCGGCCGCCCGGAACTCGTTCGGGCCGCCGCCACCGACATCGGTCTGCGGGTGGAGGAGGTGTCATTGGAGAAGGTGTTCAAGCCGGAACGGCTCCTCGAAGATCTCCAAGGCGCCCTCACCAAGGCCCGGGAACGGGCCGTGATCTTCATCGACCGCGCCGAGCTCCTGATCGGCGACGACGCCCTGTCGAACTACCGCACCCAGTTCGGGGCGGTATTCCGGTGGTTCCTCGACTCGCTGGCCGAACGCACCGGGTTAGCGGCGGTCTTCGGCGCCTCCAGCCTCGCCCGGATCGATCCCAGCCTGGCGACCAACGAGCTGCTGCCCCGAGCCCTGCCGGTGCCACCGCCGGACCTGTCCCGTCGCCGGCTCCTCTTCGAGGCGGCCCTGAGGGCGGTCCCTACGAACGGCATCGACTACGACGCCCTCGCCGCTCGCTCGGCCGGTTTCTCGGGCTCGGATGTGGTGGGTGCGGTGCTGCATGCCTCGGCGGGCCTTGCCCGCCGGGGCGGGGCTCTCACGACTGGCGATGTCATCGACGCCATTCGCGAGACAACCCCGTCGTTGGGTTCAGCGTCGATGGGAGACATCCCCTCCCACGGCTTCGACCAGGTGGCGAATTTGACCGAGATCAAGCAACGCCTCACCGAGGCCGTCATCTGGCCGATCACCCAGCCGGAACGATTCCGCGGCCTCGGGATCGAGCCCCCACGGGGCCTCCTGCTGTTCGGCCCCCCCGGCACTGGCAAGACTTTCGTTGTGAGAGCCGTCGCCCACGAGGC
>Ga0299907_10002909_pt1 | contig 10794 bp, 14 predicted proteins | sample RVTome_16_FD_198680 | JGI IMG/M metagenome (GOLD analysis project Ga0299907, IMG submission 198680) | Soil microbial communities from uranium-contaminated site in the Upper Colorado River Basin, Wyoming, United States - RVT152D67 (version 2) ... | reverse complement strand
TCGAGATCGACGCCGACGGCTACTTGCGTGTCGTCGGCCGGACGTCCGACTTCATCATCCGGGGCGGCAAGAACATCTCTGCGCCGGCAGTCGAGGACGAGGTGTCGACACATCCTGCGGTCGCGCTGGCTGCGGTGGTCGGGATGCCCGACCCGATCTTCGGCGAGCGGGTGTGCGCCTACGTCGAGGTCAGGGACGGGACGACACTCTCGCTCGAGGAGCTCACCGAGCATCTCGCGAACCGCGGCGTATCAAAGGAGTGGTTCCCCGAACGTCTCGTCGTCGTCGACGAGCTCCCCCGCTCCTCCGGCGGCAAGGTCGCCAAGGGCGACCTCCGCGCCGACATTCGCGATCGCATGCGCTGAGCTCAGAGCGCGGCAACGGCGGAGACGGCGGCGTCGATCGTCGTACTGACGCCGTCGGGGGTCGGTGGCACCAGCGGCACCAGCCGGTGCACGCCGAGCTCGGCGAAGGCGGCCGCCCGCTCCGGCGTCATCCGGCCCCGGGGCGTCACGCTGATCTCGAGCTCGCCGAGCTCCGCGGGGCGGTCGACGCGGACCGCTGCGTCGCGCAGACCGGCGAGCGACGCGGTGACGTTGTCGGGCGTCAACCAATACCCGTACCAACCGTGCGCACGCGCCACCGCCCGCCGGTACGCAGGTGGGCTGTGCCCCGCCACCACGAGTGGGATCGGCTGCTGGACGGGCCGCGGGTGGGCGTCGATCCCGCCGAAGTCGACGAATTCTCCGTGGTACTCGGGGTGGTCGTCGTACCAGAGCCGCTCCATGGCATCGAGGAACTCGCCGGTCACGGCACCCCGGTCGGCGAAGTTGGCGCCGAGCGCGCGGAACTCGGGCTCGAGGTACCCGACCCCGACACCGAGCATGACCCTCCCCCGGGAGAGGACGTCGAGCGTGGCCACCTCCTTGGCCAGGACGCCCGGATTGCGCTGCGGGAGGATGATGATCCCGGTGGCCAGGCGGATCGTCGTCGTGTGCGCAGCCGCCCAGGTCAGTGCGAGCAGCGAGTCGAGCGCCCGGTCCTGAGGCGCCATCGGCGACGGCGGCACCTGCGGGTCGGGCAGCACGATGTGCTCGCCCGCCCACACCGAGTCGAAGCCGGCCGCCTCGGCCGCGTGCGCCGCCGCGACGACGGCGTCCGGCTGGGTGATCGAGCCCATGTTGACGTGGACCAGTCCGAGCAGCATTCCGGGCACACTGCCACAGCTGCAAAACTGCGCCGACCGAGAGCGAGGACGATGCGATGGCCGCGATTCCCGATACCGCCCGGGCGCTCATCTCCGAGGGCCGGTTGGCGCACTTGGTGACGGTCAACGCCGACGGCTCGCCCCAGGTAAGCATCGTGTGGGTGGGCCTCGACGGCGACGAGCTCGTCTCGGGCCATCTCCACGAGTCACTCAAGGTCAAGAACCTCCGCCGGGACCCACGCGCGGTGATCTCGATGGAAGCCGAGACCATCGCCCCGAACGGGCTCCAGCACCACCTCATCGCGCGCTGCACCGCCCGGGTGACGGAGGGAGGCGCGGCCCAGCTCCTCCAGGAGCTTGCACACGTCTACCTGGGCCCCGACGTGATGTTCCCGCCGATCGACGATCCGCCCCCCGGCTTCGTCCTCCGCTACACCGTCGACCGGATCTCCGGCGTCGGGCCCTGGACGAGCTGACGCCGGTTCAGGCGACGAGCAGCAAGCCGACGCCGGCGGCGAGGATGGCGACGCCGGCGGCAAGGCGCGCTGACGGGAGCCGGCGCAGCCGCGTGCCGGCGGAGTACCCGGCGAGGTGCAAGGCCGCGGTCATGACGACGAAGCCTGCGACGTACGCAACCGCGGTCGCGCCCGCGGGCAGCTCCGTTCCGTGCGCGTGGCCGTGGACGGCACCGAACGATGCGGCCAGCACCGGCAGCCAGAGACCGCTATTGCGCGTGGCAGTGACGATCAGAACACCCAGCACGGCAACCGACGCCGCGACCACGACCTCGACCGCGGGCACTTCGAACCCGAGCAGCGCCGGAACCGTGCCGACGAGCATCCCGCCGACGAAACCCGCCGGCGTCAGCAGCGCGACCCGGCGGTCGTGGGCGGTGGCGGCCACCACACCGATCGCCGCCATGACCAGCAGATGGTCGATGCCCACGAGAGGGTGGGCCGCGCCCTCGAGCATGTCGCCGATCATCGGGTCTCCCTTCGCGCGCCAGCGGGCTCGAGGGTAGTGGCCTGGTCCCACAACGCGACGAGCATCGGGACGATGACGATGACGTTGTAGGTGAAGTGGAGGTACGGACGCCCGAGCGGTGAGCCGATGATCCCGCCCGATCCCATGATCCCGGCGAAGCCGCCCGCCTCGTAAACGGCGGAATGCGCGTGGTACATCCAGAACAGGTAGAAGTGTTCGATCTGGTGCAGGCTGGCGGCGGCGAACGCCACCCACAGCCACGTGTTCTGTCCCCGGAAGCGCACGAGGAACGCGCCGAGGCCGAGCCACACCGCGGTGTCGGCGACGAAGTGGACCGTCTCGAAATCGAGCTGGCCGAACACGCCGTGCGAGTGCGCGAGATCGCCGTCGGTCAGCAGCAACTGGGTGAGCTGGACGGAGTGCTCGCCCATGTGCAGCGTCTGGAAGAGCACGACGCCGAGAAAGGCGGCGAACACGCCGTAGCGCCGGCGCTTCGATGCACTTTCCAGCACGAACAGCGGCAACCAGGGCACGAGGGCGGCGAGCGCGACGAACGACAGCTGCTGCCCGCTCGCGACAGCTCCTGCGGCCAGCCATGCCGACACGACGACCGCCACGAGAAGGACGCGTCGGGGTACGGCTTCCCATCGGAGCAGCGGTGGAACGCCCCGTCCCGCGACCGGCACGGTCGGCGGGCCTAGCGCCTGGCGACGGCGCCCGGCGACGGCGCCGATCACGCCGGTGACGAAGACGAGCACGATCACCGCACCGGTCGCCGCGGCCGGCCAGTACCGCACGGCCTCCGGGCGCGCGAGCCGGGGAGCATCGACCGGCACCGTCCGGATGAGGTAGGTGAGGAGACCGACGACGCCGACGGCGACGGCGGTCAGGACCGCCGCCCGGGGCGGCAACCCTCGCTTTGGCGTCAGCAAGCGGCGCCGGACGTCGGTTGTTGACGCCAAAACATCGAAGCCCGTGGTCATGCACCGTTCGACGTCGACCGGAGGCCTCCGGTTCCCGTCACCCTCACCTCATGGGTATCGGTATGAGCGGCGGCGAACTCGAGCGGCCGTCATGGTCCGTACGACCGGTCAGCTGGCGAAGGTCACGAAGAGCAACCCGCTGCTGAAGCGCGGCGGCGACACCGCCGGCCTCCACGTCGCCTTCCTCAAGTCCCGACCATCCGCCGCCGCGGCCCGAACCCTCGCCGGCTACGAGTTCGGGCGGGACGAGTTCGTGCTCCGCGGCGCCGAGCTCTACCTCCGATATCCGGACGGTGTCGCGCGCTCCAAGATGGGCCCGCCGCTGTTCGAACGCGCCCTGGGGACGCCCGCGACGGTACGGAGCTGGAAAGTCGTGGCGAAGGTGGCCGAGCTCAGCTCCGGCTGAAGAGATGCAGCAGCTCGAGCTCGGCCCGCTCGGGCGGGTCGGCGAGCAAGGGCGCGACCGCGTCGTTGAACGCGGCGAACTCGGGGTCGCTGTTGACGCTGTCGGCCGCCGGGCGGTCCGTGTAGACACCGATGCCTCGGACGAGTCCGCTGCCTTCGTCGCCGAGCACCAACACGGTCTCCAGGGCCGGGTGAGTCGAAAGGAACTCGTCGGCGAAGGCCGAGTAGAGCGCCGAGACTTCCGCGTAGTGGCCCGCCTTGGCGCGCAGAGTGAACTGAGCCACGTACATCTGGATCCTTTCGGAGCTCACCGATGCTCGGGACCGCCCCTTGGCGATCCCGAGCCCGGCGTGACTAGACGGGACGGACGTTCTGGGCTTCCTCGCCCTTGCGGCCCGGCGCGACGTCGAACTCGACGCGCTGGCCGTCTTCGAGCGTCTTGTAGCCGTCGCCCTGGATCTGGGAGAAGTGGACGAAGACATCCTCCCCCTGGTCACGCGAGATGAAGCCGTAGCCCTTCTCGGCGTTGAAGAATTTCACAGTTCCTTGGGTCACACGCATTTCCTTTGTTTTGTTTGTACGTTCGCACCTGAGCCAGATCGGTTCTGGTGTTGTTTCGCCTATCCCGACGGCGGCTCGTCTCGATCCGCGGGCGGTGTGGGCGAGCTGTCGGTGCGCTCTCCGAAAGGATCGGGGGCATCCGATTCGAGCTTGCGGCCTTGACGGCGCGCTCGCTTCTCTGCGGCCTTGTCCATCCGCGCTTTTTCACGCTGATTCTTTGCGAAGGTCGTTCGCTGCCGCTTGCCACTCATATGCTCGTTCTCCGAAACCGGACAGGGGTCGTTCCGGAGCGTGCGCTGGGAAACGGAAGCTGGGTCGTGAACCGACCCGAGCGGCGATACAAGGCACGTCAGAAACTGCTTTCACTCTAACACTCGACGGAGGGCAGGCAGGGATGGCAGCCGCCTACTCGCTGTAGTCCCGCCACGGTCGACCGAGCTCCACCCGGCCGCGACCACGCTTGCTCCAGTCGCACACGCCGTCGGGAAAGATCTCCTCGAGCCGGGCAACCTGCTCGTCGGTCAGCTCCAGCTCGTACTCCCCCGCTTCGACCGACTCGGCGACCGTCTGCAACGAGCACGCGAGCACGTCGTCACTCCGGGGACCACCGGCCGCCGTTCGGGGGTCGCCCGAGAGCGGGTACGGATCGGTGCACGGGCCTGCGGTCGTGTACAGGTCTTCGCCGGCGAACCGTTGGCCGTCGGGCGTCACACAGTTGTCGAGGGCGGCTTCAGGGCGCGACCGCGCGAGCCGGTCGGTGACGTCACCATCGCCCTGCTGGTCGAGCGCGGTGAGCCATTCACCGAGAACATGGACGACCTCGACGTCGAGCTTGACCGTACCGGTGAGCGCGTCGACGAGGTTGTCGCCCTCCGGCAACTCTCGGGTCCAGATCATGTGCCCCGGGGTCGCCGCGCTGACGCCGTCAGTCTCCTCGCCCGCGAGGCGGTCGCGCAGCGAGAACGCGCGGAAGCGGTCATGGATGTCGCCCTGGGGATCGGTCCACACGTTCACGGAGATGACGGGCAGCTCGGAGAGAGGCCCGCCGCCGGTCGTGACCCCTCCGGTCTTGTACGCCCTCCGAGTCGCAGCGTCGTCGGCTCGCATCCGCTCGGCCATGGGCTGCCCGTCGATGTCGACGCCGCCGACCTCACGATTGAGGACGAGGAACTGCTCGAAGTCGATGACGCCGGTGTTCAGCGCGTCGAGCCCGTACTGCACTCCCGCGTTGTCGAGCGGCCGGCGGGCGAAGCCGGTCTCGGGGTCGCGTCCGATGATGTTGACGTTCGAGTCTTGAAAGGTGCACCGCAGGCCGTCCGGGTTGGTCTCGGCGTCGTAGACGTCCTCCGGGTCGAGCTCGGGCACCCCACCGCCACCGGGAAGACCTTCGATCGCATCGCCGGCGGCGTTGAAGAGAGACAAGGAGCACCCGGCCTGCGGGTCGACGTTCATCGCGAAGGTCGACTCCCAGAAGTCGCAGGCCCCGGTGGTCATGTGCCCGTTGACCGCCACCCGTTGCTCGGGCGTGAGCGACGAGCCGTCGGCGGTGCCGTAGTAGCTGTTGAGCAACAGGCAGTCGATGACACCGGCCGCGACCGATGCCGCGTCGGGGAACGGCAGGATGGCGCCGACCGCGTCGAGGATGCCGGGGTAGTTCTGGGCAACCTGGTACTGCTGGATGGCACCGCCGGAGCCGCCGAACCCGATGGTGTGAACCGGTACGCCGTAGCCCTCGATGAAGCGCTCCTTCACCATGAGCGCAGACTCCGCCGACAGCACCGCGTTGCACGCGACCTGGAAGGTGTTGAACGTCGACGTGGCGAACCCGTATCCCTCGGCGAGGAGATCGGGGTTCGGGTCGGCCAGCAGGGTGAACCCCTGCGTGTAGCTCGCGCCACAACCGCCGCCGAAGGTGTAGACGAGCTGCTCGTTCCAGCCCGAAGCATCGAAGACGCCCTCACCGGACGGGTTCGGCTCGAGCACGCGGATCCAGTAGATCCCCCGGTTGATCGTGCCCTGCTCCTCCCGCACGATGAACGGCACGCCGGGCGCGGCCTCGGCGAGATCGGCCGGACGGGCGGTTGGATCGTCGAGAGGCTTGAAGGTCCCGTCGGTCGAGCGGTACGTCCACGTCACGCGGGTCGGCGCCGAGCAGTCGCCGTCGACGGGTGCACCGAGCCCGTACTGCTCGGTGGTGCAAACGGGGAGCGGCAGATGCGGGCCCGAGAACAGTGGCCCCGTGGCCGGATGGTTGGTGACCGTCACCGTGGCCTCGTCGCCGTCGACGTCCACCCCGATCTCCGATCCGTCTTCGGGGAGCTCCTCGACCAACGCGTGCCACGTTCCGTCGCCCGCCTCGGCGAGGCGAGCAGTCGTCCTCTTCCCGTCGACGGTGAGTCGCGCGTCGTCGCCGTCGGCGCCCTCGGGCAACGTCACCGCGACGAGCGCATCTCCGCCGCTGACGTATTCCGCGCGCGTGGAGACGACGTCGATCGCGAGCTCGTGCTCGGTTTCGCCCGCGGTCGAAGCCGACACGCGCGCGCCGATGCCGACCGTCGCGATCGCCAGTGCAAGAGCGGCCGCGGGCAGGCGCCGTGGCCCGCCCCGAAGCATCAGGCCGGGAGCGGCTCGAGGCCCAGCCGCTGCCGCACCTCGGGGCGGCGCAGCGGCGGAACGGTCTTGGGTGGCTGGCGACGCGCCGGCAGCTCGGCCAGCAGGCTCTCGGTGATCTCCGCCACCTGGAGCGCGGCGACGTCCATCCGGTCGACCAACGCTGCGTTCGGGCGGGTGATCCCCGTGACCTTCCGAATGAACTGACGGGCGGCGGCCTCGATCTCCTCGCGTGACGCGGGGGGCTCGAGGCCGCGGAGCTCAGTGATGTTTCGGCACATGCGACCAGCCTAGGAGGTGACCGAACCCGCTGAAGCCCGGCTGAATCGTTGAGGACCGCTTCAGAGCGCCTTCCGCACGCTCACGGCGACACGATCACACTTTTCGGCCGGTCGGCTACGGGGCGACTCGGAACAGGTCGGGAAGCATCTCGGCGTCGTGGCCGGGTGCCGTGATGTCGAGTAGCGCGCGGCCGTCGACGAAGGTGAGCGTGAACGTGAGGAACGCGCAGCACCGTTGTTCGGCCGCGGCGAGAGCGGCCACCTGCGCAACGAGTTCTGATGAGCCGGGAAACGTGAACCGGACTCCACCGTCGATCTCGACCCGCTTGTCGGTTCGTTCGATCAACCCCGCCCACGCGGCGATGCGCTCCGGGACGGCGTCGACGTCGAGCGTGCACGCCACCGGAGGCTCGACAAGGCACGCGCAACGCTCGTCGCACGGACCGGGGTGGGGCGCGCGATCGAGCCGCGCGCGCAATGCGGTGAGCTCGTCCGCGAACGCCGCGAGCTCGGTGATGTCCTCATGGGTCTCGGCGAGCTTGCCGGCGACGAGGTCGGCGAGACGCGACTGCACCGGGCCACACTCCTCGTCGTCCCAGAGCTCGAGCAGATCCGTGATGTCGCCCAACGGGAGACCCAGGCGCTTGGCCCGGGCGACGAACCCGAGGCGCTGTACCGACCCCTCGTCGTAGAGCCGGTACCCGGCCTCGGACCGATCCGGAGGGCGGACGAGCCCGAGCTTGTCGTAGTAGCGCAGCGCCGACGGCGAGAAGCCCGTCCTCGCCGCCACCTCGGAGACCGTGAGCCGCTCCATGGCCCCGAGGGTAAGCCTTCGACCCGGCTGGAAGGTCAAGCTCGCCGCCGTCCGCGAGGTGGTATCCGATCGGATACCATGGAGCCCATGGCAGCAGCAGGCACGCTCCGAGCGGCCCGGCGGCGGGCCGGCCTCAGCCTCAGGGCTCTGGCGAAGCGCGCCCAGACATCGCACGCCACGCTCGCGGCGTACGAGTCGGGTGCCAAGGTGCCCCGCGTCGACACGATCACCCGGATCGTTCGCGCCGCCGGCTTCGCCCTCGACCTCGAGCTCGCGACGCGGCCCGTCGCCGACGACCGCGCCGCCCGAGGACGCGAGCTCGTCGCCGCCCTCGAGCTGGCGGCGCAGTTCCCGAGCCGGCACCGGCGGGCGATCTCCTCTCCCCCGTTCCGGGCGATGCCGTGAACCTGCCCCGCAAGATCGTGCGACTCCACCGCGCCCTCGCGGACGCATCCATCGCGCACGCGTTCGGCGGGGCGCTGGCCCTGGCCTGGTGCACCCAACGCGCGCGGGGGACCATCGACATCGACGTGAACCTGTTCGCTGCACCCGCCGAAGCACGCGACGTTCTCGGGGCATTGCCGCACGGCGTCACGTGGACCGACGACGACATCGCCCGCATCGAGCGCGACGGTCAGGTTCGCCTGTGGTGGGACGACACGCCGGTCGACGTCTTCTTCAATACGACCGAGTTCCATGCCCGTGCCGCCGACCGCACGCGCTGGGAGCCCTTCCTCGACGTCGAGCTGCCGTTTCTCTCCTGCCGCGATCTCGCCGTGTTCAAGGCGTTCTTCAACCGAACGAGAGACTGGGCCGATCTCGAGGAGATGGCGACGGCCGGTGCACTCGACGCCGAAGCGGTGCTCGGCGTGCTCGTCCACTACCTCGGCGGTGACGACGAGCGCGTCGAGCGACTGCGCGCCCTCGCCTGAACCGTTACTCCGGAACCGGCGTCGCGAGCGGGGCGCCGTCGGCGAGGAGCGCGGCAACGAGGATCACGACCTGCTCGTCGGTGTCGTTCGCTCCGAAATGCACCAGGTCCACCGTCTCCGTGATCGCGTCGCCCTCGTCGAGGCTGATCGTTTCGGGTGCGGTGAACGTCTCGACGGTTCCGCTCTTGCGAGTCACCTCGACCGCTCCTTCGACCATGTCGTAGGTCAGGGTGCCGTCGACGACCGCGGCGACCTGCGTACCGTCGTGGTAGTGGGTGTCGAGGCGAGTGCCGGGATTGATGGTCACACGCTGGAGGTAGAGACGCTGACCGGGCGCGTTCGCCGGCGCGGTCGAGCGGTGGATCGCAGCATCCGACATCCCTTCGAACGTTCGCCATGGGGCAGGCCACGGTACCCAGAGGTACCTTCGTGGCCGTGGCCCCCGACCAGTCCGGCTCCATGGATGTAGCCGACTCGGTCCTCGACCTGATCGGCAACACGCCCCTCGTGCGACTGCGCAAGGTGGCGTCCGATCTCACCTGCGACGTCCTCGCGAAGGTCGAGACCACCAACCCGGGCGGCTCGGTGAAGGACCGGCCCGCCGTCGCGATGATCGACGCCGCCGAGCGCGACGGGTTGCTCAAACCGGGGGGCACGATCGTGGAGCCCACCTCCGGCAACACCGGTGTCGGGCTGGCCATCGTCGCGGCGCAGCGTGGCTACCGCTGCATCTTCGTGATGAGCGACAAGATGAGCGAGGAGAAGGTCGCGCTGCTCCGCGCCTATGGCGCGGATGTCGTGGTCTGTCCGACTGCGGTGCCACCCGAGCATCCCGACTCCTACTACTCGACGGCCGAGCGGCTGGTGCGCGAGACGCCGGGAGCCTTCCGGCCCGATCAGTACTCCAACCAGGCCAACCCGGCCGAGCACGAACGGTCGACCGGCCCCGAGATCTGGCGCCAGACCGCGGGGCGGGTCACGCACTTCGTCGCCGGTGTCGGCACCGGCGGCACGATCACCGGGGTCGGTCGCTACCTCAAGGCGCAGAACCCCGGCGTCCAGATCATCGGCGCCGACCCTGCCGGCTCCGTCTACTCGGGCGGGAGCGGACGGCCCTACCTCGTCGAGGGCGTCGGGGAAGATTTCTGGCCGACGACCTACGACTCCTCGGTGGTCGATCGGGTCGTCGAGGTCACCGACGCCGAATCGTTCACGATGGCGCGGCGCGTGACGTGCGACGAAGGTCTGCTCATCGGCGGCTCGGGCGGCACGGCCGTGCACGCGGCAATGGAGGTCGGTCGCGAGCTCGGGTCGGGTGACGTCGTCGTGGTGCTGCTGCCCGACTCGGGGCGCAACTACCTCTCGAAGGTCTTCGACGACCAGTGGATGATGGACTTCGGGTTCCTTCGGGCCGACGGCCCGACTGCCGGCGACGTGCTCTCCGCCAAGGGCCGCGCGATCCCCGACCTCGTGCTGGTCACTCCCGACGAGCCCGCCCGGCGCGCGATCGAGCTCATGCACGGTCTCGGCATCTCTCAGGTCGTGGTCAGTGTCACGAAGGAGCTGCCGCTGGCGGCCAAGGAGATCAGCGGCGTCGTGGTCGAGTTGCCGCTCATGGACCGCGCCTTCTCCGAGCCGGCAGTGCTCGACCGGCCGGTGGAGGAGCTCATGGGCCCGCCGATGCCGATGCGCGGGATCGGGGAACCGGTTTCGGCGCTGGTGGCCGATCTCGACCGGGCTCCGTCGGTGATCGTGCTCGACGGCGGCCACCCCGTCGGCGTGCTCAGCCGTTCGGACGTGCTGTCGTTCCTCGCCTCGCGCTCCCCCGCATGAGCGACCACCGGCACCAGTTCGACGAGGGCGACGCCTTCGAGACTCGCGCCGTCCATGCCGGCCCGGAGCCCGATCCGACGACGGGCGCGGTCGTGCCGCCCGTGTCCCTGGCGTCGACGTTCGCTCAGGACGCGGTGGGGCAACACCGAGGGTTCGAGTACGCCCGCACCGGCAATCCGACACG
>Ga0299907_10002907_pt1 | contig 10796 bp, 17 predicted proteins | sample RVTome_16_FD_198680 | JGI IMG/M metagenome (GOLD analysis project Ga0299907, IMG submission 198680) | Soil microbial communities from uranium-contaminated site in the Upper Colorado River Basin, Wyoming, United States - RVT152D67 (version 2) ... | reverse complement strand
GCTTCGGATGGTCGTGAGGCTCGTTCTCGATGAGCGCATGACGTCGGGACGCCGTGATCGCGACGCACCCGCAGGGCCCGCAGATGGACCACAAGAACCGCGAGACATAGGAGAAGGAGAGAGGGATGGACGTCTTTGACCTGCGAGCGGAGCAAGAGTTCCGAGCCGAGGAGAGAGTGGAGAAGATCCTCGGCCGTTATTCCGAGGGTGACGTAACCGTCGCTTGTTGGGAGCCTGGCCAACAGAGTTCGGATCACGCTCATCCCGAGGCTATCGAGATCTACTTATGTTTGGAGGGGGGTGGCACCATGAGGACCGACAGCCAGACCGTCGAGATCACTCCGGGGTCCTTTGTCGTGCATCCTCATGGTGAGTTCCACCAGTACACGAACGGTCCCACCAGAACGCTGCTGTTCCGGATTCGATACGGGCCAGATGTGCGCATGGTGCAGCGGGCGGAGTAGTCCACCTCGCCGGATTCGAGTCACTCTTCTGGGCCGCGGATACCAGAAAGCCCAGGCAATGCTGGGCCTAGATGTCGACGACTCCGAAGACGAAATGTTCTGGACCCAGTTCCTCCGGTCTCTCAAAAACCGGGGTTTGGACGGGGTTCACCTGGCGATCTCTGACGCTCACACCGGCCTGAAAGAAGGCAATCGCACGGGTTTTCGAAGGCGCCTCATGGCAGCGATGCAAGGTGCTGGTGATTCATGGCTCGTTCCCAACCCGCGGCCAGTTGATCCGAGTGAAGAGCCGTCCACTCGAGAACCATTCGTGTCGCATGCCGAGGTAGTGCTCCGTCCAGGATGGTCCCATCGAGTCATATCCGGGCGCTGTATTCGCCGTAACGGGCGTGGAAGTGGGGAGGATGGTGGTCTCCGAAAAACATCAGGATGGTGATGCCGTAGAAAGAGCTGATTCGTGGCATGTGACCACGGTATCGGTTGGCGATGACATGTTGACGCAGCTCGGTTCACTTGAAGCGGATCGAGCGGACCCATCATCCCAACACGTCCTAATTTCGTTCCTCGCGCGGTTTGACGCAACTCGACAAGAGCCCTGGTCAGCTCATGTTTCACCCTAAGTCAGAACTAGGTGGTGTGGGTGTGGCGAGAGCCTGTACATCGTCAACAGATGTTGACGATGACAGAGAGGAAGTATCCCTCTGGTCGTGGGCAGCGAGGCGAGCGCCCGCAAGCACGATGTACCGGACGAAGACATGCTCGACGAACTACGGCCTCACTGGCGAGCCTTCGAAACTGATTATCCAGGTGTCACGATGTTCATCGGACCTTCGCGCACGGGCGAACCGCTACAGATAGGCGTAGTCACAGACGAGGACGGATCTGCAGTAGTCCACGCGATGAGTGCTCGCGAGAAGTTCCTGAAAGGTTGGTGGATCGAATGAGCAAGTCGAGAGAGCGACGTGCCCTGGCTCTTGAGGAGTGGGCAGACAGTGTGGACCCCTCCGAGTTGAGGACCGCAGACACACAAGCGCCGCCGATCATTGCTGATTTGGTAGATCAGCGCAGTGAAGTTGATGATCAGATCACCGACGCTGTGATCTCAGCTCGTCAAGCCCATCGCAGCTGGTCTGAGATTGGAGCGATGCTGGGAGTGTCAAAGCAAGCCGCTCAGCGCAAGTACTCGTCCAAGGCAGCTAGAGGCCAGGCCTGAACTCGATCTTCTGACTCGGTCAATTGCGTTTGCCACGAATCGCCTTTGCCATTGAAGCTGGGTCGAACAGACCAACTTCGCACCGCACCTAGTTCGTTCTCGCGTTTTGCGTCCGTTGTGCTGCCCTCCGCCCGGTTTGACCCTCGTTTGACGCGAATCGTCCGCCCGCCCAAATCCCCAATAATCACGGGCCTCTCCTCGCCAACCGCGCCTAATCCGCCGTCCCCGGATCAGACGTGTCTCGGCAGGCCGCAGGCTTGTCGTGAAAACGATCCGTCGTCCTGTTGGCACAGTGAGGGAGAAGGTGAGGACACCGCACAAGACCTGCTTCGATAGTGACTGCATTCCGCGGGTGGTTGGTGGACGGGATTCATCGCCTGCTGTCAATTCTGAATGAGGGGCGCTTTGGGCCTGGCTACTTTCGGCCGGTAGCGGTCTGGCTCTCTGTGAGTTGCCTGGTCCAGGGCCTTTTCGTCCATGACACAAACCTGTTTCTCAGCTCACACGGAAGCCTGGGCACTCGGAGCCAATCTCTAACCCGCCGGCGTCAAAGATCTTGATGAAGCCTTTGCCTTGTTCGGCCCCGACCAACCTTTCCGCTTGAAGCACTGGCGTTTGTGCCCCCTCTGTGCAGCAGCACAAGTGTGGCGCTAAAACACTGAGACGAGGTAAGACAAACTGCCTGGTAGTGGCCAGTTTCTCCGAGAAGCCAGGTCGCCAAACCGCCTGAATCGGCTTTTTAATCCGAAGGTTCTGCGTTCGATTGCCAGAGGGGACCCACTCATTGACACCTGAGCCTCGTCCGCAACCGCCCCTTCAGTCGCAGAGGGTCGGCTCGTCGCAGAAGAGGATCTTGCCGCCGACGATGGTGGCGACGACGGTCAGCTGTCGGAGCTCGTCCGGCGAGGCTCCCTCCATGTCACCTTTGAGGATGGTGACATCCCCGTAGCTCCCAGGTGCGAGGTGACCTCGCAGGTCATCCGCTCTGATGGCATAAGCCGCGTCGATGGTGACCGATCGCAAACTGTGTTCGAAGGTGAGAGTCTGTGCCTCGATGAAGGGAGGCGCGTCCGTGCCGTTGGAACCCTTACCGTCCATGGCCCCGGCGATCAGGTCCTGGGGGCGACCCAGATTCGGCGTCACTTCAAGATCCGGGTATAACCACGGTGTGTCCGAGGCCGAGGCGAATCTGATGCCCGCCTCGACGAAATCGCGGTATTGATTCAGCCATGCGGTGTTCTCGCCGAGGTACTCCAGATATTCCGGGTCGGCATGGGAGTCGGTGGGGAAGCCGGCGGTGTGGCCGACCACGACGAGCCCCAGTTCAGCGATTCGCCGAAGCTGGTCGTCGGTCACCTGCACGGCGTGCTCGATACGGTGGCGCAGGAGGTTGGGCTCCCCGCCCAAGGCAGCCGCGAATGCGTCGAGGACCATCTGGTGGGAGCCGGTACTCACGGTGTGGCTAGCGATCTGCCACCCTGCCTCGTGGGCGGTGGCGACCGCCTCGACGAGTTCTCCCGCCTCCCACAACACCTGAGTCCCCCAGTAGCTGTCGATCGTGAACTTCACCCCCCGGACCCGAAGATGATCCGACGGCGCCAGCCCACCGCCGTGCTCGAGGTACCAATCACCGAGACGCTCTCCGGACGGCCCAGGGTGGTTGAGGGCGAGGTAGCCGTCGACTCTTACTGCCAGACGACCATCCTCGTCGAGCGCCACGAGCTCATCCAAACGCTCCCTGTCGACCCAGAGCTCGGCGATCGAGGTCCACCCATGAGAGAGCGCAAGGTCGATGGCCTCCTCGGGTGTGCCCACCCCATAGTGCTGCCTGTCGCCGATCCAATGAGCGTGGGCGTCGACAAAACCCGGATAGGCAACGTTGGCACCGAGATCGATCACAGGTGTCGAGGGCCCTGCATAGCTCGTCACCGAGTCCATGTCTCCCATGGCGACCACAAGACCGCCGTCGATGGCGAGTGCCTCGACCACGCCGGCGGCGGTCATGGTGACGATCTTCCCGGTGATGACTAGATCCGCACCGACGACGTCCGGGGTGGTCGTCGATGTCGCCGAGGTCGTGGGGGTGGTGGCCGACAGAACCGATGTGCAGGAGACGACGATCGAGAGACCGAATACGGCGAGCGATCGCGGGGCCAGCCTCCTCGTAATCCTGCGAACTTGCGACGCCATCAGTCCATCCGATCTTCTGTGGTGGGCGACTCCGGGTTGGCCTGACCCGGGTTCGCCCGTCACAACCCCCGTTGCTCGATGTAGTTATGTCTGGACACGAGTGTTAAGTGACACAAATGTTTCGTGTCACCGGTTGTGAGTCCCGGACACATATGGTTCCGATGAGGAGACAGGCGCAGATTTGACCACCAACAGAGAGACCTTCGCCAACCTGTATGAGGAGCACAGGTCTGCCGTATGGCTGTACTGCCGCCGACGGGTCGGATGGGACAGAGCCGACGACGTCATGGGGGAGGTGTTCCTCACCATATGGCGTCGCATCGATCAAGCACCTCCGGCGCCCGCGGCCCTCCCCTGGATCTACTGCATCTGTCGCTTGACGGTGTCCAACCAGTGGCGTGGCACTGCCAGGAGGTGGCGTCTGGAATCGAAGTTGAGCGCCATCAGAGTGTCACCGCCCAGCCCAATCGCAGACCAGGTCGTAGTACGGGAGGAGGTGAGAGACGTCGTCCGCCTGCTGGGTGACATGAGACCAGGAGACGCCGAGATACTCAGACTCACCGCCTGGGAAGGGCTCGACATCACCCAAATTGCGGTTGTGCTCGACATCACCCCCGACGCCGCCAAACAGAGGCTCAGCCGCGCCCGAAGGCGGTTGGCCGCCCTCTACGAGGACACCTACGAAAAGAAGCAACGCACAATCCGCACCCCCAAAGCTCAGAAAGGAGGTGTGTGGTGAGTCACGAAAGACACGTGATGGCACTGCTGAAAGAGGCCAACCCGGCTCCCCCGCTGGGCGACGATGCCTACTGGACCGATCTCGACGCTGCCACGTACCTCGCCACCCTCGAGCAAAGGATCAGCGAGATGACCAAGTTGGAGACCAACGAGAATCAACAGGACACTCCGAGACAATGGAACAGACCATGGCTGGTGGCAGCCGTCTTCGTCCTAGTTCTTGGTGTCGGTGTCGTCGTGTTCAATCAAGTAGGACCGGCGCCCGTAGGGGGACTGCCAGCAATCCCCCTGGACGGAGCGGACGACCACCCCGGTGCCGCCGAGGCGTTCTCGGCCGTTGAGGAGGCCTACCACCTCCACAACACCGGGGACCCAAGGTGGATCGAGATAAGGGGGAGGGGCTCGAACGTCGGGACTCCCGACGAAGAGGAAGCGACCAAGGAGGCCGTAAGGCAGTTCTGGACGGCATTGATAGCCGCAGACCCTCGTTACAACGTATCCGTCTGCGTCTCAAATGGATCCGGTGAATGGGCTATCGCCGATCCAGGCGTCCCAACACCAGTCGGTCACTACTTCGTGTGCGAGGCGACCTATTCCGATGCGCTGCTCGAAGTGGCCGGGGTGCATCCGCAGGAGGAATTTCACTGGGTCGTAGGTGACGAGGGCATCGTGGCCGCCAGGAGCAACCGGGAAACCGAGGACGACGTTGTCTTCGTCAACGCCTTCAAGGAGTGGCTGACCTCCACCCATCCGGAAGAGGCGAGCGAACTATCCGACCTCCTCGATGCACCCGGATTCGGTTTCGCTGACCCACAAGTCAGGTCCCAGATCCTCGGATACGCCGAGGAGTTCGTGGCCGAGTCAGACGTCTATCCGTTGGAAGGCACCGGTTCGTAGAGCCAAAGCAGGGCGGGGGAGAGCTCCGAGCTCTCCCCCGGAGAATCTTGTATCCAAATCGAGACGTGTCGTGCGATCTCTGTAATCAGAACGCTGCAGGTGTCTCTAGTCGAATGGGGAGACTCCATGGCTGTTCGCCTACATCGCTGTTCCCTGTCGCCGTCGGTTTGCGGGCCCCCGACGGCCAGCTCACCGATCAGGAGAGATTCTTTGCCGGGGGTCTCTGGCTCCAGCATCAGAAATGTGCCACCCAAGATTGTCAACTGGACGGGCGACGGAAACGTGGACGGCAACTTGGGCTCACGCAAACACGGCTAGAGGCAGTATCAATAACTCGTATATGCCGATGCTCATATATACATGGGAGAGGGGTCGTCGCCGGTCTATCCCTTGTTTGATCCTCGTTTGAGGACCGACCGCCCGAGCACCCGAATCCCCAGCTAGCACGGGCCCCTCCTCGGCAACGCACCTAATCCGGGGGCGCGCGATCTGGGTTCCGCTCTCGCGGTGTCAAGGGGGAAGGTTCCTTAACAGAACGGCTGTCCTCGGGGGCGAGGACCAGTATCACGAGGTCCGGTCGCGCCTCTTGGTCGCGCTGGAACTCTGCTGTCTCGAATTCCAGCTCGAACCGGCCATTCGTGTCGGTGAGTACAGACCCGATACGGTCAGCCCAGGTTTTTCCGGTAGTGGCTGCCAGTCGGTCTAAGTCGAACTCCGGGCCATCCGTTTCAAAGGCGGCCACAACAAGGTTCGGCACTCTCTCGCCTGTTTCTTTGATTGTGACCGTGCCGAAGATCCGAAACATGTGGCCCTCCCGACGATGGGGCGATCGCTTGTCCCGATCGCTGGATCCTACGCGCTGGGCCACAGCGTGGAGGGGTGCGCGAAAAGACCTGTGTGACAAGGAATCGACTTCCGGGCAGCTCACTACGTCTTCTTGGATTTGGGTCGGCAGGAGCGCTGCGGCATCGGGAGAGGAAGTCGAGGCCACCCATTGAACGGGCCTTCATCCAGTTTGACCCTCGTTTGACGCCGCCAACTCGGCTGCCGAATACCCCAATAACTACGGGCCTCCCAGCCTCCACCGCACCTAGTTCGACCCGTTTGACACGAGCTCACAAAAGCCCAGGTCAGCGCGCGTTTCGCCTAATCACAACTAGGTGCGGTGGTCAGGACTTGGTAGGAGCTGGTTTGGCTGGCTCGAAGTCGCCGTGAAGAACGTCAGTGTCGAGGTCAGTCCCGTTCGGCCAGGCGATTGTTCCAGTCTCAGGATCCACGTCGACTTCTGCGAACAGCCCATCGTCGCCCGCTATGTCCTCGAAGGCGGGGCCCCATAGGAACGGAGTGAGATCGACGGTGCGTTCAGTGCCGTCGGAGAACTGGAGTCGCACAACCCGATCATGTAGCACTTCGACGCCAGTGATATCGACCATTCGTGACTTCTACGGCAGTGGCTCAATTGTACCGGGATGCTGGTGGTTGACCGCCCGCTTCCAACACTCATCGAGTTCGTCTGCGTGGAGTCTTACCCACTCTGCAACCATCCTCTCGGCTCTCCGAGGCAGGCTCCCAGCCAAGATCGTTCCGTTGAGAGCCACCCTCGTCTTGTGGCCTGCATAACGCCGTGGAAGTGAGCCGGATTGTGGTCGCCAAAGAACATCAGGACGGTGATTCCGTAGAACTCGCTGATTCGCGGCACGCCGCAAACGTACACAGCTCCTGTGACATGTTTGACATGGGTCGCTCGGTGTGAGAATCGGCCGGATTCCAGTCGAGTAGCCACCGCACCTAGTTCACTGCTGACCAGGGACTCTGGCAGAGGCGATCCTGGAATAGTGATCGCTTGTTACCGACGCCGTCACCCCGATGAGTCGAGCGAGTCGATCTGCTTGAGCAGCTCAAGGGACTCCATCGCGGCTGTGGCAACCTGGCCCTCGCCGGCGGCGATCTCGCTCAGCAGAGCCTTCGATCTGGGGCCACCGATGTCGGCCAGAAGCCGAACCAGCCCAGGACTCAGACGCCCCATCGACCCTGCCTTCTCGATGAGGTCGATCGAGCGCTCGCCGGCCTTGACGATCGAGATCCCGGCCAGTGCCCGGTCCTGCTCGTCATCAGACGTGAAGGCCTCGAGCAATTTCTCCCCGGCCGATTCGATGCCGACGGTGCGCCAGGCGACGCCGGCACCGATCACCTTGAGCGAGCTCCCGACACCCATGAGCCTACGAGTCGAATGCCCACAACCCGTGAGCGTCCCAATGGGCCGGCTGGTGGGGAGCGGCATGGTCGAACCATCCGTTCCGGTGTTCTTTGACCCGCGAGTCCCGAAACCGCTGTCCGCCCCGATCCACGAGAATCACCAGGTCGAATCTGACCCGAATGTCGTAGACCTGGCCAACACGGCCAAAGTCGGGCAGCCACCGATTGTGGACCGGCCAGGCGAGGAGGACCAGCTTGCCGAAATCCACACCCTCTTTGGTGGCGAGGTTGGCCACGGTCGCGCCGTGGCTGTGGGCGAAGAAGTCCGGACTCACCAGACCCTGATCACCGATCCATTGCTTGAGCCCCCGGGCCGCTACCCGTCTCGCCCCGTCCGAGTAGTTCCCCGACCAGGTGAAGCTCTGATCGTGAACGGCCAGATCTGGCCGGTTGGCCTCGAGCGCCGTGTAGAAGTCCCCCATCGGTTTGTACCAGTTCTGTTGTGCCGCCCATGTGCCGTGGGTGATCGCCGCGGTGCGCGATGTCCGTCGACGTCTCTTGGATGGGGGCGGAGTGATCACCCGCTCCTGAAGGTGCGGGTTCTTCGGTTCGATCTGCTTCAACACTTCCTGTGCCAGCTCGGCGACCAGGGGGTCATCCGATCCCGCGCCTTCCTCGAGGACCACTCGGATCTCGATGCGAAGCCGGGTGGTCTCTCTGGCCCCGGCTGCCGCCGCCACCGCCACCAGGGGATGGGGGCTGTACAATCCTGCTTCGAACAGGGCCGCGGCATCCTCAAACGACGGGCTTTGGTACAGGTCGTGGACCTTCCTGGCCATCTCGTCTTGTACTGCCGTCGGCGGCTCGGTGGCGAGTTCCGACTTGGACATGGCCAGAGGAGCAACGGCGTCAGCCACCGGAATCCGCCGCGGTCTCTGCACCGCTCTGAGCTCAGGCAGCTCGAAGGGAGCGCGAGCCACCTCATCCTCGAGTTCGGCAAGCTTCGCGTGTTGGCCGAGCACCCCGGCACGGGTGGCGAGGAGGAGGGCCGCCTGGGAGGCCGCGACTGACTGTGTCGCCTCGGAGTCGATCCTGGGTGTCACGGTGAAGGCGTCCCTTGGGTCGATCGGCTCGAGAGGCTGATCGCTCATGTGCGCCATCCTCATCTATATACAGGCCCGCGCCGCTTCCGTCGATGGCTCAAAGGTCTGTCCCCGAGTGAGGGGTGGGCCTTCTTGAACGCCGGGAGACTGCCCTCGACCATCTCAGCGTGGTGGTCAGAATGCAATTGCGTTTGACACGAATCGCCTTTGCCATTGAAGGTGGGTCGAACATCCGAACTTCGCACCGCACCTAGTTCGTTCTCGCTGGCTGTGTGTCGAACTCCAAGACCAAATCGTCCAGGAGATCGGCGGCTGCCTGCCCGCTCAAAATGTGATGCAGCCGACAGCGCATACCTCAATCCTGTGGGCTGCGGGCAGCTCAGATAGGTTCGTTCCAGGGACCGGTTCATCGTAAGGAAGGAGACGACGTGAGGTTTCTTGGCTTTGAAGGAGGCACCGTCAAGGATGGGATGATGGGTGACGCGTACAGATGGCTAGTCGCCAACGAAGCCGAGCTTCTCTCAACGGCACCAGAAGGCACCCAATATCTAGGTGTCTACGCCCCAGTCTTCACTTCGGACAAGAATCCCGGAGACGTGTACTTCGTCTATGCAATGGACTCCTATGGAGCGCTGGATCGACAAGCTGCTTCATCAGGTTCTCGCTTTGGCGAACTCTTCGATGAGTGGCAGGGGTTCCTCGACAGCTCACCCGGAACGTTGGGAAGCAAAGTGCTGTACAAGTCGCTCACCGCCGCCACTGTCTGGGGTGAAGATTGATGAGCGTATACGTGATGCCTTTGTGCTTGGCCGGGGATCGTTTGTCAGTCGCTTTGTGAGCTGATCTGGGTGGTGTGATTCTGTTGGGGTGGGGAGTCGAGGATCGCCTCGATGAGTTCTTGAAGCCAGGTCAGCGCGATGCAACCATTAGAGAACTAGGTTCTGTTGTTGGGCACTACCCGAAAGAACTGGCGGATTTATCAGGGCAACGGAGCCTTCCCCTGATAAACTCCGAAGGTATGTCAGGACAAGTCCAGATGTGGACCGATTCGCTTGGCCGTACGTACGAGTACACACCCCACAGCCCAGAGCTGCTTGCGGAGGCTGAGATCGGATTCTCCTCGGAGGTGACTCTGGCTTTAGCCGAAGGATCACGGGCTTTGGGCTCAGTCCCGCGCTTCCCATCGGCCGGGATTGCGACGGTCCTCTACCGGTCGGAGTCGAGTGCGTCGTCGTTGATCGAAGGTGTCGGTCCGGGGCCGCGACGGATACTCGAGGCCGAGTTCGCAGATGTCGACGAGGTGAACGATGAGCCTGCCAGAAGGGTTGTAGGTAATCTGGAGGCTCTGCGTGCTGCGATCTCAACACCGGTGCCGGCGCAGGTGGACGACATGCTGATGTGGCATCGGCTACTGATGGAGGATCATCCGAGGATGCGCCAGGAGACGATTGGCGCCTTGCGATCGGAGCAGAACTGGATCGGTGGAGACTCCTTCGGCCCCAAGGATGCCGAGTACATCCCGCCGTCCCCCGACGATGTCCAGCGTCTGCTCGAGGATCTGGTTGGTTTCAGCGCTAGGACCGATCTGACACCCGTTGCGCTGGCGGCGATCGCCCATGCCCAGTTCGAGGTGATCCATCCGTTCGTCGACGGAAACGGGCGAGTCGGACGAGCACTCCTACAACAGATCTTGGTCAATCGGGCGGGCCTCGATGCTCCCGTTCCGCTGTCGGTGCCATGGAGTAGGAATACCGATCGTTACATCTCGGGGATCAGATCCTTTCAAGACGGGGACCCTGACTCCTGGCTCTTGTATGCGTCGTGGTCGGTGATTGAAGCCGTGGACTGGATGAAGCAGATGGCTAAGGGGGTGGAGGATGCAGTGGAGCGGTTGAGAAGCCGAGTCGAAACCAGGGGACGATCCGTGGCCGCGAAGGTCATCGACGACCTTCCTGCTCACCCCGTTGTCGACGCCCAAACAGTCGCCGATCGTTA
>Ga0299907_10002906_pt1 | contig 10797 bp, 14 predicted proteins | sample RVTome_16_FD_198680 | JGI IMG/M metagenome (GOLD analysis project Ga0299907, IMG submission 198680) | Soil microbial communities from uranium-contaminated site in the Upper Colorado River Basin, Wyoming, United States - RVT152D67 (version 2) ... | reverse complement strand
CTTCGACCAGCGTATACAGGACGAGCGAGCGGACCAGCTCGGGCCGGCTCGCCGCCAGGAGCAGCGCTCCGATCGTGCCGTCGTTGAGTCCGATCACCGCCGCGCTCGACGATCCCGCCGCCTCCAGGACCGCGGCGGCGTCGCCCACCTGCGTGTCCAGGTCCGGGAGCCTCTCCAGCGGCACGGGGTCCGACAGTCCCGTACCCCGGCGGTCGAAGTGGATCAGCCGTCCGAACGAGCTCAGCCGGCGGAGGAACCGGGCGAAGTCGGGGAAGTCCCACACCGCCTCGACGTGGTGGACCCACGTGTCGATGAGGAGCAAGTCCAGGGCTCCCTCACCGACGACCTGGTACGCGAGGTGCACCCCGTCGTTGATCGCGTACCGGGTCCTCGGCGTGTCCGTCACGAGCCGCGATGGTAGATCGCCCCCGTGCCATCGGGCGACCCCATCCGCGAATCCCGTGCACGAGCACCTGCGAGACGCCAGACTGAGCGCGTGAGCCGGATCCGTCGGTATCCGATCGGCCGTGTCGGCATCGTGGCTGCCTCCGTCGCGCTGGCGCTGGGCGGCTGCGGCGACTCCGGGCCCATTGCAGCTCCGAGCCCCGCGCCGTCGGGCGCCAGGACGATCGAGATCGAGGCGGAGGACGCACTCCGATTCGATCCGCCCGAGCTGACCGTGACCGCGGGCGAGACGATCCACTTCATCGTCTCGAACACCGGCGGAAGCGACCACGAGTTCATCCTCGGCGACGCCGGTGTCCAGGCGGCCCATGCCGAGGGCGACGGCCACGGAGCCCATGGCTCGGACGAGGCGCTGGCCGGCCTCGACCTCCCGCCGGGCGCCACCGAGACGGCAACGGTGACCTTCGAGGAGCCGGGAACGATCCTGTTCGGCTGCCACATCGACGGGCACTACTCGGCGGGGATGGTCGGGACGATCACCGTCGAGGGCTGACGTCCTCTCGCTCCCTGCGCCGCCCGTACCGGGTCAGGCCCCGCGGCTTGTACATGTTCAGCACCAGGACCACGAGCAGCACCACCATGCCCCCGACCGAGTGGACCAGCGTGCTCTGAAGCGCGCGGAGACCGTCGGCGGAAAGGGTCGGATCCGCAGCCCGATCGGCGAGGTGGCCGATGGTCCGCGTCTCCACCAGCAGGACGGCCGTGGCGAAGGTGGTCAGCAGGAGTGAGATCACGACCCAGTAGTGCCGGAACAGGCCCCACCTGGTTCCCAGCGACACGACGAGCCCGGTGACCAGCGCGGCGACGGCGAGCGGAACGATGACGGTCCGGGCGATCAGGTCCATCCCGAGATACGCGGCCCGCAGCGTCTGCGCGTCCCGGCCCGTGGCGGCGGCGACGTCGAGCGCCAGGTAGGCGGCGACCGCGCCGATCCATCCGACCGAGACCGTGAGATGCACGGCCAGCGCGAACGCTCGAAGCCGGGGTGAGAAGGGCACCGAGCGTCAGGGGCCGTGGAGACCCGGGCCGTGCTCGACGCCCGCGAGGAGCGCCACCACGGCGGCCACGGCGGCGACGATCGCCACGCCCACGAACACCTTCACCCACCGCGGCATGCGAGCAGCCTGAGCGAGACACGGTGTCTCTGTCAAATCACGCTGTCTTCGCCCGCTACGAACCGTATACTCGGGCGGTGCCCACCCTGTGGAACGACACCCTCGAGGAGCACCGCCGGGAGGTGCGGACCGCGATCCTGGACACCGCCGCGGCGCTGGTGGCCGAGCATGGGCTCCTGTCGGTGACCATGTCGCAGATCGCGGAGGACGCCGGCATCGGACGGGCCACTCTCTACAAGTACTTCCCCGACGTCGAGGCGATCCTGCGCGCGTGGCACGAGCGTCAGATCACCGGCCACCTCGAGCATCTCGCCGAGGTCCGGGACCGGGCGGGCGCCGCGGCCGAGCGACTCGAAGCGGTGCTCGAGGCGTACGCCGTCATGGCCCACGAGTCGCGGGGACACCACGACGCCGAGCTCGCCGCACTCCTCCATCGTGACGAGCAGGTCGCACCGGCGGAGCGGCAGCTCCGGAACATGATCCGGGACCTGCTGACCCAGGGCGCGGCGTCGGGCGACCTCCGGGACGATGTCTCCCCGGACGAGCTGGCGAGCTACTGCCTGCACGCCCTCACCGCGGCCGGCGGCCTGCCGTCCAGGGCCGCCGTCCGCCGGCTGGTCGCCGTTACGCTGGCAGGCCTACGCCCCCTGCCCTAACCCGCGGCGAGGGTCTCCAGGTACTCCTCCAGGCGGTCCCAGGTCTCGGCGGCGCCCTCCTGCATCCCGGAGTTGAGGACCGAGTCGCGCTCCTCGGCCGAGCCGAACTGGGCGCGTGCCGTGAGCGTCGTCACGCCGTCGGCCTCCTCGAAGGAGTACCTCTCCACCCCGGGGTCGCCGGGCATCCCGTCGAAGCCGAACGTCCACGTGAAGGAGTTCGGCCGGTCGATCTCCCGGTACTCGCCGAAGAAGGCGATCTCCTGGCCCTCCCCCATGTGGACCATCCGCCACGTCCCTCCCGGACGGAAGTCGATCTCGCACTCGGAGACCTCGTACCTGCGGGGGCCCCACCAGTTCCGGGTGTGCTCGCACGAGGTGTGGGCCTCGAACACGAGCTCCTTCGGCGCGTTGAACGACCTCGTCATCACGATCTCGAGGCCGGGCGTCGTCACCGTCATCGCCTTACGCGCCATCGTTCCGCTCCTTTCCCCGTCCCTGGAGCTCGTCCAGGTACTCGTCGAGGCGCTCGTAGCGCTCCTCCCAGAACCGGCGGTATCGCTCGGCCCAGTCGGCGACCTCCTTCAGGGGGCCCGCCTCGAGCCGGGCCGGCCGCCACTGCCGCTCCCGTCCTCGGGCGATGAGCCCCGCCCGCTCCAGCACCTTCAGGTGCTTCGAGACCGCCGGCATGCTCATCGCGAACGGCTCCGCGAGCTCGGTGACGGAGGCCTCCCCCGCCGCCAGGCGGGACAGGATCGCCCGCCGGGTGGGATCGGCCAGCGCCGCGAAGGTCCGGTCCAGCTGCTCGGTCGCCGTCGCCATTCAACCCTCCAGTTATATAACCATTCGGTAAACTACAGCGGCCGGCGGCTCGATGTCAAGTGGCCCCGCGCTTGGGTCCGGTCCTTCGCGTGCCGATACCTCCAGGGATATGCATGGGATCGATCTCCTCAGATTCGCCGAGGGGGTTGGCTTCACTCTGCTCGGTGTCGCGAACGTGCTCGCCTGGCGCCGCGCACGGGAGGACCGACGCCACCTCCACCTCGCCCTGGCCCTGGGACCGCTCGGCCTGCTGTCGCTCCTCGGCCAGCTGGACGACCTCACCCCCAACGGGATTCCCGGGATGGCGGGGGCCAGCATGCTGCTGTTCCTCGCGTCCGCGTACGGCCTCCTGGAGTTCCGCAACGACTTCATGCGCTACGCGACGTGGGTCCGCCGGGCCGCGCGCTGGACGATCGTCCTCGCCGGCCTGCTGTCCGTCGCGGTCCGGTTCCCGAGGGGCGAGACCCCCGCGCTCTCCCCGATCCAGATCGTCGCGGCGATCGTGGTCATCCTCCTGTGGTGCGCGAGCTCGCTGGAGCCGTCCCTGCGCTTCTGGCTTGCCGCCCGCACCAGGCCCACCGTCCAGCGCGCCCGCATGCGAGTCCTCGCCTTCGCGTGCGCCTCGATCGGCGGCCTGCTCGTGGTGATGCTGATCCTCGGCCCGCTGGCCCGGCGGCCGTGGTTCGACTGGGTCGTGCACACCGTCTCGATCGTGACGATCCCGCTGCTCTATGCGAGCTTCGCGCCTCCCGCCTGGCTCCGCAGGGCCTGGCGGCGACGGGAGGAGGACACGCTCCTGCACGCCTCGGACGACCTCAGCCACTACCTGCCGGACCTGGAGACCGCCGCCGCGCGCGGGCTCGAGGGCGCCATCCGCCTGTTCGGCGCCGAGGCCGGCTTCGTGACGGACCCCGGCGGCCGGATCCTCGCTCGGATTGGGACCGGCGGCGAGCACGCCGTCACCGTCCCCCTGCGCATGGCGGAGGGCGTTGGGTCGCTCACCGTGCTGTCCGGGCCGTTCACCCCCCTGTTCGGCTCGGACGAGGTGGCCCGCCTCGAGCGTCTGGCGCATACGGTCGAGATCGCCATCGACCGGACCCGCCTCTCCCACGAGGTCGCGTCGGAGCACGCCCGCTACGAGTCGCTCATGCACGCGGTCAGCGACCTCGGGGAGGGCGTCGTGGTCACCGAGGGCACCCGCCTCGTCTACGCGAACGACGCCTACCTGACGATCACCGGGTACACGTTCGAGGCGCTGACCCGGCTGGAGTCCCTGTTCGAGCTGGCCCCGGAGGACGAGCGCGAGCGGCTGCTCGACCAGTACCGGCGGAGGAACGCCGGCGAGCAGGTCTCCGACCACTTCGAGACCGCCCTGATCCGCCGGGACGGCCGGCGCGTCGAGGTGGAGGTCGCGCTCAAGCTGCTCGCCCGCGACGGGGTCACGCAGATCATCGCGATCGTGCGCGACATCACCGAGCGGGTGGCCTCGGACGGGATGAAGAGCGCCTTCCTCTCGGCCGTGTCCCACGAGCTGCGAACCCCGCTCACCGCCGTGCTCGGGTTCGCCAAGACCCTCGAACACCAGGGCGACCGGATCGGCCCGGAAGAACGGCGGACCTTCCTGGCGCGCCTCTCTCTCAACGCGGAGAAGCTCGACCGGCTCCTGTCGGACCTGCTCGACGTGGACCGGCTCTCGCGGGGCCTCCTGCAGCCCGTTCGCCGTCCCACCGACATCGGTGCGCTGATCCTGCGCGTCGTGGACGAGTCGCCCGCGCTGGCCAGTCGCCGCATCAGGGTGGACGCCGGCTCGCTGAACGTCCGCGTGGACGGACCGAAGGTGGAACGGATCATCGAGAACCTGGTCGCGAACGCGGTCCGCCACACCCCGCCCGGCTCCTCGATCTGGATCCGGGCGGCGGAGTTCGAGCTCGGCGTCCTGATCGCCGTCGAGGACGAGGGACGGGGCGTGTCCCCCGAGCTGCGGGAGGCGGTCTTCGAGCCGTTCAAGCAGGGACCGGGGATTCCCCTTCACGCACCCGGGGTGGGGATCGGGCTCTCGCTGGTGGCACGATTCGCCGAGCTCCACGGAGGCCGGGCGTGGGTGGAGGACCGTCCGGGAGGCGGGGCATCGTTCCGCGTCTACCTCCCCGGGGCCCCCGCCTCGGTCGAGCACGAGACCATGGAGCCTCTCCTACACTCGCCCTCGTAGCCCGGCGAGAGTGGCGGAAGCGGTAGACGCGCCGGCCTTAGGAGCCGGTGCCCGAAAGGGCGTGGGGGTTCGAGTCCCCCCTCTCGCACCAGACCTGGTCACAAATGACTATTCAGCATGGCCCCCCGCGTACCGATGCTCCCTTGACGCCCCGGACAAGCCATGGGGCACCGGACGCAGGAGGACATGCATGACTGACAAGACGAACGAGGGGGGTCGGGGAACCAGCAAGAAGCTCGTGCTGACGGCCCTCGTGCTCGGCCTCGTGGGCATCATCGCCGGCGTGGGCACGTGGTCCGCGTTCACGGCGACCACGGCGAACGCGGGGAACTCGTTCACGTCGGGAAGCGTCATCCTGACCGACGACGACCTCGGGGTCGCGATGCTCTCGCTGACCAACGCCAAGCCGGCGGACACCGACAGCTCGTGCATCAACGTCACCTACACGGGCACGCTGCCCGCCACCGTCCGCATGTACGGAACGACCTCGGGAACCGGGCTCGACCCGTACCTGAACGTCACGGTCACGCGCGGCACGATCGCCGTACCGGCCTTCGACACGTGCGCGGGCTTCGTTGCCGACCTGACGAACTACACCGGGGCCGGTGCCGGCGTCGTGTACGACGGCACGCTGGCGGCCTTCCCGGACTCGTACGCCGCCGGGATCGTCGACCCGACCTCCGGTTCCCCGGAGTCGTGGACGAACCCGGAGTCCCACGCCTACAGGATCACGGTCACGGTTGCGGACGACGACCTGGCCCAGGGCAAGAACACGACCCAGACCTTCACCTGGGAAGCCCGGAACAGCTAGATGGGCTCGGCCGGCCTCTCGCTGGAGCGAGGTCGCGGACGAGCGCGGCGGTGGAGTGAGCCCGCCGCGCTCGTTCTCGCCGTTGCGGCCACCGCGCTGCTCGCCGCCGTCCTGGCCGGCAAGGCCTTCGGCTTCCAGCCCATGGTCGATCGCTCCGACAGCATGCAGCCGGCCATCGCGGCCGGCGACGTCATCCTGGTTCGAACCATCGCTCCCGCGGAGGCCGCGGCCGGCGACATCGTCACGTTCCGCGACCCGGCCCGCAACGACGAGCTGCTCACCCACCGGGTGGTCAGCGTCGTCGCGAAGGGAGACGCCTACGCGTTCGTGACCCGGGGCGACGCCAACACCGGCGTGGAGCGATGGACGATCCCCGCGAACGGAACGCTCGGCCGCTTCGTGGCCCGCGTTCCCCGGCTCGGATACGTCATCGCGTGGCTCGGGATCCCCGCCGTTCGATTCGGGTTCGTCTCCGTCGGCGCCCTGCTGTTGGGGGCCGCCGCCCTCCGTCGCATCTGGTCGGGCTGAACCGCGATGCGCCGAGCCGCTGTGGTCCTGGTGATCGCCGCGCTGGGGAGCGTGGCGGGGACCACGTGGAGCGCGTTCTCGGGAGCGACCGAGAACCCCGGCAACGTCTTCACCACCGCGGCGTCGTTCTGCGCGGCCCCCGGTCCCCAGACGGTGACCGCCGACGCCGACGCGTTCGTCCGCCAGACGAGCGGCAACTCGAACTTCGGGGCCAACACCGCGCTCCGCGTGCAGTCGGCTTCGACCGTGATCGTCCTGGGCCCCAACAACGAGCGCTCGCTCGTCCACTTCGCCCTGCCGGCGGTGCCCGCGCACTGCACCCTCACCGGCGCGACGCTGCGACTGAACGCGTCGTCCGCGGCCGCCGGCCGGACCCTCCAGGCGTTCCGGGTGTCGACGGCGTGGACCCAGGCGGGGGTCACCTGGAACAACCAGCCCGCCGTGACCGGCTCGGCGACGACGACGGCGTCCGGCACCGGCTGGCGGGAGTGGGACGTCACGACGCAGACCCAGGCCATGTACACGGGCTCGAACACCGGCTTCCTGATCCGCGACGCGTCGGAGAGCGCGATCCTGGCGGCCGTTCAGGTGTTCTCCAGCCGCGAGGGAGCCAACCCTCCGCAGCTCGTGGTCACGTTCGCCTGAACCGGGCTACTCCGACAGCCGTTCGCGGAGGGCGCGAAGCGACCGGCCTCGATGGCTGATCCGATCCTTCTCCGCCGGGTCCAGCTCGGCCATGGTCCGGTCCCATCCTTCCGGCAGGAACGCCGGGTCGTACCCGAAGCCCCCCTCCCCCCGGGGCTTTCCGAGGAGGGTCCCCTCGCACGCCGCCTCGGCCCAGACCACGTCGTCGCGCCGGGGCCACGCCACCGCCGCCACCGCCCGGTAGCGGGCGGTGCGTCCGCCGGAGGGGATCCCCGCAAGCGCCCCAAGCAGCGCGGCCAGGTTCCGTTCGTCGGATGCCCCCTCCCCCGCGTACCGGGCCGAACGGGGGCCGGGCGCGCCGCCCAGGGCGTCCACCTCGATCCCGGAGTCGTCGGCGAGGGCGGCGATGCCCGTCGCCTCCGCCACCGCCCGGGCCTTCAACGACGCGTTGCCCAGGTAGGTGTCCTCGGTCTCCTCCACGTCCGGCCAATCGAGGTCCTGGGAGGTGAGCCATTCGACGGGCCAGTCCGCGCAGATGCGGCGGATCTCCCGGATCTTGCCGGCGTTGCGGGAGGCGATGACCAGGCGGCCGGGGAACGTCACGCGGGGACGTCGAGGGCCCGGCGCTGGATCTGGACGAGCTCGGCGATCCCTTTCGCCGACACGTCGAGCAGCGCGTCCAGGTCGTCGCGCCCGAACGGCTCGCCCTCCGCGGTCCCCTGCACCTCGACCAGCCGTCCGTCACCGGTCATCACCACGTTGAGGTCCACCTCGGCCTTCGCGTCCTCCTCGTAGCACAGGTCCAGCAGCCGGAGCCCGTCTACGATCCCCGCGGAGACCGCGGCGACGTGATCGGCCAGCACCTCTTGCTTGAAGACCTCGCGCTCGGTCAGGTTGCGGACGGCCAGACCCAGGGCGATGTAGCCCGCGGTGATCGACGCGGTCCGCGTTCCGCCGTCGGCCTGCAGGACGTCGCAATCGATCAGGATCGAGTTCTCCCCCATCTGGTCGAGGCGGGTCACGCCGCGCAGAGAGCGGCCGATCAGCCGCTGGATCTCCTGGGTGCGGCCCGACAGCTTGCCCTTCGCGGCCTCCCGTTCGGTGCGCACGGAGGTCGACCGCGGCAGGAGCGCGTACTCGGCCGTCACCCATCCGGTCCCCGAGCCCTGCAGGAACCGCGGGACCCGGGGCTCCCACGACGCCGCGGCCAGGACCCGGGTCTTGCCCATCTCGAAGAGCACGCTTCCCTCGGCCCACTCCAGGTACCCGGTCTGCATCGTGACCGGACGGATGGCGCCGGGCGCGCGGCCGTCGATGCGCTCGCTCACGGCTCGACTCCCCGCCGGAGTCCGCCGATCTCCAGGCGGTCGCCCTCCTCGAGCAGCTCGAGCCCGCCGTCGAACGCCTCGGACGCCTGCTCGCGGGAGCGCTCGCGGTCGTGGGTGGGCCAGAAGTGCGAGAGGACCAGCCGGTCCACGCCCGCTCGGGTCGCGTTCTCTCCGGCCTGGCGGGCGCTCAGGTGGAACCACGGCGGCTCGTCCATGTCCTGGAGCGCGGCCTCGGACAGCAGGGCGTCCGCACCCCGGGCGAGCGCCTCGAGCTCCTCCGTCGGCCCCGTGTCGCCGGTGTAGGCGAGGGTGGTCCCGTCGGCTGACACCCGGACCCCGATCGTCGGGACCAGGTGGCGCATGGAGTGGGTCTCGATGCGGAACGGGCCCAGCTCGGTGGTGGCCCCGAACGCGATCTCCTGCGGCTCGATCACGGTCCGCATGTCGGCGCCCATATCGTCCGTCAGCTTGTACAGGTGCTCGAAGAACCCCTCGGGAGCGACGACGGGGATCGGGCCCGTCGGGCACTCCTCGTAGAACCGGGCGATGAACAACGGATACAGGTCCAGGAAGTGGTCGTAGTGGGCGTGGGAGATGACGATCCCGGTCAGGTCGTTCAGGTCGAGCAGCCCCTGGAGCCGCGACAGCGTCCCCGTCCCGAAGTCGAGGACCAGGTTGGCGTCGTCGTGGGAGACCAGGTAGCCGCTGGCGGCACGGCCGGCGCCCGGCCAGCCCCCGCTCGTACCCAGGGCGGTCAGCTCCACGGATGCCTCGCGGTCGCGGACAGCACCGTCGAGCGGACCTCGGAGACCTCGGGACCCAGGAACCGCGCGCCGAGCACGCGGAAGGACTCCGGGTCGCCCGAGCAGAGGAACTCGTAGACGGGCGGGCCGGGAGCGAGCCGGTCGCCGCGCACCAGGTCGGCGTAGACGTCCTTCGCGGTCTCCTCCGCGCTGGACACCAGCTGCACGTCCGGCCCCATGACCACCTGGAGCAGTCCCGTCAGCAGCGGGTAGTGCGTGCACCCCAGGATCAACGCGTCGACGCCCGCGGCCCGCAGCGGCGCCAGGTAGCCCTCCGCGAGCCCGCGAAGCTCCTCGGACGTGGTGTCCCCCGCCTCGACGTGGGGCACGAACTCCGGACACGCCGCGGAGGCGAGCTCGACGCTGGCCCCGGTCGCGGCCACGGCCCGGTCGTACTCGCGGCTGGCGATCGTCGCCTCCGTGCCGATGACGCCGACGCGACCGCTGCGGGTGGCGCGAAGCGCGGCGCGGACCCCGGGCTCGATCACCCCGAGCACGGGGACGCGGCTCGTGGCGGCCAGGTCCTCGATCGCGGCCACCTCCACCGAGTTGCAGGCCACGACGAGCTGCTTCACGTCGCGGTCCAGGAGCAGCGAGGCGATCTCCCGGGCGAACCCCCGGATCTCCTCGAGCGACCGCGGCCCGTAGGGATAGCGCGCCGAGTCCCCGAAGTACACGATCGACTCGTTCGGGAGCTGGTCGATGATCGAGCGCACGACGGTCAGCCCGCCGACGCCCGAGTCGAACACCCCGATCGGCCTCGGATCCCCGCTCAACGGCTCACCACCACAGTGTCTCCTCGACGCCCTTGTCGGCGCGCTCGATCTCGGGGTCCCACGCCTGCGTGGACAGGTACTTCCAGCCCCCGTCGGGGAGCAGGCACACGATCTCGCCGGCCTCCACCTCCAGGGCGATCCGCCGGGCGACGTGGACCACCGCGCCCGAGGAGATCCCGCAGAAGATCCCCTCCTGCTCCACGACGGCGCGGGTGGCCCGCAGCGCCTCGGCCGAGCGGACCAGGAACTTCCGGTCCAGGATCGACTCGTCGAAGATCGGCGGGATGAACCCCTCCTCCAACGAGCGGAGGCCGTAGACGAGCTCGCCGAGCTCCGGCTCGGCGGCGATCACCTTCACGTCCGGGTTGTGCTCCTTCAGCCGGCGGCCGGTGCCGGTGAGGGTTCCGCCGGTGCCGAGCCCGGCGATGAAGTGGGTGACCTCGGGCAGATCACGGACGATCTCCTCGCCGGTGCCCTCGTAATGCGCGTCGGGGTTGCCGGGGTTGCCGTACTGGAAGGGCATGTAGAACGTCTCGTCGGCCGCCATCCCCCGCGCGACCTCGATGGCCCCGTTGGTCCCCTTGTCGGCCGGGCTGAACACGATCTGGGCGCCGTACAGCTCCAGAAGCTGGACCCGCTCGG
>Ga0299907_10002905_pt1 | contig 10798 bp, 10 predicted proteins | sample RVTome_16_FD_198680 | JGI IMG/M metagenome (GOLD analysis project Ga0299907, IMG submission 198680) | Soil microbial communities from uranium-contaminated site in the Upper Colorado River Basin, Wyoming, United States - RVT152D67 (version 2) ... | reverse complement strand
GTTGGCCGGCCAGATAGCTCCGGCCGTGTAGAAGATCGCCATCCAGATGATCCCACCGATGGCCGCGAGCCTCGTTCCGATCCCGAGCAGCAGACCCAGGCCGATGCTCAGCATTGAGAGCATGTAGATCCACTCGACCCAGCCCTGTCCCACGAGCCCCCCGTAGAAGTCCTCGAAGAACCCCTTGGTGTGGAGGCCGAACTCGAGGAAGCCGTCGGTCGGGGAGCCACCGTTGATCCAGGCGGCCGGGCCGAAGAAGTCGATCGCCCCGGTCTCCGCATCCCGTCCGGTGGCGAAGCCGAGGGAAAATGCCTTGTCCAGGAAGGCCCACAGGAACGTCCAGCCCATGGCGATCCGGAGCACCCCCCAGAATTTCGCTCCCTTGACGTTCTCGCTATCTTCGCTGGTGGCCACGGATATCGTCTCCTCCTACCGCCCGTCCGCCGTCATCCCGAACGGCAAGGCCGGGCAACGGACGTCACCGTCAATGGTCGCCCACTCCAAGGGACGATGCAACGACCGCGTGGTGTCGTTGCCAGGCCTCGACGTTGGCCACGTTGGCGCGCGCCGCCTCGCCGTGCTCGCACGTCATCGGGTCGTCACACGGCGGGTTGCCCTCCATGGTCACGAAGTCGAAGAGGCAGCTGGGGCAGAACACCTTCAGCTCTTCCGGCATGTAGGCGCAGTCGTGAAGGGCGCAGCCCCTCTCTCCCTCGCCGGTGGCCAGGTCGTATCCACATCCCTGGCACGTGCGGAACTCGATCCACTTCGCCATCTCGCTCACCTCCCGGGAGCCTGCACGGCCGCCTGCACCAGCCGATCACAGACGGCCGCGATGACACCATCCACGAAATGCTTGACGCTGGCCTCCGCCAGTCGGTGAAGGAGGACTCTGTCGAGCGCTTCCCCCACGAGGCCGAGCGGCGGGTCGTAGCTACCCCTGAAGACGAGCTGGGTCAGCTCGGGCCCCACCTCCGAGACCACCATCTCCCCCTCGAGACGGGGGAAGAGCCCCCGTGCGCCGGTGGCCACCCACGTGATCGGCACTCGGGTGTCGCCCGGACCCCGGATGGGCCGGCCCAGATCGAGCCGTACGGTCTTGGCGAATACACGGGTCCCCGGTCCGACGCGAGCCCTCAGCTCCTCCGCCTGCCTGTACGCGATCCCCGCCAGCTCGGGGCGGTCCCGAAGCAGGGTGAGGAGCGCCGCCTCCACCTCGGCGGAGTCTCCCGGCACGAGCCCGTAGTAGTAGACGAACATCTCGGGTCAAGGGTGCAGGTTCTTGGCGGTGGTGGGAGGGGTCGCCCGGCCCCCGCCCCGGGGGCCGTTAGGCACCGATCCACCGGTCCGCCCGGACCTCCCCATTCATGCGCAGGGCTCTTACGCTGCGACCAGAAGCTCCACATGTGAGCAGTAGGGGTGGGCGCCGTCGCCCGCGCGGCTGGGAGGAGGTACACCGGCGTGGGAAGCTTCGCCCTGTTCGAGGATCTCGAAGGGAACGTGATCGGGTTGATGACGGCGGCGTTCTGAGGGCTCGGAGCTCCATGGACGAGGACCCAGAGGCCAGGGGCCTGGCGAAGGGATCCACCGGGGCCCTCGACGCTCTTCCCGCCACGGATCCCGCATCGGGGCTCGACGCGCTCGCCGTCGGCATCCTGAGAGACAGGTTCGGCCCCAACCAGCTTCCCGCTCCCCCGCGCGAGCGGTTGATCTCCCGACTCTTTCGTCACCTGAGAGAGCCGACATCACTCCTCCTGATCGCTGCGGCGGCTGTGGCCGGCATCGGCCTGGGAGAAAGGCTGGACGCGCTGGCGATCCTGGCCATCGTCGCCCTCAACGCCTCCATAGGCGTCATCCAGGAGGGCCGAGCCGCCAGGGCCCTGGAGGCCCTCCGGGACATGGAGACTCCCTCCGCCCGGGTGCTGCGGGAAGGGGCCGTCCGGCTCATCCCGGCCCCCGAGATAGTGCCGGGTGACCTGGTGATCCTGTCGGCAGGAGATCGCGTGCCGGCCGATCTGCGGATCCTCGAGGCAAGCGCCATGGAGGTCGACGAGTCGATCCTCACAGGAGAGTCGCTCCCCGTCGCCAAGGAGCCGGGCGAACCGGTCGAGGGGCGCGGCCTGGGCGATCGGCCGTGGGCCGCCCTATCGGGCACTCTTGTGACCAGAGGCTCCGGCCGGGGCCTGGCCGTCGCCACGGGCCCTCGAACCGAGCTCGGGGGCATCGCCGCCCACCTGGCAGCTCGGGAGACCCGCACACCGCTCCAGGAGGAGCTGGCCGCGCTGTCCGCCCGCCTGGGAGCGATCGCCGTGCTGGTGGCGGTGGTCGTCTTCGGCCTCATCCTGCTGCAGACGGGGGTCGGCGCCGCGGGCATCGAGCGGGCCTTCCTGGCCGCCGTGGCGCTTGCGGTGGCGGCCGTGCCGGAGGGTCTGGCGACCGTGGTGACCGTAGCTCTGGCTCTTGGGGTACACAGGATGGCTCGCCGCGGCGCGATAGTCCGCCGTCTCCCCGCCGTCGAGACGCTGGGATCGACCACCGTCATCCTCACCGACAAGACCGGCACGCTGACGGAGAACAGGATGCGTCTGCATGCCGTGGCGCCCGCCGACGGTCCGGTGCTTCCCCGCACGGGGTTCTCTCCGGCGTCCTTCCCGCACCTCGCCCAGGCTCTGATCCTCTGCAACGACGCAACGAGTGCCGGTGGGGACCCCATGGACGTCGCACTCCTGGAAGCGCTCGACGAAGGGCTGGTGGAACGGACCCGTGCAGCCCATCCCAGGCTGGCATCGCTTCCCTTCGAGTCGGCCCGCCGGCGGATGACGACCCTGCACCGGGACGACGGCAGTGTGCTGGTCCTGGTGAAGGGAGCGCCCGAGGTGGTCCTCCCCCTCTGCACCCGCCGCCGCGGGATCGACGGGGAGGAAGCTGTGCTCGGGCATGCGAAGCGATCCGCGCTCGTCCAGACGGCGGCGGAGCTGGCGGGCGGCGGGTCTCGAGTGCTCGCGGTGGCGGAGCGAAGCCTTCCCGAGCCTCCCCAGAACCTGGGCACCGCGGAGGCCGATCTCACGTTCCTCGGGCTGGTCGGGGTGCGCGATGCGATCCGCGTAGAAGCGCCGGGTGCGATCCGCGAAGCTCGCGCGGCCGGGATCCGCGTGGTCATGGTCACCGGGGACCACCCGGGGACCGCCGGGACGGTGGCCCGAGAGGTCGGGTTGATGAGCGAGGATCAGGAGGTCCTGGCCGGCCCCGACATCCGGCTCACCGGCATGCCGAGCGATCCCCTCCAATCAGCGGTCTACGCTCGGATGGATCCCGACCAGAAGCTCGAGCTCGTGGGGGCCGTTCGGAAGGCCGGTGAGGTGGCCGCGGTCACCGGCGACGGAGTGAACGACGCGCCCGCCCTGCGGAACGCCCACATCGGCGTGGCCATGGGGAGGTCGGGGAGCGACGTGGCCCGCGAGGCGGCCGACCTGGTGGTCACCGACGACAACCTGGCCACGATCGTGGATGCCGTCCGCGAGGGTCGAGGGATATACGACAACATCCGAAAGGTCGTGGACTATCTGATCGCCGGGAACCTCTCGGAGATCGCGGTCGTCGTTGCCACGCTCCTGATCTTCCCGGAAGTGGGCGTGCCTCTGTTGCCGCTTCAGCTCCTCTGGGTCAACCTGCTGACCGACGGACTTCCCGCGATCGGCCTGGGCGTCGACAGAGTGGACGAGGGGATCATGGTCAGGCCTCCCCGTCCTCGAAAGGAGCGGATCCTGGGCGGGCGGAAGGTCGGACGTCTCCTCTTCCGCGCCCTGCTGATGGCGGCCGGCTCGGTCGGAGCCCTAGCCGTGGCCAGGTTCGCGTTCGAAGAGCCCTGGGCACACGCCCGGGCCGTCATGTTCTCCGTGCTCGTGATGGCGCATCTGTTGTCGGCGTTCGTCGCCCGGCTGCCAACCCGAGGGTTCAACCCCGCCGTCATAGGAGCCGTGATCGCGGGCATGGTCCTTCAGCTCGCCATCATCCTGTGGCCAGCTGGACGAGCCGTGTTCCACACGGCGCCACTCACCGCCAGGGAGTGGCTGCTCGTTCTGGTGGCCGGCACGCTGCCGGTGGCGATGGCCTGGGCCATCGAGCGACGGCGAGATCTGGCAACTATTCGACGGTGAAAGCCGTCCGCATACCCATCGTGTAGTGGGCTTCCTGCTCCTCCTCCTCGAAGATGTTGCAGATCAGGGCGTAGGTGCCGACCTCCAGCTCGACGGTGAGGTTCTGCGTCTCGCCGACCGGGATGTCCTCGATCTCGTCGATGACCTCCATGCCCTCGCCTTCCTCTAGAACCACACCGTCCTCGTCAGTTGGCAGGGCGTCCGGAGCGAGGTCCGTCTTGATCACCACGAACTCGTGAACGTCCTCCGGCCCGATGTTCTCGACCTGGAAGGTGATCGTCCCCGCCGGAGCCGAGTCCTGAGCGGGGATCACCGCGAACTCCTGGAGCACAACATCGACGGTCGTGCCGCCGTCTCCGCCTCCACCTCCGGCGTCGCCTCCATCGCCGCACGCGGTCGCCGCCACAGCCAGGAACGCGGCCGCGCCGATGATCAGTATCCTCCGCATCTCACGCCTCCCTTCGCTCCCCGGCCGCGACGGGGTGCCGCGTGCCGACCTCGATCTGGACGTCCGGTGCATGCCGGAGCGAGTTGTGAACGGTGCACTTCTCCACCACGGCGAGGAGGGTCTCCCTGCGCTTGTCAGGGATCCCTTCGGGGAGCTCGACCGCGATGCGAACCGCATCAACACGAGCGGGTGTGTCTGCCATCGTGAACCAGCCGGTGACGCGGAGGCCCTCGGATGGCAGCTCGTGGCGCCGGAGATACCGCTCCGCGTAGAACCCCACGCAGGAAACCAGGGCCGCCACGAAGAGCTCTGTCGGCGTGGGTCCCACGTCGCCGCCCCCCGATTCGGCAGGCTGGTCGGTGACCAGCTCGTGGTCGCGGATCCGGACCAGGAACCGATCCCCCTGCTCGTACTCGACATCCACCTGCCCATTCATCTCCACCTCCCTGATCGATCCGAGCGTCGCAGTTCGCTCGGTCGCCGGGAGGGGCCCTACGGCCCTTGGCCGGGGGTCCGTTAGACCTGTTGCGGGCGGGCGGGCCGGGTCAGCCCTGTTCCTCCGCCTCCGCTTCCTCCCTCGTGGCGTGGACGGTTCCGGGCTCGTGCTCGGGTGGCGCATAGATCGTTGCGAGGCGGAGCGGACGGTCCCCCGTGTTGATGAAGTTGTGCCGCGTCCCGGCCTTCACGAAGACGAGCTGGTGCGGGCGCACGGCGCTCCTGGCGCCCTCGAGGACGGCGTCGGCGCTTCCCTCGAGGAAGAGAAGGATCTGGTCGACGTGTTCGTGAACCTCCTCGCCGATCTCGCCGCCCTCCGGGATCGTCATCAGGACAAGCTGAGAATGCGGCCCCGTGATGACCTCGCGCCGGAAAGCGTCATTCCCTCGCGCGATGGCGAGGATATCGATAGCTGCGGCGCTCATGTTTGCCTCCAGTCGTTGGACCCTCCGAATCTACCCGCTCCAGGGCGAGCGACCGCCGTCCCCTCTCAACCCCAACGAGGCTGGGGAGGCGCCGAGGCGCCTCCCCAACTCGTCCGACCGGGACCTAGCCCGTGGCGACCGGGATCGCCTTCGGCTCCGTCAGGGCCGGCTTCTTGGAGGCACCGTGGACCAGGACCTCGAGGATCCCCTCCGCGTACCTCGCCTCGATGTCCCCCTCGGTCACCTCCTTGGGAACGGCGACGTGACGCTCGAACGCGCCGTAGGAAGTCTCCATCCGGAGGTAGTTCTCCTCCTTGACCTCCTCCCGCTGCTCCCGGCTTCCCCGCACGATCAGTTCCCCGTCCTCGAGGGTGACCGTGATGTCCTTCTCGGGGTCGATCCCGGGAAGCTCGAGCGAGACGACAAGGTCGCCGTTCCGCGCGAAGACGTCCGTCGCCGGAACGAAGGGCGTGTGAAACCCTGACGGCAGCTCGGGCGACACGAACCGGGCGCGGGGTCCCATGAACACCCGGAACAGGTCGTCGAACCGCCTTTCCACCGCCTGCATCTCGTCCCAAACGTCCAGCTTCATGCCGGATCACCTCCCCTTCTTCTCGACCATCACAACGCTAGTGAGCGCCCGGCGACCCTCCCAGGGCCCAAGGACCCGCTCGGGGAAGGACCTCCGCCGACCACCGCTATGGCAGGCGGCTACGATGCATGAGTGGCCGCGGAGTACCCCGCTCACCGGGAGGCCGACGTCGCCCTTCGCGACGGATCGACCGTGCACCTCCGCCCGGTTCGCGCGGATGACCGCGCGGATCTCATCTCGTTCCTCGAAGGCCTGTCGGAGGAGTCCAGATGGCTTCGCTTCTTCAGCCTCGGTCTCGACGCCGACCGCATGGCGAGCCTGGCTGCCGAGGTCGACTACCGCGACCGCTTCGGCCTGATCGCGACGGCCGGTCCCGACCACGCCATCGTCGGCCACGCCCTGTACATGCGCGGGGAGGCCGACCGCGCGGAGGTGGCGATCGCGGTGGCCGACGCTTACCAGGGCCGCGGCCTGGGGACCATCATGCTCGGACAGATCGGGCAGGCGGCCGCCGACGCCGGTATCTCCACGTTCGAGGCCGACGTGCATCCCTCCAACCGCCGGATGATCGACGTGCTCAGGGACAGCGGCTTTCCCGTTCGCATGAGGTCCTCTTCCGGCTCGGTCCGCATCGAGGTCCCGATCTCCTTGAGCCCCGAGGCGATCGAGAAGTTCGAGGATCGGGAAAGGACGGCCGCAGTCGCGGCGATGCGAGCTTTCCTGGCGCCCCGTGCGGTCGCGGTGATCGGCGCATCGAGGTCAAGGGGCACGATCGGCGGTGAGGTCTTCCACAACCTGCTTGCGGGAGGCTTCACCGGGCCGGCCTACCCCGTGAACCCCAAGGCGGAGGTGGTGCAGTCGGTTGCCGCCTATCCGTCCATCGCCGATGTGCCCGGTCCGGTCGACCTTGCGGTCATCGTGGTTCCGGCCGATGCGGTGGTCGAAGTCGCTCGCGAGTGCGGCGCCAAGAGCGTGCGCAGCCTCGTGGTCATCTCCGCCGGATTCGCCGAGGTGGGCGAGCAGGGCCTGGCCAGGCAGCAGGAGCTCCTCGGCGTGTGCCGCGACCACGGCATGCGCCTCATCGGCCCGAACTGCATGGGGATCATCAACACCGCTCCGGACGTCTCGATGAACGCGACGTTCGCCCCGATCTCACCGCCGCACGGAAGAGTGGGCTTCCTCTCACAGAGCGGCGCGCTCGGGCTTGCCGTGATCGACCACGCCACGTCCCTCGGTCTCGGGCTGTCCTCGTTCGTATCGGTCGGCAACAAGGCCGACATCTCGGGCAACGACCTCCTTCAGTACTGGGAGCAGGACGACGGCACCGATCTGATGCTTCTCTACCTCGAGTCGTTCGGGAACCCGCGACGGTTCTCCCGGATCGCGCGCAGGATCGCCCGGAGGAAGCCGATCATCGCGGTCAAGAGCGGCCGTTCCGCCGCCGGAGCGAGGGCGACCTCGTCGCACACGGGCGCGGTCCTGGCGGCCTCGGACGTGACCGTGCAGGCGCTCTTCCACCAGGCCGGCGTGATCCGGACCGACACGCTGTCGGAGATGTTCGACGTGGCGTCGCTCCTGGCGGCGAATCCACCGCCAAAGGGGAATCGCGTGGGCATCGTGACGAACGCGGGAGGCCCCGGGATCCTGTGTGCCGATGCTTGCGAGGCGAACGGGCTAACGGTGACCACGCTCCCCGAGAAGGTCCAGCAGGAGCTGAGGTCGTTCCTGCCGGCCGAGGCGGCCGTGGAGGGTCCCGTCGACATGATCGCCTCCGCCTCGGCCGAGGACTACCGGCGAACGCTCGAGGTGATCGTCAGCTCGGGCCAAGTGGACAGCGTGGTCGCGATCTTCATCCCCCCACTCGTGACCCGGGCCGAGGAGGTGGCCGCGGCGATCAGAGCGGTGGCCGACGGGAGTGGTGGCGAGGTGTCGCTGCTGACGGTGTTCATGCAGGCTCAGGGGCTGCCGCCAGAGCTCCAGGGCATCCCCTCGTACGGCTTCCCCGAGGACGCGGCTCGGGCCCTCGCTCGCGCGACCCTCTACGGGACGTGGCGCACCTCACCGGAGGGCTCGATCCCGGAGCTCCAGGACGTTCGCCGCGACGAAGCCGCCGCGATCATCGACCGGGCCCTGCAAGGCGGGCCACGGTGGCTGCGACCGGACGAGACCGCCGAGCTGCTGGCCTGCTACGCGCTGCCCCTGGCCGAGTGGCGCATCGCCTCGGGTCCGGAGGAGGCTGCGGCTTCCGCGGCGGAGCTCGGCGGACCCGTGGCGCTGAAGGCACTGGCCCCGAGCCTCGTCCACAAGACCGAGGCGGGGGCCGTGGAGCTAGACCTCGAGGGACCCGAAGAGGCGCGGCGAGCCGCCGATGAGATCGCCGGGCGAGTGCGCTCCGCGGGTCACGAGCCCACGGGCTTCCTGTTGCAGCGCATGGTAAAGGGAGGCGTGGAGATGCTCGTCGGGGTCGTTCACGATCCGGTATTCGGACCGGTGGTCGCGTGCGGCGCGGGCGGCACGGCGGTGGAGCTTCTGAAGGACGTCTCGGTACGCATAACCCCGCTAACGGATCGCGATGCCGACGAGATGCTGCGCGAGCTCAAGACCTTCCCGCTCCTGGAGGGCTATCGGGGCTCACCCCCGGCAGACCTGCGGGCCCTGACGGACGTCATCCTGCGGCTGTCTGCCCTCGTCGAGGATCATCCCGCCGTCGTGGAGGCAGACCTCAACCCGGTGATGGCGCTGCCCGACGGCTGCACGATCGTGGACGCCCGCGTCCGGGTCGAGGCTGCGGCCCCTCCGCCACCACTGTCCGCTCGCCGCCCCGGCTAACCCTTCCTGCGGATTAGACCCAGTCCCGAGGACATCGCCCGTCCGCACGGGGTGTCAGGTCCTTGTGGCCCTTCAATGCCAGGACCTCCGACCCGATGCACGCAACTCGGTCGGAGCTAAGTTCGGGCCAGTGCGAATCCGGAGGGAGGAAGCGATGGATGCGACATCTGTGATGAAGCCGCGACGCGTCGGCGAGCTGTTCGCGGCGGCACTCGATGTGTACGGCAAGAGCTGGGCGCGACTCATGGCGATCTCGGCGATCGTCATGGTTCCCATGACCATCCTTCAGTACTTCCTGTGGGACGTGGTCCGGGGCGTCGGCCCCTCGATCATAGACGGAGGTGTCGCGCGGGGAGACTTCTGGCAGGCCGCTGCGGCGTCGGCGCTCCTGGGCATCCTGGGGATATTCATCTACCAGGTCCTCGTTGGAGCCGTGGCCAGGTCCGCGGCCGGCCATCTGTTCGGCCGGGAAACGACGATCCGCGAGGCCTACCGATACGGGTATGCGCGCCTGTGGTCGATCCTGCTTGTCAGCGTCGTCGTGGGGCTTGCCGTCACCGGAGCGTTCATCCTGTTGGTCATCCCCGGCTTCTTCGTGCTGACCCGTTTGATCGTGAGCGTCCCCGCGCTGGTGGTGGAGGGCAAGAAGGGCCGCGCTGCGCTGCGGCGCTCCTGGGAGCTGGTGTCCGGTTACGGCTGGAAGGTGTTCGGAACGATCGTGCTGATGGGGCTCATCACGGGGCTCGTCAGCGGAGTCTTCGCAGTCGCGACGGACCAGGGATGGCTCGGCCAGGCGCTGGCTGCCGCCGTCGGTTCGGTGGTCACGGGTCCCTTCGTGGCGCTGGTACTGACGCTCGTCTACCTCGACCTGCGGGTGCGCAAGGAGCAGCCGACCGTCACGGTCGTCCTGGAGGAGTTCGAGGCTGCGGGAAGAATTGGACCATCACGACCACGGGACGAGCGAGGAGGCGTGAGATGAAGATCCAGAGCGAAGAGGTCCGCGTGAAGGGCGCCGAGCTCGGCGACAAGGTCAAGGAGCTCCTCCACCAGGGGAGCGTCCGCAGGATCATCGTCAGGAATGGCGAGGGACAGACCGTGATGGAGATCCCGGTGACCGCCGGAGTCGTGGTTGCCGTCATAGCTCCGATCCTGACGGCTCTTGGGGCCATCGCCGCCCTGGCCGCGGAGTGGTCGATCGAGGTCCAGCGAGCGACAGATGAGGAGGAGACGAAGGGATAGAAGGCGGAGCGTCTACTCCGCGCCGGGCGTCCCGGTGTGGCGGGCGTGGTACGCGGCGGCCTCGGCCCGGCGAGCCACCTCCAGCTTGGACAGGATGCTGGAGACGTAGTTCTTCACGGTCTTCTCGGCGAGATGCAGCTCCTCGCCGATCTCTCGGTTGGTCTTCCCCTCGGCCACCTGGGCCAGGATCCGCTCCTCCTGCGGCGAGAGGCGGGCCAGCCGCTCGTCCTTGAGGAAGTGCTTCCCTTTCCGGAGCCGCTCCAGGACCGTCCCGGTGACGGCGGGGTCCAGCAGGGACCCGCCTCCCGCTACCGTCTTGATCGAGCTGACCAGGTCGCCGCCCCGAACCTGCTTGAGCACGTACCCGGAGGCACCCGCCATGATCGAGGCGAACAGCGCTTCGTCGTCCGAGAACGAGGTCAGCATGATGACCTTCGTCTGCGGCCGGGCGGCCCGGATCTCGCGACAGGCCTCTATGCCACTGCCGTCGACCAGACGAACGTCCATCACCACCACGTCCGGACGCGCCGACTCGGCCACCTCGATGGATTCTCGAACGCCCCCGGCCTCACCCGCGACGACGATGTTCCCCTCCGCCTCCAACAGCGCGCGC
>Ga0299907_10002904_pt1 | contig 10805 bp, 6 predicted proteins | sample RVTome_16_FD_198680 | JGI IMG/M metagenome (GOLD analysis project Ga0299907, IMG submission 198680) | Soil microbial communities from uranium-contaminated site in the Upper Colorado River Basin, Wyoming, United States - RVT152D67 (version 2) ... | reverse complement strand
CGAGGCGAACGGCGGCCGGCTCTTTGCCCGCAACCTCCCGGGCAAGGGATGCATCTTCACCGTTGACCTGCCGCGGATCGCCGCGCCCGCCGCTTCCCCCGCTCTCGCCTAATCACTCTGTCTGACGCCTGCGGCGCGGCTCTGGTGGCGCTGAGCTTGGCGAGATAGGCGTCCACGTCGTTCTTCCTTAGCGCCATGGCCTCAGCGCCGCACCATCTGCTCGTAAACGCCCGCGAGGCTTGCGAGGTGGACGTCGAGCCCCTCCGCCAGCGGCACCGGTGTCGCGCCCGCGAAGCATCCCGGGCACCACTCGGAAACCCGATCGAGATCGAAGATGGACGCCGGCAACAATTCATAATTCCGGGTGAGTCGCGATTTCGCGCCGTACTCCTGAATCGGACGGTCGTCGGTGACCGGCCCCTGAGCGCGCGTCGCCTCGTGCAGCGTTCGGGGGGCGGCCACAAACGTCCCGACAATGTCGGTGATCGTGCCCAGGCCGATGCGTCGCAGGTCCGACTGCACGGCGGGCGCGTCCGCGAGCGCCATCGCCAGGCGGTTCGGATCGATTTCGATCCGTGAATCGGTCGTGCCAACGAGCAGCAGTTCCTGGTTGGTGCCGCAGAGCAGCACCGCCTGCGGGAAGATGTCCACGAACGCGCGAATCATCGCCAGTGTCGTGTCCGCCGGCACCTGGTAGGCCGGGAGCCACTGGCTGATGTAGCCCTTCGCCGTGAGGCGCGCTCGCGCCAGGGCGTAGAACTCGCTCGAGTACAGCGCGCCCACGCCCGCGTGCGCGATGGGCGGCGGCTCGAGCGCGATCAGATCGTACGGGCCTCCGCCCCGCATTCGCAGGTGTTGACGTCCGTCCTCGACGTACACGACGACGCGCGGATCGTTGAGCACGTTGTGATTGGCATCGGTGAAGTACCCGGCATGGGCGAGGATCTCCTTCGACAAATCGGCGACCTCGACACGCCGAATCGTGGGGTGAAGCGTGATCGCGTGTGTTGTGTTACCGACGCCGAAACCGATCACGAGCGCGGTCTCGGGACGTTCCATCGAAAGCAGCGGAATGTGTGCGAGCGCGCGCATGTACCGCTGGCCCCCGGGGGTTGTCCCTGACATCGAGTGGTCGTTCGTCAAGAGCAGCCGGCCCGAGGCGCCGACGTCCACCACCGACACGACCTCGTTGATGCCTTCGACCAGAACCAGCCGCCGCTGGCCTTCGGCCAGAGGAATTTGCGCACGCGCGATCACGAAATCGGGCGGCAGGAGCAGCCACACGGCGATGGCCGTTCCACTGACGAGTGCCGAAGCGGCGGGGGCGGCGATCGAGGCGCGCCGGACGGACACGGCTCCCTTCCGACCGCCGGGGGTTGCGAGGTATAGCGGGACGACCGTCAGCGCCGCCGCAACGGTCAGCAGTGTCGCGCTCCCCTGCATGCCAAGCGCCGGCAAGAGCAGGAAACCGGCAGTCAGCGATCCACACACGGCCCCGAGCGTGTTGGAGAAGTAGAGGACGCCCGCGCGACGCCCAACCGCTCGTTCCGCGTCCTGGACGATGGCGTTGGCGAGCGGAAAGCTGAGGCCCATGACGAGCGCCGGTATCGCCACCTCGAACAGCATCGGTCTCGTGATGGTCCACAGCTCGCGGACTCCTTGCGCCCAGCCCCACGCGTCGCCTGGCGCCGCAGGCAGTCCGGCGACGTAGGCCTCCTCGGTGAGGATGCCCCGTGCGTCGGCGCCCGCCAGCCCGAGCACCGTCGCGGCGACGAACAGTCCTTCCGCGATCATCAGCAACTGCACGGGTCGCGCGAACACCCGGTTGAGCCAGCCTCCTGCCAGCGAGCCGACGCCGATCCCGATCAGAATCACCGTCAGCAGCAGCGAAAACACCGCCCGGAATCCGCCCATCAGTACCGTGAAGTGGCGGAACCAGACGATCTCCATCCCCATCGCCGCAAAGCCGGACAGGGCAAGCGCGACGCTCGTCCACGCCAGCACCGGCGAACCCCCAGCGTCACCGGAAGCGGCGTCCGCTTGCCTCGCTGGAGCGGCGGGTTGAGAGGGGCGTACGTCGTGAGATACGCGCGACGGTCGCGAGGCGAGTACGAGAGCAACGGCTCCGACCGCCACGTTGGACAGCACGGCGATCCATTGACTCTTCTGCAGACCGACCGTGGGTACCAGCGTGAAGTCCGTCAGAAACGCCCCGGCGGCCGCGCCGGCCGTGTTGACGCCGTACAGCAGCGCGATCCGCCAGGCTCCAATCTCGTTGTTGACCCGCACGCAGTATCGAATGAGCAGCGTCAGCGTGCCGCCCATCAGCAGCGTGATCGGTGTCAGCACGAGAGCCGCGATGGCAACGCGTGCGGCGTACGACGACAGCGTCAGGGCGTACCAGCCATCGGCGTCGAGAGCGTACGAGGATGCCGCTGCCGAGAGCAATCCCAGGTGAGGCAGGAACGCGGACACGCCGAGCGCGGCCGCGCCGATCAGGACTTCAAAAAGACCGTACGCCCGGAGCAGAGACTCGGGCCGCCCAGCATACTGTCGATCCGCCCATCGTCCGACAACGTAGCTTCCGACTCCGAGCCCGAGCATGAACACGGCAATGATCAAGGACGCCGAGTACACCGTGTTGCCGAACACGTAGCCGAACTCGCGTACCCAGACCACCTGATAGATCAGTCCGCTGAGGCCCGAGAGGAAGAAGAGCAGGGAGATGAGCGCCACGCGCGACCGGATTCTAGCGTACGCAGCATCTGCGCCTCGGTGGTGAGAGGCGGGCTCGAGGGTGTCGATTGCGGTATGCTCACCGCATCGGCCCCAACAACATCACCGAAGGTCTTCGCCACATGCCCAGACTCGTGATCGTCCTGCTGCTTCTCGTGCCCGCGACGCTCGCCGCCGAGCGCCGCGCAAAGAACGTGATTCTGTTCCTGGCCGACGCGGGCGGAATCCCCACCATCCACGCCGCGAGCGTGTACGGTTACGGCGCCCCGCGCAGGCTGTTCCTGCAGCGCATGCCGCACATCGCGCTGGCGGACACGTCGAGCGCATCGCGGTTCGTCTCGGACTCGGCCGCGGGAATGACCGCGATCGTGACCGGACACCGGACGCACAACGGCGTGGTCGCGCAGTCGGCATCTGCCGAGCGCGGCGTTCGCGACGGTGAACCGCTGAAGACGATTCTCGAGCATGCGGAGGAACGGGGCCTCTCGACGGGGATCATCACCAACGACGCGCTGAGCGGCGCGACGCCCGCGGCGCTCTACGCCAAGGCCAACGATCGCGCGCACACGGCCGCGATCTTCCAGCAGGTGTTCGCGCCGCGCGTGGGCGACGGCGTCGACGTGATGATCGGCGCGGGGCGCCCGGCCATTACCAAGGCGCTCGCCGCCGCCGGTGTGGAGCTCGACGCTCTGGCGCGCGAGAAGGGACGTCCGCTGCTGCCGTCGCTCGCCGACGTGGCTCCCGACGCGACCCGGGCGATCGCGCTGCTCGATTCGGCGGACTTCGATCTGGCTGAGGCCGTCCAGCTCGCGCAGCGGATGCTGTCCAGGAACCGGAAGGGCTATTTCCTGATGGTCGAATGGGACACGCATACCAATTCGCTGCGCCGCGGGCTCGATCGGATGGTGGCGCTCGATCGCGTCATCGGGCGCACGGCGCAGTCGGCAGGCCGCGACACGCTGCTGCTTTTCACCGCCGATCACTCGTTCGACATCCGCGTACGCGGCGGCCAGCCCGGCGTGCCCCTGCTCGACGGGTTCGACGAGGCGGAAGCAAAGCGCATCGAGGAAAACCGCCGCGACATCAGGATTCCCGCGGTCCGGATGGACAACGGCCACACCGGCGAAGAGGTGCTCGTCGCCGCGCTGGGCCCCGGCGCCGGCCGCGTGCGGGGGTACCTCGCCAACACGGACCTGTTCGACGTGATGATGAACGCGTTCAAGTGGAAACGGCGGTAACAACGCCTTCAGTCAGGCGACGGCCATGAGCACAGTCTGCGACATCCACTGTCATTTTTTCTCGTCACGGTTTCTCGAGATTCTGGTCGCAAACGACCGTCGGAATCTGCCCGCGGCCGAGCATGCAACGGTGATCGCGGGACTGCTCGGCTGGGACCCGCCGAGCACACCCGAGCAGCTGGCGGATCGCTGGGTGAAGGAACTGGACCTGCACGGTGTCTCGCGCGCGGCCCTCATCGCGAGCATTCCCGGTGATGAAGACTCCGTCGCCCTCGCCGTCGCGAAGCATCCGTCGCGGTTCGTCGGGTTTTTCATGTTCGACCCCACGTCGCCGGAGCCACAGCGAAGGCTGGCGCGCGCGCTCGGAGAATTGAAGCTGCGCGGCGTCGCGCTGTTTCCCGCCATGCACAAGTACCGGCTGGACGACGATCGAGTGGATGCGGTATTCAAGGCGGCGCAGGAGCATCAGGCGGTGGTGTTCGCGCATTGCGGAGTGCTGACGGTCGGCGTTCGAAAGAAGCTCGGCCTGGCGTCACCGTTCGACCTGCGTCTGGGCGATCCCCTCTCGCTCTCCGCGGTCGCGTCCCGCTATCCGCGCGTACCGGTGATCATTCCGCACTTCGGCGCCGGCTTCATGCGCGAGGCCCTCATGGCGGCGGATCAGTGCCCGAACATCCACCTGGACACCTCCAGCTCGAACAGCTGGATGAAGTACTATCCCGGCCTCACGCTCGATGCCGTGTTCCGGCAGGCCGTCCAGGTCGCGGGGGCAGATCGGCTGTTGTTCGGAACCGACTCGTCTTTCTTTCCTCGCGGCTGGCAACGTCCAATCCATGAGGCGCAGCTTCGGGCGATGGACGCGGCAGGTGTCGATGTGAAGGCGCGCGAGAAAATTCTGGCCGGCAATTTCGAGCGCCTGCTCCCGCTCAAGCCCTGATCCCGGCCGCCGGGCCCACAATCGGCATTCCTCGTTTCAGGACCTGGCATTCGCTGTTATTATCCGGACTTCACAGTCTCCGCCAACTCAGGGACCTTTTGCGCCGGTCAACCGCGCGACATGAACATCGGCCGCTATCAACTCGTCGAAAAGCTCGGCCAAGGCGGCATGGGTGTCGTCTACCGTGCGTTCGACACGCTGCTCCAGCGCGTCGTGGCGGTGAAACTCATCTCCGGATCCATCGAGGCGGGGACTGAACAGCGCGAACGCTTTTTCCGCGAGGCCCGCGCCGCGGGCCAGCTGTCGCACCGGAACATCATCACCATTCACGATCTCGGCGAGCACGAGGGGCAACCCTATCTCGCGATGGAGTACCTGGAAGGCGAGGATCTGCAGCACCGGCTCGCGCACCCGGAGCGTATGAGTCTGGCCCGCAAGGTGGAGCTGGCCATTGAGATCTGCGAAGGCCTCGAGTACGCCCACGCCCGTGGGGTTGTGCACCGGGACATCAAGCCCGCCAACATCTTCATCTCAACCAACGGCACCGCGAGGATTCTCGATTTCGGGCTGGCTCGCCTGATCACCTCCGAGCTGACGAACAGCAACATGATGATGGGCACCATGAACTACATGGCGCCCGAACAGGTTCGCGGGGAGCGTGCCGATCATCGCTCGGATATCTTCTCGGTCGGCGTGCTGTTCTACGAGCTGCTCGGCGGGCGGAAAGCGTTCGAAGGCGAGTCGTTCGCCTCGACGATGTACAAAATCCTGCAGGAGGAGCCCGAACCCCTCCTGAACCTCGATCCGAACCTGCCGTACGAACTGGTGGCGATTGTGGATCGGGCGCTGGCGAAGCCGCGCGACGAGCGCTACCAGTCGATGAGCGACATGCTTCGGGATCTGGCGGTCTACCGGCAGCAGATGATCGCGTACGATTCGCCGGCGCACGGCCGTCCGGCCTCGGGAGGCCATGCGAGGCCTTCCGATCCGCCGCAGCCGAGGCCCCCATCCCATCCCGGTTCCGACGCCGCGACGATGGCGGAGCCGATTCCGGCAACGTCGGCCCGGCCACCCAGCGGGCCCGCGCCGTCATCGACCCCCGCGGCGGGGATCTCCCCGCCTGCCGCCGTGGCCAGCGGGTCGTGGCAGCCGGCTTCCCCCCGCCGGGCAATCTGGATTGCGGCGGCCGGTGTGGTGGTTGCGATGGCGGGGTACGCCATCTGGGCCGCGCGATCGCCGGAACCCTCTGCGCCGCAGCCCTCGGCCGCGCCGGCGGCCACACCCGTCGACGACGCGGCGATCGCGACGGCCGTCCGCGAGGCGACGCAGGCGCTGGAAGCGGGCCACCTCGCAGAGGCGCAGCGCCACGCCGAGGCAGCGCTGACGCTCGCACCCGATCGCGCCGAGGCGCGCCGAATCCGTGACCGGGCGGCAGCGGCACTCGAGAGCGTAACGGGCGGCCTCCGCGCCGCACGCGATCATTACGAAGCCGGCCGGTTCGAAGAGGCGTCGCGCGCCGCCGGCAACGTCCTCAGCCTGGTGCCCCATCAGCCCGAGGCGCGGCAGCTGATGCAGGATGCCGCCGCGCGATCGCGCGGGCGCGGCGCCGACCAGGCGCGGCAACGCATGAACCAGACAAAGGCGGCGGCACAGTCCGCATCCGCGGCGACTCTCGCAGTGGTTTCCTACAACGCGGCGCTCGGCGCCGAACGGACCGCGCAGCGCCTGTATGCCGCGGGCCAGCTCGCGGACGCGACGGCGAAGTTCTACGAAGCCAGCGGCCTGTTTCGAAGCGCCGAGCTCGCCGCCCAGTCCGAAGCCGCGTCGCGCGCAGAACGCGCCGCAGCCGCCAACGCCGAACGCGAGCGCGCCGAGCGGGAGCGGGCGGCGGCTGTGGTCCGTGAAGCCCCGACGCCTCCCGCGAGTACGAGCCAGCCCGTACGGCCCGCCCCGTCCGAGCCCCCGCCCTCGGTGCCCGTCACGCGAGGGGCGGACCCCCAGGCAGGCGGGGCGGCTCCGATTCCGGTGGCCGCGCCGCTTCCCAAATCTCCGCCCCCGTCTCCAGCGCCGGCGCCTCCCGAGCCGTCCGCCGACAGCCTGATTGCCGAACTGCTCGTAAGGTACGAGGCGGCACTCGAGAGCCGCAGCCTGACGGCGCTGAAGCGGCTGTGGCCGGGATTGACCGGCGGCCAGGAATCGGCTATCCGTGACGAGTTCCAGCACTCGAGCCGCATCGACGTCGAGATCACGTCGCCGCGGATCGTCGTGACCGGCGGAACGGCAACGGTCACATTCGTGAGGGAGTATCAGTTGCTGACCACAGATGGCCAGCGCCCCAGCAGCCGGAGTGTCGCGACCATGAGCCTTCGGCGAACGGGCGCGGCATGGGTGATCGATCAGCTTCGGTTCGATCCGTTGCGGTAGTGGCGCGAGCGAGGGGTGGAGTGTACATGCTGAAATGCCTGGTAACCTTCGTGGTCGGCTGCCTCGTTTTGGCGGTCCCCGCGCGCGCGCAGGATCGGCCGGCCACGCTCGCAACGCTCTTCGAAGACATCTTCGGGCCGAGCGGGCTCGTCGTCAGCAGCGAGGACGTGCTGCTGGACGGGACGAACCACGCGGCGCATTTCAACAGTGCGTTTCAGTCGGACTTCCGCCTGGTCAACATCGCCCTGACCAGTCAGCTGGCCGCGGTGCCGCTGCCGTCCCCGGCGTCCGGCTTCACCTACCGTTTCGATCCGGGTACCGGCACGTTTGTGCGATCGACGAGCAGCTTCGGGCCGATTCTGACCGAACGTGGCGAGACGATCGGTCGCGGACGCCTCGCCTTTGGCTTCGGCCATCAGTTCTTCTCGTTCGATCGCCTCGATGGCGTCAGCCTTGCCACGGTGCCGGCGGTCTTCACCCACGACGACTTCCAGGCGGGCGGCGGCCGGACCGACGTCGTCTTCACCGAGAACACGATCAGGGCGAATGTGAGCCAGTACAACGGCGCGTTGACCTACGGTGTAACCGACCGGCTGGATCTCGCCATGGCCGTGCCAATCATCTCGACGCGCCTGTCCTTGCTTTCGAATGCCAGGATCCACCGGGTCGGTACCGGTGCGAACACTGCGGTGCACTACTTTCGCGGCGACGCGGGCATCGACGGTCGAGGCGACACGCGCCAGTTCTTTGCCGAAGGCTCCGCGTCCGGAGTCGGCGATATCGTGCTGCGTGCCAAGGCCATGGTATTGAAAGAGAGCAACCGCGCGCTGGCCGTCGGCGTCGATGCGCGGCTGCCGACGGGAGACGAGCAGAACCTGCTTGGCGCCGGAGCTGCCGGAATCCGTGCCTTCAGCGCGTTCTCGACGTCACTCGCCAGATTCGCCCCGCACGTGAACATCGCCTACCAATGGAACGGCAAGAGCAAGCTGGCCGGAGAGGTGCGCAGCAGCCAGAAGGAGGACCTGCCCGATCAGTTTCTCTGGGCGCTCGGCACCGACTTCGGCATCAACAACCGGCTGAGCATCGTCGTTGACCTGCTCGGCCGGCGCGTGATCGACTCGCCGCAGCTCTCCACCTACGAGTTCATCGCCGATGGGCCGGCGGGAACCGTGGCGCTTCCCGACATCCGGTTCGAGCGCGCATCCTATTGGGTGAACAACGGCGCCATTGGGTTCAAAGCCAACGTGGCGCCACGCCTGCTGGTCAATTTCAATCTGCGCTTTCAAATCAATGGCGGCGGCCTCTCGGATCGCATCTCGCCGCTCATCGGGATGGAGTGGGGGTTCTGAGCGCTGTCGCTCGAGTACGGCGACACGTCCCCGCGCATCGGCCTTGAGCGATTCATGGTCGGGGCCGGCTTTCTGCAGGAATGATCGATATTCCTTGATGGCTTCCTCCGTGCGTCCAGTCTGCTCGAACGCCCGCGCCTTGTTGAAGTGGGCGAGTGCGAATTCCGGCGCGATCTTCAGGACCTGGTCGTAGTCGGCGATCGCGCGTTCGTACTCGCCGCGGCCCGCGTAGAGCAAGCCGCGGTTCACGAGAGGCGCCGGGTCGGCAGGATCGAATTCTGTAGCCTTCGTGTAATCGGCAATCGCGGCCTGAGGGTCGTTCTTGTTGCTGTACGCAGATCCCCGATTGCGGTAGACATGCCAGGCGGATGGTTGTAATTCAAGGGCGCGGTTGTAATCGGCTATCGCCGCGTCGTAATGCTTCAGCTCCGCCTTCACCGCGCCGCGGTTGTAGAACCCCTCGGCGAACTGTCCGCCACGTTACACACGTGATTCGTACGGAACTGGTGAAGAATGTCGGATGCCAGGCTCGTCTGGCCCGAAGCGAAGGGGAGGCGGTGGTGGACTACCGGGGACGTTGGCCGAAGCTGGTTCTCGTGCCTCTGGCGCTCGCGACGGCGGCGCTCGCAGCACCCCAATCCGCGGCGCAGCTCCCTCCCGGCTCGCGCGCGTTCGTCATCGATCTCGACACGACCGGCGGCTTCACGGGACGCGGTCGCGGCGGCGTGACCGTGGATTCCGACGGACGTGTGCGCGCTGCACGGATCGGCGGCGCGAATCGTGATGCGTCCGAGTGCCGGTCGCAGCTGCCGGCCGAGGAACTCGAATCGCTTCGCGTCGCCGTGTCCGCCGCTGCAGAGCAGCCCTGGCCGGAAAGTTTTGCTCCGGCTGGAGACGGTGGCTGTTGTGACCGCCATCGGTGGACGCTGCGAGTGGAGCAGCGGCACACCGACGATCGGGTGCGGATGTCTGCGACGATGTGGTACGACGGAAATGACGATCGCCTGCCGAAGGAAGTGGCGGTCATCAGAGACGTCGCGATGCGGGCGCTCACACGCGCGCTGGCGGATTGCGGTCGATGATGGATGCTGATGTCCGGACATCGGCGGTGATTCGAAGCCGCTGTCACGCGCCTTTGCGCACGACGATCTCGACCCGCCGGTTCTTCGCGCGGCCGTCCGGGTCATCGGAGCCATCGGGCTTCGCGTTGTGTGTGACCGGTTTTGTCTTCCCCCACCCGCGCGCCGCGATGTTCGCGGCGTCCACCTTCGCGTTCGCGACGAGCCACTGTTTGACACTCGCCGCGCGCTGCTCGGACAACGTCTGGTTGTAGGCGTCGGCACCCTTGGCGTCCGTATGACCTTCAATGGTGACTTTCGCACCGGGGTTGGCGTTGAGCACAGTCGCCAGGTTCTGCAGGCTCGGCTCGGCTTCTTTCCTCAGTTCCGCCTTGTCGAAGTCGAAGAGCACGTCAGCCGCGAGATCGATCTTGATCTCCGTCGCGGTCACCTCGGCTTTCAGCTCCTTCAGCGCCCCTTCGAGTCCGAGCGTCTTGCCGGCAGCGGCAATCCCGCCGGCGGCCGCTCCGCCGAGGCCCTCAATCGGCAGTCCTTCGAAGGGCAGGAACTGGGGCAGGAGAAGATCGGCTCGCTGCACCGTATCGGGCGGCGCCTGGAACGTGAGGCTGACGAGCGTCGTCTTCCGCCAGTCGAAGATAAAGCTGCCGCCGTCCCCCTTGACCTGAATCGGTTGTGCCTGGAAGTCCCCCTCGCTGTCTTTGACCAGCGGATACTTTCGCTTCGCGACCGGGTCGAAGAGGAAGACATGTTTGAATCTCAAGTAGGCATCGAGAAGATCGGCTTCCCCGCGCTCGGGTGTGAGCCTCAGGCGCACGTTCAGCACCTGGTCGCCCCGTTTCGCCGAGACGATGGTCGCCAGGCCTCCCCCGGGCGTGGTCCTTGCGGTGCCGCTCGCGAAGACCTTGCCTGGGCCCTCCGTCACCGGCACGTTTTCGAATGGGAACACATAAGGCACTTCAACGTTCATCACGCTTCCCGCGGCCACCGGCTCGAAATACGCCCAGACGACCGTCGACTGCCGAGCCGGGATCTTGAGCACGAC
>Ga0299907_10002903_pt1 | contig 10809 bp, 14 predicted proteins | sample RVTome_16_FD_198680 | JGI IMG/M metagenome (GOLD analysis project Ga0299907, IMG submission 198680) | Soil microbial communities from uranium-contaminated site in the Upper Colorado River Basin, Wyoming, United States - RVT152D67 (version 2) ... | reverse complement strand
ACCGCTGACCGCAGGCCAGGTCGACGACGAGCCCTACGGCGGGGGGCCGGGCATGGTGCTCCGCGTCGACGTGGTCGCGGCCGCGCTCGACGCTGTCTACGGCGGGACGCCGGAGCATCGCGTGATCGCGCTGACGCCCGCGGGACGGCAGCTCGACCAGAACCTGGTCGAGGAGCTCGCGGCCGAGCCGGCGCTCACCCTCCTCTCCGCGCGCTTCGAGGGCTTCGACCAGCGGATCCTCGACCACCTCTGCACCGACGCGGTCTCGATCGGGCCGTACGTGCTCTCCGGCGGGGAGATCCCCGCGCTCGCGGTCGTGGACGCCGTGGCACGGCGTCTGCCCGGCGCGCTGCGGGAGGGCTCCGGCGAGGTCGAGAGCTTCTCGGAGGCGCTCGCGGGTGGGCTCGAGTACCCGCACTACACCCGCCCCGCGGTGTTTCGTGGCTGGGCGGTGCCCGAGACCCTGCTCTCCGGCGACCATGGCCGGATCGACGCCTGGCGACACGAACGGGTGAGGAGCGCAACGTGAGCGAGGTCGAGGAGCGCCGCCCGCCCGCGGAGGGCACGGCTTCGGGCGACGGCGTGGCTCCTCCGGAGGTCATGTGGCCGGGTGAGGGAGCTGGCTCAGGCGACGATGCTTCGCGGCGAGAGCTCCCTCCGGCGCCACCGTTCTCGTGGCCTTCTTCCCCTTCGGAGGGGACAAAGCCTGCACACGAGTTTCACCACCCGCTCGACCGGGTCACGGGGCGGCTTCCCAGGCGCATTCGGATCATCGTCGACTGGGTCGTGACGATCGTCGGTGCCGTTGCGATCGTGCTCGCGATCAAGGCCTGGGTGGTGAACCCGTATCGCATTCCGTCCTCGTCGATGGAGCCGACCCTGCATTGCGCACGTCCCGCCGCGGGCTGCGAGTCGCGCTTCTCCGACCGTGTGCTCGCGAACCGCTTCGTCTACCACCTCCGTGAGCCGCGGCGCGGGGAGATCGTCGTCTTCGAGACGCCGCCCAAGGTCGAGCGCGAGTGCAACGCCGGCGGGACGTTCGTGAAGCGGATCATCGGGCTCCCCGGCGAGACGCTCCAGATCCGTGTGATCCGCGGGCGCGAGTGGGTGTACGTCGACGGGCAGCGGCTCGACGAGCCCTACGTACAGCCGGAGAAGCGGGGCTTCGGCCCTGCGGAGACCTTCGACGTTCCCGAGGGCCAGTACTTCCTCATGGGCGACAACCGCGCCCAGTCGTGCGACTCCCGCCAGTGGGGAGGGCTCCCGCAGAGGTTCATGGTCGGCCCCGTCTTCATGACCTACTGGCCGCCCAACCGGATCTCGTTCCGCTAGGATTCCGCCCCGGCTTCCCGCCGCCCCTTTCCATGAACCCGACGATCGAGAGCCTCGAGCAGCGCCATGTGCGCACGGACCACCCGCAGTTCAAGGCGGGAGACACGGTGCGCGTGCACTTCAAGGTCATCGAGGGGAACCGCCAGCGGATCCAGGTGTTCGAGGGCATCTGCATCAAGCGGCAGGGATCCGGCTTCCGCGAGACGTTCACCGTGCGGAAGCAGTCGTTCGGCGTCGGCGTCGAGCGCACGTTCCCGCTCCACTCGCCGAAGATCGAGAAGCTCGAGGTCGTGTCGGTCGGCGACGTGCGGCGCGCGAAGCTCTACTACTTGCGCTCGAGAGTGGGGAAGAAAGCGCGCGTCCGGGAGCTCCGGCAGGGCTAGGGAGTATCCTCGGCCGGTGCCACGGTCGAGCGGTCAACGTCTTCTCGCACACGACAGGCGCCTCGGCGTACGCTTCGTCGCGGGGGCGGACGAGGCGGGTCGCGGCTCGCTCGCGGGGCCGCTCGCGGTGGCCGGGGTCCTGCTCGACTACGAGTGCCTGCGCGGTGCGCGCGTCCGGCCGTTGGCTTTGCTGAACGACTCGAAGCAGCTCTCGCACGACGAGCGTGAGGCGCTCTTCCACTCGGTCGTCGGCTGCGCGTCGCAGATCAGCGTGCGTTTCGTGTCCGCGCGTGAGATCGACGACTCCGGTCTCCATCGCTCCAACCTCGCGTGCCTGCGTGCGGTCCTCGCCGACCTCCATCCGCCCGCGGAGGCGTGCCTGGTCGACGGCTTCCGCCTCGGGCCGAGCGCGCCACCGCATCGCGCGATCGTGGACGGTGACTGCAAGAGCGCAGCGATCGCTGCCGCCTCGATCGTCGCCAAGGTCGTCCGCGACCGGGTGATGCGCCGCCTCGACGCCCTCTATCCCCGCTACGGGTTCATGTCGCACGTCGGCTACATCACGCCCGGGCACTCGGCGGCGGTGCGCTCGTTCGGGCCGTCGCACGTCCATCGCCGCTCGTTCCAGGCACGCTGCTACGAACGAGGGTCTGTGGCCGCGTGAACCGCGGGGAGCGCCGCGCGCTCCTCCACTACCGGCTGCGCGGGTACCGCCTCCTCGATGCGAACGCGCGCGCCGGCGGGTACGAGCTCGACCTCGTGCTGCGGCGGGGCCGCACGCTCGTCGTCGTGGAGGTGAAGGAGAAGGGCGGCTCGGAGTACGGCGATCCGCTCGAGATGATCGGCCCGGAGAAGCGTCGGCGGGTTCTCGCGGCAGCGCGGGCGTGGCTCGCATTGCATCCGGAGGTTGCCGGCCTCGAGGTCGCGGTCGAGGCTGCCGGCGTACGGGGCCGTCGCGTCGAGCGCGTCCCCCTCGTCTGAGCGATCCGGGGCGACGCATAGACTCGTTCGCCTCGTGCCGGGACGAACTCAAGCGGCGCTCTACTCCGAGCTCGATCTCGAGCTTTCGTGGTCAGAGGACGAGCTTCCTCAGGTCGAGCGAACCAAGCACGTCCACGGTCTGCACCCGTATCTGGGCAAGTTCATCCCTCAGCTCGTCGAGGCGCTCCTCGCCCGCTACGTGCGCCGCGGCGGCCGTGTGCTCGATCCGTTCGCGGGGTCGGGAACGACGCTCGTGCAAGCGCTCGAGTCGGGCTTCCACACCGTCGGAACCGACATCGCGGCGTTCAACTGCCTGCTCATGAGCGTCAAGACGACGCGCTACGACCTCTTCCGGCTCGAGTCCGACCTCCGCGACGCGCTCTCGAGAATCGGGGCCTCGGACGAGCGGCCGCGGGGCTATGCGGCGGAGTGGTTCGCACCGCGCGCGGCCTCCGAGCTCCTCCACTTCCGCACGCTGCTCGAGGACTACGAGCACGCCGATGTGCTCCGCGTCGTGCTCGCGCGGTCGGCGCGGTCCGCCCGCCTGACCACGCACTTCGATCTCGACTTCCCGAAGACGCCGCAGCGTGAGCCGTACTGGTGCCACAAGCACAGGCGGACGTGCAGGCCGGTGGGGGAGGCGCGGAAGTTCCTCGTCCGCTACCTCGAGGACACGCTCACGCGGATCAAGGCGTTCGATCGCGCACGGGATCGAACGCGGTCGGCCGCCGTCGTCCACGGGGACGCCAGAGAGCTCGAGCTCGACGGTGTCTTCGACGGCATTCTCACCTCGCCGCCCTATCCCGGGCTCATCGACTACCACGAGCAGCACCGGTACGCGTACGAGCTGCTCGGGCTCGACGACCGTCGAGAGCGCGAGCTCGGAGCCGGTGCACGGGGGACGAGTAAGGCCGCGATCGACGAGTACGTCGAGGGCATCTCGACGGTTCTCCGTCGCAGCGCGGCGGCGCCCGGCGCGCCCGTCATCGTCGTGGTCAACGACCGCCGAGCTCTCTACCCCGAGATCCTGCGACGGGCCGAGCTCCGACTCGTCGATCGGCTCGAGCGCCACGTGAACCGGCGCACGGGCCGCCGCGCGGGAGAGTACTTCGAGTCGATCCTCGTCGCTACCCGATAACCCCACCGCGTACAGCTCGCGCGCTTCGACGAGCGGACGTACGGACGGCGTAAGCGAAGCGTAAGGGTCTGGTGCGGGCGGACCGTGTCGGCCGGAGAGGCGTTTAGCCTGGCCGAAACGTCGAAAGGGGAAGACATGCGAAGGATCTCGCTCAAGCGCCCGTCGCCGGCGATGGTCGTGGCCTGCGTCGCGCTCCTCGTCGCGCTCGGCGGGACGAGCGTCGCCGCGGTGAGCCAGCTCGCCCGCGGAAGCGTAGGCCCGCTGCAGCTCCGGACGGGCGCGGTGACGACACCGAAGATCCGCAGCGGTGCGGTCACCGCTGCGAAGGTCCGCGGGAACGCCCTCACGTCGTTCCACGTCCGGAACCGCTCCCTCAGAAGGGTGGACTTCGCTCCCGGCCAGCTCCCGGCCGGCCCGACCGGGCCGCAGGGACCGGCTGGACCTGCGGGGGCCGCCGGGGCTGCGGGGCCGGCGGGGCCGGCGGGTGTCATCGGTGCGATCACGGTGCGCACCAACTCGGTCGCGGTCTCGGGCGGCATTGCACACAACGGCGAGTACAACACGGCTCGCGTCACTCGCCTCTGCGAGGGCACCGAGCGCGCAATCTCCGCAGGGACCTCCTGGAGCGACGACGATGCCGGGCTCGAGCTGTGGACAGCCGAGATCCAGCCGCTGCTCAACCCGCAGAACCAGGTGAACGGGTTCGTCGCGGTCGGTGGAAACGACAGCGGCCAGTCGAGCACGTTCACGATCCACGTGCTCTGCTTCACGCCTTGAGAAGCCAACCGTCATGACCAAACGGTGACTGTCACCGCAAGGTGACAGTCACCGGCTTTTCACGTATTTGGCGCGGAGCCGCTTGCCTTTCGTGAGCACTCCGCGCCTACCGTCCCCGGGGTGCTCGCACGCGCGATCACCCATGCGCTCGTCGGTCTCGAGCCTCGCAAGGTCGAGGTCGAGGCCCACCTCCAGACAGGCGTCCCGGGCTTCGCGATCGTCGGGCTGGTCGACCGCGCCTGCCAGGAGGCGAAGCATCGCGTCCGTAGTGGCGTGGTCTCCGCGTCGCTCGACTGGCCGCTGAACCGGCGGATCACGGTCAACCTCGCTCCGGCCGCCCTCCGGAAGGAGGGCTCCGGCTTCGACCTCCCGATCTCGCTCGCGGTCCTGGCGGCGACCCGCCAGCTTCCTCCGGAGCGGCTCGCGGACCACGCGGCCGTCGGCGAGCTCGCTCTCGACGGCCGCATCAGGCCGGTTGCGGGGACGCTGGCCGTGGCAGAGGGAGCACGACGGGCGGGGATCGGCCACCTCGTCTGTGCCGCCGAGTCGGCACCCGAGGCGGCGCTCGCCGGCGTCGAGCCGATCCCGATCCGCCATCTCGCCGAGGCGGTCGCGTACTTCCGGGGCGAGATCGACGCTCCGTCGTACGATCCGCTCCCGCCCGACGAGCTCGAAGGGGTCGCTGTGCCGGACCTGGCCGACGTGCGCGGCCAGGAACGCGGTCGGCGCGCCCTCGAGATCGCCGCCGCGGGAGCGCACAACCTCCTGCTGGCTGGTCCCCCGGGGACGGGGAAGACGATGCTCGCGAGGCGGCTACCCGGCATCCTCCCGCCCCTGACCCGGCAGGAGGCGCTCGAGGTGACGCGCATCCACTCCGTCGTGGGACTGCTCCCGTCCGAGCGCCCGCTGCTGACGGTGTCGCCGTTCCGCGCTCCGCATCACGGCGCGTCCGCTCCCGCCGTCGTCGGCGGAGGCTCGAGCCCGCGACCCGGCGAGGTCTCGCTCGCCCACCGCGGCGTCCTGCTGCTCGACGAGCTCCCGGAGTTCTCGCGGGCAGTCCTCGAGGCGCTCCGCCAGCCGCTCGAGGACGGCGTCATCGCGGTCGCGCGAACGGGTGGTCACGCAGTCTTCCCGGCGCGCTTCCAGCTCGTGGGAACGATGAACCTGTGCCCCTGCGGCGGTCGGGGCGATCCGGCGGTCGAGTGCGGCTGCACGCCGCAGCGGATCGCCGCCTACCGGGAGAAGCTCTCCCGCGCGCTCCTCGACCGCTTCGATCTCGCCGTCTCGATGCCGAGGCCGCGGGCCGCCGAGCTCGCGTCACCCCAGAGTGAGCGGTCGGAAGCGGTGCGGGGGCGCGTGACCGGTGCGCGCGAGCGCCTCGCGGTGGCGCAGCCACGACGCACGGAAGCGGCTTCCGAGCTGCTCTCGAGCGCAGTCGACCGCCTTCCCCTGTCCGGCCGAGGGCGGGTCCGGGTCGCGCGGGTCGCACGCTCGATCGCGTCGCTCGCCGGCTCCGACCTGGTCGAGCCCGAGCACCTGGCCGAGGCGCTCTCGTATCGGATGCCGGCAGAGCTCCCGTCGTGACGATCCGGCGCCTGCGCCGGGCCGACCCGGAGTTCCCGACGCTGCTGGCGGCCATCCACGATCCGCCGCCCTCGCTCTACGTTCGCGGGGAGGCGGAGCTCGGTGTGCTCGCGGTGCCTGCCGTGGCGGTCGTTGGCGCGCGTTCCTGCTCGGCGTACGGACGGTCGGTCGCGCGCTTGCTCGCCCGCGAGCTCGCAGCGGCAGGTCTCTTGGTCGTCAGCGGCATGGCGCGCGGCATTGACGGCGAGGCGCATCGGAGCGCGCTGGAAGCGGCGGGGCTCACCGTCGCAGTCCTCGGGTGCGGTGTCGATCGCGACTACCCGGCGGCACATGCCGAGCTCGCGCGGCGGATCTGCGAGCGCGGCCTCGTCGTGAGCGAGTACGAGCCTGGCGTCGAGCCGGCGCCATGGCGCTTCCCGGCGCGGAACCGGATCATCGCGGGCCTCTGCGAGGCGACGATCGTCGTCGAGGCGCGCGAGCGGAGCGGAGCACTCATCACGGCCGACTTCGCGCTCGAGGAAGGGCGCGAGGTGCTGGCAGTCCCGGGAGAGATCACGAGAGATTGCTCCTCCGGCACCGTTGACGTCGGTGCCTTTAGGGGAGTACGTTCGGGCTGGCGCTGACACTGGCGTCGGCTATCGAGGGGAGAGGAAATGGGTAAACGTCGTTTGGTGACCGCGTTTACGGTGGTCGCCGCGCTGATGCTTCCTGCAGGCGCTCTTGCCTACGGGCCAGCACCGCCTCCAGGGAACCCGGACGGCACGGCCCAGCTCGAGGCTTGCGGGAATGCCCTTGACCGGCAAATCGAGAATGGCGTAACGGCTGGCGGAGGGCCGAAGGCAGGAGAACCAGGCCCGCTCAACTGCGACCACTTCTTCCAAGGCAAGGAGGAGCCGAACATCGGAAACGGTTGGCCGCCGCCTCCGTTCCAACCCTAAGCATCGACCGTCCAGCGAGGGCCGACATGCCGTCGCGGCCCTCGCTTCTACGCACTCGCGAGCTTGATCGGCTCGAACAGCGCCGCGGCAAACAATGGGCGAGAGAACGAGCGACAGCTCGCCAGGCGCCGTTGACGAAATGCCTGCACCTGGGGTAGGTTTGACCGACTGGACGCCGAGGGGGCGTCCCACTACAGGGGAGGTAGGAGTGGGCAAGACGCGATTGCTCGCAGTTGCGGCCTGCACGGTCGCGTTTGCGGGTGTCTCAGCGAGTGGGGCGCTCGCGGGTGAGGTGAAGGGCCCTCCAGGCAGCGAAGATACGATCCAAGAAGGCGGTAACCCGAATAAGACGGGGGCTCTGGATCACGCGAACTCGGCCTGCGCCGCCAGCGGGCTGAATGACTTCGACTTGCCGGAAGAGGGACAGAACGTGTCCCAGGTTCAGACCGCGGCGGACTCTTGGAAGTACTACGGCCTTCCGAAGGGTGCGCCGGGCACGCTCGGCCTCTGCAGGGGCGGAGCCGAGGAATAGATGAGCCTCAGGTTGGCCCCGGCACTCGGTTGGGGCCAACCTCCTCCTAGGCGCTTGCCCGGAGCCGTATCGGCTCGAACAACGGAAGGGCAAACAAGGGGTGAGAGGACGAGCACGCCCTCGGTGGGATCGACCGGCTCCCGACGCTTCACCTCGCGGCGCAGTGGCGTAGGGTGGACGGCATAGAACACCTTCCGACAGAGGAGGAGACAGATGGTCCTGGCAACGGCGAAGGTCGAGGATTTCGAACGCTTCTGGAACACGTTCTCAACCAAGGGCGCTGAGAAGCGGGGGCAGCACGGATCGCAGGGCGCGAACGTCTTCCGCGATCCCAACGACAGCGACCGGATCTGGGTGGTCTTCGACTGGGACGAGGCGGGCTGGCAAAGCTTCACCTCGGACCCGGAGGTCCCGGCGATCTTTCAGGAAGCCGGGTTTACGGAAGGTCCGCCCAAGTCAGCGGAGTTCCTCCGCGAGCACGACGCTTAGCTCCCGACTCGAATCGGCTCGAACAGCGCAGCCGCAAACAAGGGGTGAGAGCACGAGCATGCTCTCCGCCGGCACGAATGCGCTGCTCCGGCTCGGAGCCACGCCGGTGACGCGGGTGGACGACGTGCTCGAAGCACTCGGCATCGCGCCCGCGATCCCGCCGGTCCCGGAGCTCGCGCCGGCCGCGCACGCGCTGCTCGAGCGCCTCCGCGACGGCGCCCTCACCGCCGACGAGCTCGTCCGCGCGGCCGGCATCGACGCGGCCCAGGCCTCGACCGCGCTCCTCGAGCTCGAGCTTGCGAGGCTGGTGCTGCAGGAGGACGGCGTGTACCGCGCTGCCGTCTAGGATCGCCGCTCGATGACGTCCTACTGGCTGGCCGAGCCGCACGATCCGCTGCCTCTGCGGGCCCAGAAGGGCACCGTGGACGTCGCGGTCGTCGGCGGTGGGATCACCGGTTGCACCTGCGCGCTCACACTCGCGGAGGCCGGGCTGCGCGTGCGCCTGTTCGAGGCGCGCGAGGTCGCCGGCGGCGCGAGCGGCAGGAACGGCGGCTTCGCGCTCCGCGGCGGTGCTGCGCCGTACCCCGTCATGGTCGACGCGATCGGCCGCGAGCGCGCTGCGCAGCTCTGGCGCTGGACTGAGGACGTGCTCGCTGAGCTGGCCGAGCTCGCGGGCGACGCCTTCCGCGCGACCGGGAGCCTGCGCCTCGCGGCCGACGAGGAGGAGCGCGAGGAGCTCGGGGCGGAGTACGAGGCGCTTCGGGCCGACGGCGTCGCGGTCGAGTGGCGCGACGACCTGGCACCGCCGCTTCGCGGCCGGTATCCCGGCGCGATCTTCCACCCGCCCGACGGCGTGCTCCAGCCCGCCCGGCTGGTCCGTGGGCTCGCCCGGCGTGCCGCGGACGCGGGTGTCGAGATCCACGAGCACACGCGGGTCTCGTCGGTGGCCGAGGCCGAGGCCCACACCGTCGTCGTCGCGACCGACGGCTACCCGAGCGGCCTCCTCGGCGAGCTCGAAGGCCTCGTCGTGCCGACGCGGGGGCAGGTGATCGCGACCGAGCCGCTCGAGGACATGCTCTTCGAGGTCCCCCACTACGGCCGCCACGGCTTCGACTACTGGCACCAGGCGCCGGACGGGCGCATCGTCGCCGGTGGCTTCCGCGACGTGTCGCTCGACTCAGAGTTCACGGACGAGGAGGTCGTGACGCCGGTCGTCCAGGACGCGCTCGAGTCGTTCGTCGCCTCCCTCGCGGGGCGGCCGTTGCGCGTCGACTACCGCTGGGCGGGGATCTTCGGGCTCGTGCTCGACTTCCTCCCGGTCGTCGGTCGCGTTCCTGGGGAAGACGGACTCTGGGTCGCCGGTGGCTACTCGGGGCACGGCAACGTGCTCGGCTTCGCCTGCGGGCGACTCGTCGCTAGGGCGATCCTCGGCGACCGCGACCCGCTGCTCGACCTCTTCGAGCCGACGCGCCTCCTCGGCTAGCGCGAGGCAAGCCTCGTTCGTAGAGCGTGATCGTCGGCAGCTCGAGCTCGTCTGCGCTGGCGTAGGCAGCCCTCGCGACAAGCATCTGCCGTTCGGACGGAATAGCTGTCGAGACGGAGCACTCCAGGAACCGAGTTCTTGTGCGTGAGACTAGCTGGCCGACTCATCGATCGTCCATTCGCCGCCGACTTCCCGCCGTAAGACCTTCCCGCAGCTTGGACAGCGCCGCTCCGTCGCCTCGCGGACTAGCTCGCCAGGAGCGCTGATCGCGGACTCGACGCGCGCTCCGCAGTTCGGACAGGCGTCGTGATCGCTGTCGTTAGCGGTAGTGGTCACGTCTCCCAAACGTAACAGCCGCTGTCTCTCTCATTCTCTCGCGTTCGCGGTCTTTGGGCGGCACCGGCCGAGGAAACTCCTAACCGGAGAGGTGTGAGTCGCGGTGTTGCGTGTCGACGAATGAGAGCCCGGCAAGCCGGGCCCTCCGTCGGATGCAGTGCGGTCGAGCTACGCGGCGACCAGGACGCGGTCGCTGTGAACGACGACCTCGCCGCTCGTGATCATGGGCTCGTTGGGGATGAATGTGTCGAGCTTCTCGTCGCGGATCCACGTTGTGACGATCTTCGTCGACTCCATGCCCTGCTCAGGGGTCTCGAAGAGACTCAGCGAGCTGAAGACGCCGTTGCCGGCCTCGATCAGGTAGTAGCCCACGAACCCCGGGAGCTTGTTCAGCTTGGGGACGAGGGTCTCGTTGGCCTTGCGGGTCAGCTCGGCCGAGCGATTCTGGTCCACACCGTCGTAGCGGCGGATGGTTGCATGCATGAGATGCTCCTTCGTTCCTATCAAGGACAGGAGAGTTCGGATGAACTCCCTGCTGCGCTCAGGTCGGTGCGACAGTCGAAGAGCAAGGTGCGAAGCCTCGACGGCTTCAGAGACAACCAACGCGCTCATTCACCATAGCTGTGATGTGCACGCGCTGTGTTGCGTCTCCTCCAAGACGCTTCCGACCGACTTACTACAGATGGCATGACGAAAGCTAGCGGGCAACGAGCGATTCGACGGAGTGCGGAATGTTCAGTGTGCCGGCGTGTGACGTCGCACACAGTCATCTCGAGTCGCGAGGGAGGTGGAGAGAGGGTATCGGAGTGTCAACTTGCGAAGAGCATCGAAACTTG